>ERZ773197.1183-NODE-1183-length-18844-cov-5.860291_pt1 | contig 18844 bp, 24 predicted proteins | sample MGYA00580999_ERZ773197 | MGnify/ENA primary metagenome ERZ773197 (study PRJEB29015, sample SAMEA2738166) | human oral metagenome | biome: human oral; feature: human-associated habitat; material: saliva | place: China | collected 2185 ...
ACTATGCGTACAAAAGAAAACTAGAAGAAGTCAACTATCGTATTGCTGAAATAGATGCGCAGCTTACTTCTATTGGTGGTCCTCGTATAATGAGCGAGGATGAGGCAAAATATCAAAAGGGCACCAAAATATATAGCAACATCAATATGCTAGATCTTTTTCAAGAACAAGATGATTTAATGAAAGAAAAACAAGACTTGATATATTTAATTAGCAGGGTACAAGTAAAGTTGAATATACTAAATGATGATGAAATGGGATTGATAGAAAAAAGATATAAGAATAAGAAAACTCTTAGAGATTTGGCAATTGAGTTATGCAGTAACAAAGATACAATATATAATCAAATCGAAAAGATTTTAGCAAAACTAGAAAAATAGACATGTCTATTGAAAAAACGCAGTATAATGGGCGTAGGCGAAAACCATGAGCAGAAATGCTTGTGGTTTTTTCTTATGTAGATTCGAGACTATCAGCAGTTTCCCTCTGAAATTTATTTGGCTTATTTTCCATGTGTACTCATATGACATACTTTGCTGATAGTTTCTAATGTATACAAGACAAGAGAAAGGGGATAAAAATGGGGCAGGGCAAATACGCAAGAAATAGACCGGACAAAGACGGAACATTCAGAGCTGCGTTTGACAAGAATAAAAAGACGATATACGCAACACAAACAATCTGTGCTATATGTGGAAAGCCTGTAGACTTCTCACTGAAGTTTCCTGATCCGATGAGTCCGACGGTCGACCACATTATTCCTATATCAAAGGGTGGACATCCATCAGATTTGCAGAACTTGCAGCTTGCACATCTATCGTGCAATCGTGGCAAGTCAGACAAAGTTATTAACAAAAAATACATAGCGGATAAGAGCATAGATAACAGGGTTTTGCCACAGTCAATGGACTGGAAAGCGTACAAAGCATAGGGGGGAGTACCCCCTACACCCATGCATTTCGCAACCCACACCCGTTACTGCGAATATTTCTCGCTGAAATACCATTTTTTTCACAAGTGACTAGTAAAATAGCCACTTTTTTTATGGAGGATACATGATGACGAATTACAAAGGAATAGCATATTTGAGACGTAAGTTATTGTCTAAAAGAAGCAGAGTAGAAACAAGATATCGCTACTACGAAATGAAGGATTTTCATCAACCTAGAAACTTGATGGTGCCAGCAGATTTACAGAACAAATTTAAGTTTACTCTAGGCTGGTGTACTAAGGCGGTTGACTCAATGGCCGACCGCTTACGGTTTAGAGGATTTAAGAACGATAATTTTAATATGCAACAAATTTTTGAAATGAATAATAGTGATATTTTGTATGATTCTGCCATTCTTGGAGCATTAATCACATCATGTAACTTTATTTACATTTCAGAAGATGAAACAGGATTTCCACGATTACAAGTTATCGATGGTGGTAATGCAACAGGGATCATGGACCCTATCACAGGCATGCTTGTCGAAGGGTATGCAGTGCTAAAACGTGATGATAACGATAATCCGATGATTGAAGCATGGTTTATAAAAGGAAAAACAGTTATCTACGAAAAAGGAGAAAATCCATATTCGGTAGAAAACACAGCACCATACCCTTTACTTGTGCCAATTATTAATCGCCCTGATGCAAAACGTCCATTTGGCCATTCAAGAATAAGCCGTGCTTGTATAAGCCATCAGAACAACGCAAAGGATGCATTGATGAACATGGCTATCTGTTCTGAGGTTAATTCATTTCCCCAAAAATACCTACTTGGAATGGATGCCGATGCAGAACCGATTAATGCAACGGGGAAAGCATCTATGTCGGACTTCCTACAGATTAATAGAGGGGAAGACGGAGGTGTTCCTACGCTAGGCCAGTTCTCACAAGCACAACTTGCTCCATATGTTGAAGAAATAAAAGAATATGCATCGTTGTTTACAGTTGAGACTGGTTTAACACTCGACGATCTAGGAATCGCATCCTCAAACCCAACAAGCTATGAAGCAATTAGAGCATCACATGAAAATCTGAAATCTATTGCAGAGAAGGCACAGCGATCATTTGGGACTGGTTTTCTTAATGCTGGATATTTAGCAGCGTGTGTTCGTGATAAGTACCCATACGCAAGAAATCAAGTGTATGAAACAAAACCATTGTGGGAACCAATCTATGCGCCTGATGCATCTGGTATCGCTGCGCTTGGTGATGCTGCACTAAAAGTTAATCAAGCAGTGCCTGGATATATTGGCAACGACAGTATGAGAGATATTCTAGGTATTGATGGAGATAACTTCTAATGAACGATATTGTTCAGAAAGCAAAATCAGTATATTTGCGATTGATTGAGAATGATATTGAACTTATCCGTCTTAGAAAATCGATTGAGAGCGGCAAAGCAAGTTATGAAGCGGCTCAAAAGTATAGTGAACGCTCAGGACAGTTGGCAAAAAAAGCAATCTCACTAGTCAGCAATGGTGATTTAACTGTTACGCAAGAGATTCTAAATCCGATTTTAGAAGCAAACTATCAAGATGTCTTGAATGTAGCGTCACAGGCACAAAATGTCATATACGAATCAACGAATGTTAATTTAAAACCTGCTACAGTTTCATATGACAATACATATGCAGAAGATATTTCTGCTAAGCTTGAAAACTACGATGATGTAGATGAAGCGCTCGATACCGCTGAGAATCTTTTTATTTCTGTTTCTCAAAACTATGTAGATGAAATCGGGAGAAGAAGTGCTAAATTCATGGATGAATCTGGCATTAACGTTTTGGTTTCTCGTGAATATGACGATGTGGGAGTACATACTACCGATAAAGGCGGTGGGGATGTCTGTCACTGGTGTCTAGAACGATGCGGAACAGATGTTCCATACGATGAAGCGTATGATATGGGAATGTTTGAACGGCATCCTGGATGTGGCTGCATTATAACCTACACAACGAAAAGAGGTGTAGTTATCCAGGGTAAAGGAGATTGGGAGACTAATCGATGGATAAACTTACGTGAAGATAAAGAAAGAGAGAAGAGGATACGGTCAAATGAATCATTTGTGCAAAACTATAAACCTGTAGTCCGTGGGACTGGGGCTGTCTTCAATACGTTAAGAGGAACAGAGATTAATGCGAAAAAAGTAGATGGATATGACAATGTATATATTTCTGATAAAGCTATGATTAAACCTAAAGCTCTGCATAATATCAGTAAGGCAACAGAATCCGCAATTAAGAAAATTAATATTGATGAAGGTAAAAAACCGACTGTCTTAATTGCAGATGGTTCAGAGATTAATTTTTCTTTAGCAAATTATGACGCTGTGAATAACATAATTTCCTTTACACCGGTTGTTGGCGATAAAAAGAAATTAATCCTATTGCAAGAGGGTCATGCAGCTGAGAAAGACCCATACTCGACACCGTTTCATGAAATGTACCATTGCAAGCAAGCACAAGAGTACGAAAAAAAACACGGTAAAATCACATCAGAAAACTATCACAATTATATAAATGATTTACGTACTGAATGTAAGAAAAAACTTGACATGTTAGGGATTACAGATAAAAATGTAGGTGGAATCAGTTATTATGCAAAAAAGATGTATTCACATGGATTTTTTGACGAAGTGGAAACAGAATACAATACTTTGATGGTTTTAAAGAGGTGATAAAATGATTTTAATTTTTCCTGAAGAGATAAAAAAACTTGAAGAAATTTACGGCCCTTATATGATTAACTGCAAACTTAAAGAAGATGCGCCGCAAGAGGCAATAGATGCTTTCAAAAAAGAAGGCGAATGGATTCATGAGCAATATAGATTAGCAGGTATGGAATAAGACATCGCAAAATTGCGGTGTTTTTATTTTACGGAGGTTTAAAATGAGTAAATTGCAGGCAACTGGACCGCCAATGATGAGAAACGGATAGGGAGGAGTTATGGCAGAACCTAAAAGATTAGGTCGCCAAACACCAACTCAATCCGTTATATTACCATACGAAAAAACGTATGGAGAAGAAGCAATCAAACTATACGAAAAATCAAAACGAAAAGCACAGGACTGGCAGAAGTTATTGATCTATGACTTACTTTCCTATGATGATGAAGAACTGTGGGTACATTCAAAGTTTGGATATGCAGTGCCTCGAAGAAATGGTAAGAACGAAGTTATTACTATCAGAGAGATATATGGGCTTTTAAAAGGTGAGCATATTCTTCATACTGCACATAGAACGCCTACATCAAGCTCTGCATTTAGTCGTTTGTATGACATTCTAGCGAAGGCAGGATATAAAGAAAAAAAAGACTTTACAGTCACCAGACAATATGGCTTGGAAAAAATCGAGATGATAGAAGGTGGTGGACTTGCGTCGTTCAGAACAAGAACATCTAAGGGTGGACTTGGTGAAGGATATGATCTACTTATCATTGACGAGGCGCAGGAATATCAGAACGATCAAGAGACTACATTGAAGTACGTTGTTTCTTCATCGCCAAATCCACAGACGATATTCTGCGGTACACCACCTACAATGGTATCCTCCGGTACAGTATTTACGCACATGAGGGAGAATACATTGGCAGGTAAGACTAGCAATACAGGCTGGGCTGAATGGTCAGTCGAAAGCATGACAGATGTAAATGATGTAGAGGCTTGGTATGAGACAAATCCATCGCTAGGCACGATTCTAACAGAACGTAAGATACGTGACGAAATTGGCGAGGATGAATTAGACTTCAACATTCAGCGACTAGGCTACTGGACAAAGTTGAATCTGAAATCGGACATCAGCGAATCACAATGGAGGGAATTACAGGTTGATAAGTTACCTAAGTTCAAAGGTAAGTTATATGCAGGCATATGCTTTGGTGCAGATGGGAAAAATGTAGCATTAAGTATTGCAGTTAAGACAACAAACGATTTAATTTTTGTAGAAAGTATAGATTGTCAGCCGCAACGTAATGGCTTAGGATGGTTGGCTCGTTTCTTAAAGCAAGCAGAACTACAAAACGTAGTAATAGATGGGGCAAGTGGACAACAACTACTTGCGGATGCGATGAAAGAGGCTGGAATTAAGAAGGAGCCAATCTTCCCTAAAGTGTCAGAGGTCATTGAAGCAAATGCACTTTTCCAACAATGCTTAGATCAGAAGATGATATGTCATAAAGGGCAACCATCATTAACTCAATCAGTATCAAATGTGCAACGCCGTGCGATTGGAAGCAACGGTGGTTTTGGTTTTAAGTCCATTAAGGATACAGTTGATGTATCTCTAATGGAATCAATGATTTTTGCATTCTGGTCATGTAAGAAAACTAAAGAACGCAGAAAACAAAAAGTATTCTATTAAGGCGACTATTTCAAGTCGCTTTTTTAGATATGCATCACTTACGTATACCTCACGGATTGAAGAGGAGAAAAGGAGACTTAATAAAATGGCAGATTTTACACCAATCACAACACAGGAACAGTTAGACAATCTAATCAAGGATAGACTAGGGAGAGAGCGTGAAACGCTAGCAAAAAAATACGAAGAATATACAAGCCCTGACGATCTTTCCAAGATTAAGGGAGATTATGACAAGCAGATTGCTTCATTGACAAAAGAAGCTGAATCTTCTGCTAAAAAGTACGCTGATTTCGACCGTCAAATTACAGAAAGAGACAGTAAGATCAAGAGCTACGAGACCGCCTCGGTAAAAACGCGAATTGCTCATGAGACAGGATTACCATATGAAATGGCGTCAAGATTATCAGGAGAGTCAGAAGATGATATTCGCAAAGATGCAGAATCTCTTGTAAAACTGATTGGCAAAAACAAGCCTATTGCACCGCTTGCCGATCAAGAAGAGAAGCATGACGGTGGAAAGAATGCTGCAGTTAGAGCATTAGCAAAATCACTTAAAGGAGAATAAAAAATATGGCAACTATTACAAAATCAACAAACCTATTTCCAGCAGAATTAGTATCAGAAGTATTTTCAAAAGCTAAGGGACATTCATCTCTTGCTAAATTATCCGGACAAACACCAATTCCATTTTCAGGCAATACCCAAATGGTCTTTGCGATGGATGGGGAAGCGTCTATCGTAGGTGAAGGCGAGCAGAAGCCTGCTGGTGATGCTAGTTTTAACCCTGTAACAATTACACCAGTGAAGTTTGTTTATCAGCATCGTTTAACTGACGAATTTACTAAGATGTCTGAAGAACAACAACTTCCATATTTGGAAGCATTTGCGGATGGATTTGCCGCTAAGATTGCACGTGCATTAGATATTTCTGCTTTCCATGGTGTTAATCCAGCTACAAAGACAGCTGTATCTGGTCTAGCAACGAAGAACTTCGATATGTCTACAATTGCTACAGTTACAACAGCTGCAGGTAAGGAAGATGAAGATATTGATACTGCTGTACAGGCTATCACAGGCGAAGATGGCGTTGTAACAGGTATCGCAATGGCTCCAGCCTTCAGCGCAGCATTATCCAAGATTAAGGTTAATGGTGTAGTGCAGTATCCTGAGTTCCGCTTTGGACAAAATCCAGAAGCATTCTACGGCATGGCATCAGATGTAAACAACACAGTATCCTTTGGCACATCTAAGGACTTAGCCATTGTCGGTGACTTCCAAAACGCATTTAAGTGGGGATACGCTGAAAATGTACCATGTGAAATCATCGAGTATGGTGATCCAGATGGACAAGGCGACCTAAAGCGTACAAATCAGATTGTATTACGTGCTGAAGCATACATTGGTTGGGGCATCTTGGATACTGCATCCTTCAAGAAGATTGCTAAGGCTTAATCATGCAGTATAGAAACATTAAAAACGGACGTGTGATTGATGTTTCATCTGTTTTAATTAGTGATGTATGGGAGGCGGTTGAAACACCGTCTCCTGTAAGTACTAAAGAAAAGAAGGTGGTAAAGGATGGCAAACAACCTAGCAAGCGTAAATGATGTCAATACTATTTGGAAACCTTTATCAAATGCAGAGCAGGAACAAGTAGAAGCGTTACTTCCGGTTGTCTCAGATTCGCTACGACAAGAGGCTAAGAGGGTTGGAAAAGACCTGGATAAAATGATTGCTAAGGGTGAAATACTACCAAACGTAGTGAAGTCTGTAGTTGTAGATATTATCTCTCGATATTTAGATCAGTTATCATCTGATAATGCCAGTACTCTATCACAAGAATCTCAATCAGCACTAGGGTATTCATGGTCAGGAACATATGTCAACACCGGTGGTGGAATGTCTATCCTTAAGAAAGACCTAAAGCGGTTAGGGTTAACACGCCAGCGCTTTGGAATGGTGGACCTATATGGCATCCATTAAGGGAATTACTGTTAAAATCATTCCACAAGTTCAGACAGGGACAGATGCTTTCAACGCACCCATCTACACGGATGGAGATTTGATAGAAGTTGATGATGTTCTGGTTGCTCCAGTGGGTTCGCAAGAAAATCTAGATGTTACAAATCTGTATGGAAAAAAGGCACAGTACCAACTTGGCATTCCTAAGAGCGATACACATGTATGGACTGATGCAATTGTAGAGTTTTATGGTTATCGCTGGCACGTGTTCTCACTACCTCAAAAGGGTATTGATAAAATGATTCCATTACGTTGGAACGATAAATACTACGTAGAACGCTATGAGTAAAGGCGTTTTAGAACGTCTAGAAATCAATAGAGAAGGCGTAGGTGAGTTACTTCGTTGTCCTGCAGTGCAGGGCTATATCGAAGAACTGGCACGTAGGCAGGTATCAAGAGCAGGTGAAGGCTACGAGTATAAAATAATGTACTCATCAAAGGATGGACGTGTTACAGCTCTTGTTAAAGCCGCTAGCGATAAGGCAAAAGAGGATAATCTAGAAAACAACACGCTTTTAAAAAGTACACAGGGGTAGATATGGTCGAATCAGAAATTATTAAACTGCTAAACAGTAAAGGTATTAAAGCCTATATGGAGCGACCTAAGAGCGCTCCTGATGAGTATGTGATCGTCGAGAAAACAGGAACATCTAGTAAAGACTGGGTAACAACGTCAACGATTGCAATTAAATCACACGCACCATCGTTATTGAAGGCGGCTCAATTAAATGAGAAAACTAAAAAGGTAATGGTATACGCAAGTGTGCGAGGACTGTCATCTATACGCCTTATTAATGATTACAATTTTACAAATATCGCAACAAAAGAGTACCGCTATCAAGCGGTTTTTTCTGTTGTAACAAGACAATTCATGGAGGAATAATATGGCAGAAGCAAATACAAATAAAGCAACAAACGTTTCAACAAGCAGCCCTAAAGTCACAGGCGCTGTATATTACGCTCCGCTTGGAACTACACTACCTACAGATGCAAAAACTGCTTTAGATGCAGCTTTTAAAGGTGTTGGATACATCTCCGAGGAAGGTGTTACACGCTCACAATCAAGAAGCTCTAATGACATTAAAGAATGGGGCGGCGGTGTAGTAACAACTGTTCAGACGGAGTACAAAGAATCATTTAAATTTAAGATGATTGAAACACTTAGCGATATTGTGCAGAAGGCTGTTTATGGTGAAAAGAATGTTACAGGTAAGTTAGATGGAACAACAGCAGCATCAATGACAGTTAAACATAACGCATTAGAGCCAGTTGCTAATGCATGGATTATTGATACTGTCATGCTGGATGGAACACTATCTCGTATCGTTGTGCCAAATGCTAAGATTACAGAACTTGGAGACTTAGCATACAAGAAAGACACTGCTATCGGATATGATGTAACACTTAGCGCAATGCTCGATGCTAATGGAAACACATCATACGATTACTATCAAGCACCAACTGCATAGGAGGATTAAACAATGAAGGGTAAGACAAAAACAGGTTTTGAAATTGAAATTAAAGACAGCGCATTAGATAACTGGGAATTAGTTGAATTATGGGGAGAAGCGGATAAAGGAAATACCACTGCTCTTATCTCAGCTATGAAGATTTTACTAGGAGAAGATGGATATCACGCATTTAAAGAACACGTACGCTCATTATCTAGCGATGGAGTAGTGCATGCTACCAAGATGAGTGAAGAATTATCGAGCTTCATGTCTTCGATTAATAACGGAAAAAACTAATTGCCCTTGCCGAAATAGTTAATAAATATGGTGATGAGTTGACCTGCGATCTAGCAGAGACTTATCACCTTTTTAACTATAAGGATCTTCCACCAACAAAAGTGGCAGTTCTTATATTCGGCTTAGGGGCAAAATCAAGAATTTATAAGAAAATGCAAGGCATCCAAGAAATCTCTGACTATTTATTGCTTCCGAGCATACATGATCGCTTATCTGAGATTGAGTATTTTTTGATACGAGACAGAAATATGGAGATGCCGACCAGATTAGTAGATCTAGTTTTAGGTCGTAAAGAAGAAATGGGTTCAAAAAAGGATACTTGCAAAACATATATGTCAGTAGATGACTTTAATAAGTCTAGATATGGAGGTGCATAATGGCGAGCGGAATTGAATTAGCGAGCGCCTATGTGCGACTTATTCCGACTACAGAAGGAATAGGGAATGCTATTTCCGATGCATTGGGGAAAGAAACCCCAAAAGCAGGCGAAAGTGCCGGAAGAAATACAGGTAAATCATTCCTAGGCTCATTTACAAATGCAATGAGTGGAATTAGTCAATCGCTTAAACCTATTGGAGACGAGATGACTAAGAGCCTGACACTTCCAATTGCGGGGCTTGCAACTGCGTCTATGGCAGCTTGGAAACAAGTTGATGACGGAATGGATACAGTTATCCAAAAAACTGGAGCTACAGGTGGCGCATTAAAAGATTTGCAAGATTCAGTTGAACTCATAGCAACTAGTACAGAGTTTTCATTTAAAGATGTTGGCACAGCTGTTGGAGAGGTCAATACACGATTTGGGGCAACTGGCGGGACATTAAACAATCTATCAAATAGGTTTTTGCAGTTTGCAAAAATTAATGGCGTCGATGTTAATCAGTCAATAGATCAGGTACAGAAAGCAATTTCAGCATTTGGTTTATCAACCGATGATGCTGGTGCATTTTTGGATACACTAAATAAAGTTGGTCAAGATACAGGCGTAAGCATGGATGTACTGGAATCTGGATTGATTTCAAATTCTACAGCATTACGTGGTATGGGCTTGAATGCTGCATCTTCCGCTACATTATTAGGAAATCTCGAAAAATCTGGCATTGATGTTTCGACTGCTATGATGGGTCTTAAAAAGGTACAAGCAAATGCAATGGCTGAAGGAATCAGCATGCAAGATGCCTTTGTAAAAGCACTATCTTCTACAGATGGTGCAATTTCTGTGTTCGGAGCGAAGGCAGGCCCACAATTGTATTCTGCTTTCCAAAATGGCACTCTATCTGCAGATATGTTTGTTGATTCTAGCGTATCATTGCAAGATGCATTAGGCTCTGTTGCAGATACTTATACAGCAACTTTAGACCCTGTTACCAATTTTAAAATTGCGTTGAATAACATACAGTTACTTGGATATAAAATTGCTGAAGCAGTCATGCCTGCTTTAAATGAAGTTATTGCCACATTAATTGATACCGTTGTCGGTTTAATAGATAAGTGGGAAGGGTTAGACCCTGGTATGCAACAGTTTATTCTTGCTTCTGTTGGGGTTTTAGCTGCAGCAGGTCCTGTTATTTCTATTATTTCTGGTATCACAGGCTCAATTGGTAAATTATCTAGTGGGATATCGATGTTATTAGGACATCCTATTTTATTAGCGATTGGTGCAATTATTGCAGGATTAGTTCTGCTTTATCAGAATAACGAGGATTTCAGAAACTTCGTTAATGAAGCATGGAAAAACATTCAAGAAGTAGTTGGCGGTGTCATAGATGCGATTGCTGGCTTTTGGACTAACACACTACAGCCGACGCTACAAGCAATAGGTGATTTTGCACAAAATACATTGTGGCCAATTATTCAAGTTATTTTTATGGCTGTTGGGGAAGTCGTTCAAGCAGTCTTTAGTTTAATTGTTGGCTCATGGCAAAATATTCTTTTACCTGCCTTTACAGCAATAGGCACATTTCTTAGTAATGTGTTAATGCCAGTTTTTAGCACAGTATTTAATGGAATTGTGACGGTTGTATCAGCAGTTTTTAGCGCGATTTCAGATTTTTGGAATAGTGTTTTAAAACCTGTTTTTACAGCAATTGGTGATGCGGCGAAATGGCTTATCGATGCAGTGAAAGGGCCATTAGAGACAATTCAAGATACTTTCACAAATGTCTTTGATGGAATCAAGTCATTCATATCTCCGATTGTTGATTGGTTGAAGGGAATCTTTAATTTTAATTGGAGCCTTCCACATATCGATTTGCCACACTTTAATATTTCTGGAGAATTTTCTTTAGTACCACCAAAGGTTCCGCATCTTAGTGTAGATTGGTTTGACAGAGCTACAAAGAATCCGCGTATTTTAGATGGTGCAACTATCTTTGGCGCTAGTGGGAATACATTGCTAGGTGGTGGCGAAACTGCAAGAGAAATCATTATGTCTGAAAACTATCTCAAGAATTTATTAACAGATGGAGACACCTCATTATCAAAACGTTCAATTACTATCAATCAAAACAACTATAGTCCTAAAGAACTTAGTCCTTTAGAAACTTATAGACAACTTAAGAGAGCATTACTGGAGACAATCTAATATGGGATATAATAAATATTTAATTATTGAATCTAATGGAAAAACATTAGACTTTAGAAATGACAATCGGTTTATTCTATGTGATCCAGTTGATGGGTTAAATCCTGTTAGTGCAGAGTATAGTTCATCTAAAGGTGCTAATTATGACGGCGAAAGAATGACAAGCGCTAGATTATCGATAAGGACACTAATGCTACGGATTAAAGTGCTAGAGCCTGTTGACGAAAATAGACATGCTCTGCATTTTTTCTTTATGTCTAAAAAGAAAGTAAGGGTATATTACTACAGTCCTAGTTTGAATGCATACATTGATGGGTATGTTGAAGGCGTAAGCGATCAACAGTTCTATAGAGATGATATAGTAGTAATTTCGATTCGCTGTTTCTCTCCATATTTTATTGAAACTTCAAAATCCATAACATCGTACAATACGGTAAGTTATGGATTCCATTTTCCATTTAGCATTACTGTGCCAGTACCGTTCGGCAGTTTGTCGAGTACAGACCACCAATCCGTGCTAAATAGAGGCACTGAAGATGTTGGATGCACTATCCGCATAAAAGCAATTGGTGGAGATGTTATAAATCCAGTTATCTACAATCAGACAACTGACAAGAGAATGCATATCAAAGCAACAATTAACAGTAATGATGAGCTCTTAATTAAAACGGCTGTAGGTGAAAAGAGCATCTTCTATATAGATGATGTAGCTTTAGATAAAACGAATATGATTGATAGTTTGGATAGAACTAGCGATTGGATCACGTTGTTATCTGGGGATAATTTAATCTATGTCAACGCTGAATCAGGAGTGAAATACATGCAGGTAATTGTTGAGAACGAAACGTTATATAACGGGGTGTAATATGCTTGTGAATGTTACTAAAAATGATGGATTAAAGCTATTAGGAGTCATCGACAGTTATTCAAGTTTAATATGGACTGAAGCATTTAAGACGGTTGGTGATTTTTCTTTAGAAATACCGTTGACAAAATCCGCATTTGAGATGTTGAAAGTAGGAAGACAACTTTATCTAGATAAGGATTTAGCCCATAGAATGATTATTGAGAAGGCCCAAACTAAAGTCTCTTTAGATAAAGGGTTGATTCTTATTGCAAGTGGTAGATGTGCTAAGTCGCTACTTTCCAGAAGAATTATTTGGGATGAAATCAGAAAAGAAAATCTAAACTTACTACAAGCGATTGATTTGGTTATCTCTCAAAACATGAGGGGATTACCAATTATGTTTGATAAATCTAAACATGCATTTTTAGAAAAGTATAAAACTGATGGAACAATCAAAAGCGCTAGCATTTTAGATTGGCTAGAAGGTTCTTTAAAAGAATTTAATTTGGGGTATAGCTTGTCTTTTGTTAATGGGAACTATCTACTTGAGATTAAAGAACCTAGGAACACGAATGTGTTCTTTTCTTTTGAACGTGGCAACATGATTTCAAATGACTACTATGATGATATTTCAAGGTACTCGAATGTAGCGTTAATTCGTGGAGAAGATAGGGAAAACGCTCCAAGAGTTACCCAGAGTGTTGGGGATAAAACTGGTTGGGATAGGTTCGAAACATATATCGATGGTTCAAGTTATAGTTCTGAAATAGCAGGTAATAAGCTAAGCGAGCAACAATATAAGAACATGCTAAAAACATATGCTATGCGTGGATTAAAGGATATTAAAAGACAATACGATGTAGAGGTTGACTCTGGATTAGATAATCAATTTGATAAGTATTATTCTCTAGGCGATATTGCTCACGTAAAATCTTTTGATGGGAATGATGTGCAGGTTCTTGTTTCATCAACAACACTATCTGATTCAGTAGATGGGCGTACAATTTTGCCAACAATGGAGGTGATAAATAATGGCGTTTAGATCAGGTTTTTTTAATGCAAAACAAAACACAGATGGCACGTACGATAGAACGTATGATGCAAATGATATTTCAAATTATTTAGGCGGTTTAATCAGCGATGGAGTAGTACAGTCATCTGCAGACGCTCTACAGGTCAGCGTTGAACAAGCATCCATGCAGGTTCAGATTAGACCAGGTAGAGCATTTTTAAATAATCGATGGTTTACTGCAGATTCTGTAATTACTTTGCCTTTAACACGGGCACACGGTACTCTGTCCAGAATCACTGCGGTCGCGTTACATTTTGATGAAGTTAATAGGGAAGTGATACCGGTGTGTATCGATGGAACATTAGCAAGTTCTCCAGCTGCTCCGCAACTGGATAATAAGTACTTATTATTGGCTTTAGTTGCGGTTCCTGCAAATCCTAGCAATTTATCACAAATCACAGTAACTGATTCAAGAAAATTTGTACATGCATTAGTCAAGTATGATTTTGACCAAAGTGTTTTGCAGAGGGAATATATCAAAGCGTTTAATGCCTGGTTCGAATCTGTCAAGAATCAACTTAGTACAGATGCAGCAGGCAATCTGCAAAATCAAATTAATGAAATTACAAATGCAGTTACACCTAGTAATCAAAATGTGACTATTAAAAAACAATTAGATGTTGAAGGAAAGCTGCATGCTAAGAATGGATTGGTTATCGGAGGAAATGATACGTTTATCGTAAAGCGATTTAGCGCTAGTGGTGCAAGAGCTACATTTAATGCGGTAGTAGGTGACAAAGAAGATGTACGTATTACGATAATCGCACCAGAAGGCTATGCTGCAATTGGAGTAATCCAATCGTATACAGATTATAGAGCAAGCGCATCATTGTACAATTTCAAAGATAACGTTGCATATTGTTCGGTTTTTAATAGTAGCGGATGGGCTGGTGTTTCAACTGTGGTTAGCATAGATGTACTTTATGTTAGATGTAAGTAGGAGGATAGCCAATGATTATTGACGGAAAAAAATTCACAGAAGTTGAAAGTGCCAACAAAAGTATTGTTACTTTCAATAGAACAGTTTTTGAAAATTTAAAAATATTAATTGATTCCTTTGAGGTTGACGTGATTCACGGTATTTCATTTGGTGACGGAAACATAACTTATAAAATGTACACTGAACCACTTACTTTCTCTAAATCTGCTACAGGATATACTATTTCATTTATCTTAAAGGATGTTCCTGAAAAAGATATAGAAGCAAATCGATATAAAGAGGTACGCCCATTAGTGAATGGCATTCTACAGACTACGGATGTTGAAACGGTCAAAAAGTACATTGCTTTCCTAGATGACTGGCTTCCAAATAGAAAATACCAAAAGGGACAGCGTATCGCGTTCAATGGAGTGCCTTATTCAGTTGTCTCTGACCATACATCAAAAGAAGACCAGACTCCTGATAAGACGCCTTTACTTTATGATGATTTAACAAAGGAAAAGAAAGCAGAGCTGTGGGATGAAAAGAAAACCTATAATAAGGGTGATTTAGCTATTGCACGTGGAATTGTGTTTATCTCAAAAATCGACAACAATAAGGGCAATGAACCGGGCTTCGGTTCTGCCTGGAATTACAAGAAATAAATATTGCTATTAAGAGCATGCATATAGCGTGCTCTTTTTAGATAGAAAGAAAGAGGTGGAAAAAATGGCATTACAAGGAATTGACGTTGCAAGCTGGCAGCAAAGCCTAGACTTGCGACAAATTAGTTACGACTTCGTAGTTGTAAAGGCGACGGAGGGAACCGGATATATTAACCCATGCTGCGACACACACGTGCAGCAGGCAATCGAGATGGGTAAGTTATTCGGCGTTTATCATTACGCAAACGGAGGCGATCCAATCGCGGAAAGTAATTTCTTCTTGCAGAACATTCAAGGATATATCCGTAAAGGAATTCTGGTTCTTGACTTTGAGGGAGAGAGCAACGCAGCATGGAACGTTTATCCAAACGAATGGATCAAGGCATGGTGCGATAACGTTTATAACCAGACAGGCGTGAAGCCATTAGTTTATATCCAGGCGTCAGCATTAAATAAGGTTGCAGGCGTAGGAGATTACGGCTTGTGGGTTGCAGAATACGCAGACAACAATCCGACATACTACCAGGACACACCGTGGAACGAAGGAGCGTACGCATGTGCAATGCGCCAATACGCAGGAGGAAACGGCCGCGTTTATGGTTATGACGGAGGCGTTGACCTTGATAAGTTCTACGGCGACGCAGAGGCGTGGATGAAGTACGCAAACCCAGGAGGCGAGTATATCGCACCAGCACCAGCGGCGGCACCTGTGCAGGTTGCTGCGGCAGCACCAGCAGTAGGTTCGACAACATACATCGTTCAAAAGGGCGATACATTGTCGGCAATTGCGGCAAGATATGGAACAACATATCAAAACCTGGCTGCAATTAACAATATTCCAGACGCAAACAAGATTTATCCAGGGCAAGAAATCATCGTCAGTGGTGAACCTGTTGCTAACACAAGCGATGAAGTGTATTACACAATCCAAGATGGTGACACGCTTTCTGGAATTGGAGCTGAACATGGCGTTTCTTGGCAGTGGTTGGCAGAAGTTAACAACATTGCTAATCCGGATCTGATTTATCCAGGCAAAACAATTCGTGTTAGATAGGTGGTGATACGTATGATGCCAAAATTTGATGCCGAAATGATAATCACGTTTATCTTTTGGATCGCTGGTTCTATCGTTACAGTCGGTGGTGCTACAGCAATACTGGAAAGATGGACTGTTAAATTTAAGCAACCTGAAGAAAAACAGAATGCACGATTAGATGACCACGAAAAACGTATATGCAAATTAGAAACGGATCGTGATGATATGACCGAACAATTGCTTGATTTAAAAGAGATGAGCCGTTTGCAGTTGGCGCAAATCTCTGCCATCGCAAACGGTGACGCAGATGCAATCAAAACAGCAAGTAATGCAATCTCAAATTATTTAAGAAACAAAATATAGGAGGAAAAGAAAATGCTTATTAAAAACAACAAGACTTATGACGTATTAAAAGAAGTTGCACTTACGATTCTGCCGGCATGCTCGGTATTGTACTTGGCGCTTGCCGGATTATGGGACTTGCCATATCCGCAGCAAGTCAGTGGAACGATCATGGCAGTCGATACTTTCTTAGGTGCATTGCTGCATGTATCAACCAAACAGTACAACGAAGCAAAAGCCGAAGAAGATTTGAAATAATTTGAAAGCCTACTCTCATTGCGAGGGTAGGCTCGTTTTTTTATGCTTGCATGCGTAAATTTGTGGTCAACTTTTTGGTCAACTTTTCTAAAATATGCATACGATTTTATAGGTGTTTATGCACAAAAACGTGTATTTATATGCGTTGATAAGTACCTGTAAACGTGCTTAATCGTCTCCCTGTTCCTGCGCCATAGTCAAATTAAAAAACTCGCTTAATAGCGGGTTTTTTAATATTCTAATTTATTTTTACGGAAATTCTTACGGAAAAAATAATTTTCTATTGTATATAACTGTTTTTCAATCTTCATCACTATTTCAGTCTAAAGAAATGCAATTAATGCCAAAGTAAGCATGGATTAAGAGATATCATCATGTATAGGGATAGGAATCTTAGAAGCGTATATGATGAACTCACTTTACAAATGAATGTCTTGATACTAGTTTTCATTAGTTTTGTACTATTTTAGGATATACATAAAAACCGATTGGGAAACCTAATTTTATATAAATTTGATTAGGGCTAATAGTATGCAACTTTTGATTTAATCTCTTGCATCTTTTTAAAATAGAATTGTACAATTTTCTGAAATCATTTTTTGGTAAAAAACATGCAAAAGTGATGATGATATTATATAAATCTTGCTTTGGTACATCTGCTGCAATGTTAAATCTTTCATGCAAGCTTTTAATATACGAAATATTTCCACGGCACTTAAATGTAAACAAACTTGAGTTATGAGCAGTTGTATTGCGTAGATTTAGCAAGTTATCTAGCATTTTATCAAAATCGTTTGGAAATATTTTTGAAGAAGAATCATTTAAATTTTCATACATAATTGAATTAAATATATTAATAATTTCTGCTCGTTCAGCATGTTGCATGATTTTGAATAAATAAACGACATTTCCAAATGTTAATTCGTTAATTAGCACATACATCGGGACATCTTGATGGTCTTTAGCATAGTGTTTTATTGGATTTGGTATTTTCTGGTTTATTTGTTCAGTGATGTTTTTTGCTAAAATTTCAATTGTTTTCGCAATGTTTAACATATTGCTTTGGTTAAAATTATAACTGTCTTTGCTAAGGCATGCATATAAATCGGAATGTTTACTGCAGAAAGCATGAGCTATGGTAGACTTCAGATGCTTTTCAATTAATAATAAGTATTCTAATATATCATGCTTCAGTTCATTCTCGAATTTATGTATTGCAATAATTTCATCGAATGTTGTTCCATCAAGATACTCATCTGAAATTGTATCTTTTCTAAGAAAGTCACGAGCACATGAGTTTATAACATTGTAATAATTATTCAAAGTTAATATTGTTTAGCTATTTCTGTATTTGAAATAATTACATTTCTTTGTTGTAATCTTTGGATTTGATCATCAATACTTAAAAATGATTTCATAAATTATATTCTCATAAAAAGAAAATCCACTCCCAATAGAGTGGATAATCACGCAAACGGGCTTCGCAAGTATCCGCAGCTTTTAAGTGTCCTTATCATACCTTGATAAAAAATAATTGTCAAACAAATTAAATCTATTGCGCTAAATTAAATCTATTGCGCTAAATTTTTCTGAATCGGAGTTGAAGTTGATATATTCAAATTTATTGAAAGTTCCTCTTTGTGTTATTTTCCTAGCGGAAGAGAACTGTGTGAGAATTTTATAATTAGCATAAACAACTAAGAACAAGAAATTTAATTGTCTATAGTGTTTATATTTTGACTGCAATTGAAAGAAATATAGAGAAATTTGATTAATAATAAGAATATAGAATGGTTATGAATATAGATGTATATTGGATGATAGGAATTTTGTGACTGATATTTCGAGTGACTGATTTTTGCGATGTTGTATTTTCAGTGGTTACTTATACATAGTTAATGATAGGTGTTTATTATGCTTAATAAAAAATACAGGGTATAGGTTGATACTCTGTATTTATATTTGTTATTTATTGTTGTTTTGCTCGCCTTGGTTAGGG
>ERZ773197.1184-NODE-1184-length-18760-cov-4.110291_pt1 | contig 18760 bp, 15 predicted proteins | sample MGYA00580999_ERZ773197 | MGnify/ENA primary metagenome ERZ773197 (study PRJEB29015, sample SAMEA2738166) | human oral metagenome | biome: human oral; feature: human-associated habitat; material: saliva | place: China | collected 2185 ...
CCACCGGCGGTTTCTGCGCTGCCATAGGTGGTGACCATGTTCAGCCCAAGCTCTCGCGCGGCTGCCAGCAGGGATGCGCTCGCCGGGGCACCGCCAAGCAGGATTCCGGTGAACTGGCCGAGCGCATCGTAAATCTCTGACCCCAGTGCGGGGCTGGCTTCGGCGGCTTCTAGGAGCTTGTGCACCTGCGTGGGCACAAGAGAGACGAACCGGCGAGCGCAGCTGAGCCGCTCGGCGGCGTTCAGAAAGACCTCGGGTGTGAAACTACCCCCGTCGGTAACCGATGCGGCAACTACCGGTGTCGTTCCGGCGAGCACCGACCGGGCGAGAACCTGAGCCCCCGCCACATAGTGCGCGGGCAGGGCGAGAAGCCATTGCGCCGGGTCCTCAGAAACCACCCGCTGCGGCTTCGACGAACCGAACGAAGGGTAGTCAGCAAAAAACCTCTCGGTCGCCCGAGCGGATGCCCTCAGCGCCCGCACGCTTAACGTCGTCTGTTTGGGTGCACCCGTGGACCCGGAGGTGCCCACCACGAGCGCAATAGACTCCGGGTCTTCTGTTCGCCTGCGCGGGTCTTGACCATTCCGAGCACTGTTCGGCAAGTCCCCGGTAAGAGAGCGCTCGAAGGCGCGCAGAATCTCTTGCGGATCGGCGGGCTCATCGGCGCTGAGGATGACCGCGTGCGGATGCAGCGCATCCTGGGTCGGGGCAGGAAGCGGCGTGAGTGAACCGGGGAAAGCGCCTATTGTGGTGCCTGCTTTGCCGCTACCCACCCGGGACTTACGGGGATCGCAGGGGCCTTCCGGCACAACAGAACGGTTATTCTGCAACGCGTGAAACCCTAGAAGTAGTAGGGATAGTTCGACCAGTCGGGGTCACGCTTTTGCAGGAACGCATCGCGCCCCTCCACAGCCTCGTCGGTCATATACGCCATGCGGGTTGCTTCACCCGCGAAAACCTGCTGCCCGAGCATACCGTCATCGGGCAGATTGAAGGCGTACTTGAGCATACGGATAGCCTGCGGAGACTGTCGGGCAATATGAGCCGCATATTCCAGACCCTTATTTTCCAGTTCTGCGTGGGGCACCACATCGTTAACGGCACCCATCTCGTACATGCGCTGTGCATCGTACTCTTTGGCGAGGAAGAAGATTTCGCGCGCAAACTTCTGCCCAACCTGCCGTGCCAAAAGCGCCGAACCGTAGCCCGCGTCGAAAGAGCCAACAGTCGCATCGGTCTGCTTAAACTTGCCGTACTCTTCGGAGGCGATGGTCAAGTCCGCGACCACGTGCAGGGAATGCCCGCCGCCCGCAGCCCACCCGGAGACCAGGGCGATCACGACCTTGGGCATGGTACGAATCAGGCGCTGCACCTCCAGAATATGCAGCCGCCCAGCACGTGCGGGGTCAATAGATTCGGCGGTGTCGCCGCTGGCGTAGTGGTAGCCGTCGCGCCCGCGGATGCGCTGGTCGCCGCCCGAGCAGAACGCCCACCCGCCGTCTTTGGGGGAGGGGCCGTTCCCGGTCAGAAGTACAGTGCCTACATCAGAGGTCATGCGGGCATGATCGAGCGCCCGGTAGAGTTCGTCCACAGTATGCGGGCGGAAGGCGTTACGCACCTCGGGCCGGTTAAAAGCGATGCGCACGGTCGGCAAGTCGCGCAGGATTTCGCCCGTCTTATCGCGCTGCACCTGGCGGTGGTAGGTGATGTCGGTAAAATCCTCAAACCCGTCAACGATGCGCCAGTGCTGCGGGTTGAAAATATCGGAAACCTGGGGAGGGAACGTAACAGTCATGCCCCCTATTTTACGCGGGGTTCACCCGCCCGTGGCTCAGGGGCGAAACAATGCTACACCCTCAAGGGAACAGCCCGTCAAATGCTACAATCAGGGCATGAGTGGCGTAGCCGGTATTCAACGTATGTACGCTCTTCCACATGAGGAGCGTGTACTTAAAATTTTGCGTGCTTACGGTGCTACCCGCGCTCGCCTTTTTGGGAGTGCGGCACGTAACGAGCTCACCCCCACTAGTGATATTGACATACTTGTAGAGTTCGGAAATGATTCCGGTTACCAAGCTTTCTGCAAGAGTGTGGATGCTGCGGTTGAGCTGGAACAAGAACTGCACCGTCCAGTGGATCTTGCGTTATCAATTGATCCACGCATGTGGCAGTATATAGAGCCGGACCTTATTGAGCTTCCCCTATGAAAACCCCGCTACCTTATCTTGAAAATGCGCTGGATTCCGGGCATCGTCTGCTTGGGTTTTTACCGCCCAGCTATGACGAATTCATGGATTCAGATCTAATTCAGAGCGCGGTTTGCATGAGACTGCATGAGCTTGGTGAAAACCTGGCAACTATTCGTCGGAAATTTCCCGAATTCTACGAAATGCATCATGCGCCTGAATGGCAATATCTGATTGCAATGCGACACATCATTTCTCACGGATACCGGCAACTTGACATGGACATCATATGGGAAGTTAGTTCCACCAGACTGGCAGAGGTCCTTAAGGGTATCCAAACGACTCGTGACACCCTAGCTTCTAGCAAATAGTCCACTGCTTGACGGCGGGTGATGCACCCTGAGCATCCGTTATTTTCCGCACATGCCCGCCTACCGCTTCCGTGGGCACCGTGGTGCATCCTGTGCGTGCCAGGTGCCGCCACAGGGCACCTGACGCCTGTTTCGGGTATGCAGTATTTTCCCTAGTCGGTGCATAGTTTTCCCGTAGCTGGCGCGTTCTTGCGGTGGTGTCTCGCGTCGTGTCCTGTGGGGTGTGGCCCTTAGAAACTTCAAGCAGAAAACCTTATTGTTGTGTGCGCAACATCTGAAAAAATGTGGGTCACCTGCAACCTGAACCTGAGACTTTTATGCATAATCAATGTATAACCGACAAAATTAAGTGCGGACCGGCGAGCACTCCCGTAAGCTGAGGGGACAACACCAGCCGCACATACCTGATGAGGTACACCATGCCCACAACCGACTCACCAGCCCCCGACCCTCGTTTCGACCGCCAAGCCCGTTACATCTCCGCACTGGAACAGCTCGCTGACCCTGCCCCCGTCACGCGCCTTAGCGGAGCCCAGTCCCTCATATGGCTCATTGACGAATGGTTGGCCGACGAGACCCTGCCCGGCCCCACCCGCCACGCCGAGGCCACCGCGCTCATTGACAGCCTGTGCGCCTACATTCGCTCCCCGTACCCTATGGCCCCCGAATACGAGATACTCAGCCGTGACGAGCCAGACCCGGCGCTGAGTGAGGAAGATAAACGGAACTTCCCGCACGACAAAGCCGAATTCGACGCTGAAGTCACCGTGCGCCTCACCCTGCTGCTGGCGGTGCACACGCGCGTGATCGGTACCCGTGAGAGCCCCGGGCCCTGGTCCGGTTTCGCCTATGATTTCTCCGGCAGCGTGTTCTTCTACCCGGTGAACCTTTCCGGCTCCTACTGGAGCGTGCCGCTCAATATGGCTGAGGCAACATTCTGTGCGGATGCCGACTTCTCCAGCTCAACCTACCTCGCGGACGCCATCTTTAACGACACCGTCTTTAATGGCGACGTCGATTTCTCCCACAGCATCTACGGCGCCGACGTCCATTTCAATAAAGTCCACTTTAACGGGGTGTTAAACGCATCTTCAACCATCTACGAGCAGGGCGTGAGCATACAGGGTGTATGCCTCCAGGAGGCCGATCTGAGCGGGTGCCTCTACCACGGCAACACCTGGATCGATATCACCCACCACGGCCACGCCAACCTGAGCCGGTGCCTCTACTACGGGGAGCATATTGACTTATCCTCCAGCTACCTTCAGGGGGTTACCGCCAATAACTGTATCTACCACGGAAAAACCAGGTTGGGCTACGGTGATGGGGAACGCCTCGCAGACTACAGCCGCAGCGTCTTCTTCGCAGACCTTGAACACGAAGAAACCACGTTTGCCGGGCCTATCGACTACAGTCACAATGTCTACTACGGGCTCACTGATATCAATATCAACACTTACGAGGGCGATGTCACCATGCGTGAGAGCATCTACCTTGGGCAGGATACCGCGCTGTCCTACAACACCTATGAGGCGAGGGCAGACTTCGGTGATTGCCTCTACCTGCAGTGTGTGCCCCCACAAGATGGTGAAGGCTACGGCGATGCCTCCGGGGTGTTCTCCGGAAGCTGCTATGAAGGGCCCGTCACCTATGGCCCCGCCCTCTTCTGCCAGAGCGTCAGCCTTGACGAGGTGCAGTACAGCACCCCCGATAATTCGTTCGCCGGGTGCATCTTCAACCCGGCTGTGCGCAACACTTTCACTGTGGACTACGACAGCGACTATGAGGCAGAAATACGCGCCGAGTACCCGGTCGGTTCCCGGCTGCTCAACGGCTCGCAGGTGGCCCACATGAACGAACGCTCCCAGCATGTGAGGGAACTGGCGGAGACCCTGCTGCAGGCACCGGCAGACTCTGAAGAGCGGTGGGCCATCCACCAGCAGATACTCGCCGTGTGCAACGAGCTGAAACAGTGGGCGTACGCTCTCTAAAACCACACCCGCTGCCCACCGCATCACCACATACCACCGATAAAACCAGGGGAGTACACCACCGTGAACCCGAACCAGCCCAACCACCCCCAGCGGCATGCCCAAGAATCCGCTGCCGCCGAACAGCTGTACAGCCCAGCCGCCCCCGTGCGCACAGCAGCCGTGAAAACCCTCGTGACGCTCGCCGACGAATGGCTTGCTGATGAGCATGTTCCCGCCGAGCAGGCTGGAACACGTGTGCAGGGCATTATTAACACGCTGTGCGAGTATATTCGCTCACCCTATGCGGGTACCGACAGGTACCTGCAGCTCACCCAGGAAGAACCGGATGAAGCCCTGAGTACCCGAGAGAAACGCCAGTTCTACGCGGATCAGGCGCACCTGATCCAGGAGGGGCAGGTGCGGCAGAGCATCCTTGCGGCCATTATAGAGCGGGTGCGTTGGGTGGGGTACGTTCCGCAGCGGTACACATATTCCATGAGTTTTGGTACTGCCGACGAGGAAACCGTCATCGGCGGGCCGTGGTCCGGGTTTGACTATGATTTCTCGGGCGCGGATTTCTTTTACCCTGTTCACCTTGCGGGGGCTTTCTGGGGCGGGAGGGTGACCGCCCGGAACGCCACCTGGCGGGATGATGTGTTCATGGAGACCAGCGTTTTTAACGGTGACGCGTCATTCTCGGGCGGCACCTACCTGGGGAAAACGATTTACGTGTTTGGGTGCATCTACCGCGGTAACCTGGACCGCAGCCACTGCACCTACGGGGCTGTGGAGGGCAACTATCACGGGTATACCCATGATTTTACTGCTGCCGGTTCTGTGTACCGGGGTGCGGCTGATCTCAGTAACAGCACCTACGACCGGGGCGTGTGCAGCCATGGCAATACCTACTACGGTCCCGCCGATTTATCGGGGTGCACGTACCGCGGCAAGGTTAACTACAGCAAAAACCGGTACGGGGCGAACCTGACAATGCGCGGGTGCACATACGGTGCCTCGGTGCAGATTGGGGAATCCGCACATATAGGGGATGCCGACTACAGCTGCAGCGTGTATGAAGCAGATGCCTCGTTCTACGGGAGCCGTTATCTGGGAAATGCCACCTTTGCGGAATCCCAGTACCGTGGCGGCGTTTACCACGTTTCTGAGCAGTTCATCGGCTCCGCCAATTTTGACGGCGTCCAGTTTGGCCACACCGCGAACCCGCAGGCGTCCAGCAGCTTCCGAGGGTCGGTGTTCGCCGGCGGGGTGTCCTTCATGGGTGCGCACAGCGCCGGGAAAACCCCTGGCTTTGATGAGTGTGTTTTCAATGATTCCTGCGTGAACGATTTTGGCCCTCTCACCTACGGTGAACGCGCGGTGCCTATGAGCGGTGCGCTCCCGGCCGCCTCCCGTTCGCTGAGCTTCAAAGAGTCGGTGGCCCTGAGCCGGTGCCTGCGTGCCCGGGCGGCCTTCGGATCCTACCTGCGCACCGTACCGTTTGGTTCGCCCGCTTACCAGGCTGCTCAGCATCAGGTTCTGTTCCACACATGGTGCCATTTTATGTTTGATAACGACCTGCTTAACTTTCCCGCCCTTGTGCAGGCCCTCAACAACGCTATGAAGGGGTAGACAATGCGCACAGAACGCACAGCACGTTTTGAAGAGGCAGTCAGGCAGCTCGGTGGCGGTACGGTTGAGGCTCGGATGGGTGCGGCACGCACCCTTGTCATACTCGCCGATGAGTGGCTGGCTGATACAGCCGTGACGGAACACGAACGCCACCACCAGGTGCAGACCATTATTGACGCCCTGTGTGAGAGCATCCGCTCCCCGTTCTCCCTCGCCTACCGGGCTGAACTGTGGGCCGATGAGCCGACCGGCGACCTGCAGGAGCAGTCCCGGTTCTACGCTGAGCGGGCTGAACTGGTGGCTGAGGCGAAAGTGCGGCGCAGCATCCTGACGGAGATCCACGAACGGGTGCGCTGGATGACCACCAAAACCGTGAGCCAGAACCCTTACGCGCCGCTTAAAACCGGGGATTTCAGTCCCGGAACATGGTCTGGGTTTGCCTACGATTTCAGCGGCACCCTGTTCTTCTACCCGGTGGATTTCAGGGGCTCCTGTTGGGGTCAGGGGCTGAACCTGAGCGGGTGCACGCACCGGGAAGATGCGAACCTCACCGGCTCCTACTATGGCGGGCCCGCAGATTTTAGCGGATCAACCTACGCGGATGATGCCGACTTTTTCGGGTCGGTGTATGCCGGTGCAACGGACTTTTCGGGGTGCGCCTACGGTGGGTACACCCGGTTCGGTGGGAGCCTGTACCGTGAGTTCGTGAATTTCAGCGGTTCAACGTTCGGCCCCTACGCGGGGTTCATTAGTTCCGTCTACCGCTCCGACGCGGACTTTTCGGGCTGCACCTATACGGGGTACATGTCGGCCTCACAGTGCGCCTACCACGGCCGGGCAATATTTACCGGCAGCACCTACAACTCGGATACGCGCCTGAACCACAGCCACTATTCGCGTGCCGCCCAGTTTGACTCCTGTACCTATAAGGGAGACGCGTTCCTGCACGATAACACCTACTGCGGCACGTTCAACGCGAGCGGATGCACTTACACCAACCCCGCCTCTTTTGACCGCTGCACCTACCTGCAGGATGCTTCTTTCGTCGGCAGCACCTTCGGGCACTATTTCACCGGCAGTGATTCGGCATACTACGGCCGTGTTGCTTTCAACAGGTGCCGCAGCACCGGCTATGTGACGTTCGCGGGCAGTATCTTCCATGAGGAGGTCAATTTCACGGGGAACGTGTACGGCATGAACCTCTCTGTTCGGGAGGCGGTGTTCCTTGAGGGGGTGGACTGCAGCAACTCGGTGTGCCACGAACGCGCCGCGAATTTCCGGGAGGCGGCGTTCATGGGCGGGGTGTCATTCGCTGGTGTTCGGTTTGTTGCGAACGAACCGGCCTTCGATAGGTGCCTGTTTAACCCGATGGCTGGGTACTTGTTTAATGTGGCGATGGGCAGTGAGCACTGCATCCCCATGGCGGCGGGGTGCCCGTCGTTCCCTATAGGCTCACGTACCCTCACCGAGCAGGGGCTTATTCGCCTGAGCAGCTACCGGCAGAGTATTAGTCGGGCGGCAAAGGCCCTGGAGGTTATGACGCGCCGCACCGGGCAGGACTCCCCGGAGGTTCTGGAAGCCCGCACGGAGCTGCGTGCAGCCAGTGAGGCGTTGGCCTCATGGGTGCGTTCGTTAACGGCCCCTGACACGGCACGATAGTAGCGGATGCGCGCATTGGCCCCCAGTAGCGTATGCTAGGGTAACAGTACCAACCACAACATATTGCGAGGATGCCGCAATGACCCCGTCCGCCTCAACGAGTAATCTCACGATGCTGAATCGCCGCGCCCGCTATATTGTGGCGCTTGAGCAGCTGGGCAGCAGCGACCCGACTGTGCGCATGAGCGGCGTGTACGCATTGGTGTGGCTGGTGGATGAGTGGATGAACACTGACGACGCCCCTGCGGCCCAGTGCAGGCAGGAGGCGCAGGCGGCCATCAGCAGCCTGTGCGCGTATGTGCGGTCCCCGTTTTCGTTGGCGTCGGAGTATGCGCGTTTTTCGTCTTTAGAACCTGCCCCGTTCATTAACGAACAAGAGAAACAACTTTTCACGGTTGATAAGGCGCTGTTTGAGGCGGAGGCGCAGGTGCGGGCGGGTATTGTTGAGGCCATCCATTCCCGCACGATTGTGGTGGACGGCAAGCCCGGCGCCTGGTCCGGGTTCCAATTCGACTTTACGGGCAGCGTATTTTTCTACCCGGTCACGTTCACCGGCTCCTGCTGGGGGCGGCCGCTGTCGCTGCGCGGGTGCACCTACCACGCCTCCGCAGATTTCAGCCGCTCCGTCTACTACGGGGATGTGGATTTCAGCGACTCCGTGTTCGGCGGGCCCACCAGTTTCGGGTACTCCGTGTACCGGCAGGCCGCTAAGGTGCACGGGTGCACCTTCAACGGCCCCGTATTTTTTGGGGTGTCCCACTATCATCAAGGGTTGGATGCGCGCACCAACCTGTACAATAGCGACGCTGATTTCTCGGGGTCCGTCTACCGGGATGACGCCTACCTGCACGGCTGCAACTACTATGGGGACGCGAACCTGAGCCGCTGCACCTATTTCGGGGAGGCAGTACTGGCCGGGTCCACCTACATGAGAGACGCCGCATTTCAAAGTTCTGTGTACTACGGGTACGCCTCGTTAAGCAGCCGCTGCCGGGAGCACGCCGACTTTAGCCACTGCGTCTATTTCAGTGACATGGACATGTACGACTCGCAGTACCGCGGGTACACCGACTTCACCCACTGCGTCTACTACGGGAACGCCAATTTCGGGGCGTCCTCCTATGAGGGCACGGTCAGCTTCAGCGGCTCCACCTACCTGGGGGATGTGGCGATGGGCCAGTGCCGGTACGAGGCTGGCGTTGACTTCAGCGGCTCCCTCTACCTGGGCGGCCCCAGCCGTGAACCCGCCGGGATGGCCGGGTCCTCGTACGGCGGCGCCGCCAATTTTGGGCAGTCCATCTACTGCGGTACCGCCGATATTGGCGAGTCAAAGTTCATGGCGGGCGCTCCCTCTTTCGACGGGTGTATTTTTGACCCCACCGTCAATAACTATTTCGGTAACGGCCCCGGCGGCCGGTACGATATTCGGCTGGTGGGCGGCTTCCCCGCGGGTGCGCGGGCACTCAGCTTGTCGCAGGCTGCGCAGATGGGCGTGCACTTGCGCGCCATCGAGGCGCTTGTGGCGTCCCTGTACGATGTGCCGCCCGGCACGGATGCGCACCGTGGTGTGCATCAGCGGGTGCTTGAGGCGTGCACCGTTTTTGCGCGGAGGGTACGGTCACTATGAGCGGTTATTTTTCAGCGGATGTTGCCCTCACCGGCCGTCACGCCAGGTTCTCGGCGGCGGTTGGTGAGCTGAGCTATGAGAGCGGCCTGAGCGTTGAGGCGCGCCTGGGTGCCGTGGGTGAGCTGGTGCGGCTGGCCGACGAGTGGCTGGCTGACGTCTCCGTGTCTGAGGGCGCCTGCCACCGTGAGGCGCAGGACATTGTCAGCGCCCTGTGCGCCTACGTGAGCACCCCGTTCCCACTAGCATCCCGCGCGGAACTGTACGGTGAGGTGCCCCCGAACCTGGACCAGCAGGAAACGCTGCAATTCCACCGGGATAAGAAGGCGCTCACCGAAGAGTCGCGGGTGCGGGTGCGCATCCTGGAAGAAATCCACACCCGTGTGCGCTGGAAACCGGCGGGCGGGGCCACCAAGAAGAAAGAATCGCAGCAGGTGGCGGCTGGGGAAATCACCCCCGGGCCCTGGTCAGGGTTCTACTTCGAGTTTTTCGACTCTGCCTCGTTTTCGTCTGCCGAGTTCTTCTTCCCGGTCGATTTCTCCGGCTCATACTGGGGGGAGGGGCTGTACTGCCCCGGTGCGTTCTTTGCACAGTCCGTCACGTTCAGCAACTCGTTCTACGGCGGGAACGTCTCATTCATCGGCACCCACTGCCAGGGCATCGCAGACTTCAGCGGCTGCACCAACGCCGACTTCGGGGTCACCCGGTACATGTCTCCCGTCACGTTCAGCGAGTGCATCTACCGGGGCGAGGCGAACTTTAACGAGAACCAGTACGGGGAACGCGCCGATTTCTCCGGCTCAACCTTCGGCAAAGAAGCGGTATTCGCCGACTCGGTGTACAGCACCAAAACCGTTTTCAGCTACTCCGTATTTTCTGCCGCAACAGACTTCAGTAATATTGTGCTGGCGGGGTCATCACCGTCGTTTAAAAAATGCGTTTTTGCGGTGGGTAAAAAGCCCGCACGCCGCGAGTTTAAGCGCGCCTAGGCGGGGCCGCTGGGCGCTGGCGACAGAAGGAGCATATGGTGGATGCGGTGAACCTGCACGCTGGCGGCTGCGCTGATAGGGCTGCTGAGGCGCTCGCCCGTATGGGGGACACCGCCCTGCCTGCTGTATCTAGAATGCGTGCCGTGGGTGAGCTGGCGGCACTGGCCGATGAGTGGCTGGCCGATACGTCTGTGGTGGAGCAGGAGCGTAACCGCCGCACCCAGGGTATTATTACTGCGCTCTGTGACTACCTGCGCACCCCATACCCGTCTGAGCCGCAGGGGCAGGGGAGAGAACCACAGCACCGCAGCAACGGGAGTGAAACCACAGAAAAAGAACCATCGTTCTATACGGGTGAGGGTGAAACACCCCCGAACAGCACCACCGAGACGCCCCTGCGGCAGCATATTCTGGGCACCATCCACCAGCGGGTGCGGTGGGAACCGGCCTCTGGCGGCGCGCGCAAGAACGCTGCGCGTCACCTTGAGCGGGGCGCGGTGACGCCCGGCCCTTGGTCACACCTGGTCTTTGATTTTTCTGGCGCCGAGTTCCGCCACACCGTTAACCTGAGCGAATCGTACTGGGGTGCGGGCGCGAATTTTTCGGGGTGCAGCTACCGTGAGACAGCCAACCTGAGCGCCAGCGTATATGCCGCGGCAGCACATTTTACGGCATCCACCTACTACGGCAAGGCGATCTTCCGCAATAGCGTGTACCGCGCTGCCGTGCATATGAGCGGATGCGACTACCGGGGGCAGGTGCACGCCCAAGCCTCGGTGTATGAGGCTGAGGCCAACCTGTCGGAAAACACCTACCGGGAATGCGCCGACTGGACCCGCTCCACGTGGCGGGGACACCTTAACGCCGACGGTTGTACCTATAGGCGGGCCGCGAATTTTGCGGAGTGCACCTGGGACTGCGACGTTACCCTTTCAGGGTGCACCTATGAAAAGGATGCGGTATTTATGAGTACCGCATTTCACGGTACCGCCCACATGGAGGGCTGCACCTACCGGGCGGGGGCCTATTTTTCGTACAGCGAGTTCCGGGGTGACACCGATTTCAGCGGCAGCGTGTTCCGCCACGATACGGAGTTTGTGGGGTGCCGCTGGCGCGGCAGCGCAGACCTGAGCGGCTGCACACTGCACCACGTTTCTTTCGAGGGATCCTCCCACCTGCGGGCAATAACATTCCGGGGCACCCAGTTTTCGGGCGGCCGCTGCGTGTTTGACCGTTCAGTGTACGCAGGCGGCATAGATTTTACGGGGGCCGCGCAGGCTACCAGCACTGCACAGGAGAGATCTGCGGGTGAGCCGCAGGTGTCTTTCACCGATTGCTTCCTTAACTCACATCATGAAAACTATTTCGCTCATCCTGTGTTTACCGGCAGCGGCTTACCTGCCGGTTCACGCTACCTCACACCTGAAGAAATGGACGATCTAGCCAACCGACTGGCAGCGTACGCGAGTGCAGCACAAACGTATCATGATGCGGCTGAAGGGCCTGCCAAAGAGGCGCTCGCCGCCCGCGTGCGCAACCTGGATAACGCCATCGACCAGTGGGCATACGCGTTAACGAACCGCGCAGCCTATAGCGACTGGTGAACGGCGCCTGCGATGAGTGAAGCACACGGGAAAAGCGCGGGCGAGGCCAAGCGGCTGCGGCGTCTCAAGAGCGCGCTTGGGCGGCTTAATGGGGTGGTTCCCGCTGGTGGCGGGCCTGCCCCAAGTGTTGCGTCGCGCCTGAACGCGGTGGACGAACTGGCGACACTGGCCAACGAGTGGCTGGCTGATACGTCCGTGGAGGAGCAGAAGCGTAACCGCCGCGCCCAGAGCGTTATTACTGCGCTCTGTGACTACCTGCGTTCTCCTACTAATGACTGCGATACGGCACCGGCTGACGCTGCACACCTCAGCGCCGCAGGTCGCATTCGCACGCACATCCTTGATACGATCCGGCAGCACGTGCGCTGGCGAGAAAACCCTCACCCGGCGGAGCCCATGCACGCTGAGTTGAGTACAGGGGAAGGTACGCATCCTTTAGCGGCGGAGCTTAATCAGCCGCCGAAACCGGGAGCGGTCCTGCCGGGGCCGTGGTCGCACCTGGCCTTTAACTTTTCGAATGCGGTGTTTTACGATGTCGTTGATCTGGGTGAGGCGTACTGGGCTGGGCCGGTTACTTTCGATGGTGCAGTTTTCACGCATGACGCATATTTTTGCAACTCGCTGTACGGTGAGGATGCGGTATTTAGCCGCTGCGAATACCGCGGATATGTCCTGCTCTCAAACTCTACCTACTGCGGTGCGGCGTCTTTTGCGGAATCGACCTACCACAATATTGTATATTTTTCCGGTTCTGTGTATGAGGGGTGCACGGGTTTTACCTGCTCCACCTACCATGCGGCAGCCGACTACGGGTGCAGCACCTACAACGCGGGGGCAGACTTTAGCGGCTGCACACACCACGGCACGGTCACCTACCATATGAGCGCCTACGGCGGGGAAACCAACTTTACGAACAGCCTCTACCAGTCACATGTGCATGCGGCAAACAGCACCTACAACGCTCAGGTGCTTGCCATCGGGTGCCTCTATAGGGGCCGCGCGGACTTCTCGGGAAGCAGCTTCACGGAAGGTGCTAACTTCTCCACGGGAGCATACGATGACGGTATCACCCTCACCGGCTCAACATTTGCAGGCCCCGCCGTGTTCGCCAGCTGCCGTTTTATGGGGGACGCCGACTTCACCGACTGCACCTGCACCACCAGCGCCGATTTTAGCGGCACCGTCTACTGGGACAACGCGCATTTTGACCGCACCGTTTTTGCGACCGCCCCAGTTTTCACCCGCACACGCTTCACGCCCGATGCCGCCATGACAAGCGTGGAGGCGTTATCCTCCGGGGCACCCCTCACCGTGGGGGAGGGGGAACTGCCGCCCGGTGCCAGGCGTCTAACCGACTGGCGGGACGTGGAACACGGCCGCACCTAGGCGCACAGCCGCACATGGCACCTTCTGTACAGTGAACAGGCGAAAGGAAAACGCCCGCACTTTCCGGTGCGGGCGCCCCACAAACGTATAGTTACTTTTTCTCCCCAGACGTAACAACTGGAACGAGGGTAATAGTTATATTATTTGCATTGGTGGCATTAATATCTACTACATTGGAGACATAGTCAGGGCTTACCCATATTTGTACGGTTGCTTTCCCATTTGCACCCAAAAAACCTTCGTCTTTGGAGATCGCAGAGATCTCGGCATCCTTAACAGCAAGGACTGCCGTATTGCTCTTCTTTGCTGATTCTGATGAAGTGTTTTCATCAGATGTAGCGCTTTTACCAGTACGTTTAGCGCCGCGTTGGGCAGTCCATACATCCACATGGTCTCCTGCTCTTAACGTGGTGGATGCTCCACGGTCAATAGTTATTGTCACGAGGCGGCGGTTCTCCCGCAACTCGTTGGCAGCGGAATTTTTAGTTACAAGTTCTCCCGCAAGGATCAGGCGGGTGGCTACCAGGTTGCCGTTTTTTACTTCATCAGCTGTTAGATAGTTTCCTGAAGCAGATCCTATATTGGCCGCTACAGGAGTGAGCTGTTCGGCAGAGATTTTATCACCAATGTGGATGTCTTCTTTAGCGGCATAGTACTCTTTGCTGGGGTTGGTTATTTGGATAACAGCAACAACGCATACTACAGAAGCAAGAATCAGCAAGATACCTAATAGCAATTTCGGATCTTTTATCCCATGCTGCCGTGTGTGGGTAGAGGCAGCGTTATCTTCGCTGTTCATGTGTGGTTGTGCCTTTCGTGGATGCTCAAAGTCAGCGAAATTGTTGGAACAAACTGACTGAAATTATACGGTGACTGAATGATAACTATCAGAACATAAAGCAGTGGTATAAAGCAAGTGTTGAATCATTCCCTACGTAGCTGTGAAGGAGATTCCCGGGCTTGCATGTATAACCCTCTAATACTATTGCTGCCTATGAGGTGTACACAAGGGCACCTGCGGGTGAAAGAGGCGTTTGTCAAGTAGAGATAGAACAGCATGCGGACTTGCTAGAAGTTGGATGTCTATCCTTTGGATCTGAGCTGAAAGCCCTGAGCGCTCTTTATCTGCTATATAAATGCTTATGAATAGCTTAAATTTCACTTTTCACTACCTTCTCTGAACCTTGCATCGGTACTTGAAAGATTCAAGAGGTCTGTGTAAGCTGAACGTGGTGACAACACATCATGTATATGATGTAAACAAGTTCCTTCCGGGTAATACACGCACAAAGACATTCACATTGACACGAGAGAGTTGGATATTTATGAACTATATACCTATGCCTGATCCGAGTATGTTCACTCGTCGCCGTGCATTGTGGCTGGCTGGTGCGGGGCTAGGGTCAGCGGCCCTTACCGCCTGTGGTGGTGCTGGTAATGCTGAGGGTCAGGCGGGTTCTTCGTCTGAGGCGGGTTCGTCGACACCGCAGACTTCGTCGCCTGAAGCTTCTGCCTCTGGTAGTGGTGATGCCTCGGCAACCCCTACTCCTGTGGGGGAGACCTTTAGTAAGGGGTTCTCGGGTGGTTCGCAGGCACCGGAGGGTGAGTATCGTCCTGCTGATGATAAGGGTCCGGCGCAGAATGTTCCCAAACCCCAGGAGCCTGAGGGTATGAACTTTGAAACCCCAGAAGCGTTTTTTAAGTTTATTGAGTATTGGAATGAGCAGCGTAATTATGCTCTTCAAACAGGGGACGTGAAGGGGTACGCGCATGTTACCTCGGGTGCTTTTACTGAGGAAATGAAAGCTATCGCTTATATGGAGACTTTGTATAAGAAAGGTGGCTGGGTGATTGGGGGTCTTCGAAAAATTATTTATGAGAAGGATAGTTTTGAACATGTGTCGGGGAAAGATTATCAGTACTCGCTTCTGGGTCGTACTGTTGTATCGCCCGCAATAACGTTTGATAATGAGAAACGCACTATTCGTACTGAGGATTTCACTGAAGATAATAAGTATAGTGTGGAATTTGAGATTGTTTACAATGGTCGTGAATGGTTAGTGCGAGGGGTAACTAACGTTGCGAAATTCGATAACTAAAAGTCTTTTAGGGTGTTTTGTAGTTTCCCTTTTAATTCCATATAGCAATGGAGCACATGCTGATGAGCAAGTTTGTCAACAGGTGGCCTCTGGGGCAAACGGAGATAGGGTATATATTGTATGTACGTCTAGTGATGATTCGTCTTGGAGAGGGAAAAAGGGGCAAAGTGGTGGTGGAACTGGAGGAGCCCCTCAGGCTCCTCCAGTAGGCACTCAGGAAGCTGCAAATCAAGGAAATGCTAAAGAAGTAACCTATCATACTATTAGCGATACTGAGAAAAATAAGGTTGCTGTAGCTGATGATCGCAGTGGTTCCTGCATTATTAATGGCAAGCCAGGAAGAATGGTTAATAATATTCCTCTTCCCGCTACTGGGGAAGCTGAAGATCATGGTGCCATAAGAGCAGGTCGTGGGGCTAAGGCGTGCGTTCCATATGATGATCAAAAGCCTGCTGATCAGCCAGATTTAAAGGGTGAGCCTACACAGGAACAGGTTGATGCTCGAGTACGTGAAGAGTTGCGGTCTATGAATATCTCTAAACCAGTTCTTCATATTGATGACGGCCCTAATGTTTTGTATAAACAGAATATTAACTACTATGTTACCGATGCCGACACTCAGTCCAAAAAAGCAGATATTTTTGGGAAAGAGGCAACTATACAGGTTGTGCCTGTAAATTTTATTTACAATTATGGTAACGGTGAAACCTATACCACTAATACTGCTGGGGCGGCAGGTGCTTATTGGAACAGTGAGCGGGACGATTATGAAGAGACCCCAACCTCCCATAAGTTTGAAGAAAGCGGGAATTTTCACTCCTATGTAACAGTTGTGTACCAGGCACGTTATCGGTTCGGTGAGGGAGCATGGCGTCCTATCGGTCAGACTCAGTTGCAGAGTGATTCTATGCTCATTCGTCTTTGGGAAGTTGAAGTGCACAATGTTGCTAAAACCTGTAATGAAGACCCGTACGCTTGGGGATGTCCCATGCATAAAGATTACCCAGACTATACAAACCCCAACCCTAAACTTACCAAGCCTGATCCTGTCACCGGCCAGCGGTGGCATAAAGACGACGTAGGCAATGGTGATACTGAGGGGCGTAAACGTGCCAAAAGCTGAGTGAAAACCTGCTTCTACACGAGGATTGATTCAGATGCTAGATGTTATCTGTATCAATCCTTGTATTATTCACAAGACAAATCTTCTTACGGACTTTCTCTATTTTTACACGCAAAATCACCATGAAAGAGTTCCTCCAATGAATCTTATTGAACAACTCAAAATTGATCGTCGCCGTGCGTTGTGGCTGGCTGGTGCGGGGTTAGGGTCGTTGGGTCTTGCTGCGTGTGGTGGTGAGAATAAGGCAGCTGAGCAGGAATCCAGCAGCTCCAGTTCTGCTTCAGAGACACCTCAGGACAGCGGTAGTGCTAGTCCCTCTGTCTCCGGGGAGGCATCTAATACCCCTGACCCTAGTTTTTCGAAGGGGTATTCCGGTGGTGAGAAAGCCCCGGAAGGGAAATATGTAATGGCGGATTATCGGGGTCCTGCACAGAATGTTCGTGTGCCTGCCCGCCCTGATGAGAGTTATAAGGTGAATTCTGTAGAGGGTCTTAAAAAATCAGTCTTTTCCTGGATTGAATGGCGTAACTATGGGATACAAACCGGAGATATGGACATAGCTCGTCAGTTTGTATCTAATGAATTCACGGAAGAAGTGAAACGCTATGATTACTACACTAAGCTCTATCAGGAAGGGGGATGGATTATAGATGGTTTAAAGGTCTTTGAGTTTCACGGGGATGATCCCGTAATGAAAGATGATGGTACGTACCTGTGGGAGTTTTACCTGAAGTGGATTAAACAGATTAATGTTCAAGGAAACGGAAAATGGAAACTTTGGGAGAATAAACGTCATGATGATGATACCTTCTATTTGCATATTCGTCATACAGATGGTGGGTGGAAGATTCTCGGGCTGTCCCCATTAACTGGGCAGAAGGATACGAGTCAAGAGAAAGAGTAATAGGGAAGAGCTTGTTTCTCTAAATACTTTTCAGGATGGGTTTATATTAACCCGAGAAAGACAGATAATCATGAACTATATACCTATGCCTGATCCGAGTGTGTTAACTCGTCGTCGTGCATTGTGGCTGGCTGGTGCGGGGTTAGGGTCGTTGGGTCTTGCTGCGTGTGGTGGTGAGAATAAGGCAGCTGAGCAGGAATCCAGCAGCTCCAGTTCTGCTTCAGAGACACCTCAGGACAGCGGTAGTGCTAGTCCCTCTGTCTCCGGAGAAGCATCTAATACCCCTGACCCAAATTTTTCAAAAGGGTTCTCGGGTGGTTCGAAAGCTCCTGAGGGCAAGCATGTGATGGCGGATTCTCGGGGCCCGGCACAGAATGTTCGTGTGCCTGCCCGTCCTGATGAGAGCTATAAAGTAAATTCTGTAGAGGGCCTGAAGAAATCAATCTTTGCTTGGGTTGAGTGGAGTAACTATGGGATTCAGACTGGGGATTTTGATGTTGCTCGTCAGTTTGTATCGAATGAATTCACGGAAGAAATAGAACGCTATGATTACTACACTAAGCTCTATCAAGAAGGGGGATGGATTGTCGATGGTTTAAAGGTTTTTGAGTTTCACGGGGATGACCCTGTGATGAAAGATGATGGTACGTACCTGTGGGAGTTTTACCTGATGTGGATTAAGCAGATTAATATCCAGGGTAACGGAGAATGGGACCTTTCGGAGAATAAACGTCATGATGATGATACCTTCTATCTGCATATTCGCCATACAGACACTGGGTGGAAGATTGCCGGGTTATCTCCGCTAACCAGCGCGAAGGATACGAGCCACGAGAAAGAACAATAAGGAAGAACCTGTTTCTCTAAATACTTTTCAGAATGGGTTTATATTAACCCGAGAAAGACAGATAATCATGAACTATATACCTATGCATAATCCGGGTATGTTCACTCGTCGCCATGCGCTGTTGCTCGCTGGTGCGGGGCTAGGGTCTGTGGCTTTTACTGCCTGTGGTGGTGCTGGTAATGCTGAAGGTCAGGCGGGTTCGTCGGCACCGCAGGCTTCTTCAGCTTCTTCGCCTAGTGTCTCTGGTGATGCCCCGGCAACCCCTACCCCTGTAGGAGAAACCTTTAGTAAAGGGTTCTCAGGTGGGTCGCAGGCCCCGGAGGGTGAGTATCGTCCTGCTGATGATAAGGGTCCGGCGCAGAATGT
>ERZ773197.1185-NODE-1185-length-18753-cov-4.937640_pt1 | contig 18753 bp, 15 predicted proteins | sample MGYA00580999_ERZ773197 | MGnify/ENA primary metagenome ERZ773197 (study PRJEB29015, sample SAMEA2738166) | human oral metagenome | biome: human oral; feature: human-associated habitat; material: saliva | place: China | collected 2185 ...
CTTGGGTGAGGAATGGGAAGACAAGTTGCAGGAGTGAACCGAGTAACAAACCGAGAATGAGTTGCGTAAAGAAACGCTTGTATTTCTTGAGATAATTCCAGAGAAATTTCACTCGCCTTTGAGTCGGCACTGCTTTCGTATCGTCTTGAGCATAGAATTGTTCTGTTGGTTCGAGGAGAAGAGCAATACCTTTCTCCTCGCCATTGTTCTTAGTGCTTATCCAATGTTCGCAAAACTCCTCTTTGGTATAGGTAACATGTCCTTTGCCCGGATCTGCCACATATACGGTATATTTTTCTTTATTATGTTTTTTTATCTTATAGACAACAACAAAATGGTTTTGATTCCAATGGACGATGCAAGGTAGAGGAATTTCATGGGCGAGGGTATTTAAACTCAAACGCCCTCCAATAGTTTTAAGGCCGATGGTCTCAGCGGCTTTACTGATACCAAGAAGAGAGACCCCGTCTTTGCCCAAGGAACAGATTTTTCGTAATTGTTCTATGCTTACATCTTTTCCATAATATTTGACAATCATTGCCAAACACGAAGGGCCACAATCCATTGCGTCTTGTTGTATTCTTAAAATCATGCTTTGCCTATTTGAGAAGATTGAAGAAAAAAGATTTTCCCTATTCGATGATTATGTATTAGAGACCATATAGGCAGATTAACTCCTTAGCCTTATGATTTATTCCACCATAATATTTCAAAATTAGATTAATTATGAGCATTGCGCCAAAAAACGAGTATTTTAAGGTCTTCAGAGGATTTGCTTTGCTCAGAGATCATACGAATACTAAGATGTTTTGACCTTTAAGGTTAAATGTGGAAACTAAACAACTGAGGATTTTTCTATTCTTCTTCATAACTACAAAGATTGCTTGCCATAGGCTATTGTCGACCATATCTTGATGTATCAACACCAGAATCCTCTTTCTGCTCCTTCGTCTTTCCTAGATTTAATGTCATTCTGAGCATGAAAGTACGAGTATTATAGCCATTCAGAATACTCTCTTGTCCATGTGTCAATACCTTAAATTCATTTGGTGTACTCCTACGCAGAATGTTGTCCACACTAGCGGTGACTGATATGCGATTAGTCGGGTTCCAACGAATATCAGCGTCGAGTGAGTATGTGTCAGATAGACGATAGATTCCCTGGATGGCTGGAGCTTGATAGCGGAAATTAGCTTCAAGGAAAAGTTCACCCCATGCCTTACTTGTTGGGATCTTATATGTATTATTGCTGGAAATAGCCCATACCCACTTGTTATTATCAAATGATGATCCGTAGAAATGACGCATCTTATCCTGCATACGAAGAACATGAGCAGCTATACGTCCATTATAATGACCGATACTCATGGGATGCATTATTGTAAAATTATTAAATAATGAGAAGTCATAATTTTCATAACGATAAACAGTTTTACCTGTTGTCGCATCCTGATGTGGTATGTTCGCGAAGTAGTCTGGAGTATAAGTACAGCCAAGAATAAAAAACCATTGCTGTTTGACGATAAACATCAAGGAAGCATCATAGATTCGACTCGGTTTGAGCTCAGGATTGCCAACCTCAATCGTACGCTCATCTATTATTGTTGTCTCTGGGCTAACAGCCCAGAACGAAGGATATTGTTTCTGACTAATAAGTTGAAATTGCAAGAAATTACTTTTGCCCATAGGCATTCCAAGAGTGGCCGTTGGGAAAAAAGTGAATTCATCCCAAAGTGTTGTTCCAATACCTGTCTTTAAATTACGCCTTTTAGATTTTATGTATTCTCCACGCAGTCCTAACATTACATTCAGTCGCTTAAACAACACAAAATTGCCTTGTGTATAAAGTGCTTCTATATTCTCTGTCTGTCGGTAGCGTGTTGATATATTGGCTTCAGTTATCTCGGTAGTAGAGCGATTATACTGGTGAGTAAAACCTATGGCTAATGAAGTCATCGGATTAAACGTAAAAGTTTTGTCAATACTGGCCTTCGCATTGTCAATATCTTGGCGTGATTGCTGTAGATAACTACTTGGTAATATCAAGTCCGAAATTTCATTTCCTGAAACATATTTTTGCCAAAATGGAGATTTATAAGATTTGTAACGTGCACCTAATGTCCATCCGTTTTTTATGTCAAGTTGCGCACCAATCGTATGCAGAGTTTCTTTGGTGTATTCACGTGATAGTGCTAGATTATTAGGCTGAGTCTGTTGCCAGATATTCGTATTAGTAGTACTAATATCGTGAGCAAAAATCCCATAATAATCTAAGGTAAGTCTATTCGTAGGTGAGAACTGGAATGTAAGGTCTTCGATCACTTTATATTTGTCTCCATAAGACCTATTTTCGGATGTTCGTTTGCGATAAGGATTTTTGAACGTGGCATCATTATAGAGTCGATAATCTGTGCAACTCCATTGATTATTGCAAGTATATCCAAAGGATGTCAATGAGGTTACTATCTTATTTGAAAAAATTAGGCTCGCCTTGTCCTCCGTGGATGTCTTTCGGGTTTGCTTCAAAGAACTATCAAGGAATATAGAAACTTCGTTTTGGCTGCCAAGTGTAGTTATGACATTTATCACAGCACCTTCAAAATGATATTGTGCTGGGGCGTTATAATATATCTCAACATCCTTAACCTTATCTGCAGTCAGAGACTTAAGCTGCTGATAAACCTGCTCTTGATCCATTGTTACCATCTTTCCATCGATAACTACCATCAAGTTGTTTGCACCTATGAGTGACACAGAATTTCCCCCATCAGTGACACTTGGAATTTTTGTCAATAAGTCATAGGCTGTTGTAGGCGCATATCTCGCACGGAGAGTTCCTGCCTTATAGACCATTGCATTACCTTTCATTTTAACAAGTGTACGCTTGCCTTTTACTACAACTTCACTCATATTCCGATTGGAAGAAGCAATAGTTGTGTCGTTTTGCTCTTGGCTCATTACTGTAATGAAGCTAAGGGCAAATATAAGTGTAACTAACTGTCTTTTCATTTCTTTTTACTTTAATCGTTTGTACATACCCTGACAATAAACTTTCATAGTTTGTTTTTCACATCAGGACTCCAATAATCTTATTAGATTTTCAAAAAAATATTATTGAGGGGCAATATTTTTTCTTTATGCAAATAAATTTCGTAAATGAAGTTGGTTGTGTTTTTTTAAAGAAAATGATTCATTTAGATTCATATAGATCTGCATTATTTTTAATAAGCCATTAATTTCATCCTCCTTCATGTTTTTTATTCTTTTGGATAATGTATAGTTAGTAAAACTGTTTTTGGGGTTAGTAAAATCAACTATAACCTCTGATATTATTGAGGAAGGATATATTGTTGCCAATATTTTCTCAATTTCCTTATTATCATGCCCTTGCTTTCGGAGTGCAATATATTTTGCTGCTACAGTATAATAAATTTTTGCAACAGACTTTTCTTTGCTTAATAGTTGCAATAATGAGATTGCCATTTTGGTATCTCCTAATCGATATGAAAGCATTAATAATAATTGTCTTATATCTACAGTATTCATATCATTGCTCTGATCATACTTAGCAAATTGTCCTAAATCTATATTTGTCAAATTAACTAATGGCATATTCTTTAACTCTTCCAATAACTTTTCCATGGAAGCTTCATCTAAGCCTTCAATATTGTCAAGCATAGCGAAACTTTCAGAGAAATACATCTTATTATTATAGTTAAAGTGTTCTGAGTTAGCATATGTTCCACTCATGCCTGGTATAAAAATATATAGAGCTGGAACGTCTGATGCAGTATTGTCACGAATAAACAACTTAAACCCTAAACTCTTAATTAGATTTTTTGCTATCAAGACATCTTCAGTATCAGATTTACCAAAGGTCTCTGGGAATGGGGTAAATTTATACGAAGGGGTATCTCCAAAAATTGTTGACGGCCACACACCCGAACTATTTTTTATAATTTTATTGAAATTCTCATATTTTAGTTCCATATTAGGTTCCGAAACCTCATCTATCCAAGTTGAAGTGGAAGAGAGCCCATTAAACCCTGTTGCGGACTGGAAAGCTTCTGTAAGACAGCGCTCTAATGCAATATGTGGCACAAAGTCTGCCCCAAATTTAATATTGTATGAATTGTTATTCCCATTTACAATTATTGCACCAATAACAGGTAGTCCTTTGGCTAAGGAGCAATCTATAATTCTTATCTTAAATCCGGCAGATACTAAAACATTATACATATGTTCAGCCTCCGTTCCTATAAAGTAATTGATAGGTATAGTAGGAGGGCAAATATTCTTAAAATAAATATTAAGAATAGAGTAGCGTTCAAAAATTTCGCAAAGTCCTTGAAGAAAAGCCTCTTTGTATGTATTACCTGCACACATACCATTAGATCCTGTTGCACATAAACATAAATCTATCGGAAGAAGAAGTTCCTTTTCATCATCTACGCTATAAAATGGGACTATAGTCAGTGAAGTTTCAGGCATTTTTTTTACAAAAAAAATTCTTATTTCCATTTCGGTATTGGGATCATCCGAAAACAAGTTTATGCCATAATCTTGCAAAGAGGAAATAACTTCATTACATGATTGATATTTTTCTTTAGGATCATATACATACTCCAATGAAATACCATTTTCCTTGGCCTTTACAGAAAGTGTACTTTCTGGATAATTCTTAAGTACCTGACATAGTTCTCTTACAACGTTAGTATCAAAAATTAATCTATTTTGAAATCTTTCCATAAACTCTGCATACCCAGAAGCTAATGAATAATCATATGCACGCCCCTTTCCATTTGTTCCAATATTATATGAAGCTAGACATTTATGAGAAATGGTTAACCTACATGAGTGAAAGTCATAACATTTTCCAGATTCTTCTTTAAGTAAAATTCCCCATTCCTTTAGTTGTTGCCTTATTAGGGTTACTGTATCCAATGGATTTTTGCTTTTATATTCTTTAAATTTATTTATTTTCATAACTACCATGCATTGAAATCGTTTATTTCTATTTTATCTATAATTGTTTCTTTTATTTGTGAGCACAACTTTCTTTGGATTTGCATAACTAAAAGAAACAATTCATGACAATATACAGAAGGATTATTAAATTGCTTCTGCTTAGAAAATCTATGTGCAAGAAGACCTCCTCCACAAATTTTTCGTATTACGCACAACCTGCATTTGGAAGAAATATAATTATCTGAGTGGGAGTAGTAAAATTTTTGAAAAATTTCTTCGTCGCAAATATCTGTAAGATGATTATAAAATATGGAGTAATCTTTATTCTTCAATTTAATATTGCATATCCTTAAAGTGTCGGGAACATCTATGTCGCCATTAGGATTGATATCAATAACGCCATTTTCGGTATTACCAAACATTTCCCCTCCTACAGTACAATCTGGTTGTAATATGAGTTTTATTATAGATTCAAATAATCTAATTGAGAAGCGCTCTTTATCTCCAAACCATATATCGAATAATTGACAAAGCCACATCCCAACCCCATTGTTTGAGGAGTTATAAGTTTCGTAATTAGCATCAGGTAATAAACAATCAATATATGATGCACCTATAGATTTGAAATAATCATAAAATTGTTTAGGTGAGATATGTATGTTGATGACTGATAAAATCCCATGGTTAACCTTATTTTTGACCAATAATTTATATCCGTTCATTATTTGCTTATGCGCAAAAATTCCATCTTTGTATCTCCTACACATGTTAGCTTGTTCATCACCATCTATGCTAATGCCTACGGAAAAATTAAACTGATTAAAAATTCTACACCAATCTTCATCTATTAGGGTTCCATTTGTTTGAATATTTAGGAAAACTCTGCTATTATACTTCTCCAGTTTCTGTGCAATTCTCACATAAAAGCTTTTATCTTCCAACAATGGTTCACCACCATGAAATGTAATAGAAACATTAGTAGCGGCATTAATAGAAAGATACTCTTCAAGTCGCATAACAAATGTGTTAGCAACAATAAGAGACATCAAATTAGTTTGCAGTTTGTATGATTGATCTTGTTTGTTAAATACATAGCAATAATCACACGAAAGATTACAGATAGATGCAACCTTGCAAATTATATGATTTATTTTAGGTGAATTCATATTTTTAATATTAAGTGGGACTGAAAGTATATCCTTTTTTCAGTCCCATAAATTGCTTACTTCTGTTTTACAGGAGGAATAATCGCACGATAGTATGCGCTATCTTGCTTTGCAGCTTGATGTGCTGTAGATTCTTCCGCAGCATTAGTTTCATTGCAACCACCCAAAACTGATTGAAGTTCATTAGTTTCAATCAATGACTGAATGGAAGAATTAATTTCAGCATTCATCTTTGATAAAGTTACCTTTTTCATGACTAAACTAGATAAAGTTATAACCTACTCGTATAGCTTTTCGGTTTCCGCTCCTTTTTACAGTATGGTCTGTTAGATAATTATACTAAAATGGTATTTTCCTTTTCTTGTCGCAAATATACAAATAGATATTGTTTATAACAAGAAAAATAGTTATTTTATTTTCAAAAATTTGTATTTTCTTAGTATTTTCACTGTATTTGCTATATTATACTATATATAACTCGTTGGCGGGATTAAATTAAAGGATAATTTAATATGCAAGAAAAGTTGCATATAAAAGATGTTTTGTAACTTAGTAACAACCAACACACTAAGTTCAATAATCCGTATGCACAACTTATATGCGAATTTCGTAAAAACTCTTGATATATGCAAGTTTTTTTTCAAAAGACTTGGTAAATTCGGCCTTAATTCCGCCAACGGGTCAGGGTATGTTTGAAGGTGCAGTATCCGATAACTTCGACGAGCGTATCGAACAAAAGATCTTCCATGCGGAGATAGTGGTGGATAGTACCAATGTCTCTGCTGAAATGAAAGCATATCAGCCTATACCTATGATAGTGGACTTCAAAAATGAAGTTAGCTCTGATAATCTCAAAGAGACCATCGAAGCCAACTATAAATGCGTGAAGCAGAATATATTAGATTTGGTTGCTTCTGAAATGGTGAGAATAAAGAACGATCCGAGTCTCTGTCATTTAATAAAGGAATAAGATATAATGATTTGTCAACTTAATAACGTTAAGACTTATTTTTTGCTCATATTATAAATTTAAAAATAGTCCAAATCTTATATTTTATATTATACTTTAATTTTATATTTTTAAGAATACCGTAAGCCCTATAAGCTATTTTTGCCTCTATCGATTAACATTTCTAACATTGTTTTCTTCAACTTCTTTGGTATATGCTCTCTCTATAGGATCTTTACCATCTAACTTTTCAAAGATCTCTCTAAGTTTTGTCACATGCTTACGGTCTCGTCTTAGGCGCTTATCAAGCATTGTAGCAACATCATAAGCTCCATTTATAAGTTTCTTTACTGGTGCTATATAACCAAAATCTTTCAAATCTCTCCTTGGCATGTTACTTGAAATTTGGTCAACATTAACCCTATATTTCCCCCATACTACTACTTCGTTGAGAGTATTTTCTGATGGATATAGGAACATTGTGTCGCGTGGTACTTCATTTTGGTAGAGAGTTTCTAGTAAATAACCATTAGATCTAAAACTCACAACATTAAATGTTTTTGGTAAAATTATTTCTCCTAAATAAGATGTTCTTCCAACTAATATTCTATCAGCCTTTACTTCCACATCTTTTATTGGGAATCTAGTAACAGCATCACAAATCAATATTTTCTGAGCATTTATTTCTGATGAGAAGGAGCAAATCAAACATAATATCAATGTGAAGATTCTGACCTTATTGAATAAAGTATTCTTAGTCTGATTTGAAAGAGCAGGAATATAAGCCTTTGGTGGAGGAAACTTATATGATGTTAACTTATCCTTTACCATAATCCTCAATTTTTTATAAACTTCTAAATTATGATCTTTGCAGATTTCTCACTTCTATGATTACTTACGGAACCTAGACGTATTAATTACCTCACTATTCTTAGCTTTATATCCTCCAAACTTGACTGTCAAGGAAACTCCAAATTCACGATAGCAGCTAAAGTTCATCTTCATATACTGTCCTTTGAAATTAATACGGGGATTGACGGAAGAAGTCTTGAACAAGTCATTACAGAAAATATGCAATATAGCTTGTTTTTTCCAAAATTGCCAACGAAGGCCAATATCTAAGTTACCGGATCCAGGTAAATCATAAATAGCCTGATGAGCTTTGCTACGTATCATCCCATCAACTGTCAGCGACAAATTGGGCTTGGTATTTAGTGTGATAACATTGCTCACCTGTGCCATTCCATATAATATGGCTCTATTAAATGGTAAATCATAAAAGTCATCGCATTTCTCATGCATCCAAAGCCCAGTTAATGTTAATCGGGAGTCTAACCATGAACCGAACTTATGAGGAATAACAGCCTGCAAGAAGGCTTGATGCTGGTAATTAAGATTTACATACTTAAAAGTTGTAACCAAACGGTTCGGACGCTGATATGGTGTCTGTATGAAATAATCGTCAACATAGTTGAACCCTGCCACAAAATGATACTTGTTTTTCAGTACCCATACTATATTTGTTTGGTATGATTTAGCAGGTTTAAGATATGGGTTACCCGTAATCTCATCATATCCACCATTACTATATACTGTAAAATTATTCATTGTCCAATATTCTGGATAAGTTCGGTCGGTTGAGAAACTTAGTATCCATATATTGCTTGGATTGTGAACATATGTCAGGTTCAGTGTGGGATATATATTCCATTGATGCCATTGCGGTGAATGATAATATTCCGCTGCTAAAGAAGCGTCTAAGATAAATTTGTTATTCCAATTCTTCCCTACTCCAATATAAGTGTTGGCTATATCTTCTCTTTGGCGTATGTAGTTGATTACAGATAGGTTTTGATAAAACTGTAAACTATGGTTAAGAGACTGTTTATACCAAACTCCATAATTCAAGTTCCAATTATATTTTAATTGATGTTCCTGAGATAAGTAATAACGCCAAACATTTACACGCTGGTCATTATCGACGAGGAAATTAAGATTCCCAGTAGGTGTAACACTTTGCAGATCTTGTTTCTCGGGATCATGATAATAGGTAGTTTCAATACCTGCTTTTAAACCAAATGGAGCCTGATAGTCTAACTTGATATTGTGTAGCCATGTACGGCGTGTTGATAAAGTTCTACCAACGATGTCACCCGTATAGTTACCATAGATGTCACGATTACTGTAATTTACCAGATATGACAGTGACAGGTTATGATTTTTTGCAAATTCATATTCAGTACTTATGCGGTAGTCATGCCCAAATTGCTTGACAAATTGTGTTTGCTGATCTTTTATCTCATGGATTGTTCCATTATTGAGGCTGTGCCGAGAATCTTCATCAGTAATCTTAAAAATTCTGCCATGGCTATGTAGATACATTGCATCCATTGTAAACCTCCCTGTGTGGTAAAGAAAGGATGCACGCTCACCGAACATAGCATGATGTGTCTGATTATAGGCTACATTAAATTCACCTTGCAAAGGCTTTTCTGTTTGGACACCATTTTTTAATTGTATGTTAATTAGGGCGCCGCGAATCTGCGACTTTGCTGGAGCAGAATACATTACATCAGCCCTTTCAAGTCGACTGGCAGGCATACTCTTCAATAGCTGAGTTATCTGGTCTGAAGTCAAAGACATAACTTTCCCATTCAAAGCTATAGTCACACTTCTATTTGCCAACTGGTATTTGCCGTCTTTCTCAGTAATTCCTGGAAGTTCTTTGATTGCATCAAATACATTATCCACACCTTTTTTCTCAATTATGCGAGGCAAATCATAAGTTATAGCACTTCCATGAACCACTGCCAATGGGTGCTCACCTTTTATCATTACCTCTGGAAGCTGCCTAACAAGACTATCAGTCCCCAACGAATCTACTACGTTTTGTGCAGAAACTGATTGACAATGTATAAATATTACCGAAGATACAAATATGATTACACCCTTTCTCATCTTCACTTTACCATTTACATACTTTGCTAAAATATCTATAAGATGGTGTATCGTAAAAGGTACACCATCTTATACTATTTAACAAATGGTTATTACTAAAATCTTATATCATTTTTTACTCCAATATCACCAACATCTCTGATAGTAGGTTGAGCATAAAGAACAACATCACTTCCGGACTCATTAAGTCCACCGTCAGTCATCTCATCAAGATAATCCAACGAAGAATCACTAATAATGTTCATTTTATAAAATATTTAAAGTGTTAATAATTGAGATGCATTCTTTTGATTCGTAGGCATAAAATGGACCTAATATTGCAATTTCATCATTTAATACCTTTTTTTCGTTAAAAAAATACTTTAATAATATTTTTTCTAATAATATATTCCAATATATGATCTGTGCATCAAAGCCTGAATCTAATAAAGTTTGCTTTAATACGGTCATAGAAGGAGATGGTAAATATGGTTTAGCTGGTGGCAGCCAACATAATGTTATTCTTGCTTTTTTCATCAATATCAATTTAATTTTTGTCTTTTAAATTAAAAATACAGACCTGTTTCGTAGTTTTATGCGATGAATGTTTATTTACGAGTTCTATTATACACTTTCTAATCTTCATTTATCGAATACTCCCAGTATTCTAATATCATGGATTATATAGGGTAATAAATGTTTTTAACCTCGTAATCAATAACTACTTGCTTAACTTTATCCTTCCCATATAGCTCTTGATAAATGAGGGTTGGGGCATATCTGAAAATACCTTCTTTATTGTAAAAATCACCATGATAAAACTCCTTTCTTGTCAGAATAAAAGATATTCTTTGTTCTCTTCCTGCATTATTTCTTTCTTTGAAGAAATAATTGGGAGGGGTTTGCTCATAGGAAAACATCAAATACTTAGGGTTATTCTCATTAGTTTTTCCAAAATATTTATCATGCCAAATTTCAACATGACGAGGATCTGTACCAAAATGCATTTTGTCTCCCTTTTGCATCTCAGAAAATATGTTTCTTTTGTTAAGATCATTTAAGATACTATCCTTCACATCATAAGAGCAAATGATTTGAGAAACAACATTTCTTATTTCCCAACTCTCACATCCTTCGCTCAGGACTCTGATTATAATTTTATAGCTTTTATCGTTAGCATTCACTAAAATTTGAGTATAACCCACATGTTGAGGGATAATGTAGTGAAATCCATCGCCTTTTCTTTCAATGGTTAAAACACTATTATCTTTCACCTGTATTTGTGATTCATCCAACTTTGATTTACCAATAATGTGCTCAATAGTTGTTACCTGTCCTATCGAATCAACAGAATATTGGACATTAAAAATATTATTCTCGGGTTCACTATCTTCGCTGCATGAAATTAACGATAGTATAGCCAAGAATCCTGTAATTAATATACTTGTCAACGGAAGGTTTGCTCTTAATATTGAGCAAAGGTTCCTAATGATTAATATTTTATTCATTCGCATTGTTTTTTATTTAGTTTATTATTTGCTACATAGAGGCTGCATAAAGATAGGGGAAAATAAGTTATGCGCAATCTTTTTGAGAAAAAATAGTTAGGAATTATTGTTGAAACATTCAGAAAATAGCACCTGCATCATAATTAACATAAGAAACAGGTTCCAGTCTCTCATGTCTCCTCTAAATAACTATTTCTTTGCTATATGTGGATTTATCCCAAATTTATACTTTAGAGTATGTCCTCCCCCCTCAAATGACATCTCTGGTTCTATCTCATAGTACCCATTATCAGAGCCACCCCAGCCCATATTATTATGTACATATACGAGATCTGTCGAATCTGGCATTTTTCCAATTAAGAAGCCATCTATAATCCAAGCATGTCCTTTATTATTATCCGTTCTGGCATCCGCATGAACTAACTTTTTTTGTTTAAGAGATTGATAAATGGTATTCCAGTTCCAAACCATTCTATTGTCACATTTCATCCCTGCTAGATTCAATGCTGTGACAATTGAATTGTGATTTGTACTAGTCCCATCGTTACAAGTATAAATGGCTCCAACTTTTTCTCCAATCCATTTCATGAGATAACCAACTTGATTTTTAACAGTTTTGGGAGAACTGCTGTTTATTTTATCGGTCCGCTTTAACTCTTTCCAATTAATAGGTGTTCCATTGATAATCAATGAAGGCTCATAGTATGCCATTGCCTGAGCAATAGCCACAACGCCACAACCTGCATCATATCTTCCATCTGACTTTGTTGGACAGTCTTGTGCAAGTTTGCAATTATATGGAGAACCCTGACCCCAAGCAGTAGTAGAAAGAGGAAGATAATCTGTTGACTTTTCACAAGAAATAGCACTCTCATAAAAATCCAAGAGTTCCTTCTCAGAAGCTATACTACTCCTTGTCGTCATTTTGCTTTCTTTATTTTTAGCGGACTTTCTCAAAGAATCTTTGATATTTTCGAATCTTTTAATTCTATTAAGATTAGCATTGATACTTATATTCAGAAGTTCTCGCTTAAAGTCTGTTCTTTCATTTGTAAGGGCTTCTATCGTATCCGGTATGTAGGCTATGATATTGGCACCTCTTAAATCACCTGCCACTAATGCATATCCACAACCATTATCATGTTGCATTTGAATTTTATAAATAAGAGTATTTCCACTCTTGCTTTCATTCTTTTTACTTCTTGTTTGTGATTGCGAATATAACGGAATATTATACCTATCAATAACGTTAAATACCGTATTACTTGGATTGCTCCTCGAATTCAAGCCTGCTGATATTGAACTTTGAAAGTTTTTAAGGAGATCCAACGCCTTACTTTCTGAAATGGTGTAATTATCCAGCAAACTAACTCTTTCATAATAGGACAGTTCTTTATTAACTAAGACCCCATCCTCCTTATTGTTTATTACAAAATCGTTTTTTGTGCATCCCTGCAATATTATCACTGCAAGAGTGCTCCAAAAGTAATATTTAAATTGTTTCATTTTATTTTTTTTATTAGTTTCCTACTATAAGTCTTACCATCTATTTCTAGGGTGCATACGCTCATTCCATTTGGAAGACGATTTGCATCAATATGGTATATGTACTTTTGTGCGTCGGCAAGTTTGCCTTTAACGATTGTAGTCTGCTGGTTCATGTTTACTCCAACTATTCTTAACGAAAATATTTTTCCTATTGGAACCTGCAAAATAATATCAGTACCATCTTCGTTTGCTATAGCTTGGGTTAGAGTAAATAAGTTATTTTTGTCTTCCAAATCTGACAACAAATTATCCTCACTTATATTTTCATAATTCTGCTCTAAAATCTCTTGGATATATTTTTTTGTAAAATACTCACAAGATGGGTATATATATGCGCCATCATTTGTATAAGAGGATTTAGCCCATTCCTCTTTTATTCTTTCAATTATTCTACCATATTTTTCTGCGGCTATTCTGCAAAACAGAAAAGAAAGAAGTTCTTTGTCATGAGCGAGTTCATTATTATCTAATTGTGAGAATAAGAGGTTGGATAAATAGCAAATACTTTCTTTAAGATGTTTTTTACCATATTCAACAACTTCCTTTCCTGCTGGATTTTCTAAGATTTCCTCTACAGAAACAGCTTCTTTGTTACTATTGTACTCATTCACATAATGAGACCATTTTTCAAATAATCTATCAAAAGTTTGATTCCCCTTGATATCTTGTGAGAGCTGTTTTCTGATTAAAGCTTCCTGATTGTCGTCAAGAGTTACCTGAAGTTCCACAGTTAATCCGTCTCTTATAGACTCCTTTAGAGAATATCTGCTTTGGACATTTTGTAATAAAGTTCCTTGCGCAGTATTAGTCATATGATGATAAGGTAACACTTCTTTATAATAATATATAAACGGCTTACCATATTCATTCCCATTCAAAGAATTGCGCTCGTGAGTTATTCTTCCCCACGTTCCAATTTTACTTTCAAAGGCATATCCATGTAAAAGTTGATTAGCATAGTTGGTTACTGCAAAATGACTTATACCAGTCATTGTGCTGTCGTTGGAGTATACCATAACGGTCATCGGGCCTGCCACAGTTCTCTTATATATTTCCGCATTCGGGTATCTTGAGGGATTATTAGCAAAATAGTCATCCCATGTTTTCCAAACAGATGGAGAGCCATAAGTGGAGTTTCCAATCCATATATTTCGATCTGTTATACCTCCAGCCCAAGCAGCTGAATTATATTTGGCGTTATCCTCTGCCATTAAAATAGCATCTCCAGATTTTAAGTTAGGAAATCTTGAAAGATATTTAGATGGCGCATCCTTAAATCCACAATAGACATCGCAATGCCCCCATGTAATCCACCATGCACTTGTAGATGTAACTAATACTTTCCAATTTGAATTAGTTTTTCTATGCTGTATTTTTTTTCTTGCGCCTTCTAACCAATAATAGTCTGCAGGCGAATAGTAGGTATATGGTTCAGAATTAAAAAGCATTTTATTTCCATCTAGTAAAAACAGGCGGACGCTAGCATTTGTTTTTGACGTAAAGTAGTTTAAGGTTTCCGAATAATTTACAGGAGCATCTATCATAAAACCTGCAACTGGAACTTTTTCATTTAATACTGCTCCGTTATAATAAACATTAACTAGTCCTGCTCTAGGAATTTCCATGCTGGCATATGAATTATATTTAGAACAAATAACAAGATAGTAATCTCCTGCTGGAACATTTACCTCCAGTCTTGATTGTAAACCATCGTAATTATCATTACTCCATGAATATTTGTTAGGATCATCTATCTTATAAAAATACATATATGTATCCACATCATTGTAATCTTCTCCTTCTACAGGTGTAGTATGAAGTGTTATTCTTTCATTAGTCTGAACTGATATTTTCCGGTGATATGTATATGTAACAGGAACATTCTTCCAAGCAGTTACCTTGTTATTATCTTTTATTTCCGTTTTTTCAGGGGTGACTTCCCACGCACTTTTACTTGCCTGGATGGGGATTTGCTCCAAACGTCTTATCTGATTGTTTTGCAATGCAGTAAAAGAAGGTTCAATCGTTTTGATTAGTTGACGAGAATCCTTTGCGAGCTGAACCACTTCAATTTCTGGATAAAATGGACTTGCAGAAGAAAAGCTAATTGTATTATCCCCCTTTTTACAAAAAACCATAGGTACCCCTTTAATCCCTATAACTTCCCATGAGGCTTTTTTGCAATCTAGATTTCCTTGATATATACCATTGACATAAACAGAAATTTTCTGAAATGTTCCATCTGGCAAATATGTGGATAGGGCATTAGCTAAAAAAAAATAATTTCCTTCCTGTGGTACTGCGATATTAAATGATTTTTCAAGAATAGGAACAATCCGATCTGTTTTTTTTACGCTATTTGCCGCGCTAGATAACCTTGAAACCCTCTTACTAGTTCTACCATTAGTAAAGAAATAAGTCCCGGTATCTAAAATCACATTTTTGTTATTTTTGTTAGTTTTCCCAAAATCACTTCTGTTCGCTTGAAGGCGTTGAGGTTGTCCATAACTGCATATGGATTGTAAAATAAATATTACGAACACTAGCTTTTTCATACTTTTCTTTTGATTTTAATTAACAACTATTTTAATATATAAAAGTTCACGATGAAATGGATGTAATACCTTGCAGACAGATATACCAATAATCTATTATCAAGTGAACTTTTATATATTTTAGAGAGATTTGTTTACTTGTCTATATTCGCAGCAATCCAACTTCCATCCCAACATTTAGCACGACCTACAATATGACTTGGAGACTTTAAGCTCATATTATAATATCCTGTACACCAATAGAGTTGCTCTCTAATAATATTTCCATGTCCAACTTTACCTCCCCGGTTAGGACATGGCAGTGGTGCTACAGGAATATCATAGAATATATCCCAGAATAATTCAAGATCCGTATCTGCAGAAGTGAAATCTGTATTCACATTTTCTCTAGACCATGCTTCCACCTGAACTCCACATGAAGACTTCAAAAGGTTACGACTTCTCCAATATGAAGCCTGAACCTTTGTTCTTCCATCTTGTGAAACTCTTGTTGGAATTGGAACTGTTATTCGAGTCACCTCAATTATAGGATTCCCTGTATAATATAATAAGATACCCTTTTCAAGCTGATATTTACCAAAAGATACCATAGGATATGATTCAATATCCTGCAAAATGCTTTTTTCCTGTCCAAGATATTTTTGGATATTTTTATAAGCATTTTTTTCTATGGCATAGATAGTATAGCCAGACTCACCAAATTTATAAATAGTATCAGCAACCTCAAATTCCAACTTTTTATTGAGGATAGAGCCTATTGCTGTATTCTCTTTAAATACATCAATGATACTAGCTTTCTCATCATACAAAGTTGTTTTTGTATTAAAATAGCTATTGTCAAATGACGCAATAAAAGCATCTAAATCGGCATCATTTGCAAAATGCTTTCGGGATAATATGGGTATTCCCTCTTGATTATATTCCTCATTAGAACAGCTACTAAATATAGCCACCATAATTAAGGGGCAAAAAAATAACATTAGAAATGCCATTAGAGGTAATTGTTTGATGCTTCTTTTATTCAGTTGGAACAAAGAATTGCAAAAATAAAACTTTTTCATGATTCTTGTTTTTTTGTTAGTATTGTAAACATAAACTCTACAGAAAGACTCGCTATGTACATTGCCTGTGCTATTATAAAATTTTGAACGTAAAAGTCTAAAGATTTTTTATATTTTATTTACTAGACGAAATAAACAATTATTTTAGGTAGACTAGCCTTTAATTACTTATATTATACCATCTTTACTACTTTAATGGAAGGCAATTACTATTTTTCAAGTTGTTTTATATCTATGACCCACTGCGAAATGTTTGCCTCTTTTAATTAAATCTGGAACAACATCCACAATAAGCAATGTAAATAATGTTAAGAATATGCAAATTAGTGATTGTCCTTTCCAACCAACCTTCTATTCTAGGTTGATAAAGCGTTTTGCTTTATTATGAAAATCAAATTTAACCATAAGCATTTTAAGTTATATATTTTATCACCGCAAATATACAAATATAAATTGTATAAAACAAGAAAAATCAGTTTTTTTTTTTTCAGAATTTGTATTTTCTTAGTATTTTAGCTATATTTGTAGCATTATTTACTATCTATACATTGTTTATATGAATAAAAAGATTATTTCATTAAAAGATTTCGAGATTACTCCAAATGAGAATATCATCGAACGAAGCCAAAATTTTCAAAGCTACATAGACCAAATGGAGCAGTTCGGCAGTAAGAGTTATTGGGTCATGGCAAGAATGGGAGTAGGAGCCAAAATGCAGATAGAGGGCTATGATTGTGAAGTTTCCGCGTACATTTCCAATAATTACCTTGGTATTTCGCAAAGACCAGAAACTAAAGAGGCTGGCATAAATGCCGTTTTAAAATATGGCACGGGAGCAAGTGCCGCCCAAGCCATAGGAGGCTTTGATATAGGCTACACTGTATCAGCAATATTCCCTATTATGGTTAGGGACAATAGAAAAGTATATGAAATAGCATGTGAATTACAAAAAAGATGTATCTTTGTAAGCGGTATCACATACCCTGCGGTAAGAACCAAGGAAGCACGACTTAGAGTCAGCGTGCTGGCTTCCCACGAAATAGTACAGTTGGAGCAATTGGTAACCGCCCTTGTGGAAATCAGAAAATCAATACCTTTTTAAATGGCAGGAGAAGAAAATAAACCCAAAAGATACAGAAGGACAAACGTCGATATACAGGCAGACATTATCAAGGCAGCAGAAAGTCTGATTAAGAAAAAAGGCTTTGCATCAATGCTGGTGACAGAGCTTATCAAGAAAGCCAGAATCGAACCGCTTGTCTTTTATAACAGATATGATAATCTTAGTGAGTTTTATGATGAATTCGTTAAGAGATACGACTATTGGTTTAAGGATGTCCTGACCGGTGTTCAATTTCCTACAGATTCAGAATTGGGCTATATCAGTATTTTCAAGGATGTACATAAGGCACTTCAGGACAAATCCGTAATGTTGGAATTACTGCGTTGGGAAATAGCAGAAGGAAATGAAACCACGGTTCGTACAGCTATGCTTAGGGAAATGCACACATTACCTCTTGTCAATACTTACGAGGGGAAATTTAAGGATATAGATATATCTGCTATATCTGCATTGATTATAGGGGGGGTATACTACCTTAATCTCCACCGCGACCGTTCAAAGTTTGCCGATATTGACTTGAATACGGAGCAAGGCAGAAAACGTATAGAAAATGCCTTAGAGGAACTTGGACACATGGTATTCCACTGCCATGAAGTAAATAATTATAAGCAAGCCGTTGCTGAAAGAATGAAAGAAAACGGTATCAGCGATGAAGTCATAAAAAAGTGTTTGGATTAAACCATACAGTTCAAAGAGATTCCCCACTTATCCAGCGTGATAATTGGGGATTTTTCTTATTATAGAAACTATATTCTAATAAAGTGATATTTTAGGCTTTACCATAAACTAAACATAATAGATTGTTTCCCATAAATTCCTTTTATTTCCTACTTTACCCGAAAACTTTTTCATCTCTTCATATACCTATAATTTAGCTGCTTGATAAGAGTATTCACCATTAAAATTATCAAGCAATGGAATCAAACAGCAATGACAAT
>ERZ773197.1192-NODE-1192-length-18733-cov-13.773316_pt1 | contig 18733 bp, 21 predicted proteins | sample MGYA00580999_ERZ773197 | MGnify/ENA primary metagenome ERZ773197 (study PRJEB29015, sample SAMEA2738166) | human oral metagenome | biome: human oral; feature: human-associated habitat; material: saliva | place: China | collected 2185 ...
TCATGGAACAACACTGGAAGTTAAAAGATTTAGGTCTGACAATCGTATTTTCCGTGATTTACTGGTCGAGTCCATATTTGTGTGTAAATTAACTTCAGGTATAAGTCGAAACAGGCGACCAGCATAGTCGCCTGTTCCTTTGCAATAACCAAAAGCTTTTCCTGGACATCTGAAGTCAACAAAGCTTCATAGGACTCCTTTTTGAAGATAACCTTCCCCGATTGACTCAGACTATTCTGCTCTATCAGAACGGAACCCATCAATCGGATAAGAGACTCCTCGTTTAGAAAGATTCCTATGACCTGTGAACGGTGCTTCAGCTCTTTATTGAGTCGTTCAACAGCATTCGAAGTACGGAAGAATCGTTGCATTCCTAGTGGGAGTATCATGGCGGTCATGGCACTTTTAAACCCCTCATCAAGGCAGGACATAGCTGTTTCAGCTACATCCTGATACTCCTGAATGATCTGATTCTTTTTGTTCCTGGCTTCTTTTAGCGAATTGCAGGCAAACGTTTCCTGCAATTCAGCACGGATTCCCGTCTGAAACTTTTTCGGTGTTTTGTCTGCATTATTTCTAGAAAAGTGAAACTTGCATCTCTGCCAAGGCACAGTGGGAAAGACCGCGCCGATTGCATGAATAATGCCTTCGTGTGCATCAGAGGTAATCATGAGTACACCTTTGAGTCCGCGCTTTTTCAGACTTTTCAGGAAGCCCTGCCAAGTGTCCTTTGACTCGTTTCTATAGGCGGCGAAACCCAGAATCTCGCGGTGTCCCTGTTCGTTTGTGCCGTAAGCAATCATCAGGGCTTTTGAGATGACGCGATTATTCTCGCGAACCTTGAAATATGTTGCGTCGACGGTTAGGAATGGGTAGCATTCCTCCAGCGAACGATTTCTAAAAGATTCGACTTCTTTGTCTTGATTTTTACAATCTCTGAGACAGAAGATTTAGACACACTTGTTCCGCATAAGCTCTCTATGACTTTGCCATTGCAGCCACCAAAGCTGCTTCGCTTCTAGAATAGGTATCAAAAATCAGAGTCTTGAACGGTACGATACGGTGTCTCGGAACCGCAAGTGTAATTCTTACAATTCGTGTCTTAAGCTCTCTGGCACGAAGTCTGTTGCGACTGTTCAGGTGGCTGTCAGAGCGCTCATAAGGGGCGCCTGTAGTTGTTCCTGAGATTCTGCTTTTAAGATGTCATTAGCGTTCTTTGAAGTAGTTTTCGGAATGCTTCCTCGCGATCTACTAAAAGCAACTGTAGAATTTTATCTTGATTCAATGTAATATTGAGTTGAGCCATAGGTTCGTCCTCCCTCAGTACTATGTTGATTGCGGTGATTTACATTATACCTGAAGGACGAGCCGCTGGCTCTTTTCGATTTTTGGATTTACACCATGATATGGGCATTACCATTGGAGCCGTATCAAAATCAAATTGACTTTCTATAAATTCTGATGATAATCTATAACCGTTTTAGTATTGAAGGATCGGGAGGAGCAGAGTTGCATGAATTATCCAATCTGATTTTTGGGTGACTTTAGAATACCAGGGTTTAGGCGTCATTAAACGGACGTCTGGTTCTTGCACCTAAAATTCAGAAAGGATTGAAACGATGAAGAAAAACTTATATGTGATGTATGCCTTGGCATTGTTGCAGGGCATGGTGTTTTATGGGCCGATTGCTACGCTGTATCGGCAAGCCCAGGGCGTCACAGTCTTTGAGATTACGGTCATTGAAAGTATCTCTTTGGCTCTGGGCATTCTTTTGGAAATTCCATGGGGAATGATAGCCGACAGAATTGGCTATCGGAAAACCATGATTTTCTGCTCCGCTCTTTATTTCATGTCAAAAATTATATTTTGGCAGGCAACCGGGTTTGGAGGGTTCCTGGCAGAGCGTATCATGCTCAGTGTAGTACTGGCTGGCTACTCAGGCGTTGACTCTAGCCTCATCTATTTATCTTGTGAAGGAACGGACAGTCAGAAAGCATTTGGCCTGTACAGTAGTATGGGGATGGCGGGGCTGCTAATTGCAGCAGCGGTATTCTCAATATTTGTAGGAGATAATTATTGGCTGGCCGGTTTGCTGACGGTAATTAGCTACGGATTTGCCATGGTACTCTCTTTCGGGTTAACCGAAGTGCGTCAGACCGCCGCTGAGGAAACAGCAGCAGAGCCGTTTCGTGAGAGCTTCCGCCAAATCTTTTCCAACCGCAAACTCCTTCTATTTCTCGTTGGCGTGGCGCTGTTGTCGGAAACTCATCAGACTATTACCGTGTTCTTAAATCAGCTTCAGTATGAACGCTGTGGATTAAACGAGTCTGTTATCGGTTTGGTGTATATTGTAGTCACTCTATTGGGATTATTGGGAGCATATTCTGCCGCCTTTACCAGACGGGTAGGTGTTCACCGATCTTTCGCTCTATTTTGTGTTCTTGCGGCGATTTCCTGTTTGGTACTGGGCTCTACATCCCTTGCACTGCCGTCTGTCATCAGCGTGCTGATCTTGCGTCTCTCCAACACACTGTTTCAGCCCCTCCTGGCAGATCTCCAGAACCGGCAGATCACAAGCAGGAACCGAGCCACTGCACTCAGTGTGTGCGGTATGCTGGTGAATGGGATTGCCATTGGAACCAATCTGGTGTTTGGCGCCCTATCGGATTGGAATCTATCTGCTGCATTTTACTTCGGCAGTGTGATTTGCACCGTTGGACTGCTTCTTTTCTGGCTATGGCTGAAAACAGGCTATGGCGTGTTATCGCAGGATACAATGAGATCTTAATTAAATGCAATGGCAGACAGCTTTTCTTCAATGGCTGTCTGCCATTTTCCTTTTTTATGAGTCCAAGCTCTATCAGGAGCTTGCGGATAAAACATCAAAATTGTGGCATTACAGCCCGATGACGCTGTATACCATGTATCAAGATGAACTTCTGACAGGCTCCTATGATTACCCGGAGGAGGCGTGAGAGATGAGCAAAGAATCCAAGTTTTTGATTTATTGCATGGAACGGTACCGCCATTTCAAAGGGATTTCCGGTTCGGAGGTGGCAAAGACCTTTGAAGAGTACGGCATCTATGGGTATATCAAAAAATATTTTGAATCACTGCATACAATGGGAGATCATTGCATCGTACAGGATATTGACGATTATATAAGCAGCATCACAGGAGACAAACGGATTAAGGCGTAATTGCTCGTCTGATATTCGAGGCAACCAAACGCCGATCTTCCGTAAATAGATGACCGAGGATTTCCTGCGGAAGCGCCACTCTGTGGCGTACCGCGTGCCAAAAGCGGAGTGCCTTGACCTTCCCGCGATTACGGAAGAAGTCCGTACCGTGGATTTGGAGGAGGACGCCTTAAAACTCTATGACAGCATCGAGGACGAAAGCTACGCCGAACTGGACGAGTCTGAGGTCACCACGGCAAACGTCCTCACACGGCTCCTGCGCCTGTCGCAGATCACGGGCGGCCGCCTTACCGATGACGATGGCGTGGTCAATACCGTGAGCCGAGCCAAGCCAAGCTGGACACTCTTTCCGACATGATTGATTTCGCTATGGCCGAGGATAAGAAGCTCGTTATCATGGCTCGTTTCGTGCCGGAACCGGACGATATCCAGGAGCTTCTCGAAAAGAAAAAGGTCGGCTATGCCGTGGTTCGCGGCGGCGTGAAGGACCGCGACAATGAAACCCACCGTTTCCGGTAGGACGATAGATGCCGTGTATTCGTGGGGCAGATTGCGGCCGCGGGACTCGACATCACGCTCACGACGGCAAGCATGATGGTCTTTTATTCCATCGACTACAACATGAGCAATTTCGAGCAGGCGAAGGCTTGTATTCACAGAGTGGGTCAGAAAGAGAACTGCCACTACATCTACCACATGTGCTGGGGAATGGTCGACCGCAAGGTATTATACGCTCTCCGTCAGAAAATGAACCTCGCAAAGATGCCTGTGGACGATTTGGACGATTAGCGCAAGGGAAAAATCTCTTTAAAAACGGGCCTTTTAGTGGTGAATGGAAATCATTTGAAAAACTTATAATAAATCTATTGACAAGTTAAACAGCATCCACTATAGTGCACTTGTAATTATAGAGATTACAAGTTTGGGCGACACATTTTACAAGGAGGATTTCATCATGAAGATTGCAGTTGTAGCAGCAAACGGACGTGTGGCACAGAAGGTTGTTAAAGAAGCACTGGACAGAGGATTTGAGGTTAAGGCATTTGGACGCAGTGCGGAGAACAAGACGGCGGCTTCTGATTATGTTCAGAAGGACATTCTTGATCTTACCAGGGAAGATCTGGCTGGCTTTGATGCTGTGGTAGATGGCTTTGGTGCATGGGAAGAGGATAAGCTGGACGGTCATGTGAAGACTTCACAGCACCTCTGTGACATCCTTTCCGGTTCCGATATCCGTCTTCTGATTGTTGGCGGTGCGGGTAGCCTTTATGTTAATCCGGAGCATACGGCTGTTGTCAGCGACGGTGCAGATTTCCCTGCCATGTTTCTTCCGCTTGCAAAGGCACAGGGCGAGGAGCTTGCCAAGCTGCGTGAAAGAAGCGATGTGAAGTGGACATTTATCAGCCCGGCGGCAGATTTCCGGGCTGACGGTGAACGCAGCGGGAAGTATATCCTTGCGGGTGAAGAACTGACTCTGAATGGCAAGGGCGAGAGCATCATCAGTTATGCAGATTATGCCATCGCTATGGTGGACGAGATTGAAAAGGGCAATCATATCCGGCAGAGAATCAGTGTTGTAAGAGAGTAAAAAGCAAGAAACTTGTAACATCTACATTGATAAACGCTATGTAAAAGAATATATTACAAGTAGGAGGATGAATCAATGCAGATTACCAGCAAGTTTACGATAGCGGTTCATATTATCACCGCAATCGATTATTTCAAAGACAGTGAAAAGGTGACGAGCAGTTTTTTAGCAGGAAGTGTAGGCGCAAACCCTGTTATTGTCCGTAACGTCATGGGAAACCTTAAGAAATCAGGCATCATTGACATCAGTCAGGGCAAAAGCGGCATTACGCTTGCAAAGCAGCTGGATGAGATTACCTTCTTTGATGTTTATAAAGCGGTAGACTGCATAAATGGCGAAGAGCTGTTTCATTTCCATGAGAAGCCGAACATGGAGTGCCCGGTAGGAAGAAACATCCACAAGGCATTGGATGAAGAACTGTTCAATATACAGAGTGCGATGGAAAATCAAATGAAACGTATTACTATCGCAGATGTGGTAAAACACACCCGCCGGGAAATACAGAAAGAAGAAATTTGATAAAACCTACGACTAAAAGGTCTCCGGAGATTGTTCTTCGGAGACCTTTTTTTGGAAAGACGATGAGTTACGGAAGCAAAAGACTATCTGAACGATATCTCGAAGGTCATCCACACAACTGTTGTTGCTACCGTTGATGATGACGGACTGCCTGTGACTGCCGTTATAGACATGATGGACAGCGTTTGCAATCATTCCGATGTTCTTCTACAACGGCGAGAAGGGCAAGGGAATAAAGATTTTAACTCTGTCCGTCTTGCTTGCGCCGTTCGCGATCCGTCTTGTGACGCCCGTCACAGAACTTGTGGTTTTGATTTATGTTATAATCCGGATGAAGCGAGCCACGGCAAAACTTCCGGCTAAGGGGGCGGAGGCATAGACAAAAGTGGCGGGGCCTCGGTAGAAGCGGGGAGAAATACTTTATGTCAAAAGATGAATATTTGATCACAGATGCGCCGCTCAAGGCGCTGACCGTTTTTGCGATGCCGCTGATTCTCGGCAGTTTCTTTCAACAGGTCTATAACATGGCCGATTCTATCATAGTCGGCCGTTTTGTGGGTTCCTCTGCGCTCGCGGCGGTCGGGGCCTGTGCGGCGCTCACAAATGTCTTTATCTGTGTGGCACTCGGTGCCGGTGTCGGCGCGCTGGTGAGTCGCCATTTCGGCGCCAAAGAATACGACAAGATGAAGACCATTGTGTCGACTTCGCTCATCAGTTTTTTGCTGCTCAGTATATGCCTCGGCGTCATCGGTTTTTGCTTTTCCAAGCGGATGTTGCGGGGCTTACAGACGCCCCTGGATATTCTGGACACGGCTTCGCTGTACCTTCGTATCTATTTTGCGGGCTTTCCGTTTTTGTTTATGTACAACATTCTCTCTACCATGTTTACCTCCATCGGCGAATCGAGGATTCCGCTGGGACTTCTGATTTTCTCCTCGCTCCTCAATATAGGGATGGATTTTTGGATGGTGGCAGGGCTTGGACTCGGCGTGTTCGGCGCAGCGCTCGCGACCTTAATCGCACAGGGGATTTCCGCAGTGCTATCGCTCCTTCTTTTTTTGAGCCGGATGAAGCGCTATCAGGGAAGTTTTCGTCGCTTTGACAGGCAGGAATTACAGTCCATGCTGCGGATTGCTGTCCCGTCTGTACTCCAGCAGTCCACCGTTTCTGTCGGGATGATGATTGTTCAGGCGGTTGTGAATCCCTTCGGAACCCAGGCACTCGCGGGCTATGCGGCTACCATGCGGGTGGAGAATGTCTTCTCGTTGATCTTTGTGTCCATCGGCAATGCGGTCTCGCCCTTTGTCTCCCAGAACCTTGGCGCCGGGAAGACAGAGCGGATCCGAAAAGGATACCGCGCCGCGATATTGCTGGATGTTTGCTTTGCGCTCCTGGCGTTTCTTATCATTGAAAGCTTGCATACACGCATTTCCGCGCTGTTTCTCGGAAAGGACGGAACGGACCTTGCGTATCGGGTTTCCGGAGAATACATGAAATGGCTCGGCTATTTCTTTCTTTTCATGGGAATTAAAATGGCGACGGACGGCGTGCTTCGCGGACTCGGCAAGATGTGTCCGTTCCTTATCGCGAATCTGGTGAATCTCGCGATTCGCCTCGCGGTTGCGCTACTGTTTGCGCCGCGCTTTGGCATCGCGTTTGTCTGGCTTGCGGTTCCGGCAGGTTGGTTTGCGAACTTTTTAATTTCCTATATCGCTCTCAGGAAGCTGTGGCCCGAAAATAAAACACAGGCCTAAGCACTCGGAAAACGGAGTATGTTCCATTCGAGACAGCCTCTCACGAAAGTGAGAGGCTGATTTTTCGGTGGAAAGATGCAACGCAATGCGATACACTGTGATTAGATGCATTTAACTAGTTGAGCGATGCCGCGGATCTAGGTAGCGAACTTCCGATGTGGTATTGTCTTCGAAAAACAGTGAGGCATCGCTTGCGGTAAAGCTTATCGTGAATGAGGTGATACGATGAATGATTTAAGAGAGGTCTATGAACGGCTCGGAAAGCTATACGAACCGGAGCGGGAAGAAATGCCGGTTTTGGATGAGTTTATCCTTGAGTACCGCTGGTTCATGTGTGCCGATACGAGAGGCCGGGTCTCGCAGTGCTTACGCGTGGGTAAGGAGAAGAGTCCGGAGGCGTATCAGGCAGTATTGTCAAAAGAGCTTGGGAAACCGGTTGATCAGGTAATCGAAACATTTTTGGAATCGGGTGATGAAACGCTTCGAGAGCCGCTTGTCGCCCTGTTGAATTTGATGAGCAAGCCGTTTAATACCGAAGAGAAGCTTTTGGAACAAGGTATTGTTCGGGAACCGGGGCTCCAATTTCCCTATGATGTTGCGGGCAAGAAGGTGGGTATCATTGGCTATGGGCTTTACAATCAGTTTTTCCTCGGAAAATGCAAGGAGTTTCATGCCTTTGATTTGCGACCGGAGAAAGGACTTTTGAATTACCGCATCGGGAGAGCGGGATTGAAAGTTTATCCGGAGGGGATTCACTGGCATCTCGGGAAGAGTGCAATCGACTATGCGGAGGTGCTAAAAACCCTGGATATGGTTATTATGACAGGATGCACGATTGTCAATGATAGTTACCGGGATATCCTTGCCTGCTGTGAGAAGGCAGAAATTCGCGGTATTTACGGCCCGAGCAATGAGCTTTGCCCTGCTTATCTCTTTGATCTCGGTTATAATTATATTTTCAGTGCCTCGGTGCGCGATAAAGAGAGCTATTTGCAGGCCCAGCTTGCGCCGATCCCTATGGGGGAAGATTTAAAATACATGGATTTATATATTCTACGGCGGAAATAATTTGAGGAATCAAGGCAGCCCGATAAGGAGGCTGCCTTTTTTGTACTTTTTTGCATCTCGGCAGGTATACAATCATTTCCGGCCTTCTAACTTGACGGAAGTCAGTACAGGAAGTAAGGTAAATGTGAAAGAATTATGAAGAAACGCGCTAAAGTGTAAGAAAAAAACAGGCATTTTGCAAGGGCGCGGGACGGAAGAGGGGGAGTTGTGTGAAAGAGAATGAGCGGGAAAAACTGCGTCCTTTGCTCTGTGAGGCGCTGCTGAAACTCCAAACGCATGATTACGGCTGGGTCGGCACGGACAAGTTCGAACAGGAATTGCAAAAGGCAGGGATTCGATATCAAGAATATGGCATAGAGACGCTGCGCGCCTTTTTGAAGTCCTTTCCGGAGGATATCGTCATCACGGACAGTGCTGCCACCCAGGCGGGAGAGCCGGAAAGAAGCTATGTCATTTTGCGGCAGTACCGTCGATTAAGACGTCAACAGAGTTGGCAGGAGGGCAAGGTCCCGGATGAAAAGAAGCCGGCTTTGACCAAGCTGCTTCGGGCCATTTTGCAAAATTTGTCGCTGGAGCAGGGCGAATGGATTGATATCACACAGGTCGGAAACGCCGTGGCTGCGGCGGGCATCAACTATAAAGAGTATGGCTTTATCCAGCTGAATTTGTTTTTGCAGCAGTTTGCGGAACAGATTGAGCTGAAATTTTCCGATCCGTCCGAGAAAAGAGCGAAGACTTTGGTGCGGCTTCGTCGCTTTGCGATAAGCGTTTCTCGCAGGACGGAAAGCACGGCGGCTTGCGAGAGCGAGCCGGAAAGGCCGAAATTTGTTCTGGACGATCGTGTGAGAGAACGCCTTGAAAAAGAAATTTTGAAACGAGCACAACAGTTTTCCTTAGAGGAAAACAGTTGGAGAGCCGCGAAGTCTTTTCTCGAATTCTTGCAACAAAACGGAGTGGATTCTAAGGAGTACGGCACCGCTGACGGCATCCTGTTTTTAAAACAGTTTCCCTCTCTGCTCGACGTTCGGATGAAGGCGTCCGCCAACGGTAAGAGTCTCTATCCTGTGGTTCGGTTGCATCGTGAAGAGCAACCGTCCGGACAAGCACCGCGGAAAGTTGAGGCAGAGCGCATCCCCGAAGACAGGAGGGCTTCGGAGGCACCTGCCGCTGCTGCTCTGCGAGATTCGCACGCTTTCGCAAAGGTCTCGAGCGAGAGGTTACAGAGACTCGTGAAGCTTCTGTGTCCGGAGCCCTGGAACTACGGAGATACAGTCTTACCTGTCGCGGTGACGGCTCCCGTCTTCGGCAGATATATGGAGAGCAATATTTCCCGGATATGCGCGGAAAATAAGTTCCGGCATTGCCGGGAAACCTTGCCCGGCTATCAGGATGTGCAGTACGGAATCTGCCATACCGGGCTTGTCACAGCGGATTTCAGACCGATTTATGCGTTCTTTAAAAATAATCTTTTGAAGACCGGTCCGCGCTGGAATCTGGAGCGTTTTGTGGCGGTCGGGACACAGGCGTTTGAAGATGTTTCCCGTCATTTCGAAGCGCTTCCGCCCGCAGCCGCATATGAGCTTCCGGAGATACAGGCTTTGTCGGACGGTGCGGCGCTGTACTGCGATTACCAGCGGATTCTCACGGAGCAGACGGAGAGACTCCCGCTCGAATTTTTACAGAGCGTTTGCACGCGGGAGATGCTGACAAGCGAGGACAGCACACCGGAAGAAGTCTATACACTGCATCCGGAAAATGCGGAGCGAAAACGGTATTTCGTGAACTTAGGCAAACAAATTGAAGAGACACCGGAAGTATCGGAGGCGATGAAGCGGGCGTTTGGACAGATTGTGAACCGCAGTCTGCGGGAGTTTCGCTGGAACCGGGGTGTGGCCCTGCCCGGTTATGATGCTGCGCGGAATGTCTGTGATATTCTGTTGCCGCTCCGATTTGCGGAAGGAAGGGAGCCGGAACGCGCGATAGCGGTAGAGCGCACAGAGGCAGGCGATTATATCGCGCGAGAAGTGCTCTCCCTCTCGAGCGCGCACCGCAGGTGCCGCGCGGTTCTGTACCCGGAGAGCCGGTGGCTCTCGGCAGAGAAGGCAGCTGCCTATGACCTGGGCTGACGATTACGAGAAGTTCAGCGTCAGCAATCAAAGAAAATCTGATGCACAGCGCGGTTTTCGGAAGGCGATATTTGATGCCCTGTTTCTGGGCATATGGCCGGTTTTATTCTCTATGCCCGGCTGAAAAACGGCGCAGGATACGGGTTAAAGTTCCGAGAGGCGGATTTTTCGGCCACAAGATGAGAAGAGGCTGGCAAAGGGGCTGCGCCAAACGGTCAAGTATCATTGCGGCATAGACAAGCAGATAAGAAAAGGGGATGCGTCATGAAAAAGAAGTTTGCGGGGGTCTTGTTTCTTTGCTGTATCACGGCGAGTGTGGCGTGCGGCGCAAAATCGCAGGAGGTCAAAGCAGTAGGGCAAACGACGGCGGCGGCCAAGGTGAAGAAAAATGCACTCGCTGCAAGTCATGCGGCCGCTGTGACAGAGAGCGGCGCGGCAAGCACTGCGGCGGCAGGCGGCAGCGCAGCAGAAACGACCTCCGCCGCGAACGAGAGTGTCGTAGCGCCCGCATCAACCGCGGAAAAAAGTGAAGCACCGACGGAAGTGCTGGATGCGGAGACATATCTCTGCTTTCAGAGCAGCCGCTATACCTACGGGGAATTTCAGCGGGATCTGAGTCAGTTGCAAAAGCAGGCGGGAAGTGCGCTGCGGGTCGATGTGCTCGGAAAGACAGTCGACGGCAATCAGCTCTATGACCTCCGCGTCGGGAATCCGGAGGCAAAACATCATCTGCTGGTCTTCGGTGGCATTCACGCGCGGGAGTATATCACAGTGCAACTTGTGATGCGGCAGTCTGTGGGACTGCTTGCGGCACAACAGAAAAACGACAGTTTCCGCGATACCGTAGTCAGAGAGTTGCTCGCGGACACGGAGATTCACTTGATTCCGATGGCAAATCCGGACGGCATCAGCATAAGTCAGCTCGGCATGGACGGCATTCACACGGAGGCTGTGCGGGAGACGGTCCGGAACATCGCGGCAAAGGACGGGAAGCAGCTCACGACGGGCTATTTGCAACAGTGGAAATCGAATGCGAACGGTGTCGATCTGAACCGGAACTTTGACGCGCTCTGGGAGTCCTATAACGATCACCTCGGTCACGCCTCGGCGGATCACTATAAGGGAACGGCGCCGGAGTGTGAGATTGAGTCGAAGGCGCTCGCCGATCTGACCCGGCGGGTCAAATTTGACGCGACTCTCAGTTACCACACGCAGGGCGAAGTGATTTACTGGAACTTCGGGCAGGAGGGGGCGCTTCGCGACATGACCCTGGCGCTCGCCGAGCGGACAGCGGAGCTGACCGGCTACCGCCTGGACGGCAATTTTCAGGCGCTCGACACAGCCGGATATAAGGACTGGGCCATCTCGAAGATGGGTATCCCGAGTCTCACGATTGAGGCGGGTCACGGCGGCAATCCGGTGGATCCGGCGCAGATGGAAAGCATTTGGCGCGAGAATAAGGATGTCGTGCCGATGACCTTGGAGATGATTGCAAAAGGCGAAGTACATCGCATCAATGAAACGAAATAACAGGGAGGGAGCAAACAAAATGGCAGCAGGAAAGGGCGGAACGCATATCGTGGCGCTCGCGGCGGCGGGCGTTGTGGCCGTTGGAATTGTGGCGGGCGTATTGATTGCGAGTCAGAAACCGGAGAAGCGCTTTGAGGCGGCGGCACTACAGACAGAGACCCGCGAAACGGTAACGCGCCGGGAGACGGAAACAAGTGCTGCGGAGACCGAGACGGAGGCTATGACAGCGGCAGCGGCATCCGCAACGACGGCAGCGACAGAGGGTGCACCGCCCACGACAGAGGGTGCACCGCCCACGACAGAGGGTGCACCGCCCATGACAGCGGCGGCGACAGCTGCACCGGTGGCAGTGACAGCGGCGGCCACAGCAGCCCCGGACTACTCGCGCACCATGTATGTCTCGCACTGCGCGCAGTCGATCTCGCTGCGCGAATCGCCGACCACGGCGGCGCGCGCCGTAAAGCAGATTCCGTTTGCGGCGCCGGTGACCGTGCTGGAGACCGCGGACAACGGTTTTTACAAGGTCATTTACAACGGGACCACAGGGTATTCGCTCGCATCGTACCTCATCAACTATCAGCCGGACGAGTCGGAGCGGCTGGACAAGCCGGTCGGCGCGGTAGAGACAACCGCCAGTCCAAGTCCGACCTACCGGACCATGTTCTGTGTGAACTGCAAAGAGTATATTACACTTCGCAGCGTGCCGGACACGAAGGGAGCGGATCTCGCGCACATTCCGCTCGGCGCTTCGGTCAGCTATGTGAGGACGGCAGACAACGGCTTTTACGAGGTGATTTATAACGGCAAGCGCGGCTATGCGCTGGCGCAGTATCTGAGCTACTGAGAAAGCTGTGTTTCGGTGAAGGGGGAAATGCTATGAAAAAGCAGCAAATCGCGGGCGTGGCGTTTGCAGCCGTGCTGGTGCTCGGCAGCGCGGCTTTCGCGGGCTATCAGAGCACGCGCTATCCGCGGACGCTACAGGCAGCAAATCGGGCGGTACAGGCGGGACAGGAGGCAGAGGCGGTCTCCCTCTATGAGAAGGCAGTGAATGTAAGCCCGAAGAAAGCGGAGGCGTATCTGGCGCTCGCGGATATTTACGAGAAGAACAACCAGCATACGGACGCGGTGTCCGTTCTGAAGACAGCAGCCGGGAAGATGACAGAGAAGTCGGGCGAGGCCGCGAAGATTCAGGAGAAACTGGAAGAACTGAACCCCACGGTCACGGCGTCGCAGGAATCGGGAACATATCAGGATCCGGTGGAGCTGAAACTCGAGAGTAAGGGCGGCAAGGAGATCCGGTACGAGATTTCGGAGGCACCGGACAGCACGGACAGCGCCCCGCAGAGCTATGCGGAGCCGCTCAGTTTCCGGCGAAACGGAACCTACCGAATCAAGTGCTATGCGATGAATCAGAACGGCGAGGCGGGTGAGCCGACCGAGCTGAACTTCACGATTCAGCTGGACCCGGAGAAATACCACATGAACAGCTGGTATCAGGGCAAGGACGGCAGCTGGTATTACAACAACGACACAGGCGAGCCTGTGATCGGCTGGCGCCTCATCGACAACAACTGGTACTACTTCGCGGACGACGGCAGAATGAAGACCGGCTGGATGCAGCTGGACGGCAAGTACTACTACATAGACGATAACGGCGTGATCGCAAACGGCTGGCGGCAGTTTGACGGGCGGTATTACTACTTTTTATGCGATGGCAGCATGGCAACGAACCAGTGGGTCGACGGCGCCTACTATGTGGGAGCGGACGGCGTGATGCTGGTATCGACGACGACACCGGACGGCAACCAGGTCGATGCGAGCGGAAAGAAGATCGAGAAGAGCCGGAATGAGAAGGCGGTAGAGGCTTACAGGAAGGTGCTTCTTGACCGGAGCTGGAATGGTTTGGGACGTTCGGGCGGACAGTTTGCCGTCGTGGATGTCAACGGCGACGGCGTATGGGAACTGCTGGCACAGATAGATGTGGAAGGGTATGATGCGAATGTTTCGAAAATATTTTATTTTACGGATCAACTGCAACAATTTTCTCTGGATGGAATAGAGTGTTGGGATATTCTCATGCCATCTACCCATCGACTTCTGATTGATAGAAGACGAGGAAAAGACATAACAAGAGTTATCGGATTCGATAATAAAGTGATAGAGTATCCGGATGCATATATTTATTGGTATGGGCTTAATAATCAATATGGGAATATTACGGAGGAAATCCGAAAGAAAATGCAGCAGGCGGTCGAAACATATTATACTGCGCCCTGCTACCGGATTGAACTGATTGATATCACAGAGAGTAATGTCAATCAGTATTTAAGCGGAAAGGGAAAAGAGAGCAATCTGACCTATCTTGGAGATCACTACTGAGATTCTTTGCCGCACAGAACAGACTTTACATGGAGTGAGTATCATACCTGCATGGTCGAAGATTCCAGCGGACGAGATATAAGATTCGGAGAAGATGAATTCAATACGGACGGTTTTGCTTGTCTTGGGGGTGGAAACGGGTGTATACTAGCAACGAACTCAATACAGGGGAGCTTGTGTGACAGGCTGAGAGGAAGGATGACCTTCGACCCTTATACCTGATGTGGGTAATGCCACCGTAGGAACTCTTTCGCTCTGTGACTTTGACAGGAGGATGCCGCCGGTGGTTTCCTCCTGTTTTTTGTTCAAATTTCGGTAAGTGGCCCTGGCCGGTCTGTTCTGTGCGGTTGCGGTACTGGGAAGTCTGTTTTCGTTTCCGGCTTTCGGGAGCAAATGCGCACCGGTGCAGCATGCGGTGAATATTCTCTGCGCGGTGTTGCTGGGGCCCGGATATGGTCTCGCTGTGGCATTTGCGGCTGCGTTGATCCGCAATGTGCTCGGAATCGGCAGTCTCATGGCATTTCCCGGCGGCATGTTTGGCGCCCTGCTTTGCGGGCTCGTGTATGAAAAGACCGGGAGTATCCCGAGAACGCTGCTCGGAGAAGTGTTTGGCACGGCGGTGCTCGGCGGTCTTTGCGCCTATCCGGTTGCCATTGTTTGGATGGGAAAGAGCGCTGCGGGGCTTGCCTTTTATGTATTTGTGATTCCGTTTCTGATTTCTACGGCTGGCGGTGCGATTCTGGCCGCTATACTGATTTACAGCTTGCAAAAAGCCGGACTCCTGCGACATATGCAGGAAGCGATTCATGGATGAGGAGGAAAAAATATGTTTCAGACTATGTTTGCCAATGTGAGAAATGCTTGCCCGCTCGTGCATAACATCACGAATTATGTGACAGTCAATGATTGCGCCAATATGCTACTTGCTTGCGGCGCTTCTCCGATCATGGCGGATGATGAAGAAGAGGTCGAGGAAATCACCGCGCTCTGTGCGGGTCTGAACATCAACATCGGCACCTTGAACCGGCGCACCATAGCATCCATGCTGCTCGCGGGAAAGCGGGCAGATGCGCTGGGACATCCGGTTGTGCTGGATCCGGTCGGTGCCGGTGCCTCGAAGCTGCGCACGGAGACGGCAGAGCAGCTACTGAAAGAAGTAAAATTCACGGTGATTCGCGGCAACATCTCCGAGATTAAAACCCTGGCGTTCGGCAGCGGCACCACAAAGGGCGTGGATGCGGATGTCGCCGACAGAGTGACAGACGAAAATCTGCCGGAGATGGTCGCCTTCGCGAAGGCATTTGCGGCGAAAACCGGCGCTGTCATTGCCATTACCGGTGCGATTGATATTGTGGCGGATAGCAGCCGGGCGTACTGCATCCGAAACGGGCATCCGATGATGGCTTCGATCACGGGAACGGGATGCCAGCTCTCTGCGATGACGGCGGCTTTTGTCGCGGTCAACAGAGAGCAAGCGCTTGAAGCTGCGGCAGCGGCTGTCGCTGCGATGGGCTACGCCGGAGAGCTTGCCTATGACAGACGCCGCGAGACCGACGGCAATGCAACTTACCGGAACGGCATTATTGATGCGATTTACAACATGACACCGGAGACATTGGAGAAAGGCGCGCGCTATGAAGTGTACTGAGGAGATGATGCGGCTCTACGCCGTGACGGACAGAGCCTGGGTCGGAAAACAGAGCCTCGCGGAACAGGTGGCGGCAGCGCTTCAGGGCGGTGTAACCTGCGTCCAACTCCGCGAAAAGGAACTGGATGAGGAGCGGTTTCTTCAGGAAGCCGAGGAAATCTTTTCGCTCTGCAAGCGGTATCGAGTGCCTTTTTTCATCAACGATAATGTCGCACTTGCCCTTCGCTGCCACGCCGACGGCGTACATGTGGGACAGGACGATATGGATGTCGCCGCTGTGCGCCGCCTGGTCGGACAAGAGATGATGATAGGCGTCTCGGTGCATACCGTCGAAGAAGCACGCACAGCGGCAGAGGGAGGCGCGGACTATCTCGGCGTCGGCGCCATGTTTGCGACATCCACCAAGACGGATGCAAGTTTGGTGACAAAAGAGACACTCCGCGCAATCTGTGACGCAGTTTCGATTCCGGTGGTCGCAATCGGCGGGATCAATAAGACGAATCTGCTCGAACTCGCGGGCACCGGTGTGGACGGCGTTGCCCTGGTCAGTGCGATTTTCTCCGCGGCAGATATCGCGGCAGAGTGCCGCCTGCTCTATGCCTTGTCACAGAAGATGGCAGAGAGTGAAACGTGAATGGATGGATAAGAAACGAGCGGAAGGAGGATATGACATGAAGGAATACACAGCACTCAGCATAGCCGGGAGCGATTGCAGCGGCGGCGCGGGAATTCAGGCGGATCTTAAGACCATGACCATGCAGGGCGTCTATGCGATGAGCGCAATCACGGCGCTGACGGCACAGAATACAACCGGTGTCCGCGCGATTCAGGAGGTGAGTACAGCGTTTCTGGGCCAGCAACTGGATGCAATCTTTGAGGACATCACGCCCGATGCGGTCAAAATCGGCATGGTGGCCTCCGGCGAACTGATTCATGTGATTGCGGAAAAATTGCGACAGTACGGGGCAGTCAATGTGGTTCTGGACCCCGTGATGGTCGCGACCTCCGGCGCGCCGTTATTGAAAACAGATGCCGTGCAGGCGTTGACGGAAGAGCTGTTTCCGCTCGCCTTGCTGGTGACCCCCAACATTCCCGAGGCAGAGCTGCTTTCTGGTTTGACCATTCATACCGAGGAAGATATGCTGCGGGCCGCAGAGAGCATCGGAAATCGGTATGACTGTGCCGTATTGCTGAAAGGCGGACATCGGGTCAATGAGGCAAACGATCTTCTCTACAGACAGGGAAATGTACAGTGGTTTCGCGGAGAGCGCATCCGGACCGAGAATACCCACGGCACCGGCTGCACCCTGTCGAGTGCGATTGCTGCGAATCTTGCGAAAGGGTATTCGCTGTCAGAGTCCGTGGAGCGCGCCAAGGCCTATCTCACCGGCGCGCTGAAGGCCGAGCTTGACCTCGGCAAAGGTTCGGGGCCGCTCGCGCATTTTTATAGTCTGCCAAACGCGTGACCGTTGTCAAAGAGACCAATGATGAAACAATATGAGGCAGAGCCAACCCCGGAGATACTGGAAAAATTGATACAGTTGTCCGCACAGTGGGCGGCGGAACAGAACTGTTACGGCTATTATCCGAATACGGAAGCGGACATCGTGGGAAAACAGATTTTCCTATCGGAAGATGAAGACGGGATCGAAGCCTATCTGCTCGGCAAGCTTGAGACCGCAAAGAATATGAAATCCATTATGGCAGAGGAGACGCCGTATTTTGAAGTCGAGGAATTGTATGTTGTCCCGGAAAAGCGCTCGCAGGGAATCGGCGAAGCGCTGTTTCGCTTTGCGGAAGAAACAATCAAGAAGGATGTGCAATTTATTGTGCTCAGTACTGCGAGTAAGAACAGCAAGGCGATTTTACATTTTTACTTGGAGGAACTGGGGATGCAGTTCTGGAGCGCGCGTTTATTCAAGAAAGTGAGAGAATAGGACAGGCTCTTTTCACAGTTTATATTTGAAAATGGAACGATACTTGATCTTGAAATTTCAATGAATCGGGTCCATATTTTTCATTCGCAGGGGCATCAGATAGCCCCATAGAAATATAGCTGTTGATACAATAGGACAAATAATGCGCCAGTGATTCGCACCAGGGGGAAAAACGTGCTACTCGACGGAATCTATGAACAACTAATCAGCAAAGGCTTGGAGCGTGAGCTCGAACAGAGTGATAAGTATCGATTGACGGAACCAATCGATACTGCCGAGGCCTCTAAAATTCTCGCCAAGTATGTTGCCGTGGTCGTGGAGCGCGGGATGGAGAACCTGAAGGACCAGGGTGCCAATTTGCAGGAGCAGGTGGCACTTGCAAATCAGCTGATTGCTGCTATTTTGGAAAGAACCAAGGAGGCTGATTTTGCTGCGCTCTCCGTAGCGGAACGCGCGGAGCAATTACTGGCACTCTTTGACCGGAAGAACAGCATACTTGCACTGGATGAAAAGGCGCAGGTCGTAAGACCGGAGACCTCGATTGCGCAGTCAAGTCTCTTCACCGGAGCCGTGCATGAGCCGCAGATGTACAGCGAGCTCAAAAAGGAGATTGTATCCAGCAATCGCATTGACATCCTAGTCTCGTTTATCAAATGGAGCGGGTTGCGGCTCATGATGGAGGAGTTGAAACACTTCACCGAAAATGGCGGGGAACTGCGCTTTATCACGACCTCATATATGGGCGCAACGGATATCAAGGCCATTGAGGAGCTCCGGAAGCTCAGTCATACGCAGATTAAAGTCAGCTACAACACGAAGATTACGCGACTTCATGCGAAGGCGTACATTTTTTATCGCGACAGCGGTTTTACCACTGCTTAATTCACTGGTCTCGAACGGCGGATGTTCCACATGTTCTATATCTCAGTTTGGGGCAAGGCCTTCGATGAGGAGAGCCGGGAAGCGTTGGCAGAAAAGCTCAC
>ERZ773197.1194-NODE-1194-length-18711-cov-18.594822_pt1 | contig 18711 bp, 16 predicted proteins | sample MGYA00580999_ERZ773197 | MGnify/ENA primary metagenome ERZ773197 (study PRJEB29015, sample SAMEA2738166) | human oral metagenome | biome: human oral; feature: human-associated habitat; material: saliva | place: China | collected 2185 ...
CAGCTAAGTATCAAAGAATGTTAACTACAGCAATTAAAAGAGCTAGACACATGGCGCTTTTACCATACGTTGTAGACGAAAAATAAGATTAATAACGAAAAAGATGAGCTTAGGCTTGTCTTTTTTTTTGCCTCTGTTATAATAAAAGGGAAAGAGTAAACATTTAACATATTTTATATAGAGGAAAAAAGATGGAATTTAGAAAATTAGATGAATCAAAAGTTTTAAAAGATCCAGTACATAGTTATATTCATATTAATTATGAAGTAGTATGGCAATGTATAGATAGTAAAGAATTTCAAAGATTAAGACGTATTCGACAATTAGGTGGAGATTTTCAAGTATATCCAACAGCAGAGCACTCACGTTTTTCACATTCTTTAGGAGTGTATGAAATAGTGCGAAGAATGGTTACAGAAATTAAGTCGCTTAGTAACGAGTTAAGTGAGTATGATAAAGTTTCTGTTATGCTTGCTGGATTGCTACATGATGTAGGTCATGGACCTTTTTCTCATGCGTTTGAGCATGTAACAAATCATAGTCATGAAGATTATACTGTAAAGATAATTTTAGGGGATACAGAGCTTAATTCAGTTCTAAGTAAAGTTTCTAAAAATTTACCACATGATATAGTTGCGATTATTCAACACACTCATAAAAATGATATATTAAATCAAATTGTTTCGGGGCAACTGGATGCTGATAGAATGGATTATTTATTGCGTGATTCATACTTTACAGCGACAAGTTACGGTCAATTTGATCTTGAGAGAATTTTGAGAACTATGCGTGTTAGAAAAATTGATAATGATAAAAAGCAACTAGTTGTTAAGTATACAGGTATTCATAGTGTAGAAGATTATATTATGGCTCGTTACCAAATGTATTGGCAAGTTTACTATCATCCTGTAGCTAGAAGCTATGAAACGGTATTTATCCAATTATTTAAAAGGTTAGATGATATTTTCAAAGTAAATAAAGATTATTTTTCTGATATAAAAGTTTTAGTTCCGTTTTTAGAAAAATCAGAAGTAACGGTAGAAGAATACTTTAGATTAGATGAAAATTCATTATTGTACTGCTGTACTTTAATCCAAGAAAAAGACGATAAAATAGCTGCTGATTTGGCTGATAGATTACTTAATAGAAAACTATTTGAATACGTTGATTACAATGAAGATAACCTAGAACAAATAAAAAATATGTTAAAAGAAAATAACTATGATATGAATTATTATTTAAGAATAGAGAGTATAGAAGCAAGCTTATATAGTCCATATAAGGGAAGAAAAATACTAATAGAGAAGTTAGATGGAAAAATAGTTGCTTTAGAAAAAGCTAGTACTATAGTAGAATCAATCACAAAAGGTGAAACTAAAAGAGAAGGTACTATATTCTATCCAAGATAAAATAAATAAAATAATTGCTAGTATTACTATATTGTTATGTATAACTAGTAATTATTTTTTTATAACTTTAAATTGTCAGAAAATAAATTTATTTTAACTAACTATTGATTTTAATTGTCGGAAATGTTATAATCGTAATTAGTTAAAAAATTTTCAACAATAAAGGAGCGATGTTAAATGTTTGAATTAGCAAATGTATCAAGACCAGGAGTGAGTGAATATATTTCAGGAAGTGGCGCGTTATCGGCACTTGATAGTAGATTAGAAGGTTTTAAAACTCCTTTAATTGTTACTGGAGAAAAATCTTATGCAGCTTTCAAAAAATTCTATAAAGGTAATAGAGAATTCAGAGTAGCTAAGTATGATGGAACATCATCATATGAGGATATGCAACGTATTGCGGATGAATATGGGCAAGACGTTGACGTAGTACTTGGAGTAGGTGGAGGTCGTGTTATCGATACTGCTAAAGGTGTAGCTAGTGTATTAAATAAAGAATATATGACTGTACCTACAGTAATTGCAACTTGTGCACCATATGCACCAGTAGCTGCGGTTTACCATCCAGATAAAACATTTAGAGAGGTAGCATATTTCAAACGTACAGCATATGCGTGTGTTGTTGATTTAGATTTATTGTTAGAATCTCCAAAAGAATACTTTGTAGCAGGTATCGGAGACACACTTGCTAAATGGTATGAAGCAGTAGTATTAGTAGAAAGAAATAACAAATATAATGATCCATTAGTTAGAATGGGATTAGAAGCAGCAAAAATTACTCGTGACGTACTATTACGTGATGCAAATGGTGCTTTAGAAGCTTTAGATAAAAAAGAAGTGACAGAAAGCTTTAAAAATGCAGTAGACACTGTATTTGCAATTTCTGGATGTGTAGGATGTTTCGCAGTTCATTACGGACGTATGGCAGGGGCACATGCTGTGCATAATGGTATGACATTAGTTGAAGAAACTCATAGTGTATTACACGGAACAAAAGTTTCTTATGGTATCTTAGTTCAATTATTAGCAGAAGGTAAAAAAGATGAAGTGGAAAAATTAGTTCCATTCTATAAAGAAAATAACCTTGCTTATAACTTAGCTTGTGTAAATGTTGTAGAAGATGTTGATGCTAAGATGCAAAAAATTGCAGAATTTGCTGCAAGTGACAAAGAATCATTCAAATTAGCTGTAGATGTATGTACTCCAGAAGTAGTGTTAGCAGCTATGAAAGAATTAGAAGAATTAACTAAATAATATATCAAAAACCCACTAAGTAAATTTAGTTTTACCTAGTGGGTTTTAGAGTGGGCTGTGATTAAAGATTATTTTTTAATACTGGAACTAACATAGCTTGCTTAACATCTTCTACAGTGTTATCTTGTAATAAGTAGTTTACTATTTCGTATCCAAATAATATAGCTACAGCAGGACCTTGTGCAGTAATTACATTTTTGTCTACTACAACGGCTTTTTCAGAGTTGTAAGTTTTACAATTAATTTCTTTATCAAATCCAGGATAAGAAGTTACTTCCTTATCAACAGTTATACCGGCAGCGCTTAGTACTATAGGGGCTGCACAGATAGCGGCAACTAATTTTCCAGAATTATACATTGTTTGATAAAATTCAATAATTTTTTTATTATCACGAAGTAAAGTACTTCCAGGCATACCTCCAGGAATTACTATTGCATCATAGTCTAGTATATTGTTTATTTCTTCAATTTTCTTATCTGCCATTATCTTAACATTATGTGCACTTGTAATAAAATCTTCATTGTTTGCTGAGATAACATCAACTTCAAGATTCGCACGGCGCATTACGTCTAGTGGGGCGATAAGCTCTAATTCTTCACTACCATTTTCAATAAATAAAGCAACTTTTTTTGTCATAAAAACCTCCGAAAATTTATTATATCTACTTATATTTTATAATATTTCCTAGAAAATATAAAGTTATAGAAAAAAAGCAACCACATCCGGAATGTGGTTGCAAAGTTCAAGCTTTTAAAATTATTTAGAAATTTCTAGAACTCCGTATCCTGTGTCACGGCGTTTATAAACTATAGAAACCTCTCCAGTTTTATCATCTAAAAATGCAAAGAAATCGTGACCTAAAAGTTCCATTTGGAAAACAGCTTCTTCTCTTGTCATAACTTCAACTTTAAGTTGTTTAACTTTTCCAAGATTTACTGATGGTTCTTCTACATCTTCTAATTCGCTAGTAAGAAGATTTTCGTTAACAAATCCTTTTTCTCGACCTTTTCTATTGATTTTTGTTTTATGTTTTCTCATTTGTCGTTCTAGTTTGTCAACAGCTAAATCTACTGCAGCATACAAATCTTCGTTAGTTTCTTCTGCACGAAGTGTAACACCTTTTAAAGGCACAGTGATTTCAATTTTTTTCTTATTATTTTTGTATACTTTAGCATTAGCGTAAACGTTTGCTTCTAAACTGTCAGCAAAGTATTTTTCTAATTTAGAAACTTTATTTTCAACATATTCTCTAATCGGTTGAGTAATTTCTAAATTTTCTCCTCGTACTTGATATCTCAACATTTTAAAGCACTCCTTTCATAAAGTAGACAATCTACTTTATAGGGTTTCCCCTTATTTTATACATTTATTATAACATTATTTGATAACGTTAGCAATACTAAAGAGGTAAATAATGGATTTTTAAAAAATATATATTTATTTGCTTTGTAAATATATTTTTGTTAAAATGAAATCAAAGACAATATTGTAAGGAATTATAGATTATTACAAATATTAAAAAGAAGAATTATCTAAGATGATGCTTAAAGATTATTATAAAATAATGTTATAAACTATTTTTATAGAATGCTTTTATTATTGCTGTATTAATATTAGTATTGGAAATTTTATATTAGACAGGCAGTAAGCAAGAGTAGTAGGGATATTGAAAGTTTTTAGGGAGTAAGTTATGTTTTTTGAGGAGAATTTTAAAGTTTAGATTGGTAAAAAAGGTTTCAAATATTGGCGGAAAATTAATTGTTTTTAGTTTTAATTTGTACACAGATTTTCTTTCTTACTACATTTTTAAAAATGTAATTGGTCACTTTGAAAAAATAATGGAGAATAAATTGAAGTGGAGGAGAATAGGAACATGAATGCGATAAAACGTTTGAGTATAGGGGTAATTGTCATTTTAAGTGTAATAATATTGAGTTCTTGTGCAGTACCAGAAAAGGAAAATTCGTGGGAGAATAGTTTGTCACAAGAATTTAAATCATTAGGTCTCAAAGGTGATTTAAAAGTGATTGATACAACAAAAGAAATCGAAGCATTCTATGGAACTAGAGTTAAGTTCAATTATACAGAAAGACTTTCTGATGGGTACGTTTTAAAAGAGGATGATTATGCAGATATTCATGGTACTACTGGAGAACATTTAGAGGGGTTATATTATGATCTAGAAATTGAGCATCTACTTAATGATGAAGAAAAAAAGTTGTGTAATGTTGTTAAACTACGCGAGTTTGACTTCTTATTTAACGTTTATAAAAAAAGACCAGGCTTTAAAGTAGAGGAAGATAAAATAAAAAAGGATATAGCGAAAAAAATTAATGAATTGTTTAATGAACAAGTAACGTTTGATTTTTATTGTAAGTTTGAATTAGATTCTAGAGAGAAAGTCTGTGCTGCAATTATTTCACAGGCAGTTAAGAATCGTGATAATGGAGATTTTGAAGCAGCGGGCTTTTATAATATTACCCCTGAAAATTTAATGAAGAATAAAGGGGTGAGTCTTAGTATCAGTTGTAATTTTTCTAGAGTTAATCCAAGTCTTACATATTCTTATCCGACAGAACATGTCGATATTTTTAAAGCAAAACTCTTAAGTTTACCAAAAGGTTCTTTTCTTGATGGAGTCTATTTAATAAATGGAAGTTATTATGATGATCAGAAAAGAACAGACTTTGAATTGATTTGTACATTTGTTGTTGAAGATGGTATTGGCCATTTTGAAGAAGATAAAATTATCTCGGAAAAAAAGATGTAACTGAACGAAATTAAATGAGTGTAGGTTTTCCCTTATTTTATAAATTTGTTATAATATTGTTTGAAAAAGCTAGTAACTGTAAAACATAAAAAGTTAATATTTAAAAAAATATATATTTTGGCTTTGTAAATATTTTTTAAGTGGAAATCAAAGGTAATGGTATTAGCATTATAATGTTCATTTGTGATTTTTAGTAAGAGGGAATGAGAAATTAAACTGAAAGTTTCTAGGGAGTAAGTTATGTTTTTTGAGGATTATTGTGAATTTATAGAAGCGTTATATTGCGTTTATTATTGCGATATTGATGATGATAAAAAATTAGAATGTTACAAAAATATATATGATGACTATGTGAAATTTGGTAAAATAAATAATGATTTTGAGGAAATATATAATGATATAATTACGGGAGCAGTCTGTACTTTAGATGATTCTAATTTAGAATTTTTGAAAAAGTATAATGGACTGCTTCTTTCTATTTCTGACTTGTTTAACTTGAAAATTAAAATACATTATTTAGATTCTTTTTCTCATGTTAAAAAGATATTAGGTGTAGAAAATAGAAAGAAACAATATCATTGTATTAGATGTGGGAATAATAATCAAAATTTATTTTATAGTTATAAAAATGAAGATGTTAAGATAGTTTATTGCATGAGATGTTTAGAATTCGGTCGTGTAGACAATTTTGCACCTATGTTTAAAATTAACATTCCGGTGATAAATAAGAAAAATATAATAAAACCAAGTACTAAGCTTAGTGATCTGCAGAGTGAAGCAAGTAAACAATTAGTAATTAATACTAGAAATAATAAAAATACTTTAGTTTGGGCTGTTTGTGGAGCAGGTAAGACAGAGATAGTTTATGAGTTGGTTTATGATTCCATTTTGTCTAATAAACGGATATGTATGGCTATTCCTAGAAAAGATGTAGTAAAAGAATTATATACTAGATTTTCTAAAGATTTTAAAGATTTAGATATTAATGTCTTACATGGTGATGAAAAAAGTTTTGTTGATTCAAATTTTTATATTATGACAACACATCAGTTAATAAAATACTATAAGTATTTTGATATTGTAATTATTGATGAAGTAGATGCCTTCCCATACTCAGGTGATGAGTGTTTAGAAGAGGGTGCTTTATCAAGCTTAGTGGAAGAAGGTGTTTTAGTATTTTTATCAGCAACACCATCAAAAAAAATTAAAAGTTATGTGGATGATATAATAAAAATTCCGATTAGATATCATGGTTATTTATTACCTGTACCTAGAATAAGAAAAGTAAATAAAAAGGTATTAATTTTTGAAGAAAAATCAGAAATAATGAATAAATATATCTCCGAAATTCTAAACAAAAAGCGTCGATTGCTTGTATTTGTACCGGTAATAGCTATGTGCCAAAGTCTCAAGAATTATTTAGAAAAGTATATTTCAGAAAATATTAAAATAGATTATGTCTATAGCGAAGATAAAGACAGATCCGAGAAAATCCAAAGATTTTATAATTATAAAATTGATATACTAATAACGACAACAATATTAGAAAGAGGTGTAACCTTTGACCATTTAGATGTTATGGTCTTTGATGCTGGGCATAAAAATTTTACAAAAGAATCGTTAATACAGATTGCAGGAAGAGTAGGGAGAAAAGAGTATGATAATACGGGAGAGATAATTTATTTTAGTGATGAAATAACTAAAAATATAAAACATGCAATAAAAGAAATAGAGTATATGAATAATTTAGCTAGATACAGAAAGCTAAATAAGGAGTAAATATGAAATGTATGTATTGTAAGAAAGAGATAGTGGAAAAACTCAGTTTTAATAATGTTTTTTCTAAAAAGGATAGTTTGGTTTTATGTGAAGAATGCAAATATAATATTGACATAAATATAACTGAACTAGCAGAATATACCTTGTATTATTTTGGTGATTATGAATTTTTAAAGGAGATTATATATAATATTAAATACTCTGGAGCGATTCATAAAGCGGAAAGATTTAGAGAGCTTTTTAGTTTGTTTTTTAAAAAATATAAGTTTAATCTTGTTACAATAGTACCGATAAATAATACGAGAAAATACTCTAGAGGTTTTGATCATATAGCGCAGTTATGCAATGTTTGTAATGTGAAATACACTGATACCTTGCAATGTGACTATAGAGAAAAGCAATCCAAACTTCATAAAAAACGTGAAAAGCATAAGTTTAGAATTATAGATAATCTAAATTTTGAAAAATATCCTAAGAGAATATTGATTATAGATGATGTTATAACTAGTGGTAATACGTTAATAAGTTGTGCAGAAGTGTTAAAGGAAAGATTCCCTGATGCGGAAATTTGCTTTTTAACATTAGCTAAATCATAGAAAAAATGTGATGTATTTACTGTACGTATTTTTCTGTTTTGTGGTATAATTTATAAGTTAAAAAAATAGTTAGGAGATGGTTAAAACAAAAATTCTATTTTCACTAATAATGATAGCACTTATTTTGGTATTAGTTTATTACTTAACGAAAAAATTTGAATTGAAGAAGGATCAAATAATTATATTTTGGATATTAGTATTATTTTGGTCGGCAATTAGTATTATTAGGGCGTATAGAAAGCTCTATGCTATAACTCCTGTAGAAAATGGAGGATTATCATTAACACCTCTTTTAGCTTCTCAAATAGCTGCAGGATATGGTTTGATGAGTTTAATAGTAAGATTACCTATGTTTATAGCGAGTGATATATTTAGACGACGTAAAATATTCGTTCAAATATCACTGTTTTTACTAATTGTAACTTCATTTTTAGTAGCCTTTAATGGTAGTTATACTACTTTATACTTATCATCGTTATCTTTAGGTATAAGTGCGACAATGTTAGCATTGTTTAATGTTATGTTTTCGGAAACTTTCTCTAAAGAAAAAGCTGCGTTATCAGTATCTATTTTATCAGTAGCGCCGCTTCTTGCTGAATTTATCGCAGCACCAATACAATATATCTTTACTATAAATGAATATAAACATTTTAATTACATGTGGATAGTATCAGGTATATTGGCTGTTGCAACATTTATTTTAACTTTTATGATGAAAGACTATCGTCCAGTTAACAGTGGTTTTTCATTCGATAAAGTTAAAGTAGTATTAAAACATGGAAGTTTTATCTATGTCTGTATAATGGCCTTATTACTTTCATTTGTGAAGTTTGCGACAAGTGGAGCTAATATGATAGCATATGGGAAAACTTCATTAGGAATGAGTCCTCTTATGCTTGCTTATATGGATGCAGTGTTTGCTATTCCACAGCTAATAGCGGGTGTTTTAGTAGGGGTATATTTCACAAGAAAATGGGGGCTACAAAAAACATTACTATTTATGTTTGGTTGTGCGTTAGCATTTTACATTATAGCTCTATATGTAAATAATCCATATATAATTTACTTTAGTTATATTTTAAATGGATTAGGTTATGGTGGTGCATATAACGTGCTTATCTCTCTTGCTATGCAGTATTTTGATAGAGAGTATCGAAATGTAAGTATGGGAATATACCAAGCATTCTTTGCACTAGGAATTTTCTATGGTGACTATGTATATGTTTGGATAGCTAAACATGTAGCTAATGGTTTATTTGGATTTGACCAAAGTAAAGCAATATTCTTAATAGTTATAGGTATTACATTATTAAGTATGCTTATGGTTAAGCTTAGAGTAAAAGATAAATAAAAAAAGGATCTGACTTTTTAGTCAGGTCCTTTTTGTTGTTAGTGTCCAATAAGATCGGCTCTCATCCAACCTTGTTTTCCATTATATGTTACAAATGCCCAAGTTTCACCACTAGAGTTTCTTTCAGTGAAATCAACATAAACTGTATCACCTTTTTTAGCTGTTGATAATACAGAACTTGAATCGTTTGAAGAACTTCTTAGGTTAACTCCAGCGTCTACATATATTCTAGCAGCTCTATTGCTGAAGTATGTACGATTAGAATTAGATGAAGATGATGAGCTAGAAGAGTTATCTTTAACTATAATAGTTTCTTTTTCTTTTTCTTTCTCTTTTTCTTTCTCATTTAGACCATTTACAGTGAATGTACGTTTGAATTCACCTTTTGTATCTAATTTTAATTTTTGTGCTGTATTATGATTTAAAGTAATAGTAACTTCTACTTTATCACCATTTTTTAAGTTTTCTTTCTTATCATAAGAAATATCAGGTTTTGATAAGAAGTTAGAAATTTCAGTAGATGTGTTAGCTACTTCTGGGATTTTTTTAATATCTACTTCTGGTTTTCCTTCTCCATTTGTACCATAAGTTACGAAATTAATTTCATAAGCTGAAACATCTACAACATTTTCTTTTTTCATAAACTTATTATATCCGAAGTACAGAGCTACAACTAGAACTAAGAAAGTTACTATAGCTGTAATAATTATTGGAATAGGACTCTTTTTCTTTTCATTTTTAGGTTCTTCGTTATAACCATTGTTATTGTAATTATTATTGTCGTTATAATTGTTATAGTTAGGATTTACCGGTGGTACGTTATACTGTTGGTTGTTTTGTTGATTGTAGTATTGTTGGTCGTTAACCGTATTGTTGTATTGAGTATTTTGGTTATCATAATGTTGACCAGTGTAACCAGGATTATTATATTGACCGTTATAATCAGGGTTATTGTATTGCTCATTATATTGATTATATTGGTCATTTGGGTAGTTGTTATATTGATCATTATTGTAATTAGGATTATTATTCTGAGAATTATAATTCCTGTTATTATTTGGGTTTTGATTATTCATAAATTTCTCCTTTTATTATTAATCTGCATAGTCTCCGCCTGGAGCATTTAGGTACTCTTCAAGTGGAATATTTTTTTCATAAAGTATTTTTGCGACGTCTTGACCAACATATCTAATATGCCAGCTTTCTTCCATGTAACCAGTTTTTTCTACGAATTCTGGTTTATATCTAACGATAAATCCATATTTATGTGCGTTATTAGCAAGCCATTGAGCAGCCTTTTTACTACGTTCACTTGTCCCTTCAGAACCTAGCAGCTGACCATCACTATCGATAAGGTCGAATACTAAACCTGTTTGGTGTTCACTATATCCAGGACGAGCTGAGAATCTATCCGCTTCTGCTTTTCCGTGTGCAGATACATAGTTATTATATAAGCCAACTTGTGTCTCATAAGATCTAAATCCTGATACTTGATTTGTAATATCCATTCCAGCACTTTGAGCATCTTTAATCAGTTTATTAACATTTTTTCTCGCTGTTGGATCTTCACCAGGGTTATAATTTTTAGGTAAAGGGTGTTTTTTATTAGCTAGTACTATACCGTTTATAACAGTAGGTTCGCTAACAGTTTCTGGAGTTTTACCTTTTTGTGATTCTGAGTTTTCCTTGTTGTCAGAATTTTTAGAGTTACTTTGATTATTAGAACTGTTTGAATTATTATTGTCTTTTTTTGTTTCGGATGTATTATTTGTTGATGAAGTATTTGAGTTAGAAGAGCTTTCATCATCTTTTGTTAAATAATATAAACCACCAAGAGCAAATGTAAGGACAATTATACTAACAGTAACAATAGTTATAATATGTCTTTTCATAAAATTTCTCCTTTCCTTAATAAAAACATACTTTATAAGAATACTATAATTGTATACGTATTTCTCCTATGTTATATATGATAAGTTGAAGTTTAGATTTTGTCAATATAAAATAAAAAAATATAGTAATTTAATAAAGATTTTTTAAATTTTATGACTTTTCGAAAATGAAGGGGAAAATAATGGATAAAATTCAAAAAAATTGTTTTAAATTGATAGGTTAATAGTGAAATATTAAATTTTATTTTCCTTTAAAAAAGTAGTAAAATTTGGTATAATTAATAGGATATAGAACGGAGGTTCTCTATAAAAAACGAAAAAGGAGTGTTAAATTGAATAATAACATTTCAGAAAGTCTAAAAAAAGAATTAGAGAAATTATTAGAGAATAAATTTTTCTTTAAAAAACCTAGTAATACTAAAATAATTGTTTATTCACTTACTTTTATTGCGTTAGTTGTTTTAAGTGCTTTCCTTAATATAGTGGAAATAGGAGCTTTTCTAGCGGTATTCCCTTTAACATATGTACTAGGAGCTAGAGGGCTGAAATATTACTTACCGCTTGTTTTATCTGGTGTTGTAATATTGATGTTTTTCTCAAATCCATATATGTTATTTTGGTTTACTATGCACATGGTACTGGCATTTATTGTATATCAATCTATAGTAACAAGAAACTCTAAGGTATTCCTAGTTACAGCAGTTTCTGCATTTTTATTTTTAGGGATTGCTATTTACACTGCATTATTAGTGAAAAATGGAATTTTAAATATTACAAATGAACAAATTAATCAATTTGTAAATGATATTCAAAAAGAAAGTGCACTTTCTAATCAAACTATTGATAAAAGTGTCTTATTATCAACGATTGATTCGTTGAAAAGAACTTTCCCTGTAACATTGTTTATTACGTTATTCTTATACAGTTTACTATTAGTTCAATATACATTATCTATGTTAGGAAGAGAATATATTATTATTCCTACGTTTCCTAAGTTTAGTAGAATTACTCTAAGTTCTCGTATTGCGAACATCTATATAGTTCTAGTTATTATAGAGTTAATAGTAGGTGTACAAGTAGGAGATAGTTCTAATAATTTTTGGTATGTATTATTGCAAAATACTAATACAATATTAGGACTTGTCTTTGCACTTAATGGTTTGTTTACAGCATTTTTCTTTGCTGAATTAAAAGAAAATGAAACTAGTATAAAAGTAATGTTAGTTATATTGTTTATAATATTCAACCCAATTTTAGAAATGCTTGGGTTTGTAGACAGTGTATTTAAATTAAGAGAAAGTTATATTATCATGAAGAAAGGAAGATAGCGATGAATGCAAAAAGAAAGTATGAATTAATTATTTTAGCAATTGTTATTTTAGGTGCTATAGTAATAGGTCTACTAAGTTTAGAAAGCTTAGCTATATATTTCTTAGTGCTACTTCTTGCACTAATCCCTATCTACTATTATTCTAAAAAAGTTGCTGAACAAACTGAAAAATATGTTAGCAAGCTAACTAATCGAATAAAAGATTCGTCTGAAAAAGGAATAAATAAATTCCCTATCGGTATTATAGTAATAGACGAAAATAAAAATATAGAATGGGCAAATAATTTTATTTATAAACATATAAAAGTTGAAGAAATAAAAGGTGTTAATATTCTAGAACTTATGCCTGAAATTGAAGAAATCTTTGATGTGGAAACACCAGTTGATAATCAGTTCGAAATTTTTGGTAAACACTACAAAGTTAATTATCAAAAAGATAGTGGTTATATTTACTTCTTTGATATTACTGAAAGTAAAGTGGTAATGCAGAGATTTCGTGATACAAGACCTATTATTTTAAACTTAAGTCTTGATAACTATGAAGATGTTTATGATTCATTAGATGATGAGGTGGCAAGTAGCTTTGATGCTACTGTTGTTAAAATTCTAACTGAGTGGGCTAAGAAAAATAGTATTTATTTAAAACGATTAGATGAGGATAGATTTATAGGTCTTTTAAATGTTAAAGATCTTAAAAAGATAGAAAAAGATAAGTTCCAGATATTAGATTCAATTAGAAATTTAAAAGAAGAATTCGATGCACCAATTACCCTTAGTATTGGTGTAGGGATGGGAACAGATTTCTTACCGGAATTGGGTGAATTAGCAAAAAGTTCTCTAGACCTTGCATTAGGGCGTGGTGGAGACCAGGTTGCTATGAAAGACGTTGATGGAACGATTAAGTTTTATGGAGGTAAAACTAATCCACAAGAAAAACGTACTAGAATTAAGGCAAGAGTTATATCAAATGCCCTTGCAGATATTATTACCGATAGTGATAAAGTTATAGTTATGGGGCATAAACGTCCTGACTTTGATGCTATTGGTGGTTGTGTAGGTATTTATACTTTTTCAAAAATAGTAGGAAAAGATTGTTACATAATTTTAAATGACAGTGATAAAGATGAAACTATTCAAAAAATTATGTTGGAAATTGAAAACACTGATGAAACATTAACAAAAGTATTTATTAATAGTGATGAAGCTTGGGAATTAATGACACCTCAAACAACATTAATTATTGTAGATACATCAGATGCTTCTCGTGTTATAGATGCTGCGATATTATCAAAAGCAAACAAGAAAGTTATAATTGACCACCATAGACGTGGTGAAGATATAATAACAAATCCACTATTAACATATATAGAACCATATGCGTCATCATCATCGGAGTTAATAGCTGAATTGATTGAATATCAAACAAAAATTGAAAAAATCACACCACTTGCAGCAACAATTATGCTAGGTGGTATAGTAGTTGATACTCAAAACTTCTCTATAAGAACAGGTTCAAGAACATTTGATGCTGCAGCTTATTTAAGAAGTAATGGAGCAGATCCAACTAAAGTAAAAACTATCTTAAAAGAACCAATTGAAAACTTTATGAATAGAGTAGAAATTATTAATAATTCTATTCAGAAAACACCAGAGATAGTAATAGCTAAAGCACCAAGTGAAAAAACATATACAAACGTTATGTTAGCTCAAAGTGCAGATTTACTACTTACTTTAAAAGGTATTGAATGTAGTTTTGCGGTTGGATATTTAGATAAAAATAGAGTAGGTATTTCTGCTAGATCATTAGGTAATATGAATGTTCAGTTAGTAATGGAAGAGCTTGGTGGAGGTGGACACCTTGCTAATGCTGCTACTCAAATAGAGGGTGTTGACATTGATACAGCAGTGTCAAGATTAAATGATGCAATAGATCACGTATTATTACAGTAGTTTAATAAATTTAAAAGTGAATTTTATATAAAGGAGATAGGGTAATGAAAGTTATATTTTTAGAGGATGTAAAAGGTAAAGGTAAAAAAGGAGACGTTAAGGAAATTGCTGACGGATATGCAAAATTCTTAATTACGAATAAAAAAGCAGTTCAAGCAACTAATGCTAATATGGCTACATTAAAAGGACAACAAAAACGTGTTGAAAAAGATAAACAAGAAGAGTTAGTTCAAGCTAAATTATTAGCAAAACAATTAGAAGATGTTGAAGTTAAAATTGCTGTTAAAGCTGGAGAAGGTGGAAGATTATTTGGATCAGTTTCTTCAAAACAAATTGTTGAAGAACTTAAAAAACAACATGATCTTAAAGTAGATAAGAAAAAAATTGATTTACCGCATGGAATCCAAGCTTTAGGATATACAAATGTAAAAATTAAATTACACAGTCAAGTTGAAGGAACTATTAAAGTTCATGTAGTGGAACAATAATAATTATGTAGGTGGAAGAATGAAATATCATATAGATTCTGTTATTTTGGCAGAGCAATCTCTGCTTGGAGCCCTTATGCAAGAGCCTGAAAAGTTAGTAGAAGTCAAAGCTGCGGTAGATGTAGAAGACTTTTACGATGAAAAAAACAAGGATATTTATAATGCTATTTTACGTTTAGATGAAGCTGGAATAATACCGGATACCACTACAATATTTGAAGAAATTAATAATAGTGGGGCATTCAAATCGATGGATGCCTCATTATATATAGTGGAGCTTTATGATATTACGCCAAGTACACGTAATATAATGCATTATGCAAATTTAGTAAAACGATATTCTATATATCGTGAAATTCGTTCAGCTTTATTAAGTAGTACTGAGGAGATGAATCAAGGGAATGCTGATATTGATTCATTAACTGCTACTTTATTTGATCAAGTGGAAAGAGCTATGGAACGAGCAAAAACTTCTCAGTTTAAAAATATGAAAGATGTAACTGATGAAGTATTTCAAGAAATAGTAGCACGTATGTCTGGAGAAGGTAAAAATATTGCCATTCCAACAGGATTTAGTACATTAGACCAACTTGTCGGTTTAGGGAAAGGTGACCTAGTAATTTTAGCAGCTCGTCCTTCTATGGGGAAAACAGCCTTCGCTTTAAACATTGCCTTAAATGTAGCAGGAAAGAATCATAGAGATGAGAGTGAGAAAAAAACCGTAGCTTTATTTTCTCTAGAGATGGGTGCGGATCAATTGGTATCTAGGATGATTTGTAGTGAAGGAATGTTAGATTCTGAAAAAATCAAAAAAGGTACTTTAGATAATGATGATATGATGAAGTTAGAAACAGCTGTTCATTTCTTAAATCAGAAAAATATTTTTATCGAAGACAGTGCATTTATAAAAGTCAATGAAGTTAAAGCAAAATGTAAACTTCTAAAAAATGAGCATGGTTTGGACCTTGTTGTTATCGACTATCTACAACTTTTACAAGGAAGTAAGAGAACAGATAATAGACAACAAGAGGTTTCTGAGATTTCTCGTAGTTTAAAACAAATGGCTAGGGAATTAGAATGTCCAGTTATAGCATTATCTCAGCTGTCACGTAGTGTAGAATCACGTCACGATAAACGTCCGATGATGAGTGACCTTAGGGAATCTGGAAGTATTGAGCAAGATGCTGATATTGTATCATTCTTATATCGTTCAGACTATTATAGAAGTGAAGATGCGGATGAAAATGAAGTTCAAGAACCTAGTGATGTTTCTACTGTTGAAGTTATTGTAGCTAAAAATAGGAATGGACAAACAGGTACTGCAGAATTAGCGTTTATGAAGCGATATAATAGGTTCGTTTCTAAAAGCTATGGTGAATAATGTATAAAATACTATATCTTAAATGAAATCTTAGGAGAAAATTAATATGAAATTTAAAAATAAGAGGTTAATTTCAGCTGCGATTGTAGTAGTATTAGTAATAGTTTCACTGATAGGTGGAACAGTAGGATCAAAAGATCAGTCAAAAGATGCATCTGATGGATATTTGGCAGATTTTCTAATGAATCAGACAGTTCATAAATTAACATTAAAAGAAGGTAGCGGAAGCGAAGTTATTCAAAAAATTTCTGTTGAAGGTGAAATTGGTTCAGAAATGACTAATACATATTCAAGAGGGTCAATTATAAATCAAATAAAAGTTGCATCAGCAGACCCAAATGTAAAAGCAATTTTATTATCTGTAAATACCCCTGGAGGAGGAGTATATGAAACTGCAGAAATTTATAATGCTTTAAAAAATAGTGGGAAAGATGTCTATGTAGCAATGAAAAAACAAGCAACATCAGGAGGTTATTATATCTCTATGGTCGCTAAGAAAATTTATGCTAATACAGAAACAACTACCGGATCTATTGGAGTAATAATGAGCTATATTTCTGCACAAAAATTCTTAAATGAACACGGAATTAAACAAGAAACTATTCGTTCAGGTGATCAAAAAGCAATAGGTGGACTTGCAGAAGATTTACCAGAATCTACTAGAAAGATTTATCAAGAACAAAATAAAGAAGCATATGATAGATTTGTTAAAGCTATTGCCGAAGGCCGTAATATGAGTGAAGATGAAGTTAGAAAACTGGCAGATGGAAGAACTTATAGTGGTAAACAAGCGATAGAAAATAAATTAGTAGATAAAATAGGAACAGAAGATGAACTTATTAACTTAATCAAAGAGGAGAAGAACTTAAGCAATCCAAGTGTTATTGAATTAAGAAAAGATAGCTCATCAGAAAGTATTTTATCTAGATTAGTAAAAGCTACAACTAGATCAATTATTTCAGAGTTTAATAGTGAAGCGTCATCGACTAGTGTAGAAAGAAGTTATTTAGGTTAGGGGGTAGTTATAATGACTAATAATGAAAATACAAGCCCTGATTATCTAGGTAATGAATCAAACTTTAATCAAAATAGCGAAACTTCACAAGTGAAACACCAAAATGAGGACTTAACATCAAATAATAGCCAAACTAATTTTCAAGCTAATGAGTCAACTACTAATAATGAAAGTAATGAGATGCAGCAGTCTGACTACCAAAGTAGTGAACCGAAAGAAAATCAAAATAATGAACAATCTGTAAATGCTGAAAATTTAACTCAGCAAGTTAACCAAACAAACAATCAAAATTATAATTATTATAATTATAATCGTAGTGTAGATTTTTCATTACCAACAACATTTGAAGATTATGTAAAACTATCAGAAAACTTTTATGCAGGTTTCTGGCAAAGATTTATGGCTTATATAATTGATTTGATTGTAGTGGCCTCAATTACAGGATTATTCAATACAGTAACATTAAATTATTTGAATGTAGGGGTTAAACTTTCTTTAATTGGAGAATATACTTTAAGCTTTATTATTGTTTTATTTACTTACTTTATACTTATGTCATATTTCTTTTCTCAAACATTAGGTAAAGTGATTATGAAGATAAAAGTAGAGACAAATAAAGGTGAAAAACTATCATGGTCTGATGTGATATATCGTGAGGTTGTAGGAAGAATATTAACAACGGTACTATTTTATATTCCTTATCTTTTAATAGGTATACTACCAAAGAAAAAAGGATTGCATGACTATATTGCTGATACTGTCGTAGTCAAAGAAGACTTTTCTAAGTTAAGAAAACAAATGAATGAAAAAATAAGAGCTTTATAGCTAAAAAAGATGCAATATTTATATTGCATCTTTTTTCTTTTATTTATCGTAACAAATATACCCAATAGCAACAGCACGAGGCCCTGCATGGCATCCAATAACTGGAGAAACAACTGCAATTTCAGTTTCGATATCTCCAAATACTTTTTTAATCGTATCTTGTGCTTTAGCTAGTAAATCACCACTTGTATATAAAATGAATAGTGATTTTGGATTTTTCTCTTTAATTTCTTCACACATTTTTGTAAGAACTTTATTCATACCTCTGTGCTTTCCAGAAACTGTTAATAAACCATCTTTAACTGTGATAATAGGTAGAATGCTTAATAAGTTTGATAAAAAGAACTGAGCTTTAGTTAAGCGTCCACCTGCATAAAGGAAGTCCATAGTTTCTACTGTTACTAGAACATTTTGTTTTTCTAAAAGTTCTTTGTATTTGCTTTCTATATCTTCATAAGCAAGTATTCCTGCAGTATAATCTTTAACGATTTTTTCGATAGCAATACCAACCATTCTAGCCACTTGTTCAGTATCGATTACTTTAATTTCAAGACCTTCAATAAGATCTATGGCTTGAATGAATGATGAATAAGTACCAGATAATTTTGAAGATATACTAAAAGCTACTATTCTTTCATAACCTTCACTTTTTAGTTTTTCATATACTTCT
>ERZ773197.1195-NODE-1195-length-18710-cov-16.582686_pt1 | contig 18710 bp, 11 predicted proteins | sample MGYA00580999_ERZ773197 | MGnify/ENA primary metagenome ERZ773197 (study PRJEB29015, sample SAMEA2738166) | human oral metagenome | biome: human oral; feature: human-associated habitat; material: saliva | place: China | collected 2185 ...
AGGTAACGATGGAGTAATGTTCGGTAACTGAATTATTTTCGCTCGTGTGGCTGTTACTGTGGTCGGCAGTTTTCTGCGTAAGTGAGGAACGCTTTAATTCGGGTAACTTTGTAGAAGACAGGCTACGCTTGTCCATTTGAGAGCAAGCTCTCATGGAACTCGCTTGCACTGTCTTTACCCACAAATATTAAAGCGTATGAAAACAGAAAAGATGAAGGTGTTGCTCTACCTTAAAAAGAGTGGTTTGGACAAGTCGGGCAAGGTTCCGATTATGGGACGAATAACCATAGGGCGTTCCATTGCCCAATTTAGTTGTAAACTATCTTGTACTCCCGATTTGTGGAATCCACGTGAGAGCAGGATAGACGGAAAGAGTCGTGAGGCTGTGGAGATAAACGGCAGGTTGGAGAGTTTGCTGTTGTCTGTTCTGTCTGCTTATCAGTCCCTGCTCTCCAAAGGTTGCCCATTTGATGCAACCGATGTGAAAGAGCTGTTCCAAGGGAGCGTACAGACACGATGCATGCTCATTGAAAGGCTGGATATGCTCATTAAGGAGAAGGAAAGCCATGTTGGTATAGACATCAAGGAAGGAGCCATACACGGCTATCACTCTACCCGAATTCATTTGCAGAAGTTTATTCAACGGAAATACAAGGTAACAGACTTGGCTTTCTCACAGCTCACAGAGAACTTTATCTATGAGTTTGGGCAGTATTTCTTAGGTGAGTGCGGTTTTCAAGAAAGTACATTCTATAATGCAGCCACGCATTTGAAGCCGGTATGCAGGTTGGCTTACCGTGAGGGATTGGCTGATGTTCTTCTATTTGACAAAGCCAAAATCAGCAAGGGCGACAAGAGACTGCCCAAAGCATTGGACAAGGAAGCATTAGACAAATTGAAGGCTCTCAACTTTGAGGACTTGGAGGAGGAGATGGAAACAGCAAGGGATATTTTCCTCTTTGCCTGTTATGCAGGTGCTGCTTATTGTGATTTGATGGGACTAGGCAAGAAGCATCTTTTCCGTGATGACGAGGGAAATTTATGGTTGAAGTTCAACCGCCACAAGACAGGCGTACTATGCCGTATCAAACTGCTGCCCCAAGCCATAAGGCTGATGGAGAAGCTCCACAGCGATGGAAGGGAAACATTACCCCCCTATATCAAGTACAAGAACTATCAGACCTGTTTGAAAGCCCTGCGGCTTCGTGCAGGCATATCGTTTCCCTTTACCACACATACGGCAAGGCACACCTTTGCCACGCTTATCACGCTTGAGCAAGGAGTGCCAATAGAAACCGTGAGCAAGATGCTCGGACATAGCAACGTAAGTATGACCGAGCGTTATGCAAAGGTTACACCCCAAAAACTCTTTGAGGAGTTTAATCGTTTCCTTTCTTTCACGGAGGATATGCAGATGAGTATTTAGCAATAGACATATTAAAACTAAAATCATTATGAGAAGTACATTCAAGACTCTATTCTATATCAACAGACAGAAAACAAAGGCAGACGGCAATACCGCCATTCTCTGCCGTATCACCATCGACGGAAAGAGCACAGCCATTAGCACAGGTGAAGAGCGCAATCCCTCCGAGTGGAACACCAAACAGGGTTTGACAACCAATAAGAAGACCAACCAAAGAATCAATGAGTTCAGGGAATTGATAGAAAAAAACTATCGGGACATACTGACGAGGGAAGGAGTGGTAAGCGTGGAACTTATCAAGAACTGTTTGCAAGGCATTGCCACTAACCCCACCACGCTCCTTGCAATGAGCAAGGCGGAACTGCAAGCCGTCAAGGAAAGCGTTGGAAAGTCAAGGGCAGAGGGAACTTATCTGAACCTTTACTATTCTGATAGAAATCTCCGTGAGTTTGTGGAAGATAAAGGAGTGCAGGATATACTCATATCAACCATTACGGAGGACTTGATTGAGGAATACCGTTTCTTCCTGAAAAAGCGTGGGCTGAAAGCATCTACTATCAACAATAATCTCTGCTGGCTGAGCCGACTGATGTTCCGTGCGGTGAGCAGCAGGATTATCCGTTGCAATCCCTTTGAGAACACCAAGTATGAGAAGGAGGACAGGAAAATACGCTTTCTGCAAAAGAACGATGTAATGAAACTCATGGCAATGAGTATGAATGACAAGGAAGCAGAGTTGGCAAGACTGATGTTCATCTTTTCCTGCTTCACAGGCTTGGCTATCTCAGATATGGAGAATTTGAAATACAAGCATATCCAAACGGCAGCGGATGGACAGATGTATATACGCAAAGAGCGTCAGAAGACAAAGGTTGAGTTTGTCGTGCCGTTACATCCCATAGCGGAAGCTATCATCAACTATTATAGGAAAGAGCTGGCAAGAAACGAAGAACAGCAGACGATGAAATAAAAAGGCGACAGCCTTGTCTTTCCACCTCATTGCAGCCGTAGCGTGATGGGCAAGAGCCTGAGCATCGTAGGTAAGGCTTGCGGTATCCGCCAAAGACTTTCCTTCCATATGGCAAGACATACATTCGGCACAATGAGCCTAAGCGCAGGTATTCCCATTGAGAGCATAGCCAAGATGATGGGGCATGCCTCCATATCAAGCACGCAGATTTATGCGCAGGTAACGGACAACAAGATTTCGGAGGATATGGACAGGCTTATAGCCAAGTACAAGGCGAAGGACAAGACTACCGTAAATGCAGATGTGGAAGCAGCGACGGACACAAAGACAATCCCGCTTGTTGTCTATTCAAATGGCAGAAAGGAGGAAACGGCATGAATACGAACTATAAACTAAGAACTATGACTAGCACGGAGAATCATCGCAGTTATTTTGATTGGGGCTGCAATATGCAGATTGTCTGCAAGGGAATCGGAGACATAGCCATGACAGAGGGAGAACTTACAAGGTTCTTCGGAGTAACGTGGAGAAAACTTAATCATGGGTTGCAAACACTTATGAGATCCTCCACCTTGCATCCCGATGAGAGGGGTGCAGGTGAAGAGCCTGTTTTCATCAGCGGACAATTGAAAGGCTATGCGCCACTCTATCCGCTTCCTATCATCATTGCCCTGTCCTTTCTGTTGGACAGCACGGAAGCGCATTTGTTCAGAAAGTACGTCTGTCAGGAGTTGCAGAAATCAGCATCCATGATAACACCGATATTCCTGATAGGCAACACGCATAATTGATGATAATACTTCCTTTTTCTTTCACCGATTATATCTTACTACATTACTACAATAAGAGTTAAAGCGGTGAAAGAAAATGGATTACGCCGTAGTTAGGAGATGAAATAACTATTACTACCAATTGGCTACATTCTACTCCTGTAAAATGTATTGTATATAAAGTAATGCAGCAAAAAACTGATTGTAAAACAATTTAAGAATAAAACTTGTGTTTTTTCAAATAGTTTGTTATCTTTGTAAGCAATATATTGTAATGAAATGTCAAACAATGAACAAACAAGCGTTAGGAATCGCTTAAAAATTGTCCTTGTTGAACAGGGAAGAACGAACAGATGGCTTGCAGAGCAATTGGGTAAGACGGAGCATACTGTTTCTCGTTGGTGTCAAAACAAAACACAGCCAACAATTGCCATATTGGGACAAATCGCACAGATTCTGGATGTGGATGTAAGATTATTGATTAAATCAACAAAAGATTAAACCAATGGGAACTAATTTCTTTACGAATGAGAACCAAAATACACTTTTAGAGAAAATAGAAGGTGTTTTCAAATATAAGAAAGTACATTTCTTTGATGTACTTGTTGGCTATTTCCGTGCTTCTGGTTACTTTAAGATTAGGAAGTTTATAGAGCAAACACCGAAGATAAGGTTTCTTGTAGGCATTAATATTGATAAGCTTACGGCTCAAGCTAACCAGCAAGGACTCCTTTTTAATCCGGATGAAGGGCAAGCACAAGAAGAATTCTTTCATGAATTGAAAAAGAACATTCAAGAAGCTCGGTATGATAAGGATGTAGAGGAAGGGATGTGCCAATTTATAAAAGATATCATGTCAGGAAAAATAGAAATGCGCATTCATCCTAAACAAAATATCCATGCTAAACTTTATATATTTAGGGAAGAGATATATCATCCGCACGGATATGGCTCGGTCATTACAGGCTCAAGTAATTTGACTGATGCAGGACTTGAAAAGAATTTTGAGTTTAATGTTGAGTTGCGTTATGATGATGATATCCAATTTGCTACCGAAACATTCGAACGTTTGTGGAAAGAGTCTGTAGAGATAGACTTGACACATATAGAAACGATAAAAAATGAGTCATACTTGAATCCTAACTTCACACCTTATGAAGCATATTTGAAGTTTTTATTGGAATATTTTGGGAAACGTATAGATTTCGATCCTAATTCCTTATCTGAGTTACCAAAAGGTTTTAAGAGACTATCTTATCAAGTTGATGCTGTAAATGATGGATTTTCCAAGATGATGAAACATAATGGTTTTTTCCTGTCTGATGTCGTCGGATTAGGAAAAACTGTTGTTGCGGCTTTAATAGCTAAGAAATTTTTCTATGCCAATGATTTCCCAGCATACCATTCCCATGTATTGGTCATCGTCCCACCTGCTTTACAAGAGAGTTGGGAGGAAACCCTGTCTAAATTCAAGGTAGATAATTACAGGATTGTTACAAATGGAAGTATAAGCAAAATAAAAGATGCGTCTCTCTACGACTTAATCATAGTTGATGAGGCCCATAAGTTCCGTACAGACACTGCTTCTATGTATAACGAACTGCAGAAGTTATGCAAGACTCCTTGCTGCCATCATCATGCGGATGGAACCTTATATAGTAAGAAGGTAATTCTCGTCTCAGCAACACCGTTGAACAATAAGCCAGAAGATATAGCCAATCTTGTATATCTGTTTCAGAACTCGAAAGATAGTACACTCGAGGAAGGAAACCTACAACGTTTCTTCAGAGAGCAGATAGACGCTTATAAGAAGGTAAAAGGAGAAAAAGACAGCAGAATCATAGCAATTAAAATTAGAGACATTTACGAGAAGATACGTGTAAAAGTTGTAGAACCATTGATGGTACGTCGCACCCGAACAGACCTTTTAGAGAATGAAGCATACAAGAATGATCTAGATACACAAGGTGTTGCTTTCCCCAAGGTTCATCAGCCACAACCACTATATTATAAATTAGATAAGCAGTTGAACGAACTTTATGACAAGACCATCAAGGTGTTGAGCGACGAGAAGGAGGGTCTGACTTATTTCAGATATCAAGCCATTAAATATCTTAATAAGGAAAAGAAGAAGAAATACAAAAAGGCCGATATGATTTCCGTTCAGTTGGCAAAGATTATGAAAACCTTACTTGTGAAGCGGTTAGATAGTAGTTTTTATGCTTTCAAACAATCACTAAAACGATACTATCAGTCAAACTGTGTCATGCTCAAGATGTTTGAAAATAGAAGGATTTATATTGCGCCTAAGCTAAAGGTTAATGAACTCCTAAGCGAAGGCAAAGAGGAGGAGTTGATAAAACTAATTGAACAATCCCCTTACAATGATTCCACAATAGATGTCTATACACCAGAAGACTTTGTCAAACCTATTTATTTAGATGGGTTGAAACACGATAATGCTGTATTGGAAGATTTGGTAACTGAATGGGATAAGATAAACTATGACCCCAAACTGGATGTATTTCTTGACAAACTAAAAAATCAATTGTTTGACAAGTCCATTAATCGTGAGGGGAAATTAGTAGTTTTCTCAGAAAGTAAAGAAACAACAGACTATCTATTGAAAGAGTTAGAAAAACAAGGATATAACAAGGTCTTATCGGTTGAAAGCAGCAACCGTACAGAAAAGATGCCTTTAGTAAGTGCAAACTTCGATGCAAATTATAAAGAACATAAGAAAGATGATTACAACATTGTGCTGACAACAGAGGTTCTGGCTGAAGGTGTCAACTTACATCGAGCCAATGTGGTTGTTAATTATGACACCCCATGGAACTCTACACGTCTAATGCAACGTATTGGACGAGTGAACCGTATAGGGAGTACTGCAAAGGATGTTTATATCTACAATTTCTTCCCTACGAAAGAAGTAAATAATGATATAGAACTTGAAAACAAAGCCAAGATGAAGCTCTTTGCTTTTCATGCTGCTTTAGGAGAGGATAGTCAAATATATTCAGAAGAGGAAAATCCAGAGAGTTTTGGCTTGTTTGATAAGAATCTTGAAGAAGAACGCGACGAGAAGTTAGGCTATCTGATGTGGTTAAGAAAGCAAAAGGAGGAGCATCCCGATTTGTTGAGAGCCATAGAGAAAATACCTTTGCGTGCTCGGGTTGGTAGAATTGCTACCAATGTAGACCACTCAACATTGGTGTTTATTCGTAACGAAAAACGAGATGCTTTCACGCTTATCCATAAAGATGGAAGATTAGAAGAACTTACTTTTCTTGAGGCAGTTAAGATATTTAAGGCTGATGTTGACGAAAAAGCTATTCCGCTACATGAACTTCATTATTCTCAAGTAGGAAGAGCACTTAATTTCTTTTCGGAGAAAGCTGAGGCAGAAAAGGGGAATACACTAAAAGTAAACCTAACACAAGGACCTAACGAGAAAAGAGCAATAGCCTATTTGGATAGCTTTCTTACGATTCCAAATATTGATGCGAAGGAGGCAGAATTAATTCGACAAGCGAAGAGGGCGATTACGACGGGGCGGTTTCAACAGTTGCAGCGAAAGGTGAACAAACTGAAAACTACAACAAAGAAAACCCCTGTTAAGCGGTCTGTTCTTCTTGAACAGATGATACAAATCCTGTCATCTTATCCTTTGGTAACAGAGCAAAACACGGCTCCTGTTAATGTTACGGTAGATGGGCAGCAACAGAGAGAATTGTTTAATCCTGAAGTTATCATTTCTGAAAGCTTCTGTTCTTGATGGAGTATGAATGAGACAAATCGTATAGAATACAAGTTATGGCTTACCCCTGATTTGGATATAGAGAAAGAAGTGATAGCCTTCTTGAACTACAAGGAAGGTGGCTATGTATATATAGGTGTAGATAAAGATGGAAATACAGTAGGAGTAGATGATGTTGATACTTGTATGTTACAGCTAAAGGATCGTATCAAAAATAATATCTCACCTTCAGTTATGGGGCTTTTTGATATATCAGAAGAAGAACGGAACGGCTGTCCCATTGTAAAGATAACGATTGCAAGTGGCATTGAGAAACCTTATTTCAAGTCCAAGTATGGTATGACTTCCAAAGGGACATTCATTCGGATAGGTACTTCTGCTGAGCCTATGCAGCAACAGCAAATTGACAGACTGTTTGCGATGCGAACACGAAACTCCATTGGAAAGATTATCTCTAACAGACAGGATTTATCTTTCGAACAGCTTCGTATTTATTATGACGAGCGGGGCAAGCGCCTTAACGATAACTTCAAACGTAGCTTGGAACTGTTGACAGAGAATGATAAGCTTAACTATGTTGCTTATTTGTTAGCTGATGAGAATAACAACTCTATAAAACTTGCTAAATACTCAAGCCTTGACAGATGCCAACTAATAGAAAATAATGAATATGGATTCTGTTCGTTAATTAAGGCAACAAAGAGTATCTTAGCAAAATTAGATATAGAGAATAAAGTCTTTGCAACTATCACACCTGCAGAACGCACAGAGTATCCTTTATGGGATAAGATAGCTTTGCGTGAAGCAGTTGTTAATGCCATTGTACATAATGACTATTCATTTGAGGTACCACCCAAGTTTGAAATCTTCCCAGATCGCATTGAGATTACGTCTGCGGGACGGTTGCCAGAGTCATTGAGTCGTGAAGAATTCTTTAATGGCATTTCCATTCCTCGCAATAAAGAGTTAATGCGTGTCTATAGAGATCTGGAGTTAGTAGAGTCTTTGGGATCTGGAGTTCCTCGCATACTCAGAGCCTATGGTGCAGAGTGCTTCGTCTTTACAGACAACTTTATACGTATTACTTTCCCAATCTCTAAGAAGTATCAACGACAGTATACCACTAATGAAGTGGAAGAGAGTGTACAAGTTAGTTTGCAACTTAAGTCTTTGATAATCAGTGTAGATAAGCAGATACTGTCTGTTGATGAGATACTGCAAGTGTATAAGCAAGTGTATAAGCAAGTGTATAAGTCTCATTGGTATTTCAAAAAGAAATTTATTCTCCCAGCTATGCAGCGAGGCTGGATAGAGATGCAGTATCCTGACAAGCCCAATCATCCTCAACAAAAGTATAAACTTACAGAGAAAGGGTTGCTATTGCTTAATACTATTATTCAACAAAACGAACAAAAATAAAGAAGATATATGGATAAAGCTGAACTAAAAAATAAATTGAAAGAGAATTTCAATCTTGAAGCATGGAAAACCATTCTTGGGAGAATGTTTCATAAGATTGACTATCTTTCTATCCCAAACGCCATAGAAGACAAGTCTGTAAAAAGCGGCGGACAAATAGGAACGATACGTCTTGATGACAACCGTTCGTTGGCACTCTTTGTCATAGAAGTTGCCGACAATATTGACATTGCCCACAATAGAAAAGGACTACGCAATATAGCCATAAGATATATTGACCAAGACATCATCCATGGAATATTGGTTTTCTATTATTCAAGGAAACAGACTGACTATCGCCTCACCTTTGTTTCAAAGACTACTGTACTCAATGAGGCGGGAGAGTTTCAAACAAAAGAAACAGCCCCTAAACGCTACACATTCCTATTGGGCGGAAATGAACCATGTACTACCGCAGCCATCCGTTTATATGAATTAGTGAAGAAAGAGAACGTTCTGTTATCGGATGTTACCGATGCTTTCTCCGTAGAACGACTCAACAAGGACTTCTTCAAAGGGTATAAAGACCGCTATAAGAAGTTCTGTGATTTCCTTACAGGAAATGCAAAGGACAATCGCGACTATGTGAAAAAACTACTCGGTCGTCTCGTCTTCCTGCAATTTTTGCAGAAAAAAGGCTGGATGGGCGTACCTGCAAGTAGCAAAGCATGGGAAGGTGGTGACAAAGCATATATGCAAAAACTTGTTGAGCATTATAAGGACAACGACAGATTATTGAGCGATGTGCTGGAACTGCTTTTCTTCAATACGCTTAATGAAGCCAGACCCGATGACATTGCCAATTCTCGTCTTGGCGACAATATCAAGATACCTTACCTGAATGGCGGTCTTTTTGACAAAGATGCTTTGGACAATAGGGATATAGATTTTCCTTACTCCTATTTTCAAGAACTGATGGAATTCTTTTCAGAATACAATTTCACCATCGACGAAAACGATCCCGATGATGCAGAAGTGGGTATCGACCCAGAGATGTTGGGACATATCTTCGAAAACCTGTTGGAGGACAACAAGGACAAGGGAGCATTCTATACACCAAAGGAAATAGTCCAGTATATGTGCCGTGAAACCATTGTGCAGTATCTGAAATCTCATATTGCTGAACAATTATACCCGTCTGTCGAAACTCTGATTAAGCAGGGAGTAGTTGACGCCGAACTTCAAAATAAGACCAAAGCCAATGAGATATACAATCTGCTCAAGACTGTAAAGGTATGCGACCCAGCCATCGGCTCGGGTGCTTTTCCTATGGGGATACTCAATGTACTCTATCATGCTCGTATGCAACTCTACGGTTTTCTCAAGTCCACCGAAGATTTCTCTCATGCAAAGGTGAAACGAGATATTATACAGAATAATATCTTTGGAGTAGATATAGAACAAGGTGCAGTAGATATAGCCCGCCTCCGCTTTTGGCTGGCTTTGGTGGTCGATGAAACGATGCCACAACCATTGCCCAACCTTGACTATAAGATAATGTGTGGAAATTCACAACTATGTCGCTATCCTCTTGATATGCCTATAGAAGGTGTCTTTGTAGAATATAATCGAAAAGGGAAAGAAAAAGCCTCTAAGGAGGGACAGCAATGGGAAAACTTTACACTTGATACTTACAAAAGTTTGGTAACATCTTATACAGAAGAGCATCTGAACAAAACAACTCTGCGTTCTAAGATAGCGGAAATAAAAGATTGCTTCAAGACAACACTTGCTCGTGGTGACATTAAAAAACGACAGGCAGCAGAACGATTAGTATCCGAATATGAAGAAACTCCTATGTTTGGAGAACGTAAGGCAACACTTGACCCAGATGGTTACAAGAAAGCCAAAAGCAGTCTTGCCAGAATGAAAAAGATGGAAGAAGAGGTGTTGAATAATAAATACTATCAAAACTCTTTTGAATGGAGGTTTGAATACCCGCAGCTGCTTGATGACCAAGGGCACTTTACTGGATTTGATATAATCATTGCAAATCCACCCTACATAAAAGAGGGGAGAATGTCCAAGACTTTCTTTGAACCTTACAAGAAGTCTCCTTATTACAAAGGCAAAATGGATATATGGTATCTTTTCGCATGTAATTGTATAGACTTGCTGAAAGATAATGGTTCGTTATGTTTTATTGCTACCAACAACTGGACAACAAGTTTTGGAGCCAGCATATTGCGGAACAAAGTAATAAAAGAAACTCGCATTTGCAAACTTATTGATTTCGGAGCTGTAATGATGTTTGAAAGCGCAAGCATTCAAACAATGATTATGCTGTTTAATAAAGATAGGATTACAGATGATTATTCCTTCGATTATAGGAGACTTACAACAAACAAAGCAACTGAAAAAGATGCTATTGCTTTATTAGATGGTACATCTCAAAAATCAGTCTGTTTTCAGCCTGTTGTGAGAAAAAGCAATTATTCCAATAAGATTTTGACATTTAGCAATAATGATGATTTACTAAATAAAATAAAAGAAACAGTAGGATGTATATATCTTGATAGTTCTGAAATAGCACAAGGTATAGTTCCAAATCCAGATGAAGTTAATAAGAGAAATATTCATTTAATTCCATCTAACATTATAAGCCAATATAATATAAGTATTGGAGATGGAGTTTTTGTAGTCGATAAAGAGGAAATAAAAAAAATAACTGCAAATGAATCAAAATATATCAAAGAACTCATAGAGCCTACCCTTCTTACTAGATACAGTATACCCAAAGATATAATACCACAGAAAAGGCTTTTATATATAACCAAACAAAACTATAGAAATGACGCTCCTGATATAGTGAGTCATTTGGAAAAGTTTCGCAGTATAATGGATCAACGCAGAGAAAACATGTCGGGTAGACTGGATTTCTATCATATACATTGGCCTCGCACAGAAACTTTCTTTCAACAAGGTGAGAAAATTCTGGTTCCACGGAAAAGTCCTATTCCTTTATTTGCTTATAGGATGGAGGAGGCATACGTTATGATGGCTATAAATATCATTAAAACAAATAGGGTTAATATGAAATATCTAACAGGTCTTCTAAACTCTAAACTGATAGAATTTTGGCTAAAAAACAAAGGTAAGATGCAAGGATCCAACTTTCAATTAGATAAAGAACCGTTGTTGCAAATTCCTATAGCTGTGCCATCAAGAGAAATGCAAAGTCTAATTGCCAAGTTAGTGGATTGCATTATCCTAATCAATAATGTTCAAGATGTGCGTATTAACAAGTTCGTGTCAAATGAGTATTTAGCCAAGATGTTTGAACTGCTCATTGATGGATGTGTTTATGAAATATACTTGGGAGAAGAACTACATCGCATAGGTATTCATGTGTTTGACACAATAAGGAACATTGTTGAAAATTGCAGTATAGACAACGATAATTTAGCCTCTGTATCTGAATTGTATAAATCCATAGAGGAAACAGGTGTTATCCAGAAGCTGGACAATTTGGAACATTATAGTTCAGATATTTTTAAACCTATAATAATGAACTGATATGGCAGGTATCAAAGAAATTGAGATTGAAGGTTTTAAGGCTTTTCCTAATAAATTTAGCCTCGAGCTAGATAAGAATCTACTGATGTATGGTGAAAACGGAAGTGGCAAATCTTCTATTTATTATGCACTCCACGCTTTGTTGCAAAGTGTCTATAAATCAGACCATGGGGCAAAATATTTTAGGCACGAAGATAGCGAGGAAAATCTCATTAACATCTATAAGTTGGATGATGTTAAAAATAACGGATTTAAACCACATATTAAGATAACACTTGATAACGAACACCAGTGGGAACTTAGCCGTGATGGGCTTTCATCTACCCCTGATACAGCTGATGATTCAGAACTGCGATTACTAAACAAAACAAGCGCATTCATCAACTATTCTTATATTTCTCGATTCCGTTCTGCAAGAAATTCAGAAACAATAAATTTGTGGAATGTCTTTATTAAAGATATTCTGCCTTTCTATGTTCCGACAGGTACAGATATGACTCTTGCTGATGCCTATTATAATCTTGTGGAAAATCCCTATCCATATAGAGTGAGAAGAGATATAGACGTTTTTAATGATAATTTATCTAAGTTTATAAATGAGATTAACCGTAATGCTTCTGATATATATAATAAATATTTTAAGGATGAAGATGAGGTAGATGCACTGATACAAGTCAAATATGCGAGAGATGATGACGAAATAGAAAACCCACATCATGAAGAATTCCAACTTTCATATAGACAGCAAAAAGCAAAAAGTACTTATGTTTGGCGTTATCCAAAAATAGGGCTTCACATAGTAGTTGGTGATAAAGCTATTCTGAAGCCTCAATCATTTTTCAATGAAGCACGTTTGACAGCAATAGCATTAGCTATTCGCTTTGCCTGCTTACAAAGTGGAAAGCCACAAGAGGGACAATTTCTTGCTCTTGATGATATGCTTATCAGTCTTGATATGAGTAACCGTATGAAAGTGATTCGTTATTTATTGGACGATATGGCTGATAAATATAAAATATATCTTTTTACACATGATAAATTGTTTTTTGAATACTTGAAGCATAAAAGTAAAAAATCATCTTCTAAATGGTCATATGTGGAGCTTTATATGCAAGATTCCAAAGATCCATATAAAAGGACAAGCAAAACGTATATGGAAGAAGCTGACCATTATATTAAACAACATAAATACGAAATTGCGGGCAACTTCTTGAGGAAGGAGGCAGAATATTTCTGTAAACGTTTCCTTCCTTTAAAGTGGCAATACACAAAGGAATACTGTCTTTTAGATTTAAATGGATTGATAAATAATAGTAAGAAATTTGCAGAGGAAAGTGGAATATCTGATACAACTTTATTCGATGAACTTGATAATCATCGTAAATTTATATTGAATCCTGCCAGCCATGATAGCTATGATATTGGGAAATACGAATACGAGATTAAGCAATGCTATAATACTTTACTTTCTCTGTCACAAATATCAATTCGTCGGCTTCTTTCAAAAGGTCAAAAAGTCAAAATAGAGTTAAGTACAGTAGAGCCAATAACATATAAGTTCAACATAACTTTATGTGAAGATGTGTATTTAATACAGATAGAAGGGAAAACTCCTTATGTCTCGAAAGGTATGATAAACTTTACTGTCGATAAGAATGGGAAAAGTTCTTCTGAAATCAAAACAGATAATACGACACTTAAGAAGTTCTATGAGAAGAACTATGAGAAATCTGATAAAACAAAGGATAAAGACTTTTTAGTTTCTATTGTTAGATTAGATGATGGAAAGGCTATAGGGGATTTACTTTAAAATAAAATATATGATATGAAAATAGAAATCAATGATATAGACATATCAGATAAGATAAAAGACTTTGCGCAATATCTCCAAACTACAGATAGGATTATCCTTTCTGCCAAGTTTGGAGATGGGAAAACTTTTCTGCTGAATGAATTGAGGCGTAATTTAAAAGAAGAATATGAATTCTTTACAATCTATCCGATAAACTATTCTGTTGCCAAAAATGAAGACGTGTTTGAATATATCAAACGAGATATCATTATACAATTGCAAGAAAGAGGCTTCCTTGATAATATTGATATGGAAGCTTTATTTGACTCTATCTTCTGTTTTGAAGACTTGGTATCTGTAGTTTCTTTTCTTCTTTCATTTGTTCCAATGGGTGAATTTTATAATAGAATTTTTAATAAATTCTGTGAGAAAAAGAAATTATATAAAGAAAAGAAACATACATCTGATAAGTATTTGGCAGAATTTGCCAATACGAAAGGTAGTATTTATGAGGAGGATGGATATACCAAACTGATAAGAAATGCCATTGAATGGATAAGTTATGACCATGCAACGAATGGCGCAGATTGGAAAAGGAAAAAGCCTGTCTTGATAATAGAAGACTTAGACCGCTTAGATCCCAAGCACCTTTTCTGAATACTCAATGTTATCAGTGCGCACATAGATAATCCTTCATCTCCCTGCAAGGTTGGTAACAAATTTGGATTTCATAACATAGTATTGGTAATGGATTATGATACTACGAAGTACATATTCCAGCATTTCTATGGCGAGGAGGCTTGTTATGAAGGATATATGAGTAAGTTCCTTTCTCGTGAACCGTTCAGATATAGTATATTGCCTTATATGGTAAAGGAAATTAAAAGTAAACTAGCAGAATCATTGGAAATACCTAATCATTTGCCAACATATACAAATTTCATGGCAAAATTGCACAAGGCTTCTCTTCGTGATTTGAAGAAATTAGCAACGTTTGATACATTCGACCGTCTGCAGTCTGATACTTTTAGTTTCAAGCAGTTTCACTTTGCAACATCATTACCCATATTTCAGTTAATTATTTATATGGTAGAGTGTGGTATGTCAATTAACCAAATAACACAGGATTTGCAATTTACAACAAGACGTTACGAAAATATAAGGGAAAAAGACGAGTATGAAAGGGAATATGTTAAACTAATGTTCCCTTTGTATAAAATGGCATATGAAGATAAACGCTCAATACAGATAGATGATACTAATTATAGAATAGAAGGCGATTTCTCAGAAGTGATTTCTAAGATAGACGTTCATGTTTATGATTATGTGGATCGAGATGCTATGGAGTTGTTGAGAGATACGAATTTTGTAAATCACTTCCAGTTCTTACTGGATAAACTTTCTAAATGTATAAATTTGTCGGCTTTGCAATTGGGAAATTAATTTACAACAAGGAGGGATAATACGCTCTCCTTTTTATCTATTCCTCTATTCTACAAGACTATACAACGGAAGGGCTATCCTTCCCTTTCAACCCTCTTCTTACCAATAATTTCTCATATATTTTTCACTTAATACATTATTTTTCGTATCTTTGTGCCATAATATATGGTTTCTAATCACTCCGCCAAATCCGTGATGTAGAACCCATTTTACCAATATTGAATCATATGAAAAAGATAATTATAGACATTCATAAGTTCGGACCTTTACAGGAAGTATCATTCCAGGTAGCACCATTCATGGTGTTTACGGGTATGTCAAAGCTGGGAAAAAGTTATGCAAATTATCTTGTTTATTATCTTTTCACGAGTTTATTAAACGTCGAAGATGCAGAAAGATTAGGAGAACATTTGGTAGGTAAGAACTCTTCTGGTTCTTTTACGCTTTCGGGTGATTTCCTTTCAACATATCTTCATGATAATGTAACAGCATTTATGCGCGCATTATTAGGAGATTCGACCATAGAATGTGACGTAGACTTTCGTTTTCCAGAGTTTCGTGAGCCTTTTCATGTCACATATCAAGAGGTAGCTGCAGAAGAAGAGGATACAGAAAAGAGATTAGGTAATACTCTAAATATTTCTATTAATGACATAGAAAGAAGGATAAACATCGTCCTTAATCCAGCACTTACAGTAGGAGCAGCTTGTCAAAGTGTACTTATCTACAGGTTATGTGAGGACTTTTATCAGCGCTCCTTAATTTTCCCACCTGCAAATGGAGCTTTGATTAATATCAATTATTCCCTTATCAATTCTATAAATTCAAAGGGAATGTATGGCAGATTCTTACTTGACAACGACTATTGCACCTCAACAAAAGTTACTGATGAGCAGTCTACTTATCTTGACCAGATTAAGAAGATAACCGATGGGGATGTTGTTAAGGAAGAAGACAAGGAATTTTTGGTACTGAATGAAGGCAAGCACGTGAACATGTCTGCCGCAGCTTCTTCTATAAAAGAGATTAGTCCGCTTTTGTTTCTATTAAAGAATTACCCTGATACAAAGGTAGCAATATGTCTGGAAGAGCCTGAAGCACACTTGCATCCATCCATGCAGATTCAGGTGGCAGACCTTATTGCAGAATGCATCAATAATGGTTTCTTGTTCCATATTACGACACACAGCGATTATTTTATGGATAGATTGAACCAGCTTATCAAGTTAGGTAATATCCGTAAGAAGGATGAAGCAACCTTTAAAGAGTATTGCACCGCAAATGGTTTATCAGAAAAAACGTTCCTTGATGGCGATAATGTGAAGGCGTATTTCTTCCATAGAGATGACGAGACAGGTAAGGTTGTGATAGAAGAACTGCCTGTGGAAGAAGGTGGAATACCAATGAAGACCTTCTATGAGACGGTAGAAAAGATGCGTAAACAGGATGAACAGATTGATGAAATGTTGTACTCCCTTAATGCTTCTGACCAATGATAGACTTCTCTGTCCTACGCAAATGCCTTTTACAAGCCTGCTTTTTTAAACGACATGATGATCAAGTAATCAAAACTGAGCACCAAAGCAGAGCCAACAAGCTTGAGCAAGTTACCTATGAACATGCTGGAGAAATAATAGAAATAGAGAACCATTTGCTAAAGAAATGTAAGGACTCTTTTAACAGTAAGGTCGCAGACTGCAGCTATCAGTGCGACTGTGATGGTATCTTCTTACTACAAGTGGGAGATAAGGACTATATCGTCTATTCTGAAATGAAGTCTAATTTTGATGAAAAAGCAATCTGGCAGATTAGTAGTTCGGTCGTAAGAACCAAGTTATTACTTAGCTCTATAAAGGATTTTGGCTTAGAAAAATATCAGGAATTGGGGATAATTATCAGTTATCCTATTCGGGTTGATATAAAGATAGACGATAATGATTCCTTTAAAACCAACAAGAGGAAAATGATAAGCACTTATGATGAGGCAATACATAGATGTAAAACGGAACTTAAAAAAGGAAAGAGTACCAAGATAAATGGCTCCGATTTCTCTATGCATGATGCTCACATTGCAGAACAATACCAACCTAACGATATGATTATCAAGCATGTAGAAGTACCTGCAGGAAACACCTCTTGCTCTGTAAATATAGATAACCTCATCGCGTCATTATAACGTTATCAAGACGGAAGGGCATGTTCTGGACTCCCCTTCCATCCATTTACTTAAACTTATCAAGGACGATTACACTATTAATACACACTAAAGGGACGTTGCTTAGCAGTCTTTTGCGCCACAGACATACCACTCTCGCATGCTAACACCTTACTATTTCACTCCTATTCATACCGCAGTAAAGGCTTATTTTTCGCTTTCCTTTTAATTAAGATTACCGCTGTTAACTATGATTTATCGCAACAATTAACTGGTTAACTCGTCAACTACCAATATTGCACTACGAATTACGCAAATGACACGAATTACACTACAATAAGCATTAGCGTAATTAGAGAAATTAACTCATCAACTCGTAAACCTGTCAACTTGTCAACTACCCCTTAATAAATCACAGTTAATATCGGTAATCATAATTATGAATTGTGAATTCTGAATTAATAAAGGATTATGGATTTATAAAAAAAGTGTTATATTTGCAACTGTAAACCTAAATCAATGTAATTATGTCTAAATCTACTACTGTCTTCCTGGGTATAAGGAAGCATCCCCCATTCGCAGTGGGAGGGGTGGCACTCTCTTTGTGTCTGAGTTTATTTGCCGCTACCCCAGCAGTTAGTTCTACACGTACGAGTGTAAAAACATTTGAGAGTACACAGCAACAAAAGCAGGCTATCAAGGGTGTTGTGAAGGATACCCATGGTGAACCCGTTATCGGTGCCTCTGTGATGGTTAATGGAGTCGCCATGGCTGTTACGGATGTTGATGGCAACTTCTCGCTTGCCGCCGCTCCCGGTGCTGTGCTACAAGTAAGTTATGTGGGCTTTAAGCCTCAGTCTGTAACCGTCAAAGCGGGTATGACCAATTATGCCGTTAGTCTGCAGGATGACAACCAAGCATTGAATGAAGTGGTTGTCGTAGGTTATGGAGTACAAAAGAAGGTGAACCTCACCGGTTCTGTTTCGTCTGTTAAGGGCGATGCACTCGAGATGCGCCCAGTGACCGATGCGTCGCAGAGTCTTCAGGGATTAGTACCGGGTTTGATGGTATCTAATGGTAGCTCTGGTCGTCCGGGAGCCACGGCAGCCTTGTCATTGCGTGGTCAGGGCAACCTCTCCGGTACTGGTCATCCTTATGTTTTGGTAGATGGAATCGAGATGAGTCTTGCCGATGTCAATCCAAATGATATCGAGTCAATCTCCGTATTGAAAGATGCATCCGCTTGTTCTATCTATGGTGCGCGTGCTGCCTATGGTGTTATCTTGGTTACGACCAAGCGAGGAGAGGAAGGCAAGATGCACGTAAACTATCAAGGAAGCATGGGTTGGAACCGTCCAACCGTATTGCCTGAGATGGCAAATGCCGTAGAGTTTGCCAAGATGTGGAATGCTGGTGTTAC
>ERZ773197.1202-NODE-1202-length-18621-cov-15.182215_pt1 | contig 18621 bp, 9 predicted proteins | sample MGYA00580999_ERZ773197 | MGnify/ENA primary metagenome ERZ773197 (study PRJEB29015, sample SAMEA2738166) | human oral metagenome | biome: human oral; feature: human-associated habitat; material: saliva | place: China | collected 2185 ...
CGCTGGGAGCGCCCGGCTTCCATGTTGCGCCGTGGTCATCGGAGTAGACAGAAACAGCCATGAGCGAGGTGCTGCCAGTATTTGCGACCGCGTACTGCTGAATCAAGCGACCGGCGTGTGCGCCATAGCGCAGCTGGATACCTTCTCCAGAAGATGCGAAGCGAGTAAACCACTGGTCTTCATTGCCCTGCGTCACCTGATCAGTGATGGTGCGAGGGTTCACCCAGGTCTGCCCATTGTCGTGCGACTCAACAACATGTGCGTGGAGGATGTTTCGCGCATTGGGATCAGTACCCAACTGCGATTGGAAGAGACCCGCATCAAAAGACTTGACCGAGAACAGGAAAATCGTCCCGGTAGTGCGATCGACAACGAAAGAAGGATCCGAGAAACCGACCTTATTCGCCCCGGGTGTTCCGGCCAGGGCAGTTTGGATCGGTGTCCATGACTTCCCGCCGTCCTTCGAGATGCGGTAGACGATCGAGTTCGCTTGGGGTGCGTCCTGACAGGTCTCGGGGCGTCCATCCCACGCGGCGATGATCCAGCCGTTGGTGGCCGTGGTCAGTGCGGGGATGCGGTGGCACTTGAATCCATTCAGACCAGGCGAGGCCAGGCGCGCAACCTCGCCGATCGCGTAGTCCTTGGGGGTTTCCACCGGGTCCGGCTCTGCTGCACGCGAACCGGGAAGCACGGTAATGGCCTCGGCATTGGCGGAAATTCCGCCGGCGATCACATCGTTGCCATTGCGGTCACGGGTTGCTGCCCACGTCGAGGTGGGGGTGAAGGAACCGACGGCCAGGTCGGCCTCGGTGATCGTGTAGGTCGCGGACTTGCACTGCTTGGTGGTGTGCGCGGCGAGGTTGTGCCAGCGACAGTTCGGCGCGCCGGTGGTCAGGACGCCAGCGAGGTTTGATTCCTTCGGGAATACGGTCAGAGCACTGTCAGTCTCGTTCGTGTAGGTGAACGTGAATGTGAGGACATCCCCCACATATACCTTGTCCCCGAGGGTGTCTGTACGCGTTGCGGTAACGGTGATCGGCGCTGGGGTTGTTTCGCTTGCCGAGGCCGTGGCAACGTCGCCAGGTTGCGCGTCAGTTTCGGGGGTTGCCAGTGCCGGCAGAGAGAACGACGCACACAGGAGTGCAGCGCCTGAGAGAGCTGTCAGGGCCCGCCCATATCGACGGAGGGTCATCTTTGGTCCTTCTGAATGAATGATATGGATGCGAGACTGAAAAGCGACACGTGAGTCAGGTCTCAGTCATCACGTAAGTCATCTTACAAATTCGCGGAACCTTCAGACAGTTTCATCAGGATACTATTCGCTGCCTTTCAGCATGTTTACACCAATTTTGCTGATGTGCGTGCGAATAGATGTGGCACTATCGGCCTGCAACCGGCTTTGACACAGGAACGCATCAATTGGCACAGCCTATCCACGGCCTCGTCCACAGACTCTCCCACAGACTCTCCCACAGACTCTCCCCCCTCCACACGAAGTCAACAAAAGACACAGGCTATCCAGGGGCTCTCCCCCACCCCCACACGAAGTCAACAAAAGACACAGGCTATAAGGCATGACATTCACCGACTTCGTGTGTCTTTTCGGGAAGGAAGGGCGAGGCCGGACGAGCGCGAGACGGAGACAGACTGGCGGCCCCGCGCTCGTACACAAAAACGCTGTGGGCCGGTGCATACGCACCGGCCCACAGCCGTTTGGTCAAAACACCAGTCTTGACCCGAACTCAGCTCAGCTTAAGCAGCCGACCGAACCACACATGAGGTCAACTCAGCGAGCTGCGCTACCTTCGGTGTAGTCCTCATCAGCCTGGGTCCAGCCGAAAGCCTTACGCAGCTTCTGGCCGGTGGCCTCGATCGGGTGAGACTCTTCCTCAGCGCGCAGTGCCTTGAACTCGAGAGCACCATTGTCCTGATCCTCGATGAAGCGGCGGGCGAAGGTGCCATCCTGAATATCAGTCAGGATGTCGCGCATAGCCTGCTTGGAGGATTCACCGATAACGCGCGGGCCAGAGATGTAGTCGCCGTACTCAGCGGTGTCAGAGCAGGACCAACGCTGCTTGGTGATGCCACCCTCGTTGATCAGGTCAACGATCTGCTTCATCTCGTGGCAAACCTCGAAGTAGGCGATCTCGGGCTGGTAGCCAGCGGCAACCAGGGTCTCGAAACCGGCCTGGATCAGGTGAGAGACACCGCCACACAGAACGGCCTGCTCGCCGAAGAGGTCGGTTTCGGTCTCTTCGGTGAAGGTCGTCTTGATGACGCCGGCGCGGGTGCCACCAATTGCCTTTGCGTAGGACAGAACCAGGTCCCAAGCCTGACCGGAAGCGTCAACCTCAACGGCGACAACGTCCGGGGTGCCCTTGCCCTGGGTGTAGGTCTCGCGGACCTTGTGGCCTGGGCCCTTGGGGGCAACCATGATGACATCGTGACCGGTGGGGACCTCGATGTAGCCGTAGCGAATGTTGAAGCCGTGTGCGAAGAGCAGGGCCGCGCCTTCCTTCAGGTTCGGGGCGATCTGCTCGGCGTAAACGAAACGCTGCACCTGGTCGGGCAGGAGGATAGAGACAACGTCGCCCTCGGCCACGGCCTCGGGAACATCCTTCACCTCGAGGCCGGCTGCCTCAGCCTTTGCCCAAGAGGAGGAACCGGGACGCAGGCCAACGACCACGTCAACGCCGGAATCCTTCAGGTTCAGCGCGTGTGCATGTCCCTGGGAACCGTAACCAATGATGGCAACCTTCTTGGACTGGATCAGCGACAGGTCTGCGCCGTCGTCGTAGATGATCTCTGCCATTCTTATTTCTCCTTTAGTTGATCCGTAATCGATTGCTCACCGCGACCGATCGCGACAGCTCCCGATTGGACGAGTTCGATGACGCCGTAGGGTTCCATGGCCCGCAGCAGCGCCTCCAGTTTGGGTAGTGAACCGATCGACTCAATGACGACCGACTCAGGTTGAACGTCGACAACGTGGGCGCGGAACAAGTCCACGACCTGCAAAACGCCAGTGCGACGAGATTCGTCAGCGCGAACCTTCATCATGAGCAGACGACGTTCGACAGATTCCTCGGGGCGGAGCTCAACAATCTTGAGCACATTGATGAGCTTATTGAGTTGACGCTTCACCTGCTCGATGGGAGCAGAATCGGCCTCGACAATAATCGTCATGCGTGAGATACCAGGTTGCTCAGTCTCCCCCACTGCGAGGGACTTAATGTTGAACGAGCGGCGTGCGAACAAGCCGGAAACTCGGGTCAAAACACCGGGCTTGTTTTCCACCAGGACAGCCAGCGTGTGCATCATCAGTCTTCCACCTCCCAGTCGGGCGCGATATCGCGGGCGTAACGAATATCGTCATTGGGTACTCCGGCTGCGACCATCGGCCACACCATCGCGTCTTTCGAAACCCTGAAGTCCAAGAGGACCGGGCGATCATTAATCGACATCGCCCACTTAATTGCGTCCTCAACGTCCTCGGCGCGACGCACGGTTCGCGCCTCCAAGCCATAGGCCTTAGCGAGCATCTCAAAGTTGGGGATCTGCTCACCCTCGGTCGGGTTCAGCGTCGTATTCGAGTAACGCTCCCCGTAGAACAGTGTCTGCCACTGACGCACCATTCCCAGCACCGAGTTGTTGATCAGCGCGACCTTGATCGGGATGCGGTTGATCGAGCATGTTGCCAGCTCTTGGTTCGTCATCTGGAAGGAGCCATCGCCGTCAACGGCCCACACGACCTTGTCCGGCGCGCCCACTTGCGCGCCCATGGCTGCGGGGATGCAGTAGCCCATGGTTCCCAGACCACACGAGGAAATGAAGTGCGAGGGTTCTTCGAATTCGATGAACTGAGCGGCCCACATTTGGTGCTGTCCCACGCCAGTGACGTAGATGGCCTCGGGGCCAGCGATTGAGGACAGCTTCGAGAGGACCTCTTGAGGAGCCATGAAACCGTCAGTGGGTTCGACCCATCCAAGCGGGTAGGTCTCGCGCAGGCGGTTCAGGTAACGCCACCACCCCGACAGGTCAGGCTTGCCGAGGCGTTCGTAGGCCTCGGGAAGAGCGGCGTTGAGCGCGGCCAACGCGGGCTTGAGGTCCGCGACCACTGCAACGTCGGCGTAGCGGTTCTTTGACATCTCGGCGGCGTCGATATCGACGTGGACGATGCGGGCACGCGGCGCGAAAGAATCCAACTTTCCGGTCACGCGGTCATCGAAGCGTGCGCCCAGCGCAACGACCAGATCCGCACGCTGGAGAGCACCCACCGCGGGAACAGTGCCGTGCATGCCGGGCATCTTCAAGTTGTGCGGGTCCGAATCGGGGAAGGCACCGCGAGCGGGAAGAGTCGTCACGACAGCCGCGTCGGACAGTGCGACCAATTCGCGCAGTTCCTTTTCGGCGCGCGCTCGGACGAGGCCGCCGCCGACGTAGAACACGGGAGCCTGCGCGCGTGCGATCTCCTCTGCGGCGCGCTCGATTTGGCGCGGAATGGGCTCGAATGCGGGCTGATAGCCGGGAAGATCCATGGGCGCAGGCCAGATGTACTCGAACTCTTCGACCTGTGCAGATCGGGTGATATCCACCAAGACAGGACCCGGGCGGCCAGTTTTGGCGATGTGGAAGGCTTCGGTGAGGCGCGCGGGGATTTCACGCGGGTCCGTGACCAAGAAGGAGTGCTTGGCTAGGGGCATTGAGGCGCCCACGACGTCGGCTTCCTGGAAAGCATCGGTGCCGATCAGGGAGGCGCCAACCTGGCCTGAGATGACGACGACTGGGACGGAATCGATGTTTGCGTCCGCAATCGCGGTCAGAGTGTTTGTTGCTCCCGGCCCAGAGGTCACAATCGCAACGCCAACCTTGCCGCTGGCCAAGGCGTATCCTTGCGCCGCATGGCCTGCGCCCTGTTCGTGGCGCACGAGGATGTGGTGGAGCGAGGAGCTCATCAAAGGATCGTAGGTGGGCAGGATCGCACCACCGGGCATGCCGAAAACGTCAGTCACGCCCAATGCTTCAAGAGTGGTCACAATGGCTTGCGCGCCGGTCATCACCCGACGTGTTTCTTCAGTCATTATCAGCCTTCCAGTCGGTCTACGCTTCCGCTTCAAAGGACATGAGCCCTTTGGGGAATCATGGGGTGTCATGCATGAAAAAATCCCCTTCACAGGTGCGGTCGCGGCGCAAACTCAGGTGTTTGCAAACGCGTAGCGCATATGCGCGGGGATTGAGGCGTGCGTTCCATCCGACAATTCACACGGCAGGAATCGCACGCCTGGGTACGATGACCGAGACGAGAATTCCCGAAATGCGAAGCTTCATCACGCTTCTACCGTAGAGCCTCTTGCGGTCATGGGCTTTTTAATCTCACACTCCGGAATATGTGGGACCTTGGCCTCAAAATCGAAAATTTGTCAGACAGCAATTGAGTCCCTTTCGACACAATCTGCATAATTCTGCGCTTCATCCATTTGGCCCCTCTCCCGAGTCAGACGATACTGAGAAGCGGATACAGAAAATCCTGATCACCAGACAATGGAGCCATCACAGTGGAGATCTTATTTACGAAGCTCGCTGATCAGCCTGTCCTTTTCCTGTTCCTCCTGATCGGCATCGGAATGGCCTTCGGCCACGTGAAGATCAAGGGAATCGGACTTGGCGCGGCGGCCGTCCTCTTCTTTGCAATCGTCTTGTCAGCCTGGGCCGAAACCTACGGCATTCACCTGCGTGTGACCCGCGAATTGGGCACTCTCGGTTTGGCACTTTTCGCCTTCGCAATCGGCATGAATTCGGGCGCCTCGTTCTTCCATAACCTGAAGAGCGCGGTCGGCCCGATCCTCACGATGGTCGCTCTCTACGGAATCGCCGCAGCCTCCGGTGAAATCATTGGCCGTATGTGGGGAATGGACCCCGCACTCATCGCAGGCACCTTCGCCGGAGCCGTCACCAACACTCCCGCTCTTGCCGCCGCAGGCGAGGCCTCGGGGAAGTTGGACTTGGCGACCGTCGGTTACTCAATTGCTTATCTCTTCGGCGTTATCGGTATGCTTATCGCCTCGGCCGCCGCCCTGTCCTACGGGAAGCGCGACAAGGATGCCCCCTCTCCCCTGGCGAACCGCACGATCCGCGTCGAGCGTGACGATCACCCCTGCTTGGGCGATATTTATACGACTCTGGGTTCAAAGATCACCTTCTCGCGCCTGCGTCGAGGCGAAACCGGCCCCATCATGCGCCCGTCGATGACCGACACCGTGGACAAGGGCGACCTGGTGACCGTCGTCGGCCCTCGCGAGCTGGTCGCCCGCGTTGCAACCGAGTTGGGGCACCCCTCCTCGCATTCTCTCATCGAGGACCGCGCCTACTTGGATTTCCGTCGCGTGACAATATCGAACCCGAAGCTCGCCGGCCACACTGTGGAAGAGCTGGACCTTGCGAGCAAGTTCTCCGCGACCATTTCCCGCGTTCGCCGAGGCGACGTCGACATGATCGCCGAACCTGGCCTTGTTCTTCAGCAGGGTGACCGCGTCCGCGTGGTTGCGCCGACTTCAAAGATGCGGGAGATTACAAAGTTCTTCGGAGACTCCGCACGAGGCCTGTCTGACCTTAATCCGATCAGCTTGGGCGTGGGTATGGCACTGGGCATCTTGATTGGCGAGATCCCGATCTTCACCCCGACTGGAGCCTACTTCTCCATTGGTTCAGCAGCCGGCACCTTGATCGTCGGCCTGATCTTTGGCCGCTTGGGCCGCATCGGTCCCTTCGTGACCGCAATGCCGTTCACCGCCGGTCAAGTTCTGGCAGAGTTCGGCCTTCTGGTCTTCCTCGCACAAGCGGGTGCTAACGCAGGTGGACAGATCGAAAAGGCCTTCACCTCTGGAACCTGGCTGCAGATCCTCTTGCTGGGCATGATCATGACCTCGATCATGGCTATTGGCCTCTACGTCATCATGCGTTGGCTCTTCAAGATGGGCGGAACGAAGCTCGCGGGTCTTCTGGCTGGTGCTCAGACACAGCCTGCAGTCCTGGCCTTTGCAAACTCTCGTACGAATATGGATCCGCGCGTCTCCTTGGGGTACGCGCTGGTCTATCCGGTCGCCATGATCGGCAAGATCCTCGTCGCACAGATCATGGGTGGCATGTAATCACTCTGAGTGCTCAAAGCTTGTGGGCCCCGCACCAACAGGTGCGGGGCCCACAAGCTTTGATCTTCATATTGCATGAAAGTGCACTGAATCGTTTCCAAGAAACGATCTTTAAATTCACATATGTATCCTGACCTGCGATTATGGATTTATGCTTGAATCATTGCTGGTATTTAGCCATTTTGAGGCATAGGATGAGGCCATACCGTGCGAACAAAGGGCAGGTCATGAGCGCCACTTTCCCATTAAAATCTCAGCTACTGCGCGCATTCGCCTCTGTCGGTGCACTCAGCGTGATCATCGGTGGATTCTTTATCCCAACTCACCAAGCTCTCGCGGACGACGAAAGCCCCCGCATCAGCCTCGGAACAGTCGAAGGGCGCGTCGGCAAGGCTGTCTTTAACGACTTCGACGATGACCACACCTCGATGAAGCTCAAGAAAGAGTGGGTCTACACGGTCAACGATCCGGGCAGCAGGTATCACGGACGCACAATCCGCATCGGTTCAGTAACGACCGCCTGGTACGGTGTCATCCCGGGAGTATCCGACTACAACGCATCGGATTCACGGCAGGTTTCTGTTCCTTGGTCGGCTGGCTATACGCCCAAATGGATCGATACCAGCACGGCAGCTGCCGGCTACTGGTCATATGTCACGCGCGGAGTCCCAGAGGACACCACGCAGACGCGCTACAAGTGGTACCAGCCCGATGGACCTACCAATATCGAAGTAAAAGACACCTCTGCGATTGGTTTCCGTCCCAACGATCCGGGGCAGGTCACGGCCGGAACACCGTTCCTGCTTGGAACCGTTCGTCACAATAACTTCCCCATCCGTTGGGGAGGCAAGTGGGTTCACTCCTCGATTGATCTGCGGCTCGGCGGGAAAGAATTTTCCTTCCCCTTTGACCAGATGGAAACAACTAACGATGCTTTCCCGACTGCTCGTCCCCGCCAAGGTGGTGCCTACACCTACGCCGGAGCAGCATTCGGAACTGATAAGAAGCAATGTTGGAAGAACTATCGCGATCCCGTCACCGGGCAATACGTCAATTCATACCCGGCAAAACGCCGCGATGACTCGAGGGATCCAAACCAGATTCCTTACGACTGTTATTGGTACAAGGGCGAGGGCAACGGCAACTTCGATATTTACGCACGGCCCTCTGAAGTTTCGGAGTTCAACTACCCCGCTGTCACCGATTCAGCGAATCAGACTCCAGAATCGGATGACACTCTTTTCATCCGCAAAACGGTTTCAGACGCAACCATAGAACGCGACGGCATGCGTTACCATCTTGTCCTTCATGGCTTCACGCAAACAGCAGACGGCCAGTGTCCGGCAGTGCCCTCAGGCGAATTCAAAGATACATTCCGGTCAAAAGAAGGCAAGTCATCCTTCGGCTGTCTCTACGGCGAGTTTCAGCAGGAACGCTACGTCCGTTTTGTCAAGCAGGCCGATGCTCCGCAGGCACTACGTGACCAAGCACAGCCCATTCCTTCAGCACGTCTCCTTTCTCAGGGAGGTGATCTTTCGGCCCAAGTTTCAGCAAAGCAAACTCCCTCGATTTCAACTCTCAATGGAACCACTGTTGCACCCGCGTACCTCAAAGCCGGCGAAGTCGAGCAAGATGGCGCCCTTGCACCAACGGGTTGGGGCGCTACAGGGCAGTCCACAAATGGTCGTTATCACGCATTCCTCACGGGTTCCTCGGACGTCAAAGTCCATGAGGTAACGCCCCCGCAGGGATGGAACCTACGCGATATGACATGTACCGATGGCGCAGGAAAAACCCTGACCATCGATAAACTCCCGGCATCGACCATCAACGGTACTTCCACTGCCGGCGGCCTAGACCTGAGCGGAATCAAACCTGCGGCCACAGCGCAAGCTGTTCCCATCACCTGCACACTGATCAACGAATATCGCACCGGAAAGATCCGCGTTCAAAAGGACCTAGCCGACGCTGATAACGGCGGCACAAGCGGGAACACCACTTTTGACATTTCCTATTCGATCACCGCAACGAATGACGGAAATGAGTCGATGTCAACCGGAAAGCTTGTCGATGTTCCAGGATTCGCCCCCGGTCTCACTATTGATCAGGTTCGCATTGCCTCAACCAAAGCAGACCTTGATAACGCGGCCACGGTAACGTCCACAAACGGCACCTACCAACTCACTGCCGGCGTAGAACTCGCAGCAGGGCAATCTCAAACCTGGTGGATCCGCTTCCGCGTTTACGAGGAAGACCACTGTCCCTGGTTATTCTGAAGCACTCCTCGAGTGTTCAAAGGATTCCGTCGGTCGCCCCATAACCGGTCACGGCCTCTTCAATGAGGTGAATGCCGAAAACGGTCACGATTACGACGGGCACGACAACAATATTGCGTGTGGATCTGTTCCCTCTCGCTCTGTCACTCTCGTCAAGCTGGGTACTCAGGCCCAGGGAACAGCGTCTGCGTTCACCGGAGCAAATGGCTCGCCTCTCTACCCGCTAGCCGGGGCACAGTTCGCGCTCTACGACGAGAATCCAACTCCAACCAGTACACCGGTCGCGACTTTCACTCCAGATGCCACAGGAACTACTTTTACCGCTTCAGGACTTTCAACCGGGCGCACCTACTGGGTAGTTGAAACCAAAGCGCCTGCGGGACACGCGCTACTCCCCCGTCCCTTCACTTTCACCTTGGAAAGTTTCTCCTCCGGGAGTGGGACGAATGTTGTGCTTGGGAATGAAACTCGCGATCCCTCGCTGTGGGGAGCTACAGCTATTGCCGCTGCTGCCTCAGATTCAGCCCGGGCAATCGGTGGAAACGCAACTATCGCTGTCACCGATGTTCAAGTGGGCACTCTTCCCAAGTCAGGATCTGCATCCCTCATCATGACCTTGAGTGGTGGACTCGCCTTGTGCTTGCTGAGCGGAGGAATGCTCATTGCAGCTCAACGACGCTACAAGCGAGTAGAGGCGTAATCAGGGATGGAGGCTGCGCAGACACAGCAGGCGGCAGCCCCCGTCGTTTTCTAAGAGCGTCGACTTTCATCTCATAACCGCATCCCAGAAACAGCTTGTGGGCCCCGCACCAACAGGTGCGGGGCCCACAAGCTTTGAGCACTCAGACCTCAGTCACGCGGCTTTTCGCGCATTTCCCAGGTCTCGATGATGTCGCCTTCTTGGATATCCTTGTAGCCCAAGGTGATACCACATTCGTAGCCCTCGCGGACTTCGGTGACGTCGTCCTTCTCGCGGCGAAGCGATGCGATTTCCAGGTTCTCTGCGACAACGACGCCATCGCGAACCAGGCGAGCCTTGGTTCCACGCTTGATGGTGCCCGAGCGGACAATCGAACCCGCAATGTTGCCGAACTTGCCGGAACGGAAGACCTGACGAATCTCTGCGCTGCCCAATGCGACCTCTTCGTAGATCGGCTTGAGCATGCCCTTCATCGCGGCCTCGACATCGTCGATCGCCGAGTAGATGACGTTGTAGTACTTGATCTCGACGCCCTCGGCATCGGCAAGTTCCTGAACGCGCTCTGCCGGGCGGACGTTGAAGCCAATGATGACTGCGTTGTCCACGGTCGCCAGGTTGACGTCGTTCTGGGTAATCGCACCGACACCACGGTGGATGATACGCAGAGCAACTTCTTCGCCCACATCGATACGCAGCAGCGAATCTTCCAAGGCTTCAACAGCACCGGAAACGTCACCCTTGATGACCAGGTTGAGGGTATCAACCTCGCCTTCCTTGAGGACCTTATCGAAGTCTTCAAGGGAGACACGCTTACGGCGCTTGGCCAGCATGGCCTGACGCTCCGCAGCCTCACGCTTATCAGCGATCTGGCGAGCGGTACGGTCATCGGTGGCAACCAAGAAGGAGTCGCCAGCGCGAGGAACCGAGGTCAAGCCCAGCACTGCAACGGGGGTCGAGGGACCGGCCTCGGCGACATCGTTACCACTGTCGTCGAACATCGCACGAACACGGCCGTGCGAAGAACCGACAACCAGGGAATCACCGACGCGCAGGGTACCGCGCTGAACCAGCATGGTTGCCACAGCACCGCGCCCCTTATCCAGGTTCGCTTCAATGGCCACACCGCGTGCGTCCGTATCCGGGTTCGCTTCCAGGGTCAGCGCCGCATCAGCGGTCAGCAGCACGGCCTCGAGAAGCTCGTGGATGCCCTTGCGCTGCTTGGCCGAGATGTCGACGAACATGACGTCGCCGCCGTATTCTTCGGCAACGAGGCCGTACTCAGTGAGCTGTGCACGGATCTTCTCCGGGTTCGCCTCTTCCTTATCGACCTTGTTAACGGCAACAACGATCGGCACGCCAGCGGCCTGCGCATGGTTAATTGCTTCAACGGTCTGAGGCATGACACCGTCATCGGCTGCAACCACGAGGATCGCAATGTCGGTAACCTGCGCACCACGGGCACGCATAGCGGTAAAGGCCTCGTGACCGGGGGTATCGATGAAGGTGATCGGGCGGCGCGTACCGTCCTCTGCGGTGACCTTCACCTGGTAGGCACCGATGTGCTGAGTAATGCCACCGTGTTCAGAATCGACGACGTCGGTGTGACGGATCGCGTCGAGCAGTTTGGTCTTACCGTGGTCGACGTGGCCCATGACCGTGACGACCGGGGGACGCGGTTGCATGTTCTCTGCGTCGTCGAGTTCTTCGGCTTCGAGGTCGATGTCGAAGGACTCGAGCAGTTCGCGATCTTCGTCTTCAGGAGAGACAACCTTGACGTCGTAGCCGAGCTCTGCGCCCAGTGCTTCGAAGGTGTCTTGATCCAGCGACTGCGTGGCGGTTGCCATCTCTCCCAAGTGGAAGAGGACGGTAACCAGCGCTGCGGGATTAACGTTGATCTTCTCAGCGAAGTCAGCAAGAGAGGCACCCTGGCGAATGCGGATCTGCTGTCCATCGCCGCGAGGAATCGACACGCCGCCAATGACGGGTGCGTTCTGCTGTTCAAACTCTTGACGCTTCGCGCGCTTCGACTTGCGTCCGCGTGAGCTCTTGCCGCCACCGCGACCGAACGCGCCCGGTGTTGCGCCGCGGCCGCCACCGCGACCACCGCGAGGCGGAGCGAAACCGCCACCGGCATTTGCTCCGGGAGCACCCTGACCGCCGCCGTTACCGCCACCGGGACGGGTACCGCGGCCTCGGCCACCACGAGGACGATCAGAAGAAGGTGCGGGACCATCCGAGCGAGCGAAATTCGCCTGTCCGGGCATCATTCCCGGGTTCGGACGCGGACCGCCACCTGTTGGTGCGCCACCTCGCTGCGGACGAGGGCCACCGGAACGCCCGCCCTGTGCGCCTGCAGGACGCGGGGGACGTTCGCCACCCTGAGCGCCGCCGCGTGCGGGACGTGCTCCCCCGCGGCCACCTTGGCTACCACCGGGACGAGGCATGCCCTGGCTGGATGCGTAGGGGTTGTTTCCGGGGCGCGGACCGCCGGGACGAGGTGCTCCGGGGCGAGGCGCACCCGGCTTAGGTGCTGCGCCGCCTGCGGGACGGGGTGCACGAGGCGCGCCCGGCTTGGGAGCTGCACCCGGCTTGGGGGCAGCGGCGTGAGTATCACTTGCAGGGCGAGCACCCGGCTTGGGCGCGCGAGTTTCTTTCGCGCTTTCGACTGCTTCGCCCTTCGGAGCCTCAGCCTTAGGTGCGCGAGGCGCCGGCTTGCGCGAGGCGGGCTTGGGGGCCTCGGGAGTGGGGGTTTCGTCCTTCACTGAAGCCTGAGCGGTCTCGGCCGGCTTCTCAGCGCTGGCCTTCGCGCGAGGCTTGGGGGCAGCGGGCTTCTTGGACGTGCTCTTGGCGGCATCGCCCGATGCGGCTGATCCGGAGAGCTTTTCGAAATGTTCACGCGCGTCACGCGCGACAGGGGGTTCAAGTGCGGAGGACGAAGCCTTGACGTATTCGCCCTTGTCTCGTAGGTAGGCCAGCAATTCCTTGCTGGGGATTCCGAGCTCTTTCGCGAGCTCGTGGACACGCAGTTTTGCCACTTTTCTCCTTGTTCGGGAACGTCCCCGAAACGGAGACGTATCACTGATATTGCAGGCAGCTCATCGCTGGGTACTCATCGGGTGCCCATGGGCTTTCAACCCGCTTTCGCTACTCGTTGTCCGGCGCCCTGTGCGCCGCTGACAGAATGGCCTCCCCCAAGGCCTTCCACTGCTGGTCGGTCATGTCGACCGTCCTGCGCAGTGAACGCCCTATCGCCCGCCTGGTGCGGGCAAGGTCTAGGCAGCGAGTTTCGGGATGAAACCACGCTCCCCGACCGGGAAGTTGACGACGGTCATCAACGTGGAGATGTCCGTCGGTAGAGGCAACGACACGGATTAACTCCGAGCGTTGCGCGCGTATTCCACAACCCACACAGGTGCGAAGCATAGAGGTGGATTGAGACACGCCTTCAAGCTTAGCTGGTTCAGTCCTCATCCAAGTCATCGGATTGTGAGCGACTGATCACGTCATCAGGAGTGGACGAACGCGACGCCAGTGCTTCTTCACCGTTTTCGGTGTCCGAGTGAATGTCGATGTGGAAGTCCGTCAGACGCGCGGCGAGGCGTGCGTTCTGGCCTTCCTTACCGATGGCCAGCGAGAGCTGGAAGTCAGGGACAATCGCCGTGGCAGTGCGCTGTTCAACAGAGTGAACAACCACGCGGGACACGCGAGCCGGAGACAAAGAGTTAGCGACGAAACGCGCCGGGTCTTCTGACCAGTCGACAATGTCGATCTTTTCTCCACCCAGTTCGTTCATGACTGCACGCACACGCGAACCCATGGGGCCAATGCAAGCGCCCTTGGCGTTGACGCCCTCGCGGGTTGCCAAAACAGCGATCTTCGAGCGGTGTCCAGCTTCGCGGGCGATTGCCTTAATGCGGACCAGTCCCTCTTGAATTTCGGGAACCTCGCGCTCAAAAAGACCCTTGACGAGGCCGGGGTGGGTGCGCGACAGGGTGATGCGAGCACCACGATCAGTGCGCTCGACGGAAACGATAAGCGCACGCAGGCGGGTGCCGTGGGAGTAGTCCTCGCCAGGAACCTTTTCTGAATCGGGAAGAACGGCCTCGAAATCATCAGCCAGCTTCACGATCGTCATACGCGAGTCACGGGACTGCTGAACGACGCCGGTAACAATCTGGCCGGTCTTGCCAGCAAAGTCACCCAGGACGCGTTGATCGTCGGCGTCACGCAGGCGCTGCATAATGACCGAACGCGCAGTGGACTGGGCGATGCGGCCAAAGTTCTTCGGGGTGTCGTCAAATTCTCCGATGGGGTTGCCATCATCATCTTCTTCGGTGGCCATCACGGTGACACGGCCGGTGCGCTTATCAATTTCGATGCGAGCCTTTGAAATCGCACCGGGGATGTTGTGGTAGGCCTTGAGCAGCGCTTCTTCGATGGCGTCAACCAGGGTATCGAGCGATACCCCCTTTTCGTGTTCGACCATCCGCAGGGCGGTCATATCGATTTCCATAGCGTCCCTCATTCCCACGAGCCGAAGTCGACGCGCGAACGCGCCTTCTTGATCTCGTCATATGCAATTGTGTGGCTTTCAGCGCCGGTATCTACAGTAGCGCTTTTCTCGTCCGCCTGGCTGACTCGTCCCACGACCTTGTCACCGTTGCGCAATTTCACGCTGACAAGTCCGCCAATCTGACGCATCCAGTGTTCAGGCTTCTTCAGCTCTCGTTCAAGTCCGGGAGTGGATACTTCCAGCATGTAGGCATCCGAGATCGGGTCCGCTGAATCCATGGCTTTGGAGATTGCCCGCGAGATTTCAGCAAGAGCATCGGAAGACAGACGCTCCGCACCAAGGGGTTCTTCAACGGTGATACGACACACCAAATCCCCGTTTTGTTTGAGGATCGTTACCGCGTCAAGCTGCGCCCCCGCTTGGGTGACGATACCTTCGACCAGCGCACGGACCTGTTCTTCAATCTGTGTGGATGCCACCTTCACTCCTTCACGCGACACGGTATTCTAGGCAATCGTACTCGTCTTTTGACCATGGGATGATGTTGTTGTGAAACACCCGAAACTCTTCACTGCGTGTATAGCTGCCCTCAGCATGTCCTTGGGGGCATGCGGAATCCACCTGGAATCTTCCGCTACGCACTTGCCCGCACTGACCGGTTTCGCTCTTTCCCGTGATGCTTCGGCCAGGACCGAGGCCGCAGCAGCCCAGCGCGCGCATTCCCTCGCCGCCCTTGCAAGCGAGTGCTCCTCCTGTGCGTCTTCTCTCGAGGCCCTTGCGCAAAGTTCGCAGCAGCGCTTGGATTTCCTCGGAGGAGTGTGGGATCCGTGGAAGGACCAAGAGAATTCTGCCGATCTTCCCCAGCCTGAAGAGGTTGCCGAGGCCCCCTACACGATCGAAGAATTCGTCTCGTGGCTCGTGATCTCGGCTCGCCGGGACCTGCGCGCAGCCAGCAACCCCACAACTTCCTCTCCTGAGCAATCGCGCCAACTGAGCGCAGTCGCACTGGGACGCTACGCCTCGGCAATGCAATTGGCCCAGGCATACGCAATCGACATTGACGCGGGCGATCAAGGCGTTGATGCCCTCGCCCAACGATTCACCCAGGCCACAGGCGCCACCCCCAATTGGCTCGTCCGTCAGGGAGCTTCCTCTGACCTCACTCCCCCCCAGCCCTCGCAAACAACTTCCGCTTTTTCTTCTTCCGACGAGGCCGCCGCGTCCACCGCGAGCTGGGACTGCATCGCACAGACCCTGCCGAAGTCTGCGGTCCACACCACTAACTTCTACGAGGCCGAAACCATTGAGAACGCTCTCCTTGATCGCGCCTCGCGTTCTTTGGAACGAGGAAGCAAGGATTCGCGCCAATTGCGTTGTTCTCTTACAAACACCTCGCCTTCTGATCTTGCCCAGGCGAGTCTTCGCGCCGATGTCAATCTGCTCCAGTCCGACTCGCAAGATGTTCGTCTTTTTGGCGTTCAAGCAGCCCTTGACGATCTTCGTCTCTGGTCTGGTGCTCCGACTGTTGCTTTCCCAGCGGTGGTGACTCTTCAATGAGTGCAGGACTTGCCGATTATCGTGATCTGCTCCCCCGCGGGGATGCGGATGCGCTCCATATTGAGCTCGATGACGGGGCGATCCTCGTTGCGGGACGCTATGCCTTGATCATGATCCGCGAAAGTGAAGTCGCTGATTCGGCGATGTGGTACGAGGTTCAGAGTGCCCGCTGGAAGGGTGAAAAACAGGAGTTGAGCGTGAATTGGGTTGATCCGGCCCGCTCCCCTTTAGTTGTTCGTTCCTCGCACGCTCCCATGCGTCCTTTTATGGAAGACATCAGCGAGAAAGTCAACCGCACTCAGGTTCTAGTTCGCAGCATAAAAGCTCCAAATGGTGCGGTGATTACCGCACAGATCCGCAAGCGCGAGGATGGAGAATTGTTTTCTGTTCTTGCAGCACGCGGAAGGCTTGATGACGAGGCGATGGAGCTTGCGCATTCCCTTGAACAGCAGCTGCGTGAAAGCGTCGGTTTGGAGTAGCCCACAAGCTACTGTGCGCGCTCGGTGAAGCGCTGGCGTACTTCTTCTAGACGCATCAGCTCTCGGAAGGCCTCAGTGTATTGGGGATCGTCTTCGCTCAGGCGTTGAAGGTTCGCATTTGCATCCGCCAGTCGCCTTGTCACATCGAGGCGGACCATTGCACCCATCGCTCCCCTGCAGTACGCGCGAAGCTGGTCCTCGCGGTCTTGAGGAAGCGGAGCAACCGCCAATTCCAGCAACACGGCTGCCACTTCGGGAATCATGAGCGCGCGAACATCGTCGACGAAGGCCCGCGTTGCCGCCTGGACAGCCTTGGCGCCAGTCCCAAAGTGTTCTTCTGCTTGGCGAAGGACTTTCACGAAAGCATCCAAGCCGCCTGCCGCTCGGATCGCGTCGTGAACCGCGCGGTAGGAAGGAACAGAAAACGCCTCTCCCCCGAGTTCTTCGAATCCCGATCCCACCACGTACATGGGGTATTGAATGAGTGCTTCGAGGGCTTGCCGCTCGATGCGAGAAACCGGGTCCTCGGGGCCTCGCCTCACAGGGGCGGGCTGCGGAGTTTCCGCGGGTGCTCCCCTTCCCGCGTACGAGGCCGGGCGCGAGTGCGCACTTGAACGAACCGCACGCGAGACCTCGGAAATATCCATACCGATCCACCCCGCAAGCGAACGCGTGTACTCGCGTTGGAGCGCGTGGTCGCGGATGCGAGCAACGACGGGAGCCGCCGCACGCAAAGCTTTCACGCGCCCTTCTGCGGTGCGCAAATCAAGTTGACGCAGAACCGAACGGATCACGAACTCAAAAAGTGGCGTCCGAGAGTTCACCAACTCCACAACGGCGCGCTCTCCTTGGGCCATGCGGAGTTCACAGGGGTCCATGCCATTGGGTTCAACCGCGACGAAGGTCTGGGCTGCGAAGTTCTGGTCCATTTCGAAGGCGCGAAGGGCGGCTTTTTGTCCTGCTGCGTCGCCATCGAAGGTGAAGATCACTTCTCCACCGTGGGTTTTCCCATTGCTGAGGACAACCCCAGCGGCACTGTCCGCACTGTCTCCCAAAAGCCGGCGGACAATTTTGACGTGGTCTTCACCAAAAGCGGTACCGCAACTTGCGACCGCGTAGCCGACACCGGCGGCGTGGGCAGCCATGACGTCCGTGTAGCCTTCGACGATAACGACCTTACGGTTTCGTGTAATTTCTTTCTTCGCAAGATCGAGGCCGTAGAGGACTTGGGACTTGTGATAGATCGGGGTTTCCGGGGTGTTGAGGTACTTCGGAGAATCTTTGTCGTCGTCGTTCAACCGCCTGGCACCAAAGCCAATCGTCGCTCCCGTAATATCGCGGATTGGCCACATGAGCCTGCCGCGGAAACGATCGTAGAGGCCGCGGTTTCCGCGAGTTGCAAGGCCTGCAATCTCAATTTCTTGATCGGTAAATCCCTTGGAGCGCAAGTGCCGGGTGAGCGCATCCCATGAACTGGGCGAATAGCCAATTCCGAAGTGACGACAAGTCGCCTCATCGAAGCCTCTCTGGCCAAGGAAACGACGTCCTTCGTGAGCTTCTGGAGAAGAGAGCTGCGCCTGGTAGAACTCTTCAGCGACGCGGTGTGCGTCAAGGAGGCGCTGGCGGCGACCGGGTTCCTCGCGGCGAAGGGTCCCGCTTCCTGCGGCCTCGTAACGCAAAGTAATTCCGGCCTTGAGGGCAAGGGCTTCCACGGCCTCGGTGAAGGAAAGAGAATCGACTTTTTGGACGAAACTGATGACGTCCCCACCTTCACCGCAGCCAAAGCAGTGCCAAAAACCTTGGGAGGGGCGGACGTGGAACGAGGGGGTGCGCTCGTCGTGGAAAGGGCACAATCCTTTCAAAGAATCGACACCTGCTGGACGCAGGGCAACTCGCTCGCCGACGATTTCTTCAATGCGCGAAGCATCACGTACGGCGGCGATGTCTT
>ERZ773197.1206-NODE-1206-length-18577-cov-7.580877_pt1 | contig 18577 bp, 16 predicted proteins | sample MGYA00580999_ERZ773197 | MGnify/ENA primary metagenome ERZ773197 (study PRJEB29015, sample SAMEA2738166) | human oral metagenome | biome: human oral; feature: human-associated habitat; material: saliva | place: China | collected 2185 ...
TATTAACAGTAATATTTGTATTAATAGATAAAGTACAGCCGTTAATACTATCATATTATACAAAGTCACCAGTGACGTCAGAGAAAATTCTTAAATTAATAATAATATATATAGGAACATTATTATTTTTGTATTTTATGAATGTGATTATACAAGTTTTGCAGAGTAAATCACGAGAAGAAATGAAGATGAACGGGTTAAGTTATTATTTGAAAAAAGTTGAGAAAATGACTTATGATAATTTGTCAAAAGTACATAGCGGAGTAATTCAAAGTTTAATAATGGATGTAATAAATAGAGGTAATACAGTAATAGAGTGTTTAATGCAATATATAATTGATATTTTAATATCACTAGGAACATTTATATATGTATCATGTAGTCAATCATTAGTAACAGGAGTAATAATTATTATACTTTGCATTATAGCGATAATGTCTAAAATTTTTATAAGGAAAACATGGATAATATTTGAAAAAGCAACAAGAAAGAAATGGTCAAAGATAAATGCAGCATTTATAGATTTTTTAAGTAATATAATAACAGTAAAGAAGTTAAATATAGAAGAATATGCTGATAATGAGTTGAGGAAATCAGGAAATGATTATTTAAAAAGTGTAGGAAAAAGTAGTTTTAAGATATCATTAACATCTTTAGTATTTAATTTGATAATGACATTAACTTATGGAGTTGTATTTGTACAAACATATCAAACTGTGAAAACAGGAGGCGATGGTTTACCTTATTTAATATTTTATTTAACTGCATTATTAAATGTAAGGCATTCAATAAATAATTTCGCAAGAACAATAGATGAGATAAATAAATTTGTTAGTTCTAAGAAGCAATTAGATGAAAATATAAAAGAGTTGGAAAAAGAAAAGGAATTAATAAATGAGTTTAATGAAGTTATATATTCAAATATAAAATTTAATTATGGAGAGACTACACAAACGATATTTATACCAAAGTTTGAAATAAAGAAAGGTGATAAAATAAGTATTATTGGTGAATCTGGACAGGGAAAAAGTACTTCATTAAATATATTTGCAGGATTTTATAAATTAAAAGAGGGGAATATCGTTGTAGATAATATTGAAAAGCATGATATTAGATTAGATGTTGTATTTATATCTCAAGAAACTGAGTTTTTTGATACAACAATAAGAAATAATTTATGTTTAGGAAAAGATATTTCAGATGAGAGAATAATTAATTTGTTAAATGAAGCTGGATTAGCAGAATGGTATAACAACTTAGAAAATGGTTTAGAAACTGTTGTAGGTGAAAAAGGTGTAAAGCTTTCAGCTGGTCAAAAGCAGAGATTAAATTTAATTAGAGGAATATTAATAAATAAAGAAATTTATTTTTTAGATGAACCAACATCTAATTTAGATAAAGATACTGAAATAAAAATATATAATATGATTGAAAAATATTTAAAAGATAAAACATATATAATTGTAACACATAGACCTAAAGTACAAAATTTATGCATGAAACATTATAAAATTTTTAATCATAGATTGGAACAAATGTAAAATTAATGTCATTGAATTTATGGCGAGTTTATTAATATAATAATTGTATAAACTATAAGGAGGTTTTATATATGATTAAAGTTTTACAAATTGGATGTGGAAAGATGAGTAAATATTCAATGAGATATGTTTATGAGAAAGGTGCTGAAATTGTTGGTGCTTTTGATATTAATGAACATGTTATCGGTAAAGATATTGGAGCTTTAATGGAAACAGAAAGTAAAGGAATTAAGGTTGATAATTTAAGTAATTTGGAAGGCTTTTTAAAAGAAAATAAAGCAGATATTGCTATTGTTACAACAAGAAGTTTGATTTCTGAATTAAAAGATGTTGTTTTGACTTTAGTTAATGGTAAAGTTAATGTTGTTACTACTTGTGAAGAAGCTTTTTTTGCTGAGAATAGTAATAAATTAGTTTTTGATGAAATTGATAAAGCTGCTAAGGAAAATGGTGTAACTGTTACAGGTGGTGGTTATCAAGATATTTTCTGGGGAAATCTAATTAGTATATTAGCAGGTTCTGTTCATAATATTACTAAAATTAAAGGTTCTTCAAGCTATAATGTTGAAGATTATGGTATTGCACTTGCTGAAGTTCATGGTGCTGGTTTGACACTTGAAGAATTTGATGAAAAAATTGCAAAACCTTCTGAATTGTCAGCTGATGAAATAAAGAGACAAGTTGAAAATGGTACGTTTGCACCAAGTTATATGTGGAATGTTGTTGGTTGGCTTGCAGATAAGTTTGGATATCATATTACTGAAGTTTCACAAAAATGTGTTCCACAAACAAATGTTAAAGATATTCATTCTACAACACTTGGAATGGATGTTAAAGCGGGAAATGCTACAGGTATGAGTGCTGTTGTTGTTGCTAAAACAGTTGAAGGTGTTGAAATTGAAGCAGAATGTATTGGTAAAGTTTATGATGAAACAGAGTTTGATAAAAATGTTTGGACAGTTATTGGTGAACCTGATACTACTGTTAGTGTTGAAAGACCTGATACTGTTAGATTAACTTGTGCTGATATTGTTAATAGAATTCCAGATGTTATTAATGCAAGACCTGGATTTGTTCCAACAAGTGAAATGCCTGATCCAAAATATAGAACAGAATCATTGGATAAATATTTAAAATAAAAGTTGATTAAACTGGGTGGTATTTGACCACTCAGTTTATTTATATTATTGTTATTGAACAACTGTGATTTATTGATTTGTAAGTGTTTGTGGCTTTGTTAAGGTAGCTTTAAAAGTAATAATATTAATTATAATGATATGATTCAAGAGCAAAGGTAGGCATAAGCTCAAAGAAGACTTCTTGATATTATAGGAAAATATAGAAAGACACAATTAGAAGAATTTTATAAAGAGGCGAATACAAGGGATTGGGCCGCTGTTGAAGATATAAATATTCGTTCTAAATTTTATAAAATAGTGCTTGATATTTATAAAAATGAGAAACTTGACAAACAGGACAAAGCCTTTTTAAGTGGATTTATTCAAGGAATTATTGAATATGATGAAAGTATGGATGATGCAAAAGATTTAAAAGCAGAAATGCAAGCTGTAATTAAATAGTTTTAAATTATAAACCTAAATTGTTGAATATAAAACTTAACAATGATGGTTTATTTTTATTGAAGAAATATCTAAAAAATGTTAAAATGTAAGCATTAATAGGAATGGAGAAAGTTATGAAACATAAATTTTTAGAAGATTTGGGAATTGATATTAATGATGAGACAAAAGATATATTGGAGCAATTTGATTTAAATGGTTTTATGGATCAAATTAGTGATAATAGATTGACTGAAGTTAAAGAAAAAGTTGATAAAATTGAAAACGAGATTGAGAAAAAAGATGAAGAATAATATTGTTAATAAAAATGAGAAATATGTTGTTGATATTATTGATTATGGTATTGATGGTGAAGGTATTGCTAAAATAGATGGTTTTACTATTTTTGTTCAAAATGCAATGAGGGGCGAAAAATGTGAGATTTTGATTTTAAAAGTACTAAAGACACATGCTTTTGCGAAAATTGTAAATATAATCGAAAAGTCAAAATATAGGGTTGAACCTGATTGCAAGACGTATAAAACTTGTGGTGGTTGTAGTTTAAGACATATAGATTATAATGAAACACTTGTGATAAAGAGGGAAAAAGTTCAAAATTTAGTAAATAAAAGTTTAAAGAATAGCGTTATGGTTGAAGATACAATAGGAATGGATAATGTTGATTATTATCGAAATAAGGCTATTTATCCTGTTTGTATTGATGATAATGGAAATAAAAATTTTGGTATTTATTCTGCTAGAACTCATAAAGTAGTTCCGTTTGAAGAATGTTTTATTCAATCTGAAAATTCACAACAAATTGCAAGATATATAATTGATAATTATAATGGAACAATTTATGATGAAGTTAATAATACTGGCTCTTTAAGAAATATTATGATTCGTTTTGCTAAAAATACGAATGAAGTTATGGTTGTATTGATTCAAACAGATAATAAGATATATATTGATGTAAATGCTTTGGTATCAAAGTTTCCAAATATACGAACTGTTGTTATAAATATCAATAGCAAGAATACAAATGTAGTGTTATCTGGAGAAAATCATGTAATTTATGGTGATGGAATTATAGAAGATTTACTTGGAAAATATAAGTTTGTTATTTCTCCTAATTCATTTTATCAGGTTAATCCAGTGCAGACTGAGATTATGTATAATCTTGGTATTGAAATGGCTGCTTTGAAGAAAGATGATATTATTTGTGATTTATATTGTGGAATTGGTACAATTGGTATTTTTGCTTCTGAATATGTATCAAAAGTTTATGGCATAGAGATTGTTGATGCTGCTGTTGAGAATGCTAAGCAAAATGCGATTTTGAATAATGTTAAAAATATTGATTTTATTGTTGGTGATGTTGAGTTTGCTTTTGATAAATTATTGAAAGAAGATGGAGTTGTTCCTAATATTGTTTTTGTTGATCCACCACGTAAAGGCTTGGATGATGTAACAATTGAAAACTTAAATAAACTAAAGCTAGATAAAATTGTTTATATTAGTTGTAATCCGGCTACATTGGTGAGGGATTTAGCTAAACTTGAAGATAAATATAAGGTTGAAAAGATTGTACCTGTTGATAATTTTTGCTATACGAGCCATGTGGAGACAATCGTATTGCTTTCCAAACTAGATTCAAAGAAATATATTAGTGTGGAACTTCCGATGGATAATATGGATTTAACAAGTGCTGAAAGTAAAGCAACATATAAACAAATTCAAAACTATGTTTTGGAAAAGTTTAGGTTTAAAGTATCTACTCTGTACATTGCACAAGTTAAGAAAAAGCATGGTTTAGAAGTTAGGGAACACTATAATATTCCAAAGAACGAGAAACAGAAAGTTCCACAGTGTTCAATTGAAAAGGAAGAAGCCATTTTGGATGCGTTGAAGCATTTTAAAATGTTGTAATATTAAAACAATAGGGGGGATTATAGACATTGGCTAATATTGAAAGTATTAAACAAAAAATACTACAACTAGATGCAGGTTCATTTCAAAATCTTTGTGATTCTTATTTATATAAAACAGGCTATACGAGTATAGTATCTCTTGGTGGAGAGGCAGGTACGCGTAAGACCACTTTAGGTACACCTGATACTTATTTTATTGCATCAAATGGAAAGTATGTTTTTGTTGAATACACAACTCAAAGGACGAACTTATTTGCAAAAATTAGTGATGATATTGAAAAATGTCTTGATACAGCCAAGACAGGTGTTCCGCATGACAAAATCTCTGAAATTATTTATTGTCATACTTCATCAAACTTTACACCATTGCAAGATAGTGAAGTAAAAAAACTATGTGAAGATGTTGGAGTTAAGCTTGTAATTATTGGAATTGATAAGCTTGCAGAAGATATATATCTTTTCCATCATAATCTTTCACGTGATTTTTTGGGAATATCAATAAGTACAGATCAAATTCAATCATATGATGAATTTATTAATAGTTACAATGCAAATAGAATGGCTGCTCCAATTGACACTAAATTTTTATTCAGAGAAAAAGAATTTCAAGATATCATCAATGCTTATCTTAAAGTAGATGTTGTTATACTTAGTGGTTCATCAGGTACGGGAAAAACGCGTTTAGCTTTGCATTATGTAAAAAATTATGCAGATGCTAAGAATGAAAAGACTTACTGTATTCATAGTAATGCATTACCAATATACGAGGATTTAAAACTTTTTTTAGATAGACCAGGAGATTATTTTCTTTTTATTGATGATGCCAATCAATTGTCAGGACTGCAGCATATTATTAGATACGTTAGTATGAAACCAAATGGATATAATGTAAAAATACTTATTACAGTAAGGGATTATGCACTTCAAAAAGTAATAAACGATGTTCAAGCAATCACTTCTTATGAAATTGTGAATGTAAATGTATTTTCAGAGAATGAGATTAAGGAATTACTTGAAACTTCATTGGGCATTTTGAATTCAGACTATCAAGAACGAATTATAAGAATTTCAGAAGGAAACGCTCGTATTGCTATACTTGCTGGGAAAGTAGCATGCAGTTCAAATCGTTTGGAGTCTATTAATGATGTATCACAATTATATGAAGATTATTATGGTTCTAATTTAGAAAATAATCAATTTTTTACAGACAAAAATCTGTGTATAACTTCTGGTATAATTGCTTTTCTTGAAGCAATTCATTTAGATTATATTGATGCACTTTTACCAATTTTACAGGAAAAAGGGTTAAATCGAGATAGTTTCATTGAAAATATCCGTATGCTTCACGAGTTGGAGATTGTCGACATTTGTAATGATAAAGCTGTTCGTTTTTCTGATCAATGTTTGTCTAATTATTTGTTAAAATATATTTTATTTGACAAAAAATTACTTAGTTTGTCGAAAATGATTAAAGCTTGCTTTTCAAGCTACAGAGAGAGAACTGTATCTTCTGTTAATACGTTACTTAATATCTTTAGAAATAAAGAGCTTCTAAATTTTGTTGAAAAAGAAATAAAGTTATTATGGGATGAATTATCAACAGAAAAATCGCCAATCTTCTTTGAATTTGTAAAAGTCTTTTTTCGTATTAATCCTACGGCAACACTTTTGCTTTTGCAAAATGAAATTGAATCTGAAGAAAGAGTGATTTGTGAATGGAGCGATATAGATACTGAAAAAAGAAAAAACTATCAGCATGTAGAAAATGATATCATAAAAATTCTTGGTGGATTTGCAGATATGACTGATTTGCCAACCGCTTGTGATTTGTTTTTTCAATATTATCTAAAGCGACCAGATTTATTTATGGAATTTTATCATTCAGTTAATATATATTTTGGTATTCAGAGGGCTTCTTTTCGTAATAGTTTTTACACTCAAATAACTTTTTTTGAAAAAATAATAGAATATTCAAATGATTGGAAACAAGAATTTATTGTAATAATTTTTTTGCAGATAGCAGAAGAATTTCTGAAGTTAAATTTTTCTCCAGCGGAGGAAGGACGAAAGAATGCAATAACTATATATCAGATTCCATTAACTATGTCGAAAGGTGTTGAAAAATATCGTGAGTTAATTTGGGAATCGTTAACTTCTTTGATTAAAATTGAAAAGTATAGAGAAAAAGTTAGGAAAATTCTTAGTTCTTATAGTGGCATTATTGACGATATAAGCATTCCTGTTTTACAATTTGATTTAAAATATATTGAATTAATTTTGAAGTCAAATTTTCCACCAGATAAATTGGCAAATTGCCTTTTAGCAGACAAAATAGTGCAAGTTTGTAGCAGAATGAATTATTCTTGCAAATCCTTGTTTTCTGAATATTTTGAAGGAGAAAGCTTACAATTATATTGTCTTCTTAAAGGACCAGATTATAAAGAAACTGGTTATGAAGAATATAGAAAACGAAAGCAGGAATCAATTAATCATTACGCTCTGAATTGTGATTTACAAATGTTTAAGAAGTTAATCGATGTTTGCAGCAGTGTTTCTGGGGTAGATAACCATTCATCTTGGGAGGTCGGTGAAGGATTAGGCATTGCCTTTGATGTTATTTCCGATAAAGCAGATTGGTATGTTGATGCAATTAAATATTATATCAAAAACGATACACCAAATAATTTACATCCATATCATCTAGTAGACAATCTATTTTCTTTATTATCTGATTCAGAAGTGTATGAAATTATTATTAGTGAAGAATATAGTCAAAAAAAACGCTTGGATATATGCATATTACCATGAATTACCACTGAAATTGATTACAGAAAGGCATTTACAAAAGCTTTATGATTTTTTAAAAGATACTTCTGACAGATATATTACCTCATCATCAATGCGTGATGTAGATTTTCTTGAGAAATATAATGTAATAGATGAATTGGCATTGATAGAAGGTTGTAAAATTATTTTAGATAAAAAAGAGTATTCTCCATTTATCCTGAATATTTATTTTGGTTTGTTATTTAATTATCATCATAATACACCAAAGGAGGTTATTCAAAAATTTAATTGTAATTTAGAATTGCTTGAAGAAATATACTATGCTATGTTGTTATATGTTAAACATCATGATTATGATGGACAATTTTTGAAAGAAATATATTCGGTTAGACCTTCTATACTTGACAAGTATATAGATTACTTAATAAATAGTGACTCTTTTAGCGACTATAAGGAAAAGCATTGTTGCTTTTTTGATTTGGATGATTTTGTAGAAATATATAACAAAATTTTTGAGCAGTTGATAAGAAACCGAAGATATTCTAAATTGTCCGTACCGTATTTCTTAGAATCTTTATTATTGCCAATGCAAAGTGAAAAAAAGCTGTTAGAAAGACAAGATATGTGGATTCGACAATGTATTCAACGATTCTGCAATGATAAAGCAAAAATGTATTGCCTATTTTCAGTTGTGTCAAAATTAGAGATCAAAAGAAAAAAAGAGTATATCTTGCTCTTTCTTGAGAATAATCCGTTGTTTGAAAACTTTGAAAAAATACCATTAACACCTACTTTTTGGAGTTGTTCAGGTAGTGTAGTACCTATGTATTCAGCTTGGATTGAATTTCTCGAATCATTGTTACCAAACTTTATAGGTTTAAAGTGGATAAAACACAAAAACTATATTGAAACAAAAATTGATGATTTACAAAAAAAAAATCGAAGTAGAGCAGATAGACGAGATTCTAAGAGGATGATTTATAAATACAAAAAGACTGTATAAATATATAAGTAAAACTATCTGTGAATTAACATTTCATGATGGTTTAACCTACAAACAAATTTATTTAAATCTTATTTAAGGTTTAAAAAACATTATGGATGTTGGAGATGTTATTAAGACTGGTTTGGATAATAATGAGCAAGTCGAGTGTGTTGCATTAATGTCAAAAATTGCACTGGATAAGTAATGTCTAGAAACCAAAGGATTATTCTGATGCTATCGTTATAAGGTATCAGTAGTCTGTAGCAAGCCTTATTATTTGAAAGAAAATGAGGTTGAGTGGAAATATATATTTGTAAATGAGAGTTGACATTGGGGAATGGATAGCAGAAAAAATACACCTACTTGCACCCATCTTGAAAAAAGAAAAGATGTAGCTGAAAATGTATCCTACAGCAATCGTAGGAATTACATAGAGTTTATCTGAGTCGATTCCGTTATATCTTTCTCTTATTTTTAAGTAAATAGAAATTAGAAGTATTAAGGAGGTATTTATGTTTTTTAAAAACTACAATAAAGATGAAAAATTAGAATTTAATTATAAGAGAGCCTGTGGTTTATGGTTAATTGTAGTAGCGATGATTATTTCATTGGCAGTTTTAATAGGAGGAAAACAAATAATTAATATGCAAGTATTTTGCGTTGGCTATGTTATCAGTTTTTTTTCAATAAATATGAATAAAAAAGTGTTGAATAAACTATCTAATGGATCGTCGAGTAAATTTCAAGATAAAGTTTCTCTATATGCGATTATTTTATTATTCGTGTTAATGTTTTTTTTAGGAGGGCCTTTTTTTGCAACTGAAAATTGGCGATTAATTTGGTTGGGTGCATTAATGGCGACAGCTTTGCATTTTTTTCTATACTATTTTGTGCATGGAAAATCGATGATATATTTGGGGATTATTTGCACTATAAACATTGCTGTAGCTTATATTTTTACTGATATATCATTAGTGTTAGTTGCATATATTGATGCAGCAATTAAGTTTGCATTTGGAGTATATTTATTATTTTTTTCAAAACCATCAAAGAATAGATAATTCTTAGTTTGTTTATAAAAAAACTTTAGTGATAACTTTATACTATTTTAATGGCTTATAGATATGTTTTCATATATAGATAGTTTCATTAGATATACTTAGTGTTTACTTGTTTCATGTGAAGTGTATAGTGCTGAATTTAAGAATTGAAATTATTAATTAAATAAAATATAGATTGAATTATGATTATAATAGTATAGGTATTGAATCTGTATAGTATAGAGTGGAAACAAAATAAATGTGTGAAGTGATTGTATGGTTAAAATTAGATTTGAAAATTCACCTAAATTATTAAGGAGTATGAAGGAAAAAGGTTGGGGAAAGTGATGCTTTTTTCTTTTTTATAATTCAAATGATGAAAAAACTGATGAGGAAATAATAAGACAATTTGTTTCTATATATTGATTTATTGTATAACTATTATATGACAAATAAACATTTGGAGGAAATTTAATGGGATATTTTATATCTATAAAAATGGCAGTATTGGTTTTTCCAATATTGGCATTTCTTTTTACATTACCATATATGATTTTTAATTATAGAAAATATGGTTCTGTTAATAAATTACGTACGTTGATTGTATATTCATTTATTTTATATTTATTAACTATATATTTTTTGGTTGTTTTACCATTACCTAAATTGGAAAGTGTTCATACAAAATATACTGATATGCTTAATTTAGTGCCTTTTTCATTTATTGCAGATTTTATAAAGAAAACACCGTTTGTTATTACTAAACCTGCGACATGGATTTTGGCTTTAAAGGATTCGACTTTTTATGTACCGGCTTTTAATGTGTTGATGCTAATTCCTTTTGGAGTGTATTTACGTTATTACTTTAAATGTAGCTTTAAGAAAACAGTTTTGATCACTGCGCTTTTGAGTTTATTTTTTGAATTAACACAATTATCAGGGCTTTATTTTATTTATCCTGGTCCATATAGATTATGTGATATTGATGATATTATTCAAAATACAACAGGTGGATGTATTGGTTATGCTCTTGCGTTTATTGTTATGAAATTATTACCATCTAGAGAAGAAATTGATGATAAATCTATAGAAGATGGTTCAAGAGTTTCTGCAATACGTGTGTGTTTGTCGATATTTATTGATACATTTATTTTGCGTATCATTTATGGATTAATAGGAAATAAATTTTCATTTGTAATTATGCCATTGATTTATTTTAGCTTAATTCCTTTAATAAATGGAAAGACTATAGGAAGTGCTTTATTAAAGTTTAAATTGGATTTTAAAGATAAAAAGTATATACGTATTATTGCTAGAGGTATTTTATTAGTTACTTATTTTTCATTGATTCCATATGCATTAATGAATCTTATGAATCAATTTAATAAAGGAGAAGATTCATTGTTATTGTTGTGCTTATATGTTATTACATTTTTTATTTATATTATATTTATGATAAATATGCTAATTAGGGTTATAAGAAATAAATATTTTATATTTGATAATATTAGTGGTTCTATTTATGTGAGTGATATTAATAAGAAGATTTAGTGGAGGAAATTTATGTTTTTCTTTATTTGTGGATTACTATTCTTTATTGCAATGATTGCTGAACTAATATTTACAGTGTATGTTTATATTCAGATTTTATTAGCTGTAAAAGATAATAGAGAGGTTCCTAATTGGGTTTATAAACTTGGACATGCGCTTAAAGGTAGGGGAACTGATTATTATAAGGATTTTACTGATAAATCGGTTTTAAATGATATTAATGCTTATATAGTTGGTATGATAATATCAAATATAATTTGTTATTTTGTTTTTTATGGAAAGTATTCTATGAATAATAAAATATTGTTTTGGCTAAATGTGAACTTTTTTTCATTGGCTGTTGTAGGATTAGTTATTACTTTAGGTAAATGGCTTTTGGGAGCGATAATTCCAAAGTTTAAAGCTAAGAATTTAGATGGTGATTTATCAGCTGCTTCTAATGTTGTTAAAGGAATGTTGCTTATGTCGGTATTTACTTGTGTATCAGTAATGCTGGTTACTGGATTGCCAGAAAAAGTTCCTGTTGTTCAAATAGATAATTGCACTATATTTGTTGGTGATACATCTGCTAATGAATTGCTTGCTAATGGTTTTATGTTTGTTGGTAAGGATAAGGATGATATTATTGAAAATAGAAGAAAAAGTCTTTTTTCATATGGTGAGAAATGTGAAATTATTAAAAATGGAAAATCTTATGGATTTGTTGATTTAACTCCTAAATATCAAAATAAGGCAAAGTTAAAAGATTGTATTATTACATATATTTCTATTAAAACAGAAGCGGATATTTTAGAAAAGGTGAAGATTTGTGGTAAAGACATTTCAAAATTAACATATAATGATTTTGAAAGAGATGGATTGCAAAAGGTTTTTAATATTTCACCAATTACTTATAGAGAAAATTATGGGAATGGACATTTTTTTATTAAAATGCAAACAGCTCCATATATGCTTTGGAAGAGTTATTCTATGAAGTTTGATTTTAGAGATAATAGTAAATTGAATTTAATTGAAGTTTATGCACAGCATACGGTTTGGGAATAGTAGTGAATAAAAATGGAGTAGGCATTTTGCTTACTCCATTTTTGTATGATTGATGGATAAAAACTGTATTTGTTATAATTTTAAAAATTGTATATAAAATGATAAATAGAGGTGATATAATGATGGTGGAAAGGGGAATATATTAATTTAAGGAGTAAATTATGGGGATTATTTATTTGTTTGATAGATATTTTAAAAAGTATTTTATGAAAGGAACAAAGGCAGTTAATCCATCTAATACTGGTGTTTTTGATAATGGTGTTTCTTGTATTAGAGAAGATGATGTTAATATATGGTTTTATACAAAATCAGGTAATACAATTGCTTTTGATTCAGGTCATAGGGATTTTAAAAATGTTAATTTAGAATTTGAAAAAATTAAAGTTAATTCAAATGATGTTAAAAATGTTTTTATGACACATGTTGATGTTGATCATGCTGGTGGAATGGATAAAAAAGGAAATCCTATATTTCCAAATGCTCAAGTTTATATTGGTAATGAAGAAGAGCAATATTTAACAGGTAAAATGTATAGAATGAAGAAATTTGGATTTTTAAAATTAAAAGTTGGTGTGAGTTTAAAAAATGATTATAAATTATTAAGTGATGGTGAAATTATTAATATTGGTGATATTAAGATTGAGGCTATTCATATTCCTGGACATACACTTGGACATATGTGTTATGTAATTGATGATTCTATATTAATAACTGGTGATTGCTTGGCTATTAATAAAAATGGTGGTTACCCATTTTGGGATTTTTTTACACAGAATCCTGAGTTGAATAGAAAATCATTACAGAAATTAAAGAAAATTGTAGAGGATAAAAAGATTTTGTCAGTTTGCACTGGACATAGTGGATATAGAAAGTATAATGATAGTATTTTTGCACATATTGCTGAAACTGCTGATTATGGTAAGAAGAAACATTTTGATGAAGATGCACCTGATGATTATACAAAATATTAATATGTGGATAAATAACTATTAGTGAAATTAATGAACAATCCAAAACAATACAAGAAGGTATGTTGTCAAAATGCAACATTTCTAGTGAAAAGAAATTAGAAGATAAATAAGTTATTTGGAGGGGAATTTTATGAAAATTAATGATTTTAATATTAATAATGAAAAAGTTATGATTTTTTTACACCCGATGCTTGCGTCTTCAGAGGCAATGATTAAGCATATTACTAGTAGGATCGGTGATGGATATCGTTATATAATTCCTGATTTATCAGCGCATGGTGAAGAGAGCAAAAAAACATATATTAGTTCTAAGGATGAAGCGGAGAGTCTTTATAATTATTTAAAAAAAGAAAATATAAAAAAGGTTGAATTTGCTTATGGAGCTTCACTTGGTGGGGTAGTGCTATTTGATTTATTAAAATATAATGATATTGATTTTGGACATTTGTTTTTTGAAGGGTCTAGTTTTTATGAGCATGCTAGAATAAGAGGCTGTCTTTTAAAATTAATAATGCTTAGAATTAGAAATGTTGCTATTTTTAATAAGGAAAGAGCAATTAAAAAAATGAGTGCAATTTATGGGAGCGAGGCGGCTGTTGCAATGGTTGATCAATTTGCTTCAATGGATGCAGAAAGTGTAAAAAATATTGTTAAAGATTGCTCTTTCGTGAACTTGCCAAATATGTCAAAAGAATTGCAAGAGAAATGTGTTTTTTCTTATGGTAAAAGAGATAATGACTTGGGACAAGCTAAAAAGGTGATTCCTGTTAAATATCCAAATGCTAAATTAAAAATAGATGAGGGGTATGGTCATTGTGAGAGGATATCTAAGGATTCTGATAAATATGTTAAGGAATTGATGGAAGAAATTGATAGATGATATGTTAAAATGTTTTGTATAGGTTTACAATAATTGCTTTGATAATATTTATTTTTTTATGATATTATGTTATACTAAAGTGTATTTAAATTTATATCTAGGAGTTAAAATGATTAATAATAAAGTAAAAAATAAAGATAGAGAAAAAATTATTGTTAAAACTAGTATAATTAATATTTGTTTTAATTTAATAATTGCGTTAGTAAAAGGATTAATTGGTTTTTTTACGAATTCTGTTGCAATTTTATCTGATGCGATTAATAGTTTGGTTGATGGATTTTCAGGTATTATTACAATTGTTGGAATTAAACTTGCTGGTAAAGAACCTAATAAAAAACATCCTTATGGATATGGTAAAATTGAATATATGTCAGAGTTTTTAGTTGCTTCGATTATTGTTTATGCAGGTATTACAGAATGTGTTGAAGCAATTAAAAAAATTGTTCATCCTGATCATGTTCATTATAGTAGTCCAATTATTATAGTTTTAATTGTGGCAATTGTTATTAAATATGTTTTGGGATGGTATATTGATAAAAAATCAAAAGAAGCAAATTCTGCTACACTTCATGTTGCTGGAACACATGCTGAACATGGATCGTTAATATCAATTTCAGTTTTATTTTCTGCAATAGTTTATAAAATATTCAATATTAAAATAGAAGGTTATGTTGGTTTGGTTTTATCAATTATGGTAATTAAATCAGGATTTGATTTAATTAAAAGAGCTGTTGAAAATATGATTGGAAAAAGAATTCCAAAAGAACTTTCACTTAAACTTAAAGATTTAATTATGAATGAAAAAGAAGTAAAAGGTGTTTATGATTTAATTTTAAATAGTAATGGACCTGATAAATATTTTGGAAGTGTACATATTGAAGTGTCAAATGATTTATCAATTGCTGATGTTGATATTTTAACTAGAAGAATTACTAAAAAAGTTTATGATGAGTTTGGAGTAGTTATTCATACAGTTGGTGTTTATGCTATTGATATAAATAATAAAAAAATTCGAGCTATGAAGAAAAAGATTGAAGAGATTGTACTTTCACATGATGGTGCAATTGATGTTCATGGTTTTATTGTTGATGAAGAAGATAAAGCTTGTAATTTTGATGTAGTTATTGATTTTAGTGTTTTGAATAGAAAGATTTTTAGAGATATGTTGATTCAAGAAATTACTAAAATTTATTCAGATTATAAGTTTGATATTGTTTTAGATACTGATATAAGTGATTAGTAATATTTTTGTAAAATAATAGTTTTTTTTTTGAAACTATATATTGATATAATATAATTAGTTTAATAGTGTTTTATTAAGGAGAAGATGATTCGTGAATAATTATAATGAAAAATTTGGATGTATTGAAGTTAATGGAAGAAATGTTAATATTGATAATTTGAATATTGATGAATTAAAAAAGATATCATTTTATTTAGGAAAAGAAGCTAATAATCTTGTTTCTGAACAAAATGAGTTGTTATCAAGTTTAATGAAATAGGAGATATTATGAATAAAAAAAGAATAATTAAAGGTTTTATGAGAGGAACTGCTAAATATACTTTAAAATCACTTAATGCTTTTAGTTATGTAATGGCTAAAGGTGCAATTGAGATTGTTAGAGCAACAGCAGGTAAAGCAGAAGTTCTTGCTGCTACAGGTGTTATGGCTATGATGAGTGGGATTATGAGTGCTACAGCTATTGTGCCTGCAATTGGTCCATATGTTATTGGTACTGGAGCAACTGCAATTGGTGCAAAGATGTTTTGGGATAAAGTTATTAATAATAAAAGACAAACAATGCCAATTCGCGATTTTGTAAGAGGTGCAACTAATATAGCTGATATGTTTTCATATCCTATTGATAAGTCTTTAAAGAAAGTTAGTAGAAATATTGATGATAAAGTTTTAGAAAATGATGAAAGAATTAATAAGAAATTTTCTAAAGTTGTTAATAGGAATGATGAAGAATTAGATAGATAAACATATGAAAAAGGCTTTTGAGATTCTTGAAAGCATAGGAGATTTTTATGGATAATGTTGAAATATTAAATAATATTAAGATAAATGGAAATAAGATTAGTGAAAATGCTGAGAATTCAGCTGTTGTTCAATATGCAATTTATGATAAAACTATTGAAAAAATTAAAAATGAAAAATATGAAGAAATGGTTGAATTTTTTAATAAAAAGTTAAATTATTATAATAGGACATCTGATATATATGAGTCAAGAATTAATAAAGATATTGGACTTTATATGAAGCAAATGGAAATGCTTATTAATGGTTATGATCAGCTTTTTAGAGATGTTTTAGATGATTTACAAAAAGCTTATTATAGTCAAGCCGAAGCTGTTAATAATTTGATTTTACTTAGTCAAAAATTTAAAAATGGTGATATAAATGAAATTGAAAAAGATAAATTTGTTAGAGTTATTGAAGCTAATGCTCAAAAGAAGCTTAATTATGGTGTTATGATTGCAGAATGTAAAGCTAGGCTTAGATGGTGTGTAAATAATTTTGAATATGATATTAATGATATTTTTAAAATTGATTTTTATCAAGTTGTTATTTTTGATAATTCTTTTTTGGGAAAATTAAAGAGACATTTGATTGCGATTTTTGCTGGGAAGTCTAGTTTTGAGAAGTTTTTAAATGAATATGAAATTGATATTTTAAATAAGTTAAATATAAAAAATGAACAAAAGATTGCAAATATTTTCAGTACTATTCATGGTGTTAAAGAACAAATGAATAGAATGGAAACACAAATAGAAAATGAATATATTAGAAAAATTGCATAATGTTTGTTTTGAAGATAAGTTTTAAAAGATTGAAAAAATTTTTTCAATCTTTTTTTTATATATTATGGCTAGTTGTATTTTATTAGTAATTTATTGAATAAATTATTTTCGTATGGTACTATTATTGTAATTATATAAAAGGAAGGTAAGGTTTATGTCAGTATTAGTTACAGGTGGTGCAGGTTTTATTGGATCACATACAGTTGTAGAATTATTAAATTCTGGAAATGATGTTATTATTGTTGATAATTTGATTAATAGTAAGAGGGAATCAATTGATAGTATTGAAGAAATTACTGGTAAAAAAGTAAAATTTTATGAAAAAAGTTTGCTTGATAGAGAAAGTCTTAATAAAATTTTTGATGAAAATAAAGATATTGATTTTGTTATTCATTTTGCAGGATTGAAAGCAGTTGGTGAATCTGTTGAAAAGCCAATTGAATATTATGAAAATAATTTACAGAGCACATTAGTTTTAGTTGATGTTATGAGAAAACACAGAGTTAAAAAAATTGTTTTTTCATCATCTGCTACAGTTTATGGAAATCCTAAAGTTGTTCCAATAACGGAAGATTCTGAAGTTACACATGCTACAAATCCTTATGGTGAAACAAAGGTTATGATTGAGAGAATTTTGACGGATATTGCTTTTGCTGATAAAGATTGGTCTGTTGTATTACTTAGATATTTTAACCCAATTGGTGCACATGAAAGTGGTCTTATTGGTGAGTCTCCAAATGGAATTCCTAATAATTTGATGCCTTATATTAACCAAGTTGCTGATGGTAGACTTAAAGAATTAAAAATTTTTGGTAATGATTATGATACACATGATGGAACAGGTGTTAGAGATTATATACATGTTGTTGATTTAGCAAAAGGTCATATTAAAGCTATTGAATATGTAAGAAATCATAGAGGTGTTGATATATTTAATTTAGGTACAGGTAATGGATATTCTGTTTTAGATATTGTTAAAGCATTTGAAAATGCTACTGGTGTGAAAATCCCATATATTATAACAGATAGAAGAGTTGGTGATATACCAGTTTGTTATGCAGATCCCCAAAAAGCAAGTGAGGTTTTAGGTTGGAGAGCTGAAAAGAATTTAGAAGATATGTGTAAGGATTCTTGGAGATTTACTCAAAATACAGCTAAAAGTTTTTAAATTAATAGTAAAATATGTTACCATTTTGGTCAATGTATTTGATTTTTAATTAAAGTATAAATTATATATATTATATGAGCGATTAGATATGTTATGACATTAAAAATGGTATAATATAAAAGCATTTAGCCTTAGAAAATGAACACTTTTAGTTTTGGTACATGTTGCTTTAGAATAATTTAGGCATATATAAATCTATAAAAATTAATAAAATTGATGAAAATAGAGTAAAAAGACATCCGAAATGAATAAAAATTTGGGTGTTTTTTTATTCCTTATTTGCATAATATAAGCATATATAATTAGGAAGGAGGA
>ERZ773197.1219-NODE-1219-length-18421-cov-5.691223_pt1 | contig 18421 bp, 13 predicted proteins | sample MGYA00580999_ERZ773197 | MGnify/ENA primary metagenome ERZ773197 (study PRJEB29015, sample SAMEA2738166) | human oral metagenome | biome: human oral; feature: human-associated habitat; material: saliva | place: China | collected 2185 ...
ATTTTCTAAAATATATGATAAAATACGGAACTGTTGTATGCAATTTAGCCACAATAAGGAGGATATTATGAAAAAGAAAAGTTTGGTATTAGCAGCATTCCTTGCTATGGGACTTTCTCTTACTGCCTGTGGAAACGGTGGCAGCACAAAGACGGAGACCAAGCAGGAGACTTCCGCAGCTTCCGAGGGAAGTGAGAAGGCGGAAGAGAAAACGGACAGCGCCAAAGCGGAAGTAAAAGAAATGAAGGGCGATGCCATTAAAAAGATCGTAGAAGATAAGAAGGAAAAAGAGAACTATCTGATTATCGATGTTCGTAGTGCAGAGGAATACGCTAAGGGACATATCAATTTTGCTATTAATATGCCGCTGGATACTATTAAAGACCATCTTTCCGAGATTGAAGATTGGAAAGATAAGAATGTCATTCTGTATTGCAATTCGGGGAAGAAGTCCGGAGAGGCTGCCGATATTCTGGTTTCTAACGGTTTTACCAAGGTGTTTAACGGAGAAGGGGTAAAGAAGTTTTCCTATGATTTAAAGACCTTCGGCAATATCCGTGCAAAGGAGCTTATGGAGAAGGCGAAAGACGCCCTTGTAGTGGATGCAAGAGAGGCAAAGGACTTTGAAGCAGGACATTTTGCTACTGCTGTCAATGTCAATTCCGAGGATCCGGCAACCATCGATGCTATTCTTCCGGATGACAAAAACACCTTAATCATTACCCATTGCTATTCCGGAAACCGTTCCGCGGTAGCTGCAGAGTATATTGCAAGCAAGGGATATACCAATGTATGGAATTGCTTAGACGGCACAAAGGAAGTGGAGTATGATTTTTCCAAGGGAGATAAGTAATGACTAAAAAATCTTTCCTAAGAGACAGAATTTTTCTGTTCCTTGGAGTGATTGCAGTTGTGGCTCTGTACTTTTTATACGCACCGTTTAGAATGTTCTTGAAGGAAGTCTTCCGTGTTTTTGCCACGGGAGACTTTCAAAAAGTTAAGGACTTTGTAGCGTCTTACGGGCCCTATGCTGCAGCCATTTCCTTTTTACTCATGGTCTTACAGTCTGTTGTAGCACCGCTTCCCGCCTTTTTGATCACCTTTGCCAATGCTGCGCTGTTCGGTTTTTGGAAGGGTGCTTTACTTTCTTGGAGCAGTGCTATGGCCGGTGCCGCACTTTGCTTCTTTATTGCAAGAACTTTGGGAAGAGAGCCGGTAGAGAAGCTGACCTCTAAAGGTGCTTTAAAGAGCATAGATGAATTTTTCGAGAGACACGGTAAGCAAAGTATCTTAATTGCAAGATTGCTTCCCTTTATTTCCTTTGATATCGTAAGTTATGCCGCAGGTTTAAGCTCCGTATCCTTCTTGGGGTTCTGGGTAGCAACAGGTCTTGGACAGCTTCCCGCAACCTTGGTTTATTCTTATGTAGGAGGATTTTTAACCGGAGGAGCAAAGCTTCTTGTAACAGGACTTTTAATTCTCTTTGCCTTGGCATTTCTTATCGGCCTCGGTAAACAGGTTTATACGGAAAGACAGAAGAGTAAGGAAAAACAGAATCAAAATATAGGATAAATAGAAAATAAGGAGTAGAAAGAGTATGAAAAAGAATGTACGAATGATTTCTCGCCTTACGGCAATGGCTATGGCAGGAGTGCTTGCTTTATCCGCTTGCAGTGGAAAGAAAGCAGAAACTTCCACTACTACGGCTAAGGCGGAGGAAACGCAGGCAATGGAAGAGAGTAAGGCGGAGGAGAAGGCGGAAGAAGGCAGTTCGGAAGCCTTTGATAAGCTTGTAGAGGAAGCCAAGGGGCAGACTGTAAACTTCTACGGATGGGGCGGAGATGACCGTTTAAACCAGTGGTTGGACGGCTTTTATGCAGAATATTTGAAGAAGAATTATGACATCACCCTGAATCGTGTTCCCATGGGGATTGAAGATATTTTGACCCAGCTTTCCGCAGAGAAGAAGGCCGGCAGTACAGAATCCGATATTGACATGATCTGGATTAACGGAGAGAACTTTAAGACAGCTAAGGAAAACGATTATCTCTATGGTCCGTTTACAGCGGATTTGCCGAACTTTAAGGAGTATATCAATCAGGATGATCCGGAAACCAAGGCAGACTTCTCTTATCCGATAGAGGGCTATGAAGCGCCATACGGTAAGGCGCAACTTGTTTTATACGGTGATAGCAAGGTTGGAGAGTTTCCGAAGAATACTGCAGAGCTTTTGGAGTTTGCAAAGGCCAACCCCGGAAAGATTACGTATCCGGCACTTCCCGACTTTACCGGTTCCGCCTTCGTCCGCAATGTAATCTATGATATTGTGGGAGTAGAGCAGTTCCAGACCGTTAAGGAAGATAAGGAAGCGGTAAGAGAGCTTGTTAAGCCTGCTATGGAGTACTTAAAGGAGCTTGCTCCCTATCTTTGGAAAGAAGGAAAGACTTATCCGGAGTCCGCACCGACGATGATGAACATGTACTCCGACGGAGAACTCATTATGGGTATGAGCTATTCCGCATATATTGTAGCAAACGGCATCAAGGACGGAAGTTTCTCCCCTGATACGAAGACTTTCCTTTTCGACAAGGGAACAATCGGAAACACGAACTACATTGCTATCTCCAAGAATGCAAAGCACAGAGCTGCTGCTGAAGTGGCAATCAATGCAATGATGGCACCCGAAGTACAGTTAAACCGCTATGAGACTTTAAAGACCATTCCGGTACTCGACAATGTCAAACTTTCGAAAGAGATGCAGGAGGAGTTTTCCAAGGTGGATCTCGGAGAGGGTGTTCTTCCGCAGAGCGAGCTTTTAAACAAGCGTCTTCCGGAAATGCCCGCAGGTCTCGTTCCGATTATCGAGGAAATCTGGCAGGAAGAAGTAGTAGGACAGTAAGATGAAAAAGAATTTCTCCTTTCTGTATCTCTTGCCTCAGATTTTCTTTACACTGCTTTTTCTACTGGCTTTGTTTTGGGGTCTTTGGGAAAGTTTTACTGTAGAGGGACATGGGAGTATTGCGCATTATAAGGAGATTTTTACTAGAGGGGATACGCTCCCCTCTATTTTCTATACATTACGGATTTCCTTTTTATCCTCCCTTTTTACGCTCCTTCTTGCGATTCTTTGTTCTTTTCTGATTTTACATTTTTCGGAAAATTGGAACAGGTTAAAGTCGATATTACAGCTTGCAATTATTATGCCGCATAGCTTGGTAGCGCTTTTTCTACTCTTTTTCCTTTCGCAAAACGGATTTATGGCAAGGATTTTTTATGCGTTAAAACTTATTTCCGATCAAAGTGCTTTTCCGGAGTTCGTCTATGACCGTTTTGGAGTTGGTGTGATCCTTGGTTACATCTGGAAGGAATTACCCTTTATGCTTTTTTTCGCTTTACCGCTCGCCTATTCGGTGGACGGAAAGTTGGGAGAAGCCGCGAGAACAATGGGAGCGAGTCCCTTATACAGCTTCTTTTTTATAACGCTGCCTTTATCGATTCGGCAATATCTTGCGGCTTTTTTTATTATTTTCTCCTTTTCCTTCGGAAGCTTTGATCTTCCCTATCTTCTTGGAAATACAACGGAGAGGGCCCTTAGCGTCCTGGCCTATCAGGAACTGCAAAGAGGATTTATGAATCGCCCGACTGCACTAAGCTATAACGGAATCATGCTCCTTTTTTCGCTCCTGCTTTCCTTCTTTTATTTCCGCTTTTTACCGAAGAAGAAAGGATAACTATGCTTGTAAAGAAAAATCTGGCGTATCAGCTGATACGCATATTGTTTCTGTTTTCGATTGTTTTTCCTTTTTTAGTCCTTATTTTACTGAGCTTTTCCGAGCGCTACACATGGCCGGGGATACTCCCCGGAAACTACTCTTTGAGAGCGATTCGAAGTATTCTCTTTCAAAGAAAGGCTCTTTTTTTAAATTGCCTATTCAGTATCTTTTTTTCCGTCATGGTGTCTTTATGCACTATAATGGCTGCCTATTGCACCGCAAAATGGCAAAGTGAACACAAAGAGAGTAGCTTGCTTTCTTTTTGTATATTCCTTCCTTTTATGATTCCGTCTTCGGTTTTTGCCATGGGAGCACAGATTCTTTTTCTACGCCTTCCCTTTAAAAATGCCTACCTTTCGGTCTTTCTATCGCACGTGCTGTACAGCCTGCCGTATGCAACAAGTTATCTTACGGAGGGAATGCGAAATAACATCAAACGCTTGGAGGAGCAGGGAAGAGTATTCGGGGCGAGCGGCTTCTATTTGCTGTTTAAGGTGACAATTCCCTTGCTTTTCCCCTACCTTATTCCTGCATTTATGATGTCCTTTATTCTTTCCATGAGCCAGTACATCTTAACGGTGCTTCTTGGCGGAGGGAAGCTGAAGACTTTAAGTCTTATTATGGTGCCCTTTATCCAAAGTGGAGAAAGGAATCTCGCGAGCGTTTACGGACTGCTCTTTTTACTGAGCAGCTTCCTACTCTTTCTTCTTATGGAAATGCTGATACGGGGCTTAAAAAGGAGGGAAAAAGTATGTTGAAAATAGAAAATCTGAATGTATATTTGGAAGGGAGTTCTATTGTAAAGAACTGTTCCTTAGAAATACAAAAAGGCGAAATTTTCAGTCTTCTCGGTGTCAGCGGTTGTGGGAAGAGTACCTTGATTAAAGCTGTACTGGGGCTCATTCCGAGTTCTTCGGGGAGAGTTTTTCTGAACGGAAGAGATCTGACTGAGCTTCCTCCCGAAAAAAGAGATTGTACGGTGGTTTTCCAGGACCTTCGTTTATTTCCGCACCTTACGGTTGGAGAAAACATTGCCTTTCCTCTGCATTTTCAAAAAAAGAACAAGACGGAAGAACGGAAAATAGTGGAAGAGCTTCTATCTCTTGTAAGCCTCGAGGGTTTTTCGAGGAGGACGATAGAAAGTCTTTCCGGAGGACAGAAGCAGAGGGTGGCCATTGCGAGAGCACTTGCCCAGAATGCGGAACTGCTCCTTCTGGACGAGCCGTTTTCGTCTTTGGACCCGAATCTTCGAAAGGAAATGGGAGAGCTTCTCCTTCATTTGCGGGAGAAGAGAGGTCTTTCCGTTTTGCTTGTCACACATGACCATGAGGAAGCCCTGCGCCTTTCCGACCGAATTGCTTTAATGAAAGAGGGAGAAGTTCTGCAATGCGGAAGAGGAGAAGAGCTTTTCTATGCCCCGAAAACCGTCTATGCGGCAAAATTTATGGGGGAAGCCAACTTTATTTTAGGAAGGGTGGAAAGGGGAGAATTTAAGATGCCTTTTTTTCCTATTCCTAACGACGATCACTCGTGCACAGCGCAGTCTCTTGTTGTAGCGGACAAGTCGGACGGTGAATACTATCTTTTCCTAAGAGAGAGACAGCTCAAGTTTCAGAAAGCGTCAGAAGCGCTGCAAAAATCAGATGCTCTACAAAAATCAGATGCGGAAGAGATGCCTTTTCCGGAAGAAGCAATCGATTCAAGCGAAAAAGCGCAAGCTTATAGCAGCGACTCTCTTTTTTATCCGATAAGCTCCCAGTGTATTGGAGACAGCTGGAGAGTTTTTTGGGAAAATGAAAACGGTCTTGTTCTTCACAATTTATCAGACAGACCTGAGGATTTAGAGAAAGTTCCGTATAGGATGGTACTGCAAGCGGAAAAGGGAGTTATTCTATTTTCTAAAGAAGAGGTTTTGGAGGACTAAAGGTGGAAACAGAAAAGATAGAAACAGAAAAGATAGAAACAGAAAAAACGGAAATAGAAAAAACGGAAATAGAAAAAATAGAAATACAAAAAATAGAAACAGAAAAAATGGAAATGCAAAATAGAGCAAGGCAAAACGAAAAAAAGAGAAAAATTATTTTTGACTGCGACAATACCATGGGAATCCCGGGCTGTGATATGGATGACGGACTATGTCTCCTCTATCTTCTCGGAAGAGAGGACATCGAGCTTCTGGCTGTCAGTGCAAGCTTTGGAAACAACCGGACCAAGGTCGTTTATGAAAATACAAGGACTATGCTTAGGGAAAGGAATAGAGAGGATATTCCCTTATGGCTTGGAGGATTAAAACCGGAAGACTGGGACTCGGAAAGCTCCCGCAATCTTGTAAAGCTTGCCAGAGCCTATCCGCATGAAATTGATTTGATTGTGACCGGCTCTCTAACGAATATTGCGGGAGCCTTTGTTTTGGATCCCGAATTCTTTAGTCTCATTAAGGGAATGTACTTTATGGGAGGAATCACCGCACCGCTCATTTTCGAAAAAAAGGAAATGAAGGAGCTCAATTTCTCCGTAGACTATAAGGCATCTACCCTCGTTCTCCAAAATGGAGAGAATCTTCATATCATTACGGGAAATGCCTGCCTCGCGGTTATGACCTCTTATTCCGATTTTAAAGAGAGACTTGAAAATTCAAGCATCGGCCAATATATTTTAAAGAAAGAGAGTGATTGGTTCGCCTATAACGACAGGGAGTACGGCATCAAAGGATTTTACAACTGGGATATGACGACCGTCCTCTATTATTTTTATCCGGAGCTTTTCCGGAAGAGTAAGAAAAACATTCACATTACGGAAGAAAATTTGAAAAAAGGATACTTGGAAGAGAATCTGAAAACAGGCTGTTCGGAAGAAAAAGTCTTAGGAAGGGAACTTTACTTCGGAGAAATTAAGGAAAAAGAGGAGGTAAAGAGGAAGATGCTGGAGGCCTTTGCCTAGAACGGTAATATTTCAGAAAACCCTCTTTTATTCCGCTTTTCCATTCGATAAGAGTGGAAAAACAAATCGCAGCAAAAAAGAAGGAGCACAGTATGTCTACATTGCAATTCGTTTTCGGGGCAAGCGGGTCGGGTAAGACGGAGTTTTGTATTCGGAAGGCCTTGGAAGAGGCGGGGAAGGACTTAAATCACAATGTCTACTACCTCGTTCCGGAGCAGGATACTCTTGCCATGCAAAAAAGGATTGTAATGCATGAAAAAAACAAGGGAAAAGGAATTTTAAATCTTGATGTTTTGAGCTTCCAAAGGCTCTATTATGCAAGTTTCTCTCATGTGAACAAAAAAGTACCGAAGTCCCTCGATGAGATGGGGAAAATCATGGTGCTTTCCCTTGTTGCGGAAAAATTAAACCATTCCTCTTCTTTACAGTATTTTCGAGGAGAACTTGAGCATCTTGGTTTTTTGGAAGAATGTAAGTCTCTAATCTCAGAGTGCATGCAATATGACATTAGCCCGACAGACCTTCGTGATGCTGCTGATAAGACGGAGAAGAAGCTCAGCAGGATGAAAATGCAAGACATAGCCCTTCTCTATGAGGGTTTTTTACAATGGCTTTCCGAGCACCGAAAATTCACGGAGGAAGGCATTGCCGGTCTTGCTTTAGAGCAAATTATAGAAGATCCGAGCCTTGAAAACGCCATTTTCATTTTGGACGGTTTCACCGGATTTACCCCTAGCCAGTTGCATTGTCTGGAACTGCTTTTTGAGAGAAAAAACAGCATCCTTATTTCTTTGGAGATTCGAAGTCGTGAAGAGGGAAATCTCTATGATAAGCATGATTCCTCCTCTCTGTTTTATCTGACCAAGGATGCTGTGGAGTCTGTTGAAGGTTTAGCACATCAGCTGAATGTGAAGCTTCTTCCCGCAGTGAACCTAAATCTCTTTGACAGTATCAGCGGAGAAAAGAGAGAGGCGGGAGTTCCCTACCCCCGCTTTAGAGACATTCCCGTATTGCAGAAGATTTGTGATGATTTTGCTACGGGAAAGAGCTTTTCCTCTGTAGAGCAGGGAATTCTCCTTCGAGAGGCTCCGGATATTCAAAGAGAGGTCGAGGATGCAGGAGCCTACATTCATCATTTGGTAAAGGACAAGGGCTATCGTTATAGAGATATCTCCGTTATTATTCCGGATATAGAAAGCTATAGAGATATTCTTTTTAGCAGATGGAAGGAATTACAGATTCCATTTTTTCTGGAAGAAGATATACAGCTTTTTGACTCTCCCTATGGAAAAGTGATTCGCTCTGCACTTTTGCTTACGGAAAAGGATTTTCTTTTCGATAGCGTTTTCCGTTATCTTCGCTCCTTTCCCTATAGGGGAAAAGAGGCTGAAAGTTTACTTGATGAGTGGGAGAACATTGCCAGAGCAAGAGGACTAAAAGGGAAAAAAGCCTTTCAGTCTTTACTGGATATTCCTACAGCTGTAAAGGATGGAACTGCAGGCGGAGATAATGTCCGTGAGAAGAAATCAACTGTCGGTGAAGATTCGACTGATGACAAAGAGCAGACTGATGACAAAGACTTGACTTCCGTAAAAGAGATGAACGTGCTTAAAGAGCAGTATAGCGTAGAGATAAAAGTATTGTGTCAGGACTTGGAATTTCTCTTTCATTTTTATGAGGAAAATGCCGATGCCTCTCTCTTAAAGGAACGAATGGACTGTCTTTTTCGTCTTTTGCAAAATACCGATTTGGCGGAAAGGGTGGAAGAATCCCTTTCTTTCTTAGATGCGGAAGGCATGGAAAACAGACGGGAAAGCTATCACAGAAGCATAGAAGAAATCCATGAAATCATGGATAGAATGAGAGAAAGCCTGGGGGAGATTCCCGTTTCTAAAAAATCCTTTGCCCTGCTTTTTGACCTTGCTTTCTCCGTAGAAAAGTTAAGACAGATTCCCGCAACTCTTGATCAGCTGGTTGTGGGAGATTTAAGACGGTCTCGCTTTCACAATCCGAAAGCCTTTTTATTTCTAGGTCTAAACTCCGAGTTTCTTCCGGCCCCCCCCGGAAGCAAGAATATTCTCAGTGAAAAGGAAAGAGAGTTCCTAAGAGATAAAGGCTATCGTCTATCTCCTTTAGCGTGGGAAGAAGGTTATATTGAGAAATACTATGTATATAAGGCCTTTCTAACGCCGAGTCAGGAGCTTTACTTGTCCTATCCCCGCGCGTTACGAGACGGAAAAAGCGGTAAGCCAAGCTCCTATATTTTAGAATTAAAAGAGCTGTTTCCGTGGCTGAAAGCTTCCTATTCCCTTAAGGAAAAAAGAGAGATTTACAATGAAAAGAAAGCAAGGGAGGAACTGGCGAGAGAACTTCCTGCAATGTGTAAGAAGAGTATTTTCCAAGAAAAGCTTGAACTGGAACACCGTTTTAAGACGGAAGCCTTCAGTTTATTGCATTACCTTTGGAATAAGGAAGAATACCGTGAGAAGGTAGAGAAGCTGCTGGATGCCTTATTCTTTGAAAATAGAAAAGAAGCTCTTTCGACAGAACTCAGTAAAGCTTTGTATGGAGAAACCATAAAAGGCTCCGTAACCAGAATGGAGCTTTTCACTGCCTGTCCTTTTGCCCATTTCTTGCAATACGGATTAAAACTGAAAGAAAGAAAAACAAAGGAAGTACAGGCCTTTGACATTGGAAACCTTTACCACAAGATGGTAGAGCTTTTCTTTAAACGAATGCTAAAAAGCGGAAATGATGCGGAATTCTTTGGAGAAAAGCTGGAGAAGATTCTGAAAGAGGTGATTGAAGAGAGTATGCTGGACCCTCAATTTGCCGTTTTTCAGGAAGGGGGACGGAATCAGTACCTGCTTCGAAAGCTTTCACAAAATGGAAAAAGGATTCTTTGGGCTTTGGGAAAACAACTTCTTGCAGGGGATTTACGACCTAAAGCGATAGAACAGGACTTTTATTTTGAAGAAGACGGATTAAGTCTCAGGGGAAGAATCGACAGAGTGGACAGCTTTCTTACGGAGGATCAAAAGACTCTTTTCTTAAAGGTTCTTGACTACAAGAGTGGAAAAAAGGACTTTTCCTTAAAGCGCCTGTTTGCAGGTCTTGATTTACAGCTTCCTTTATATATGGACTATGTACTGAGAGAAGAAGGAAAAAAACATAAAGATATGGAGATTCTTCCTTCTGCCATGTTTTATTTTACGATGGATAATCCTGCCCTTCCTTACGATCCGGAGAAGGATGCAGAAAAGGAACGCCTAAAGGCCTTAAAGCCGAAGGGACTTGTCAATATCTCTGAGGAAAGCCTGTCCCATTTGGAAAAGCTGGATGCCGGAGAAAGTCTATGTCTTCCTGTTCAGGTGAAAAACGGAGCGGTAGAAGAAAAGGGCGCTGCGGTTTCCAAGGAAAAGTTTGACGCCCTTCTTTCCTATGCAAAGAAGAAAATGCGGGAAGAGCATAGAAGGATTAAAGCGGGAGAAAAAGACATTTTTCCCATGGAAGAGGGAAATGAGCAGACAGCTTGCTCCTACTGTCCCTATCACAGCATCTGCGGCTTTGATGAAAATATCCCGAACTTCCGCTATCGTCGATTGGAAGATAAGACGGAAGAAGAATTTTGGACGGAAATTCTAAAAGATGCAGAAGTGAAAATGAAAGAGGAAGGGAAAACAGAAGCTAAAGCGGAACAAGATTCGGAAGCAAAACAAGAAACGGAAGCGAAAAAGAAAGAAGAGAGAAAGGGGGATGAGTAAGATGACAAGGTGGACAGAAGAACAGCAGAGTGTAATTTCTCATCGTGATGGGAATCTCTTGGTTTCCGCAGCGGCAGGTTCGGGAAAAACGGCGGTACTCGTAGAGCATGTTATTGATCGCATCTTGGATAAGGACAATCCGATCAGCCTTTCCTCTCTTGTTTTAATGACCTTTACAGAAGCTGCAGCGGCGGAAATGAAGGAAAGAATTAAGCTAAGACTGACAGAGGTCTATAGTGAAACGAAGGACAGTTTTCTCCAAAGAGAAATAACACTTCTTTCTACAGCGAAAATCAGCACCATTGACTCTTTTTGTAAAAAACTCATTCAAGAAAATTACAGCAGTCTCGGAATAGAACCCAATTTTCGTATCGGAGAAGAGAATGAGCTTTCTCTCCTTCAGGAGGATATCATAGAAGAATTACTGGAGGAGGAATACAGTAAGAGCGAGGAGCGCTTCCTCTCCTTTGTGGATCAGTTTTCCAGCGGAAAACAGGATAAGGGCATACAGGAAATCATTTTAAAGCTCTATCGCCTTGCGACCTCGAACCCCTTCCCGGAAGAGTACTTAAAAAATCTGGAAAAGGATTCCGAAGTAAACTGGAAGGGATACCTTCTGCATCGTATACGAGCAAGTATTCTGGAATTAAAGAATATTCTTCGTGACGGCCTTTTGATATGTGATGAAGAAGGCGGGCCGATGGAGTATAAGGAAAGATTGGAAGACGAGTATGAAACACTCTTGGCCCTTTCTGAGATAAAGAATGAGGAAGAACAGGGAGAAGTTCTTCATCTTCTCTTAAAAAAAATACAGGCAATCGAATTCGGGCGTTTAAAGAATTCCAAGGCGGAACGAAAGGACGAGGTCAAGGCAAAACGAGACCTTGTGAAGGCGGTAATTCAAAACTGGCAGAAGAATTACAGCATTTTACCGGAAGATATAGAAGATAAAATGGAAACAGAGGGAAGAAAACGATTGCAGGAAGCGATTCGTTTAAGTCTTCTCTTTTTGGAGCGATATCAGGAGGAAAAGCGGGAAAGAAATATCCTGGATTTTTCTGATTTGGAGCACTTTGCACTGAAACTCCTTTATGAGGACCAGGAGGGTGAAAAAGTATACAGCGCCATAGCAAATGAACTTGCGGGGGAGCTTTCAGAGATTCTTGTGGATGAGTATCAGGACTCCAATATGGTGCAGGAATATATTGTAAAAGCGCTTTCCAAAGAGCGTTTTTCTACGGGAAATGTCTTTCAGGTAGGAGATGTGAAGCAAAGCATCTACCGTTTCCGATTGGCAAGACCGGAGCTTTTCCTTGTAAAGTATTATGATGAAACTTATCCGAAGATTTTTTTGCAGAAGAATTTCCGTTCTTTTAAGGGAGTTATTGATGTCGTCAACGCCTGCTTCTATAAAATCATGAAAAAGGACTTGGGCGGTATAGAGTATGACAGAGAAAGCAGTCTTTTCTTAGGAAGAGAGGAAAAAGAGGGGGTAGACGATCAAGCAGAGCTTCTTCTAACGGAAACGGAAGATTCTGAAGAAAGCGCTCTTAAGCTGGAATGCAGGATGATTACACAGAAAATCAAGGAATTGCATCATCAGGGAATAGAATATAAAGATATGGTGATTCTTCTTCGTTCTCCCAAAAGATCCGCAAAGGATATGGTGGAAGTATTTACGGAGGAAGGGATCCCCTCTTATGCAGAGAGTGCAGGCGGATACTATTCTCAGCCTGAGGTGGAAACGCTGTTGTCCATGCTTTCCGTGATTGACAATCCGAAGCAGGATATCGCTCTTGCGGCAGTTCTTCGTTCTCCTATGTACTCCTTTACGGATGAAGAACTTAGCTTTCTTACTATAAAATATGGCAGTCTGGTCTCTGCTTTTGCTTGTTTTTCGGAAGAAAAGAAAAATTCTTCCACGGAAGTAGGGGAAAACTCTTCTTCGGAAGGAGAAGAAAAAGGTAGCGAATCGGCTCATAATCCGAAAGAAAGTGGAATCGGCAAAAATAAAGCGGATTATCCTTCTGAATTGGATGGAAAATGGGAGCATTTTTGCCGGAGTCTGGAAAGATATCGAATTTTATCCAGAAATCTACGCATCCATGAACTCCTGTATATGCTTTATGAGGAAAGCTCCTACTATCTTTATGTTCAGAGCCTTCCCATGGGAGAGAAGAGAAAGGCGAATCTGGACCGATTAATTGATGATGCGAAGAAATTCGAAAAAGGAAGCTATAGCGGTTTGTTCCATTTTATCCGCTATATTGAAAAAGCGAGAAAGAAGGATTATGACGAGGGAGAAGCGAGTGTTTATTCGGAAAACGACAATCTTCTTCGCATTATGTCCATTCATCACTCCAAGGGCTTGCAGTTTAAGGTGGTTTTTCTTTCCCTATTGCAAAAGAGCTTTAACAAGATGGATAGCAGGGAAACCATCCTTCTTGATGAGCAACTTGGCATGGCCTCGGATTATATTGATTTGGAGGAGAGGATAAAATATACTTCATTACATAGAACGGCTATTAAAGAGAAAATCAATGAAGAGAATCTGGGAGAGGAGCTTCGGCTTCTCTATGTTGCAATGACAAGAGCTGAGGAAAAGCTGATTATGACGGCAAGCTGCAGCAGCTTTTCCAAGCTGGAAAAAAAGTTTGCCGCTAAGCAGGATTTAAGTATAGAGGACTTAAGGGGAGCAAACTCTTATCTGGATTTTCTTATGCTGGCATTTTCTAAGGTGATTTTTCAGGGACTGGAGCATTCTCCTTTGAAACTTAGTCTGCTCACGCAGGAAACAATAAAGGATGAAGCAGAAAAGGAGAAAGAAGAAGCGATAGACGTTGAAAAGGCACTTTACCAATTTTTGCGGAGTCCAAAAGAAAAGACGATAGAGGAAGAATGCTGGGACAAGGATTTTCATTATGTTTACCCACATGAAGAGAGTACACATCTTTATCCGAAATATGCGGTATCCCTTTTGAAGGAAGAAGCGATGGAGAAGCTTAAGGAGGAGATGCGCTCGCTTGAAAAGAAAGAGCAAACGGAAGTGATTCAAATTCAAGAACTTCCGAATGAAGATACGGAATTTCATTCTTATTCCGAGAAAAAAGAGAAAAGCCGCGGGGCACGGATTGGAGACAGCTTTCACCATGCTTTGGCTTTATTTGACTATAATAAGGGATTAGAACAGCTTCCGGATATATTGGAAGAAGAGGAGCTGGAACTCATTCATAGAGGCAAACTGGAAAAATATTTAGCATCTCCCTTGGGCATCAAAATGAAAGAAGCTTTTCGAGAGAAGCGACTGTTCCGCGAAAAACATTTTATGCAGGCACTTCCTTATAAGGAGCTTTTCCAAAAGGGGGAGGAAAGAGAAGAGGTTCTCCTGCAAGGAATCATTGATGCTTTTATTGTTGAAGAGGACGGGATAATCCTTGTTGACTATAAAACCGATCGGGTAGGGAACGCAGCGGAGCTTGTCGAGCGTTACAGAAAGCAGATGGAACTATATAGTGCGGCATTGGAAGCTATAATAGGGATAAAAGTGAAAAGAAGGGTGCTCTATTCTTTTGCTCTCGGAAAAGAAGTAGAGCTGTGATTTACGGGTGGATTGTGTAACAAGGGTATTTTCTTTTTCATTTTATTTTGATAAAATGAAAGCTCAAGTTATACAATCCAAATTTATTTTTTGTACTAAGTTATATTTCGCCGATATAATCGGCAGTTTTTATCTGTAAAATATTGCTCCTCTTTCAGATTCGAAATCATTCTTTGTAAGGAAAAGGATCTCCCTAGTTCAATTATCGATTCATTTCTATCTAAACCGGAAAGAAATCAGGAAACTGAGAAGAATCAAGAGCAAAGCATTATCTAATGCTATATTTTTGCCGATAAAATAGAGTACTTGAAGGAGTGAGTAGAGTAAAGATGGAAGGAACAGAGGAGAATAATTCCATGGATGAAATGAACAGGGAAGCCGGTGAGTCTGTAACAGCGGAAAAGAAAAGAAGGGGACGACCCAAGAAAGCGGAGACGGCAGAGCTTGTTTCCGCAGAATCCGCTTTGGAAAAAGAAGTGAAAAAGAGTAGTAAAGCAGCCGGAACAAAGAAATCAACCGTGAAGAAAACAACGGCTAAGTCTAAGGATGGTTCTGAAGAGGATAAAGGAGCTTCTACAAAAGCTCATCCAAGTTCAGAAAAAGAGACGGAAAAGTCGGAAAAACAGAAGGAAAAACCGGAAAAAAAGAAGGAAAGTCCGATAAAAGCGAAAACGGTAGCTGTCAAAAAGAAGGAATCATCTGTTCAAGAAACTTCTCTGTCCATAGATAAAACAGAGCTTCCTACAGAAACTTCTACTGAGGAGAAAGTAGAATTGAGCTCCGAAGCTAATCTTTCTCCCATTTCTACAAAGATGGCAGTTGAAGAAAACTTCGCTTCCTATTCTGCGGAAAATCTTCCGCTTCAGACCCCCAAAGAGGAATCCGTCAAAAAAGAAGGACCGAGAGATGCCGATGCAAGGGCTGTTCACGGTATTTTGGAAATCATGCCTGAAGGCTACGGTTTTATCCGTTCGGAGAATTTTCTTCCGGGAGATCAAGATGTCTATGTAAACAATCTGATGATTCGTCGTTTCCATCTGAAGACGGGAGATATGCTTTACGGCTATGCCAAGTCCAGAAATCCGCAAGAACGTTACAGTGCATTGCTTTACATTGAAAGAGTAAATTCACTTCCTCTTTCCGCAATTTTCGGTCGTTCCGATTTCGACAAGCTGACTCCTATCTTTCCGGATGAGCGTATTCCCATGGAAAGAGAAGGAAAGCGTGTTTCCACCTCACTTCGGGTCTTGGATCTCTTAGCTCCGATTGGAAAAGGCCAGAGAGGAATGATTGTTTCTCCTCCTAAGGCCGGAAAAACCACTTTGCTAAAGCAGATTGCACAGTCTATTTTGAAAAATGAACCCGATATGACTCTTATGATTCTTCTGATTGACGAGAGGCCGGAAGAAGTAACGGATATGATGGAAGAAGTAGTGGGAGATAAGGTACAGGTTATTTATTCCACCTTTGATGAACTTCCGGAACATCATAAGAGAGTAGCGGAGATGACCATCGAAAGAGCAAAGCGTCTGGTTGAACAGGGACAGGATGTGTGTATCCTTTTAGACAGTATTACAAGGCTGGCAAGAGCCTATAATCTGATTGTTCCTTCTTCTGGAAAGATTCTCTCCGGCGGTATGGATTCAGCGGCATTGCACATGCCGAAGCGTTTCTTCGGCGCGGCAAGAAATATCCGTGAGGGCGGAAGTCTTACCATTTTGGCCACTGCTTTGGTGGATACCGGATCCCGTATGGATGATGTGATTTATGAGGAATTTAAGGGAACGGGCAATATGGAACTGGTATTGAATCGTGAACTGCAGGAAAGACGCATTTTCCCGGCAATCGATATTCAAAAATCCGGCACCAGAAGGGATGACCTTTTGCTTAGTCCGTTAGAGAAGGATGCGGCAGATTTTTTACATCGTGAACTTTCCTCTGATAAAAAGAGCGCTGTGGAAGACACTTTGTCTCTTTTTGACAGAACCCTAAACAACATTAAGCTTTGCGAAACTCTGGTAAGGGGAAGAAGCATAAGTTCCATGGACAGACCTTCTACGGAACGAAATGAGAATGTCTACGTTCGAGTCAATAAGAAAAATTTTTAAAAATAAATGTAACCTTTACAGATATCCTCTGTCTCTATATATGTGGATAAAAAAATGGATCCACAGAAAGAGCGGCTTAACCGCTTGTTAGAGATGGAGGATAAAAAAATGAAAAAAAACACTTTAACTGAAAAGAATGCTTTATGGAAGAAAGCAGCTGTCCTTTCCCTTTCCGTGCTCATGGGGGCATCCATGATGGCATGTGGAGCTAAGGGCGGAAGCAGTGCTGCTGAGAAGAATACAACTGTGGCTGCCTCCGAGACTGCAAAGGAAACAGAAAAAGCGGAAGAAAAGAAAACGGATGGGGAAGAATTGAAGGGTAAGATTTCCGAAATCAAAGACTTCATGTTTACCGTAACCACGGAGGATGGAAAGTCCTATGCACTAAGCTTTGACAAAAAGCCGGAGGGACTTAGCGAGGTAAAGGACGGAGATGAAGTTGTTGTGCATTACACCGGAGAACTTTCCGAGGCAGATGCCTTCACAGGAGAAGTTCTTTCTGTAGAAAAAGCCTAATCTGTAGAAAAGCATAATCGGTTCACACTTCGGACAAATTTTTTTCTTATTCTCTTACATAAGGGTGTAACGAAAATCAGAAAAATTTGTAGGTGAGTATGGAAGATCAGCAGATCATAGATTTGTTTTTTGCACGAAGTGAAGAGGGGATTCTCCGTTTGCAGGAGCAATATAAGGCGTACTGCGGAAAAATAGCAGGACAGATATTATCGCAAAAGGAAGATGTGGAAGAAATCCTTAACGATACCTGGCTAAGCGTCTGGAATGCAATTCCTCCGGAGAAACCCCTGTTTTTAAAGGCTTATTGTGCAAAAATTGTGAGAAATTTTGCGATTAATCGATTAAAGATGTTGCATGCTAAAAAGCGTGCGGGAAATGATTTTATAGAAAGTATAGACGAACTCGGAGAAGATATACAGCTTTCTATTAATAACGTAGAAGAGCATATCAATGAAGATGCTCTTGTTGCGGCTATCAATGCATTTCTCGGAGAACAAAAGAAAGAGAGTCGAGTTTTCTTTATTCGCCGATATTTTTATCATGAGGAGATTAAAGAGATAGCGGAGCGCTTTAATGCAAGCGAAAGTAAGGTTAAGGTGAGTCTTTATCGTATGAGAGATGCTTTAAAGAAGAAGCTGGAAAAAGAAGGGTTACTATGAAGGATTGGAAGCTGATAGATGCGATAGGAAAAATTGATGATCGTTTTATTCTGGAAGCCGATGAGGAAGCCGTGAAGAGCAAAACAAAGCTTTTTTCCTTCCACGGAAAGGAACTAAGAAAAGGAGTAAAACATCCTTTTATTAAGACTGCAGTTGCGGCCTGCCTTATGCTTTCCCTGATTCTTCCCAATGTTTCGGAGCAAAGTGCATATGCACTACAGGCGATTCCGGGTCTTGGACGATATTTCCAGTTCATTACCCTTCGGAAGTATTCGTTTAATGACGGTAATCATTCTGCTAAGGTTCAGACTCCCTATCTTGCCGTGGATGGCTTGGATGCGGAAGGAGATGCCTTAAAGGAAGAGGAAATGGTGGCCGGTGAAGCGGCAGAAAGCAAAGACTTAAGCCTTTCCGACAGTTCTGCTTTGGAAAAGTCCGAAAAGGCGAATTCGGCGAAAAAGATTAATTTAGATATCGAGAAAAAGACGGAAGAGTGGATTCGAGAATTCAAGGAAGAACTGGCTGGCACCGAGTTTAAAAATCTGGATGTAAGCTCTGATTTGATTTTAAACTCCGAAGATTACTATGTTCTGTCCCTTTCCGTGTTAAAGCAAGAAGGAGATTCGGAAACCGTTCACCACTATTATACGGTAGATAAAAAAAGCGGAAAGCTCCTAAGCCTCCCGGAACTTTTTTCGGATAGGACAGATTATAAGAAAATACTCTCAGACGAAGTAAAAAGACAGATTAAAGAACATAACAGAAGTTCCGAAAACAAATACTTTGTCCGTGACGGCGAGGATAATGAGGGCTTTGAGGAAATTGGAGATGAGCAGAGCTTCTATATCAATGCGGATAATCAATTGGTTTTGGTCTTCCCCCAAGGAGAAGTAGCACCGATGTCTATGGGAGAAAGTCAATTTATTATGCCTAAGAGTATATGGCAGGAGAGCTAGGCTTATGATAGAATGGTATGTGGTAAATTTGACTTTGCATACTAAGGACGAAGAATGAAGTTCACAAAATACAGTATAGAGAATCGTTTATATGAAATGAAAAGTAA
>ERZ773197.1223-NODE-1223-length-18386-cov-24.891113_pt1 | contig 18386 bp, 16 predicted proteins | sample MGYA00580999_ERZ773197 | MGnify/ENA primary metagenome ERZ773197 (study PRJEB29015, sample SAMEA2738166) | human oral metagenome | biome: human oral; feature: human-associated habitat; material: saliva | place: China | collected 2185 ...
TCCAAATCCGCCAGCTCAAACGCGGCATTGTCTTTTTGCTGCTCGACCAAATAAGCGACCAACATGCCAAACTGCGTACCCCAGTCGCCGACATGGTTTTGACGGATAACAGTGTTGCCCATAAATTCCAACACGCGTGAAATGCTGTCGCCGATGATGCTGGAACGCAAGTGGCCGACGTGCATTTCTTTGGCCAGATTGGGCGAAGAGTAGTCGATAACGACGGTTTGCGGTTTGTCGGTTTTCGCTATGCCAAAACGCGCGTCGTTCAAGGCCGTCTGAATGTTTTGCGCGAGGAATTCAGGACGCAGGCGCAGGTTGATGAAACCCGGGCCGGCGACTTCCGCGCTTTCAATCACGGCGTTGCCCGCCAATGCTTCGGCCACTTTTTGCGCCAACTCGCGCGGATTTTGTTTGGCTTTTTTCGCCGCACCCATCACGCCGTTGATTTGGAAATCGCCGTGTTCGGCATTTTTGGTCGGCTGCAAAACAACGGGGCTGTCGGCGATGCCTGCGGCGGCAAAGGCGGCGGCGGCTTCGCGTTCGACGGTTTGGTATAAATTCATGTTGTCGGTCTCTATCAATTCAAATCAGGCGGTATTTTAAAAGAATTTCGGGCTTTAAAACAGGGCAAGCTGCAATACTTTTCCAGCGGCTTGTTATATGATTGCATTCTGATTCAACGATTTTGCTGTAAAGGCCGTCTGAAAGGAAAATCCATGAACCCAAAAAATACGCTTTGTCTGATTGTCGATATTCAAGAACGCCTGCTGCCCGCCCTTTCCGGCGCGGACGAAATGTTGGAACGCTGCCGCCTGCTGATTCAAGGCTTGACGGCTTTGGACATCCCCTTTGCCGTAACCGAACGATATCCGAAAGGTTTGGGCAACACTGTGTCCGCCGTATCGCTGCTGTTGCCCGAAGGTACGCCGGTTGTCGAGAAAACCCAATTTTCGGCGTTTTTGCCCGAAATTCAGGAAATCTTACGCAAAAACGACATTAAAAACGTTATTTTGGTGGGGGCGGAAGCGCATATCTGTATGCTTCAGACGGCCTTGGATTTGAAGGCGCAAGGTTACGCCGTATCCCTGCCTTTTGAATGCACTGCCTCGCGTACAACGGCCAACCGCGACAATGGTTTGGCGCAACTGAGCCGTCAGGGCATTACCGTTTCCAATGTCGAAAGTATTTTGTTCCAACTGCTCGGCGATGCCAAACATCCGGCCTTTAAGACCATCTCCAAACTGATTCAATAAAAGGCCGTCTGAAATGCAATACACCATCCGCCCTGCCCTGCGCCAAGACTTACCCGCCATCGTCGATATTTACAACAGCACCGTGGCCACGCGCCAATCCACGGCCGATTTGTCGCCGACCACGGTTGCCGAACGCGAAATGTGGTTTGCCGCACACACGGACAAACGCCCGATCTACGCCCTTTACGATGCCGACGGCACCGTATTGGCCTGGGGCAGTTTCAGCGATTACCATCCGCGCTACGCCTACCACATCAGCGCAGAAGTCAGCGTTTATGTCCGCCACGATATGCGCGGCGCAGGCGTGGGCAAAATCCTGTTGCGGCACATGCTCGAACGCGCGCCGTCCTTAGGCATCCGCAACGTCATCGCGCTTGTGTTCGGCCACAACTATCCGAGCCTGAACCTGTTTCACCGTTTCGGTTTTGAAGAATGGGGGCGACTGCCGCAAGTCTGCGATTTGGAAACCATGTTGGCAGACGTGGTGATTTTGGGTAAAAGGATTGTGGATTGATTACGGCAAAGGCCGTCTGAAAACTGAATTCAGACGGCCTTTTGACGGCAAAACCTTTATTGCGGTTTCTTCGCCAGCATGGTAACGAATTTAAACTGAATCGGATTGCCGAATTCGTCTTTCGCGTGCATCGAACCCAGCTCTTCTTTGTATTCCACCAATTCCCAATCCTTATAGTATTCGCGCAGTTCACCCTCGCCAAACTTGAACGGGAACGGCATCGGACAAGGGAAATCTTCCGTATCCATCGCAGACACGATCAGGTTGTAGCCGCCGGGGTTGGTGTGTTCCTTCATATTGGCAATCACGTCAGGAACGTAACGCGGCATCAGGAACATAAACACCACGGTCGCCACCATATAATCAAAGTTTTCCTGAATATTGGTGGCGTTGAGGTCGTATTCAAACGCGCGGACATTCAACTCTTCAATACGCGCCAGCTCTTCCACGTTTTGAACCGCATGGGGATTATTATCGACAGCGGTAACGTCAAAACCTTTCAAACCCAGATACAGCGCATTGCGGCCCTGGCCGCAGCCCATATCCAAAACCTTGCCGACAGGCACGATGCCTTCGGCGGCGCGGACGGCCGAATGCGTCGCGCTCATGCCGTATTTCTTATTGAAATAGTCCGCCGCCTCGCAGTAAAACGACAGTTGAATTTCCGTGTCTTGCGTTTGCGGCGCGATAAAGTGCCATGCTTGCGGATGGATAATCCAATCGCCGCTCTCAGGCGTCAGCTCGTGCGTGGCCGTAATATTGCCCGCTTCGTCCAATTCATTGAAGTTCAGACGGCCTTGGAGGACATTGAGGCAGCCCCAAGTACCGGCGGCGGTATTGTGTTTGGACAACAAGGCTTCGGGAATCTCGTCCGCCGTCCACACCGGCATCTGTTTGTAACAAAACAATTCTTGCTGTTCGCTCATCATGTTTCCTTTCTATTTTGACGGTTTCAACACAGCTTCTGCCAAGGCTTTCTGAATGGCAATCACGCTTTTGTCGCTTTTAAATTGCAAGGTTTCGGTCGGCGCTTCGCCGGAAGAAACCCAAATCTTCAGCTCGGCATCCAAATCGAAATGGCCCGAGGTTTCCACTGAAAAGCGCGACACGGAACGGTACGGAATCGAACGGTAAGACACTTTCTTGCCGGTCAACCCCTGCTTGTCCACCAATACCAGCCGATATTCGGTAAACACAATCAAATCGCGCACCAGGCTGAATGCCATTTTTACCTGTTCGCCATCAATCAGGATATTCGCCAAATCGCGTTCCACCGCATCGGCGTCTTTTTGCGAAGCATTGCCCAAAAGGCCGCTGAACAATCCCATATCTGCCTGCTTTCTATACGAGTGATAAGTCAGGGTATTTTACACGCGCAAACCGTATTTGCCGATATTTCAGACGGCCTTATGTTATGATACCGCCTTATTCGACAAAGACATGCCCATGGATAAACCCGTTTACCTCTACACAGACGGCGCATGCAAAGGCAACCCCGGTGCAGGCGGCTGGGGGGTATTTATGCGCTACGGCACACATGAAAAAGAACTGTTCGGCGGCGAAGCCGAAACCACCAACAACCGCATGGAGCTGACCGCCGTCATCGAAGGCCTGAAATCCTTAAAACGCCGCTGCCAAGTCGTCATCTGCACCGACTCGCAATACGTCAAAAACGGCATGGAAAGCTGGATACACGGCTGGAAAAAAAACGGCTGGAAAACCGCCGCCAAAAAACCGGTCAAAAACGACGATTTATGGAAAGAGCTGGATAGTTTGGTTCAACAGCACGATGTCCGCTGGACTTGGGTAAAAGGCCATGCCGGACACCCTGAAAACGAAAAAGCCGACGAGCTCGCCAATCAAGGGGCGGCAAAATTTGCATAACACTTCACCCATGACTGTACTCAAATATCTCAAACCATTCTTTTGGATTGCTATCATTGCATTGATTTGTGTGACGCCAAGAGCACTTATGTTCGCCTATTCGCCCTTTCATAATGTCTATGATTATTTTAACTTTGGATTGTGCGATCACATTAAGAGTGCCGAAGAATGTGACGACTTAATCACGCCCGCCTATTTATTTTGGTGGTTTATACCCAAACCGTGGTTTTTCACATTCATCACACTGACTGCTATTTACCTCATTCTAAAAATCCTGATTGAAATCATCCGATTCCTATTCAGACTGAGAAAGAAAAACCCATGACCTGCCCTATCTGCACTGCCGACAACGAAGATATTTTGCTGCAAACGCCAAACCTGCGCGTTATCGCCGTCCACAACGAAGCCGGCGCACCGGCATTCTGCCGCGTTATTTGGAATGACCATGTTTCCGAGATGACCGACCTTTCCCCTGCCGAACGCAACGAAATCATGGAAATGGTGTATCAAGTTGAAGCAGCAATGCGCCAAGTCTTCCGCCCGGCCAAAATCAATTTGGCCAGCCTCGGCAATGTTGTACCCCACCTGCATTGGCACGTCATCGCCCGTTTTGAAAACGACGCCAACTTCCCCGCGCCGATTTGGGCCGCTCCTGTCCGCGAACACGGTATGGCCTTGCCCGAAAATTGGCCGGAAAAAATCAAAAACTTAATCGCTTAAACTTTCAGACGGCCTGTAAGGTCCGACACGCCAAGTTCAGGCCGTCTGAACATATAACGAAAGGAAAACCTCAATGAACTCCACCACGCGCCGCCATTTCCTGCGTACCTGCTCTGCCGCGGCAGGCGCAGGGTTGTTGCAAGCCTGCGGCACAGGCACGACCACCACGCCGCAAACCAAAACCACATCTACCACCGCGAAAGCCCAAACCGTGCAACCTAAGCAACCTCATCCGCCACGTTCCGGCGACAACCTCCTGCGCGTTGTTGCGCCGTCAGGCTTCGCCGAAGACCCCAACCGCGTGACCACCGGCCTGACCCGCCTCTACAACGCAGGCTTTACCGTGACCAACCAACAAGCAGGCAGCCGCCGTTACCAACGCTTTGCCGGCAGCGATGCCCAACGCGCCGCCGACTTCCAAGAAGTTGCCAGCGGCCGCGTCGAAACGCCTAAAGTCTTGATGGGCCTGCGCGGCGGCTACGGCGCGGCACGCATCCTGCCGCAAATCGACTTTGCCTCACTCGGCGCCAGAATGCGTGAACGCGGCACATTGTTCTTCGGTTTCAGCGACGTGTGCGCCGTCCAACTCGCCCTGTTGGCCAAAGGCAATATGATGAGCTTTGCAGGCCCGATGGTGTACAGCGAATTCGGCAAAGCAGACCCCAGCGTCTTTACTATGGATTCGTTCATCCGCGGCACGACCAACAACGTCAACATCGTTGATGTCCCAACCATCCAACGCGCCGATGTCAACGTCGAAGGCACATTGTGGGGCGGCAACCTCAGCGTTCTCGCCTCCCTCGCCGGTACGCCTTACATGCCCGATATTCAAGGCGGCATCCTTTTCATCGAAGACGTCAGCGAGCAACCCTACCGCATCGAGCGCATGCTCAATACGCTTTATCTGTCAGGTGTTTTGCAAAAACAACGCGCCATCATCTTCGGCGATTTCCGCATGGGCAACATCCGCGACGTGTACGACTCCAGCTACGATTTCTCCGCCGTCGTCAACCACATTTCGCGTACCGCCAAGATTCCTGTGTTGACCGGTTTCCCATTCGGCCACATCACCAACAAAACCACTTTCCCTTTGGGCGCGCATGCCAAAGTCCGCAGTACCGGCAACGGCGGTTATTCCGTTACCTTCAGCGGCTACCCGATGCTGAACCCGTCCGCGCTGACGCTCAACAACCTGCTGCCGCCTCCTGTTCCGACTTACGACAGTACTATTTACCGCGACAGCATCACTGAAGAAGTCACCGAATAAGGCTTGTTCAAATCAAAAGGCCGTCTGAAACCCAGTTTCAGACGGCCTTTTTATATCTTCATCTTAACCGTAACGTCGTTGAAAATCTTTCATAAAGTCGGCCAACGCGTTCACACCTTCAAGCGGCATCGCATTGTAAATGCTGGCACGCATACCGCCGACGGTTTTATAGCCCTTAAGCAAGCACAAGCCCTGCAACTCGGCTTCCAACACAAAACGGCGGTCCAAGTCTTCGCTTGCGGTTTTGAAGACCACATTCATCTTGGAACGCGCATCAGGATGAATATCGTTGATGTAAAAACCGCCGCTGCCGTCTATCGTCTCATACAAGGTTTGCGCCTTTATTCGATTGACCGCTTCAATTTTTTTCACACCGCCCTGCGTTTGCAGCCAACGGAACACCAAACCCGACATATAAATCGCATAAGTGGAAGGCGTGTTGTACATACCGTCACGGTTGATGTGCGAACGGTAGTTGAACACATCGGGAATATCGTTCGGACAACGCTCCAGCAAATCCTCGCGGATAATGACCACGGTCGCACCGGCAGGGCCGATATTTTTTTGTGCGCCGGCATAAATCAAGCCGTAATCGGATACATCAAATTCACGCGACAAAATCTCGCTCGACATATCGCACACCAGCGGCGGCAGGCCGTCTGAAAGTTTGGGGACGTTTTGATACTGCAAGCCGTTGACGGTTTCATTAATCGCAAAATGAACAAACGCAGAATTCGGGTTCACATCCCAATCCTCAACCGCAGGCAGGTTTTTATAGGCATATTGCTCGCCACCATGCGCGGCCAAACGGATTTCGGCATTGCTCAAACGGCTCATCTGTTCATAGGCGATACGGCTCCAGTTGCCCGTTACCACCGCGTCGGCAGTCGCAAAACCATGCGCCAAATTCATGGCCACCATATTAAATTGCGTGGTCGCACCGCCCTGTAAAAACAGGATTTTATAGTTGGACGGAATATTCAAAAGCTGGCGCAAGTCTTGTTCGGCATGATGCAGAATGCTCAAAAACATATCCGAACGGTGGCTCATCGCCATCACGGGGAAACCCGTACCGTTGTAGTCGAGCATTTCCTGTTGCGCGGTACGCAATACCGCTTCCGGCAATACGGCAGGACCTGCGGAAAAATTGTAAATCGGGTGTGCGGACATGGCGGCCTTCTTTCTTATTCGGTGGGTATGAAGAAATTGTAGAACCGCCTTGCACATTGTGCAAGCACGAAAAATCAGGAAATCCAAGGCCGTCTGAAAACAAAACAATGCCAATCCTTTGTTTTAAAAAATAATTTAAGAAATACCACACCAAAACTTGTCAACAATTTCCTTTTCAGACAGCCTCACTCTTCCACCTTCCATTTAAGCAATCACTTCAAAAAATCCACGCCAAATCAACGCTTTTCTTTTATCTTGAAAACAGTTATAATAGGTCAATTTTTCAAATCACACGAAAAATGGCCGCGCGGCCATTTTTTTGTTTATGTACTTCTGGAGAAGCATGGATATTCAAAGCATTCTTGATAAAACCCTGCCCGGCTTGGGCTACGAGCTGGTCGATTTCGAACTGACCGCACAAGGCGATTTGCGCGTTTTCATCGATAAAGAAGGCGGCATCACCGTCGAAGACTGCGCCACTGTCAGCAACCATCTGAGCCGCGTGTTTATGGTTGAAGACATCGACTACAAACGTTTGGAAATCTCCAGCCCGGGCCTTGACCGTCCGCTGAAAAAAGCCGCCGACTTCGTGCGCTTTGCCGGCCAGAACGCCAAAATCAAAACACGCCTGCCGATTGATGGTCAGAAAAACTTCATCGGCCGCATCGAATCTTGCGAAAACGACATTGTTACCGTCTCTTTCGACGGCAAAACTGCCCAAATCGAATTGAGCAACATCGACAAAGCCCGTTTGCGCCCCGAATTTAAATTTTAAAAACCGATTACTTTGGAGATTCTAGAAAATGAGTCGCGAAATGTTACAGCTGGCCGAAGCGCTGGCAAGTGAAAAAAACGTTGAAACGGAAGTCGTATTCAAAGCCCTTGAATTCGCCCTCTCTACTGCTGCCAAGAAAAAAGCCGACCGCGAGCACATGGATGTGCGCGTCGAAATCGACCGCGATACCGGCGAATACCAAACCTTCCGCCGCTGGCTGATTGTTGCCGATGAAGACTACACCTACCCCGACGTAGAAAAAACCATCGAGGAAATCCAAGAAGAAATTCCCGGCACCACCATCCAAATCGGCGAATACTACGAAGAGCAGCTGCCAAACGAAGGCTTCGGCCGCCAAGCTGCCCAAACTGCCAAACAAATCATCCTGCAACGCATCCGTGATGCGGAGCGCGAGCAAAACCTGAACGAGTTCCTCGCTTCTAAAGAAGACATCGTTTCCGGTACGGTAAAACGTGTCGAGCGCCACGGCATCATCGTTGAAGTCGTCGCAGGCAAACTGGACGCACTGATTCCGCGCGAAGAAATGATTCCGCGCGAAAACTTCCGCAGCGGCGACCGCATCCGCGCCCTCTTCCTGCGTGTGGACGAAATCGGCAATACCGGCCGCAAACAAGTCATTTTGAGCCGTACCAGCGGCGACTTCTTGGCCAAACTCTACGCCAACGAAGTGCCTGAAATTGCAGACGGCCTGTTGGAAATCCGCGAAGTAGCACGCGACCCCGGCCAACGCGCCAAAGTTGCCGTTAAAGCCAACGACCAACGCATCGACCCGCAAGGTACTTGTATCGGCGTGCGCGGTTCCCGTGTTAACGCCGTGAGCAACGAATTATCCGGCGAACGCATCGACATCGTATTGTGGTCTCCTGAGCCTGCCCAATTCGTGATGAATGCGCTGTCTCCTGCCGAAGTGAGCCGCATCGTAATTGACGAAGACAAACACGCTGTTGACGTAATCGTTGATGAAAACCAACTGGCGCTGGCCATCGGCCGCGGCGGTCAAAACGTCCGTCTGGCTTCCATCCTGACCGGCTGGCAACTGAACATCATGACCGTTGAAGAAGCCGACGAGCGCAATGCCGCCGAAGATGCGGTTATCCGCAACCTCTTCACCACCCACTTGAACATCGACGACGAAACCGCCGATATCTTGGTGGAAGAAGGCTTTGCCACATTGGAAGAAGTTGCTTACGTTCCAGCGGCAGAATTGCTCTCGATTGACGGTTTTGACGAAGAAATCGTTGAAACCCTGCGCAATCGCGCACGCGATGCGATCCTGACCATTACCATCGCCGCAGAAGAAAAACTGGGTGAAGTGTCTGAAGACATGCGCAATTTGGACGGCGTAGATTCCGATATGTTGCGCAAACTGGCCGAAGCCGGCGTTACCCAACGCGATGATCTGGCCGAGTTGTCTGTTGACGAATTGGTCGAAATTACCGGTGTTGACGAAGAAGAAGCCAAAAAAGTGATTTTGGCTGCACGCGAACACTGGTTTACTGAAGAAAATAACTAAGGGGGTACTGAATGAGTAATACAACCGTAGCGCAATTTGCCGCCGAACTAAACCGCCCCGTCGATGATTTGCTTAAACAATTGAAAGAAGCCGGGGTCAACAAAAACAGTGGCAATGACAGCATAACCACTGACGACAAACAACTGTTGACTGCTTACCTGCAAAAGAAAAACGGCAGCAACAGCGGCACCATCAGCATCCGCCGCAAGAAAACCGAAGTCAGCACCGTTGACGGCGTAAAAGTGGAAACTCGCCGCCGCAGCCGTGCCGTTACCATTCCTTCTTCCGAAGAATTGGCAGCGGAAGCCAAAGCCAAAGCCAAAGTAGCAGCGGAAAACCAGAAAGCCGAAGCAGAAAAAGCAGCCGCTCAAGCTGCTGAAGAAAAAGCCAAAGCTGAAGCAGAAGCTGCCGCGAAAGCCGAAGCCCGTGCCAAAGCAGAAGCTGAAGCAGCCAGACTGAAAGCAGCCAAAGCCGCACCCAAAGCGGAAGGCAAACCCGCCGAAGCCCAAAAAGAAGAAGCCAAACCGGTTGAAGCCGTAGAAACCAAGACCGAAGCAAAAGTTGAAGCTAAAGCAGACAACAAGCCGTCTGAAAAATCCGTTGAAGCTGAAAAACCAGCAGAAGCTAAAAAACCTGCCAAAGCCAAACAAGACAAAGGCGGCAAAGGCAAAGAAGCGAAAAAGGCAGCCAAACCTGCCGCTCCTGCCGTACCGCAACCTGTCGTCAGCGTGGAAGAACAGGCTCAACGCGATGAAGAAGCCCGTCGTGCCGCCGCCCTGCGTGCGCATCAAGAAGCCTTGTTGAAAGAAAAACAAGAGCGTCAAGCACGCCGCGAAGCCATAAAACAACAGGCCGAGAAAGACTCAAAACCTACTAAAGAAGCCAAATCAGGCGAACGCAATAAACCTGCCGAGAAAGCCAAAGCAGCATCCGGCGAAGGCAAATCCGAACACAACGCACGCGGTAAAAAAGAAGACCGTCGTGACCGTGACGAAGAAAACCAAGGCCGTAATGCCAAAGGCAAAGGCGGCAAAGGTGGTCGTGACCGCAACAATGCGCGCAATGGCGACGACGAGCGCGTACGCGGCGGCAAAAAAGGCAAAAAACTCAAACTTGAGCCAAACCAACACGCCTTCCAAGCGCCGACCGAACCTGTCGTACACGAAGTTTTGGTACCTGAAACCATTACCGTTGCCGATTTGGCACACAAAATGGCCGTCAAAGGCGTCGAAGTGGTTAAAGCCCTAATGAAAATGGGCATGATGGTAACCATCAACCAATCCATCGACCAAGACACTGCCCTGATTGTGGTGGAAGAACTCGGCCACATCGGTAAACCTGCCGCCGCCGACGACCCTGAAGCATTCTTGGATGAAGGCGTTGAAGCAGTAGAAGCCGAAGCATTGCCGCGTCCTCCGGTTGTTACCGTGATGGGTCACGTTGACCACGGTAAAACTTCCCTGCTGGACTACATCCGCCGTGCCAAAGTGGTACAAGGCGAAGCAGGCGGCATTACCCAACACATCGGCGCATACCACGTTGAAACCCCACGCGGCGTGATTACCTTCTTGGATACTCCGGGTCACGAAGCGTTTACCGCCATGCGTGCGCGCGGTGCGAAAGCAACCGATATCGTGATTCTTGTGGTTGCAGCCGACGACGGCGTAATGCCGCAAACTATCGAGGCGATTGCCCACGCCAAAGCCGCAGGCGTACCAATGGTGGTTGCCGTCAACAAAATCGATAAAGAGGCCGCCAACCCAGAGCGTATCCGCCAAGAGCTGACTGCGCACGAAGTCGTACCTGACGAATGGGGTGGTGATGTACAGTTCATCGACGTTTCTGCTAAAAAAGGCCTGAACATCGATGCATTGCTCGAAGCCGTCTTGCTCGAAGCCGAAGTTTTGGAACTGACAGCCCCAGTCGACGCGCCTGCCAAAGGTATCATTGTTGAGGCTCGTTTGGACAAAGGCCGCGGCGCAGTTGCCACCCTCTTGGTTCAAAGCGGTACGCTGAAAAAAGGCGATATGCTGCTGGCCGGTACTGCATTCGGTAAAATCCGTGCGATGGTTGACGAAAACGGCAAAGCCATCAATGAAGCCGGCCCGTCTATCCCTGTCGAAATCCTCGGCTTATCCGACGTACCGAACGCAGGCGAAGATGCAATGGTATTGGCCGACGAGAAAAAAGCGCGCGAAATCGCCCTCTTCCGTCAAGGCAAATACCGCGATGTACGCTTGGCTAAACAACAGGCCGCGAAACTGGAAAACATGTTCAACAACATGGGCGAAAACCAAGCCCAATCCTTGTCCGTCATCATCAAAGCAGACGTACAAGGTTCTTACGAAGCTTTGGCGGGCAGCCTGAAAAAACTGTCCACCGACGAAGTGAAAGTGAACGTGTTGCACAGCGGCGTTGGCGGTATTACCGAATCTGATGTCAACTTGGCCATCGCTTCCGGCGCATTCATCATCGGCTTTAACGTCCGTGCAGATGCTTCCGCACGCAAATTGGCTGAGAATGAAAACGTGGAAATCCGTTACTACAACATCATCTACGATGCCATCGACGACGTGAAGGCCGCCATGAGCGGTATGCTCTCTCCGGAAGAGAAAGAGCAAGTAACCGGTACGGTCGAAATCCGTCAGGTTATCTCCGTTTCCAAAGTCGGCAACATTGCAGGCTGTATGGTTACCGACGGTGTGGTCAAACGCGATTCCCACGTCCGCCTCATCCGCAACAACGTGGTTATCCATACCGGCGAGCTGTCTTCTTTGAAACGCTACAAAGACGACGTCAAAGAAGTCCGCATGGGCTTCGAGTGTGGTCTGATGCTCAAAGGCTACAACGAGATTATGGAAGGCGACCAACTCGAATGTTTCGACATCGTCGAAGTTGCCCGTACTCTGTAATCAGACAGGCCGTCTGAAAAAAGAGAAGCAGGTTTTGCAATGCGAAACCTGCTTCTCTTTTTTCAGACGGCCTTTTTACAACCATTCATAGTTTGAAACTATTGAAATTGATGTGTGGTATATAAGAAACAAAACAGCCGCACAAGGCAAAACCATTTGGCAAAAGAATAGACGGCAAACTAAGCCTGATAAGGCTCTCTATATATTGTCATATCTTAACGTTTTTGTTGTTTTTCTCAAATTTCGGCACTAGTATATACAGCCTAAACACAATACAAATTAAGCAAAACCGGCCATATGCCGGATACGTTTACTTCCTTGTTACTCTCATCAATATCTAAAGAAAATATCATGACAATCGAAAAAGCAATGCGCATCCGCAATGCGCAATTTGAATTACGACATTTAGAGCAATTACAGCCGTCCCCCCTTGCACAAGCAACAACAGGCACATCGGGAGATGGCGTTTATTATGTAACCCGTAGCGACGATAAAATCATTGAAAACCCAAATGGCGGAGATGATACGGTTTACAGCAACGTCAGCTATACCCTTCCAAACCACGTTAAAAACCTTGTTTTGACCGGTACAGCCAACATTTTTGGCGCAGGCAACAACAGTAACAACATCCTCATCGGCAATGAAGGCCGCAACCGCCTCAACAGCGGTCGCGGTGACGACATCGTTTACGGCGGCGGCGGTAACGATTTTATTAATGGCGGCGAAGGCAATGACCGTCTTTTCGGCGAAGCAGGCAATGACACCCTCAACGGCGAAGCAGGCAATGATGTACTTGAAGGTGGTGAAGGTGATGACACCTACCTTTTTTCTGCCAAAAGCGAGCAAGACACCATCATCGACAATCAAGGCCACAACAGCATCCGCTTTCATACCGACCTGAGCCTTAACGATTTAACTGTCGAAGTCCGAAACAACGAAATCGGTGGTTACGACTGGCTGATTGCCGTGAAAAACAGCAACGCCGTTTTAACCATCAAAAACCAATACACTCAAAACGGTACAACACCGGCAGTCTCACAATTCATCATCGGCACACAAAAACTGGATGTAAACAACTTTGCCAAATATTTTGATATTTCCCTGACTGAGCATACTGAAAGCGGCAAGACCATCGATGGCAGCGACGACAATGACTACCTGATCGGCACATCCGGCGATGATATTATCGATGGCAAAGTCGGTGCCGACATTATGGAAGGTGGAGACGGTAATGACACTTACTACGTTGATGATGTAAAAGATGTGGTTATCGAACAGGCTGGCGGCGGCGAAGACACCGTATTCAGCAGCATTTCCCATACCGCCGCTACCCACGTCGAAAATGTTACCTTGACCGGCTCGGCCAATATTTTTGCCGCCGGCAACAACAGCAATAACATCCTGACCGGTAACGAAGGCCGCAACCGCCTCAATAGCGGACGCGGTGATGATACCGTTTACGGCATGGGTGGCAACGACAACCTCAACGGCGGCGAAGGCAACGATTATCTGGATGGCGGCGACGACAACGATGCCATCAACGGTGATGCAGGCGACGACATTTTGGTGGGCGGCAACGGTAAAGACATTCTGAAAGGCGGCGCCGGAAACGATACCTATATCTACGGCGACAACGATACCATTATCGACAACCAAGGCATCAATATCCTCAAGTTTTCAGACAGCCTGAACAATACCAAGCTCAACCTGAAGACCATTCATAACGATGACGGCAACCAAAGTTGGGAAATTACTTCGGAACAAGGTTCAGCCCTGATTCAAAACCAAATCGGCGCGGATGGTAGTATTTCCATCGACCGTTTCCAGTTCAACGACCAAACCTACACTGCCGCGCAGTTCCAACAAGCCTTTCAAGCGCTGAAGGCCGAAACCATTAAATTTGTCGGCACAAACGGCGACGATACCTTGCATGGCAATGCAGGCAACAATGAAATTGACGGCGGCAACGACGGCCATGACACCATTTATGGCCACGACGGCGATGACATCTTGCGCGAACACAGCGAAACCTATTACGGCAACGAACCTGCTTCCGACGATAAACTCTATGGCGGCAACGGCAACGACAAACTCTATGCCCATGTAGGCGCCGATTTGCTCGACGGCGGCGCAGGCAATGATTATCTGGAAGGCGGCGAACACAACGATACCTATGTTTTCGGAAAAGGTTACGGTCATGACACCATTTTTGACTTTAACTTCGGTTTTGATAGCGAAGCAAGCCTACACAGACTCAACGCCAACGTCGTTAAATTTACCGGCGGCATTACCCTTGATGACCTCGAAATTACCGTTGAAAAAGGTTACGACAAAACCGGGATTGCCGACATGCCCGACAGCAACCAATTTGTATCCAATCCCCTGCTGGATGGCGATACTTGGCATATCCGCATTAAAGGCACAGACGATGTTTTAACCATCAAAAACCAAAGTGGCATTTATGGTGCGATTTCCGAATTTCAGTTTGACGGCAATACCTCATACAGCACAGGCGAGCTGATCAACCACTTCAAACTGTCTATCCCGCACATGATCGGCAACACAAACATCATCCAATACACCGGCCAACCCGTTGAAGAACTCAACCGTGATGTGTACAACAACTTCAACCACACCATCCATGCCGATAGCGATAACAGCGATTTAGATTTGTCGCGTTACACTTCTGTTGTCGAATACAGGGGCAATCGCAGCGATGAAACCATTACTTTGGGCCGAGGCATCAACATTGTCGATACGGCCGGCGGCAACGATACCATTACCGACCCGGGTGCCGACAACACCGTTATCATGTTTGGCAGAAAAAGCGGCAACGACACCTTTAATCCGTATGGTGGCAGCGATACCCAAGTCCTTTTCAAAGAAGGGCTTACACTGAAAGATTTACAGTTGAAAACCGGCGATGATTGGGTCTTAACCATCAAAGATACAGGCGAAACCCTGACCATCCATGATATTGCCAACAATAATGTCGACAGCTTTGTATTCGGAAACGGTAAGAGCTACACCGCCGACGAAATCAACAAAGCACTGATTACTGAAAATACACAAAACAACGGTATCCTGTAAAACTCAAAGGCCGTCTGAAACCTTAATTCAGACGGCCTTAGTCCTTTGCTGATTTATTTATCGTTCTGCTATATAATTATTCTCATTCGAATTCACAAGAAAGAATAAAAATGGATGCCTTAAATCTCCTCACCACGCGTCGCTCTTCCAAAAAACTGACTGCTCCGGCACCCAATGCCGAGCAACTGGAACAAATGCTGCAAGCGGCAACACAAGTTCCTGATCACGGCAATATGCGCCCTTATCGCTTTACTGTAATTCAAAGCGAAGCCGGCTTACAACGTTTCCGCGAGCTGTTGAGCAAGACCGTTACCGAACTCAACTTCGGCGATGATGCCATGAAAAAGGCCGAACGCGTCGGCAACATGGCGCCTATGATTATCGGCGTTACATTTACACCAAACCGTGAAGTGGCAAAACCCAAACCTGAATGGGAGCAAATGCTGACTGCCGGCTGCGCCGCCTATGCTTTGCAACTGGCTGCTTCTGCTCAAGGCTTCGACAATGTTTGGATTACGGGCATGTGGGTCAACAGCCCATTGTTGCGCGAAGCATTTGAGTGTGCCGACAAAGACAAAATCATCGGCCTGATGATGATTGGTTCGCCAACCGAAGAAGGAGGCGGCCCGAAAAATACCAGCTTGGAATGTTTTACAACTTATTGGTAAAGCCTGAAAACACTCAGGCCGTCTGAAAACCTGATTTAATGGTTTTTCAGACGGCCTTTTTATATCTATTATCGAAGCATCAAGCCGGATACATGAACGCTTCAATTTCTTCCAAAGAAATATCCGCCGTCGCGCCATGGCGCGAGGCCACCAATGCACCCAACGCACAAGCAAAAGCAATAGCTTCATGAGGAGGCGCATTATTCAGCAGTTTGTAAGTCAAGCCGCCAAGGAAGCTGTCGCCTGAGCCGACGGTATCCACCACTTTGACGCGGAAACCGCAATGACGGTATAACTCGCCGTCCTTATACAAAACCGCGCCATGGCTGCCCAAAGTCACGCAAAGGATTTTGACGCCTGTCAGCTCAACGAGGTAGCTGATATTTTGCTCGATACTATGATAAGGAGAGCCATAGGCCGCAGCCAATTCATACAACTCATCATCATTGAGTTTGACCATATCGGACTGTTTCATGGTCTCCAACAAGCGGTCAATATCGTAATGGGACTTACGCAGATTAACGTCAAAAATTTTGAATTTGGCGTCTTTCAGCAAAACAGCCAAGCTTTTACGTGAAACTTCATCACGGGTAGCCAAGCTGCCAAAAACGAAAGCATCGGATTCTGCCACACGTTTGATTGCCGCATCATCAACCGCAATCCTGTCCCACGCGCAAGGATAGACAATCTCATAAGACGCACTGCCATACTTGTCCAAGTATACTTTCACCAAGCTGGTCGCACATTCATGGCAAACCTGCAAATAATCAGTATTGACGTTTTTATTTTGAATCTGGCGTAGCAATTCTTCGCCATCGGCATCATCGCCACGACGGCTGATGATGGCAGTATCGATACCCAAAGACTGCAAACGAACGGTAACATTCAGGGGTGCACCACCCAATACCTTTCCGTTTGGAAAATCGTCCCACAGCACTTCTCCGAAACTGGTTACTTTCATTCTTGGCCTTCCTTTTTTGAGGTTGATTGGCAGGGTCTGCACACCCGACAGATTTTTTGCAAATCATGTACTTGTAGTAAAACTCCAGTATCGGGGGCAAAGTATTATGTTTTAAAATATTGGGACTGACAAGCAATTAAGGGGATATCAGACAATAAACTTGATTCATCACAAAATTATATTGTTCCTATTTTTTTCTATTTCTTTCACATTTATCCCCTCCTATTTCATTAAAACAAAATATTCTGAAATTTAAATACAAAAGGCCGTCTGAAAACTGATTCAATCAATTTTCAGACGGCCTTTATTGAAGTATTGCAGCGATTAAACTACAACTTCTTCTTTTTTCTTCACTTCTTTGGCAATGTTCTCACGACTCAAGCCAAACATCAGCAAAAGCGGGCTGGCAACCAATACGGAAGAGTAAATACCGAACACGATACCGATGGTCAGCGCCATAGAGAAACCGTGCAAGGCTGCACCACCGAACACTAACATAGAAACAACCATTGCCTCGGTCGAACCGTGGGTAATGATGGTACGGCTCATGGTTGCGGTAATTGCGTTGTCGATGACTTCCGGCACAGTGTGGCCACGCATATGCGGCTTACGGAAGTTTTCACGAATACGGTCAAACACAACCACAGATTCGTTCACGGAGTAACCCAAAACTGCCAAAATACCTGCCAAGACAGTCAGAGAGAATTCCCATTGGAAGAAGGCGAAACAGCCGAGAATAATCACGATATCGTGCATATTCGCAATAATCGCGGACACTGCAAAACGCCACTCAAAACGCATGGACAAGTAAATAATAATACCTGCCACCACGAAGCTCAATGCCATCAAACCATTGGTAACCAATTCTTCACCAACCTGAGGGCCGATAAATTCAACTTGGCGCAAAGTAACGTCAGGATTGTCTTTTTTCAGCAAATCCATCACTTGGTTGGACAGCTGGGCTGACGTTACACCTTCTTTGTTCGGCAGGCGAATCATGATGTGTTTGTTCGTACCCAATGCCTGAACCTGTACATCACCCATTTTCAGCGTATCGAGGCGTTCGCGCGTTTTATTCACATCCACGCCCTGCTGATATTGGACTTCCATTACCGTACCGCCGGTAAATTCGACGGAGAAATTCAGGCCTTTGGTTACCAAAAAGAACACAGCGGCGATAAACGTAACCAACGAAATAAAGGTCGTCAGTTTGCCGTAGCTCATAAACGGAATATCGCGTTTGATTTTAAATAATTCCATGTTTTACTCCTTGCCTTCTGCCATTTCAGCTTTCGGCTTCCATACCGCACCAATGGAAATATTCCGCAATTTGCGACGGCGGCCGTACCACAGGTTGACCAAAGCACGGAACACGACCACAGACGAATACATCGAGGTCAGAATACCGATACAGTGTACAACGGCAAAACCGCGTACAGGACCGGAACCGAATACCAACAAAGCAATACCGGCAATCAGAGAGGTCAAGTTAGAGTCGACAATGGTTGCCCAAGCATGTTGGAAACCGAGGTTGATGGCCTGTTGAGGTGGTATACCTGCGCGTAATTCTTCACGGATACGTTCGTTAATCAATACGTTGGAGTCAATCGCCATACCCAATGTCAATGCCAACGC
>ERZ773197.1228-NODE-1228-length-18246-cov-24.740421_pt1 | contig 18246 bp, 19 predicted proteins | sample MGYA00580999_ERZ773197 | MGnify/ENA primary metagenome ERZ773197 (study PRJEB29015, sample SAMEA2738166) | human oral metagenome | biome: human oral; feature: human-associated habitat; material: saliva | place: China | collected 2185 ...
TTTTGTAGCTTGTCACAGGTATAACCGACCTGTTCGTAGAAGGCATGAGCTCCAATACGATGGTCTGCAGAGTTTAAACGTATAAACTTGTAGCCACGTTTTTCGGTTTCCTGTTCGAGTCCTTCAAGCAAAGCTTTTCCGATTCCTTTACCTTGCATTTGGGGTAAGACTGCTAAAGCCAAAATATTAAATCCTGCATTGGAATAGAGGGATTCGTAGACTTCTGCATGGACATAACCAAGTAGGGCATGACTTGCTGGATCCTCATAACCTAGTAGGAAGTGATGGGGGTCTTGAGACAACTTAGCCAGTTGACTAGCTGTTTCCTCTGGACTAAAAGCATAACCTAAAGCCTCTTTGTTAATCTCGTAAATAGATACAGTATCTGTTGGTTTTAAAGCACGTAGCATATCAGACCTCCTCAAAAGGGATTGCAGGTATCTTGGCAAGGATATCTTGTCGTGTAATCGCTCCTTGACGTAGAATCTTTACCTTGTCGCCAGATAAGTCTAAAATAGTCGAATCTTGACCAGTTAGAAAGCTATCGTCTTCAAGTCCTATCACTCCATGACCAAGTTCTTTAAGAATTTGCTGGCACTGGGTCCCACTAGCTTTCCCAGAGAGATTGGCAGAAGGTCCGATCAAGGGACCCGTTTTACGAATTAATTCCAATGTTTTTGGATGAGCTGGCATCCGAAAACCAACCGTAGCCATCCCGGAATTAATCCAAGCTGGTACCTCTTCATTGGCTTCGAGAATGATGGTTAAGGGACCTGGTAAAAAGGTTGCGATTAGTTTTGATAGATAAGGTGGCTGATTTTTAGAATAAAATCGAATATCATCTTCGCTGGAAATATTGAGGTTCATAGCCTTTTCACGAGGGCGTTGCTTAAGAGCGTATACCTGATCAACCGCTGCTTCATCCAGTGCCTTTGCAAAGAGGCCATAGACAGTCTCAGTCGGTAAGACAACTGCATGACCAGCTTCTAATTCTTTCTCAAATAGATCCATTGTCTACTACTACCATCCTATCTTGTCCAAATTGGTCTTTTAGAACTCGAACTCGTTTGTCAGGAAATGCTTTTTGAAAGAGATCTTTTACTTTGTTACCTTGCTTATAGCCGATCTCTAGATAAATCTTTCCATCTGGTGTTAAAACACTTGGAGCCTGCTGAGCGATCTTTTCATAGATGGCATAGCCATCACGATCCGCAAAGAGAGCTAAGTGGGGTTCAGAGGCTAAAACGTTGGCTCCAACTTCTTCTACATCTTCCCGAGAGATATAGGGAGGGTTGGAAACAATCAGATCGTAAGGACCTTCTAGTTCATCCAGTACATTTGATGTTTTAAAGGACACAACCGCTTCTAACTGCTGGGCATTTTCCTGAGCAAGAGCTAAAGCGTCCTCTGACACATCACTTGCTTGAACCTGCCAATTAGGTCTAGCGAGGGCTAAGCCAATGGCAATGGCACCACTTCCAGTTCCAATATCCAGAACTCGTAAGGATTCCTTATCGTTTTCCTCAAGAATGAGGGTAACGAGTTCTTCTGTTTCAGGTCTAGGAATCAGCACGCGCTCATCAACTGTAAAAATATGACCACAGAATTCTGCGCTCCCAATAATATACTGGGCAGGGACGTGATGTTTCAACTGCTCAAAGATAGAATCCAGCAAGGCCTGATCCTCTGCTTCCACTTCTTTTTGCAAGGCAAGGACAAAGTCCGTAAAGGTCCAATTTTTTAAAGCACGATATGCGAAGGAGAGGCTTTCTGCTTCCTCTCCAACGGCTATTAATGCTTCTTCATACTGGGCTAATAATTGTCCCAACAACATTATTTGTTCAACTCTTCTAGTTTTTGAGTTTGATCATACAAGACCAAAGCATCGACCACTTCATCCAATTTACCAGATAAGATGGTATCCAGTTTTTGAAGGGTCAAGCCAATCCGGTGATCCGTCACACGGTTTTGAGGGAAGTTGTAAGTCCGGATCCGCTCTGAACGGTCACCAGTACCGATAGTAGACTTCCGCTCAGCGTCTTGCTCGTCTTGGGCAATCTGAGCAAAGTGGTCAGCCACACGCGCACGGATGATCTTCATGGCTTTTTCACGGTTCTTCTGTTGGGTCCGTTCTTCCTGCATCTCTACCTTGATATTGGTTGGCAAGTGGACAATACGGACAGCTGTCGCAACCTTGTTGACGTTCTGTCCACCCGCACCAGATGCGTGGTAGATGTCAATCCGAAGGTCTTTTGGATCAATGTCGTACTCGACTTCTTCGATTTCTGGCATGACCAGAACGGTTGCCGTGGAGGTATGGACACGGCCTTGGCTTTCCGTTACAGGAACGCGTTGCACCCGGTGGGCACCCGATTCATACTTGAGTTTTGAGTAGACCGATTGCCCAGAGATCATAGCTACTACTTCTTTGATCCCACCAACGCCATTGTAGGAAGCTTCCATGACTTCAAAGCGCCAGCCTTGGCTTTCCGCGTATTTTTGGTACATCTGCAAGAGGTCACCAGCAAACAACTGGGCCTCGTCCCCTCCTGCTGCTCCACGGATTTCCAAGATAATATTCTTATCGTCATTTGGATCTTTTGGAAGAAGCAAAATCTTTAGTTTTTCTTCGTACTCTTCTTTTTCAGCCTTAGCATCTTTCAGCTCTTGCTTGGCCATTTCTTCCAAATCTGCATCGCCGCCTGATTCCTTGATCATTTCTTCAGCATCGACGATATTTTGGAGTACTTGTTTGTATTCTCGGTAAGCTGTTACCGTGTCACGAGTGGAAGCCTCTTCTTTTGAAAGCTCCATAAAGCGTTTGGTATCAGAGACCACATCTGGGTCACTCAATAACTCTCCTAACTCTTCGTATCGGTCTTCTACAGCTTGTAGTTGATCATAGATATTCATGTTTGCTCCTTAATTCTTGGTTGTTAGATCATAGATTGCTACAATTTCGTCTTCTATGACTTGGCCAGTTTCTTTAAATCCATAATGGAGATAGCAAGATCTCGCATGTTTATTTTCTGGTTCATAAGATAACCAAAGACTTGTTGCTTTTCCAGCTGGCTCTGTTCGAACAAAGTCAATGACTGCATCCATAGTCGGTTTAAAATAGCCTAAACCTTGAAATCGTTTATCGATCATAAAACGAAATAACAAGTAGTTTCCCTTGCTGATCCCAATTTTCTGGTCATAGGCAATCATAACAAAACCAACTAATACTTCCTTATCATAAACTGCTAAGGGAGCTATAAAATCACCATTTTTATCATATACATAGGCTTCAGCTAAACTAATGGAATTGGATGCAATAAAATTCCTTTGGTTTGGCTGAACTTCTAGATTTAAAACATCAAAATAATTTTTCTTTGTAACATCCCTTAGTTCAATGGTCATAGTCATGATCCTTATTAGATGCTATCAGTGGTGCAAAATAATGTTTGCGGCAAACGGAGATATAGGTCTCGTGTCCACCGATCTGGATCTGCTCTCCATCGTAGACGGGTTTACCCGCTTGAGTGCGCAAGACCATGGTCGCTTTTCGGGAACAGTATTGGCAGATGGTCTTAATCTCCTCGATCTTGTCTGCCAACAAGAGGAGGTGTTTGGAACCTTCAAAGAGTTCATTTCGGAAATCATTTTTGAGGCCAAAAGCCATAACCGGCACATCTAGTTCATCTACAACTCTAGCTAAATCATAGACATGGTGTCGTTTTAAAAACTGTGCTTCATCGACCAAGACACAGTAGGGTTTCTCTTTCAGGCTTTGGATATAACCGAAGACGTCTGTATCGTCTTCGATCGCAATGGCTTCCCGTTTCATACCAATCCGGCTAGAAACAACTCCAAATCCATCGCGCGTATCGATTGCTGAGGTCATGATAACGACGCTTTTTCCTTGCTCTTCATAATTATGGGCTACCTTCAAAATTTCGATGGTCTTACCAGAATTCATCGTCCCATATTTATAATATAATTGTGCCATTTTCCTTCTATTCTCTCTAAAATGTGTTTCATTATATTATAACACGGGCCGTAAATTAGGGCAACTTATAGAGAGCTTCTCCATTGGGTGATTGCTCTTCTAATAAGGAGATTCTGAACCCTATAAAGTCTCATTTCTCTTGTTCGCTCTAGCAGAATATTATTTGTATTTTGCAATTTGAGAATAAAAAAAGCGTCTATCATTTCCCTGACAAAATGACAAACGCATGGTGAGAGACCACTTCTCACAAATTAATTATACCATAATAACTGGAGTTATGTAAGTAGATAGTACTAAATATTGGTAAAAAATTTTTATAATCTATTTTAACCTTTCCATTAGGTGATTCGAATCTTACTAGTCTGCTACTTTTCATTCAAAAATATGATAAAATAGACCTAAGATAGATAGAGGAGGTGGCCCGATGCCATTTGTACGAATTGATTTATTTGAAGGACGCACATTGGAACAAAAGAAAGCTTTGGCCAAGGAAGTAACCGAAGCTGTTGTTCGGAATACAGGTGCTCCCCAATCCGCCGTTCACGTCATCATCAATGATATGCCTGAAGGAACTTACTTCCCTCAAGGTGAGATGAGAACTAAATAAATGAAAGAGAGTGGGACAGAAATCGGTAATTCGTTAGAATTCGATTTCGTCGTCCCACCTCCGCACAGTTGAGTAGGGCTGTAAAAGCTGATGAAATCAGCGTAGTAGAGCCCACTCAACCACTGCGTCTTGCTCGACAATCCAAAGACAATTAAGAGGCTAGGACTTTTGTCCCAGCCTCTTTTGTTTAAGAAACTTGGTATTTCTTTTGAATCTGCCATAGACGCAACTGGTAACAAATACCACTAACAACAATGCTGGAAATTAAGCCAATCCAGTAAGCATACGGACCTAGGTTGGTGACATGGTCTAAAAAGATCCCCAATGGAATAGAGACACACCAATAGCTAAAAACTCCGAGCAAGAAGGGAACGGTGGTGTCCTTGTAACCGCGTAGAATCCCTTGGATCGGTGCTGCGACCGTATCCGCTATTTGGAAAAGTAGGCTATAGGTCATGAAAATAGCTGTCTGGTGGATAAATTCCGGATCAGTGCCATAGAGCCCTGCTACTTGATAGCGATAAAGATAGAGGAAGGTAAGGGTAAAGAAGGCAAACCCAAAGGCTGTCCATCGTCCAATCCGGCAATATTGACGAACCACATCGGGACGACCAGCTCCAATCTCGTAGGACACAATAATAGCCATGGTATTGGAGATGCTAGCTGGAAAAGCGTACATGAGAGTTGAAAAATTCATGGCCGACTGGTGACTGGCAATGGTCATAGATGGGAATTTAGCCATGAGCAAGCCCACTACCGAGAAAATGATGACTTCTGCAAACACAATCCCCCCAATCGGTAAGCCCAAGCGAATCGTCTCTTTCATCTCTTTGAGATTGATAGGTTGAACCTTCCATAGTTGGTAGATGGCTACTTTCGGATGTTTGAAAAGGATCAAAAAGGCAATGATGAGGAGGACCCAGTAGGCCAAAGATGTTCCTAGTCCCGCTCCTGCTCCTCCTAGCTCAGGTAGACCAAAAGCTCCATAAATCAACATGTAGTTAAAACTAGCATTTAAAGGTAATAAGAGCAACATAAGGTACATGGACAAACGAGTAAGTCCCAATGTATCTAGCAAGGAACGGACCACACTAAAGAGCAAGAGAGGCAAAATTCCTAGAGAGAGAAAGGCTAAGTAATGGGTTGCAATCCCCTCTACGACACTTTCTAAACCAATTTTACTTAAGACAATCGGTGCAATCAGCAAGACAAAAGCGATCAAGAGGACAGCCATCATGAAAGAGAGATAAATGAATTGATAAAAATCAGAAGCGATTCTTTTTTTATTCCCCTGCCCTAAGTGATGACCAATAATGGGCGTTAAAGCAGATACAATCCCGGTTAAAAAGGTAAAGAAGGGATTCCAAAGACTGGTGGCGGTTGACACGCCAGCTAAGTCCAAGGTATTGTATTGTCCTGTCATGGCTGTATCGACAAAACTAGCAGAATAGTTGGCTAGTTGATAGACCAGGAGAGGGATAAATAGACTGATAAACAAACGCAAGCGCTCTTTAAAATGATGGGTTAGATACACGGATGATACTCTCTTCTTGTCAATTTGAAATTTTCTCTTACCACTCTACTATATGTCACCTTAAATGTCAAAAAAATAAAGAACTGAAGATCAAACTGATCCTCAGTTCTTTAAGATTACTTTTTGTTGCGGTTCAAGATGGCGTTGAGAATAATTGCCAAGACGCTGGCAACAACAATTCCATTTGCAAAGAACATTTTAAATGCACTTGGAAGGCCGTTAAAGAGGGTACTATTGTTTAACCCTACTCCTGCTGCGATTGATACAGCCGCGATGAGGAAATTGTGCTCATTGTGTTCAAAATCAACACGCGCAAGGATCTGCATCCCTTGAATAGACACAAAACCAAACATAACCAGCATAGCTCCCCCAAGTACTGGACTTGGGATGATTTGCGCCAAAGCTCCAAACTTAGGCAGGAGACCAAGAAGAACGAGGAAACCAGCTGCGTAGTAGATTGGAAGACGGGTCTTGATACCAGACAATTTCACCAAGCCGACGTTTTGTGAGAACCCTGTGTATGGGAAGGTATTGAAGATACCGCCGAGAAGGACGGCTAATCCTTCGGCACGGTAGCCATTGCGAAGGCGCGTGCTATCAATTGGATCTTTTGTAATATCTGAAAGAGCAAGATAGACACCAGTCGATTCGACCATAGAAACTGTCGCGATGATACACATCATGACGATTGAAGTGATTTCAAACTTTGGAGCTCCAAAGAAGAAGGGCGTTGGAACGTGAAGGACTGGAGCTTGCTCTACAGGAGTGAAGTCTACCAAGCCCATAGAAGCCGCGATAGCTGTTCCTACAATCAACCCAATCAAAATAGAAATAGATTTGATAAAGCCTGTCGTATAGATATTAACGACGAGAATGATGAGAATGGTAATCACAGCCAAGATCAAACTTTGAACCGTTGGTTCTGCTGCATTGTTTCCCATGTTCCCAATCGCAACTGGAATCAAGGTCAAACCGATTGTGGTAATGACAGATCCTGTCACAATAGATGGGAAGAGGTTGGCGATTTTAGAGAAGAATCCTGAGACCAGAACGACGTAAATCCCTGAAACAATCAAGGCACCAAACATAGCCCCACTACCATGGCTAGCCCCAATCATGCTAAGAGGTGCCACAGACTGGAAGGCCACCCCGAGGACGACCGGTAGACCAATCCCGAAATGTTTGTTTAACTGCAATTGCAGGAAGGTAGCGACCCCACACATAAAGATATCTGTAGAGATCAGATAGGTTAGTTGGTGGGCATTATAGCCCAAAGCGCCCGCAATCATAATCGGTACTAAAATAGAACCCGAATACATGGCCAATAGGTGCTGCAAGCCTAGAATGGCTGCCTGTGAATGGTTTTCTTGCTTTTGCATTAGATGTCTGCCTCCTTGAATACAACTTGACCATTTTCAAAACGGTCCAAACGAGCTAGGGATACAACTGGGTAGCCGAGTTTTTCTAGCAGTCCACGGCCTTCTTGGAAGGATTTTTCAATGACGATGCCAACTGCTTCTACACGTGCCCCAGCTTGTTCGATAATCTGGATCAAGCCTTTAGCTGCTTGGCCATTTGCTAGAAAGTCATCGATAATCAAGATGCGATCATCTGGTGATAAAAACTTGCCAGCAATGGAAACGGTACTGGTCACTTGCTTGGTAAAGGAATAGACTTCTGCTGTCAAAATCCCTTCATTCATCGTAATATTCTTTGCTTTTTTAGCGAAGATCATAGGAAGTTCTAAAGCTTCTGCGACATAGAGGGCAGGAGCGATTCCGGAAGCCTCAATGGTGACAACTTTAGTCAGTCCAGCATCTTTAAAGCGATTCGCAAATGCCTTCCCAATCTCTTTCATCAGCTGGTAATCCACTTGGTGGGTCAAGAAGGAATCAACCTTAAGGATATTCTCTCCCAAGACATTTCCGTCTTTTAAAATACGTTCTTCTAATAATTTCATGTTTTCTCCTAAACACTTTGGAACAAAAATAGAGACTTACCAAGTAAGCCTCTAGTGAATACAGGAGTCCCTGTATCAATCTTAGACTTACTTATTGTTAGGTGTTCCGGCACCTTGTAGAGACCTTGCGCCAATCCGCAAGATAAATAAGTAATTGTAGTTTTAATGAGAGTCACCATTCCAGATTGAATTCTTTACGATGACATAATCGACATGCTTCAGATCAGCAACCTTGCGGCCTCCAGCATAGGAAATAGAACTTTGCAAGTCTTGCTCCATCTCTGTCAAGGTATCTTGCAGATGACCTTTGGCTGGTAGGAGGATTTTCTTGCCTTCAACATTTTTATAGGCCCCTTTTTGGTACTCGGAAGCAGATCCATAATACTCTTTGAAGGATTCCCCATCGATTTCAACGGTTTTCCCTGGGCTTTCAATGTGGCCTGCAAAAAGCGAGCCAATCATGACCATGCTAGCACCAAAGCGAATGGATTTAGCAATATCTCCATGCGTCCGAATCCCCCCGTCCGCAATAATCGGCTTGCGAGCTGCTTTTGAACACCAACGAAGGGCTGCTAACTGCCAACCGCCAGTACCAAAGCCAGTCTTCACTTTGGTGATACAGACCTTACCAGGACCGATCCCGACCTTGGTAGCATCTGCTCCAGCGTTTTCCAACTCACGAACGGCCTCTGGTGTCCCAACATTTCCTGCGATCACAAAGGTTTCTGGCAACTCTTTCTTGATATGCTGGATCATTTGGATCACACTATCTGAGTGACCGTGAGCGATATCAATGGTGATGTATTCAGGGGCATCGTCCTTGAGTTGAGTCACAAAGTCGTACTCATAGTCTTTTACTCCAACTGAGATAGAAGCAATTAATCCCTGATCGTGCATACGTTTGATAAAGGGAATGCGTCCAGCTTCGTCAAAGCGGTGCATAATGTAAAAATACCCCCCCTTAGCCAGTTGCTCAGCCACATCCTCATCGAGGATGGTCTGCATGTTGGCAGGTACCACTGGCAACTTGAAAGTGTGCTTACCAAACTGAACTGTCGTGTCAGCTTCAGCACGACTTTTGATAATGCACTTGTTAGGGATTAATTGAATATCTTCGTAATCAAAGATTGGAAATTCGTTTAACATACGGATTGAAATCTCGTTTCTAAATTTTAAATCGTGATGGTTCATCACTACGCCTTCCGACGTTTCCATTCAAGATTATAACAAAGATACGGAGTCGATTCAATTAGAATGCTGATTATATAATTAATGTTCGGAAATTACTAGACGATTATTTAGAACAACTTCTATATATGAGTTATTTATGAACAAACGCCAATCCAATTGATGATTTCTTTGCTGACAAGCTTAGGAACTGCTGTATAAAAATCGTGACCGAGATCCTTTAAGAGTACCTTCTTGATAGAGGGATCTAATGCCTCAAGGGCTTGAGCTCTCCAAACGGGCTCTTCTTCGTAGTTAGGACCGATAAATAAGGTCTTGGTATCTGTTAATGGAGCTTGAAAAGATCGAAGTTCCCGTCTGAGTCTCAGCAAAGAAAGAACAGCTTGTGGATCCAAATCCAGTTCATAATGATGGAGGTCAGAATTCCAACAATAACTGGCTTGGATGGCTTTTATAGTCGCTGGCGAAGGATTGTCCGTATCTCCAAGTTCACTTGCAACAGCTTCCTCTAGAGATGAAAATACCTGGTGCTTCAGATAGGCGACTGTCTCTTCAAGTTCCTGCTCTAGTGGTAAGATCTGGTCCATGTCAAGATAGCCACCGTCAAGGAGAACCAGGTGGGTCATTTGTGGTATTTTCGATGCTAGGTAGCGAGCCAAATCTCCACCTAGTGAATGGGCGATGATACAAGTATTTTCATTAGTATCCGCATGGGCTTCAAACCAATCTTCTATATCTTTAGGAGATTCCAGGTTCACCTTATAGGGATCTAGATACGTGATGGGGAAGGAAAAGCAGTGAGCAAATTCGGCCATATGATTCTCGTTACTACCGAGGCCTCCGATAAAGTAAAACCTCATTCTTTTACCTCGATTTCCTTGATAATTCTGGCTGGATTACCTGCTAAGACCACATTATCCCCAAAGGATTTTGTCACCACTGATCCAGCTCCAACGACGACATTATCGCCTAGGGTAACACCTGGAAGAATGATGGCTCCTCCACCTGCCCAAAAGTTATCTCCAATCGTTATTGGAGCACCATATTCTTTTCCTGTATTTCGTTCGTGTGGATCCAGGGGATGAAGAGGAGTGAGAAATTGACAATTGGGACCGATCATGGCGTTCTTCCCAATCCTAATCGGGCAGACATCTAGCATGGTTAGGTTCCAGTTGGCATAAAAGTTCTCTCCCAAGTGGATATTCACCCCATAATCACAAGCCAAAAAAGGGTGTAGGGAAAGATTTTCCCCAGTGGACCCGAACCAACTTTTTATGATTTGGCTTCGTTTCACGCCATCTGCTTCTTGGTTAAAGGCAAATTGCTTGGTCCGAGCTTCTTGCGCCAACCTCCTCAATTCTGGATCCATGGGACTGTAGAACTCACCAGCAATCATCTTTTCATATTCAGTTTTCATAGTCATCTCCCGTCTAATAGTAAAAAACCACTCATAGTGAGTGGGCTTGTTTATCTCTTAATGGTACATCAGGTAACCATCGAAGAGCTCAAATATTTTTCCTATCGCTCGGAAAACAAGAGCCGCAACAAGGGCAACCAGCAAGAAGTAAGCTACAGCAAAAATCACACTAATGATCATCATGACACACTCCTTTTTAATGTACTTTTTCCACCCTCCATTATACTCCTGGCCTATTAAAGATTCAAGGAAAACGCTATCATTTTTTGATTTGTTTTCAATTTGTAATTTACAAAAATTTTCAGACTGTTCAAAAATAACAAAAAGCAGGATTCTTGCTCAGATATCGTTTTAACTCTATCCTCCTGCTTTTGCTATTATGGAAAATGAAAGAAGACATAATCGTTCTGTCAGAAAATATCATGAAAGGAAAGCTATTTTTCTTCTTTTTTATCGGTCCTGTCTTTATCCTCTTCTTTTTCAGCGGCACCATTGTTGACGGCCGACTTGAATTCAGATAACATTTTTCCAAGTGAGTGTCCTAACTCTGGCAAACGCTTTGGTCCAAAGATTAAGAGGGCTCCCAGGATAATAATAATCAGACCTGGTGCACCGATATCACGTAAAATTCCCATATTTATCTCCTTTTTTGTATACGGTTATAGATGATGCGACTGATGCCCAGGCTCACTTCATAGAGCAAGATAAGAGGCACAGTCATTGCTAGATCACTGATAAAATCAGCAGGGGTCAGGATGACGGCTAGTACCAGCAATAGAAAGTAGGCTATTCGGCGATAGCGCCTTAACCAGTCTGGTGTTAAGATATGAATCGAGGTCAAAAAGGCTACAAGGACCGGCAATTCAAATAAGACACCCAGAGGAACGGTTGTATGAAAGACGAAGGTCAAATAGTTCTGTGCCGTTAACTGGATAGTAAACTGGCCTTGTCCCAACTTCAAGAGTACCTCTAAGATAGCTGGACTTACCAGATAATAGCCGAAGAATAAGCCTAGTAAGAAACAAATCAAACTGGCTGGCACATAGAGCAGAATAGCTCCTGCTTCTCCTTTTCTCAATGCTGGCTTTACAAATTGCCAGACTTGAAAGAGGGTGAAGGGCAGGGTGATGGTAAAAGCCATTAAACCTGCCAATTGCAGATAGATGCTTAAAATGTCATTAGGTCCGAGAACCAAGAGTTTTTCCCGAAAGCCAGCCGTCAAGTAGGCATAAAGCTGATCAGAAAACAAGAGGGCTCCACAAAAGACAAGGAAAAAACAAAGGATGCAAGCGATGAAGCGTCGTCTAAACTCGCTTAAATGCTCTACAATCGTGAGCCTTCTATCTTCATTTTTCATGCTGCTTCACCGTCACAATCCCGATAATCAGGACGAATAAAACTTGGCAACTCAGAACTTCCAAGCTCGGGTAGATCCCTGCCCAATCAATGGTTGGGAAATTACTCAAGATATGGTTGGGAAGCATATTGGTTAATTGGAGCGCGTGTAGGCTCACCCCTAGCATCTTAAAGGCCAGGGCATAGATCATCCAAGTCAAGAGGAAGAAAATTTTATGCGGCTTGACCAAATGACTTGCCTTTGTCATAAGAATAGCAAGAATGGCTAAAACTGCAAGAGCTAAGCCGATCCCTAGGAAGAAATCAAAGGAACGAATACGAGGGAGGATCCCTACATAGAAAAGAATGGTCTCAGCTCCCTCTCGGAAGACAGCTAAGAAACTGAGAGCAAACATCGAAATGAAACTTCCAGTTGCAGTCACAGCCTTCATCTGCGTCTCCATGAATTGGTTCCATTTTTGAACAGAGGACTTGCGATGCAGCCAAATCCCAATGACAATCATCATCCCTACTGCAATGATCCCCACTGCCCCTTCGATCACCTCACGGTTTGAAGCTGAAGTCACAGCTGGGAACAAATATTGAAGAGCAACTGCAATGGCGGCACTGGCAAGGATTCCCAGAAGAGCTCCTGCATAGACCCATTTCAGTCCTTTGGTCAATTTAGCTGACTTGAGAACTGTCACTAAGGCCATGACAATCAATAGCGCTTCGACTCCTTCACGCAAGAGGATCAACATGGCGTCAACCGCCGAATAGGAGGCAGTGGTATCAATGGCAGACAGATCCCTAATCAGGGTTTCTAGCTGCTTTTGATACTTGCTTTCATTCCCCTTGACCATAATGACTGGACTTTGGCTTTCCACTCGGGTATAGAGAGAGGGGTTGGTCGTGCTTACGTCCCCTTCGATCGTTGGCCAAATGGTAATGAACTCTTTCATCACTTGACTAGCTTGACTAGCGTCATTAGCTTGGAAGAGACTCAGAGCTTTCTTGAGGAGCTTGATTCCGTCCGAAAGCGTCAGATTGCTACTTGTCTCCTCGATCTTTTCCCCACTGATAAATTGATCCAGCACATTTTTTAGGTCATTGTATGAAGATTGGATGGAGTCAAAGTTTGTAGGCTCTGTTTCGATACCACTTCTTAAGAAGGAGATGGCTGTTTCTACCTTTCCGTAATAAGCGGTACTATGATCTCTGACAACCGCTTCATTCCGAGTCCAGGTATTGTTTAAATCAGCGTAGGCCTTACGTGTTGCTTGGAGATCCTTTGCAGTAATCGCCTCTTGAAGTTTCTCAAAGAAAGGCTGTAAGCGAGTTTCTAGCTTTTCCTTTTCAGCATCCAGGTCGACTGGATTTTGCTCTTTTTCAAAGGCTAGCAAGGAAGTGGAGACTGTCACCAATTGCTTTTCTGTGATCTCGCCTTCCAAGTCCAGACTTTTCTGAACTTCCTTTCCTGCCTTGGAATCATGATTGGCTTTCTTCAGAAATTCTTCTTTTATCTCTGCGACAAGAGTGTGAGCTTTTTCTTGATCCTTATCCCGAACTGCTGTCGTCGCGTCGGTAATTTTGATAAAAAGATCACTATAAGATTCTGCTTGGACAGGCGATACGATGAAAAAGAGACAGGCTACAAAGACAACTAGAAGTTTATTCAAATAAGTCTTGACCAATGTAGCCTCCTTTCTTCACACCTCCAAAGCAGGCAAAGAGGCCACTGCCAATATGGGTCACATATTCATTCATCTTATCGTCTGCCCCAAGATTGGTTTGGATTTTCACAAAGCGGTCTGGATCCTTTTGAAAGGCAATAAAAAGCAATCCTGCATCAAACTGCCCCGTTTTCGGATCAATCCCATCAGAGTAAGAATAAGAGCGTCGCAAAATTGGCAGATCCACTTCTTTGGCCAAACGGACATGTGAGTCAACTGGTAAGAGGGAGAGGTCCACTTCGTCAAACTCGTTTTTCTTTCCAAAGGGTGCGCCACTTTCTTTATAGCGTCCAAAGGTATTTTCTTGCTCCTGCAGGTTGGTGCGGTCCCAGGTCTCTAAGTGCATGATAATCCTACGGACAGCCATATAAGAGCCGTTTTTCATCCAGTCTTGACTATCAGCCCAGACTACCTTATCAAAATCTTTCTCTGTCGTGACATTGGCAGTTCCATCCTTAAAACCAAAGAGGTTTCTCGGTGTTTCCATGCGATCCCCAATAGCAGCAAAGCCTGATTGACTCCACTTCATAGTCACCTTATTGCGCCCTTTACGGATTAGGTTGCGGACGGCATGAAAGGCCACCTGCTCATCATCTGCACAAGCCTGGATAACGATATCACCACCCGTATACTGCTCTCTCAACTGTTCCTTAGGAAAAGCTGGCAAATCTCGGAAGAGTTTAGGACGTTTCTTCTCAAGTCCTAATTTTGTCAAAAAAATAGCCGAAACACCAAAGGTTAAGGTGAGGCGATAAGGATTTAGTCCAACTGTTTCACCTGTATCACTTGGTGGCAAGAGAGCGTTGGATCCATCTTTTTTGACTAAGTCTCCGTTGACCAACTTCTCACTATAGTCCGTCCAATCCTTAAATAATTGGATGATCTCTTCTTTATCTTTTGTATGGAGGTCTAGCACGACAAAATAAATGTTTTTTTGCATGGGGGTTGTAATCCCCGACTGGTGCTTGCCATAAAAACTAATCTCTTCTTGACCGTCCGCGATATTCTTGGAATCTTGCTCCTTATTAGCGAAAAAAGCAGAAGCACCGGATAGACCAAGTGCTAAGCCTGCTCCCCCAATACCTGCTTTTTTCAGAAATTCGCGACGATCCATTTTCTTTTCAAAAAATTTTTCGTCTTTTGTCATTGTTATTTACCGTTTAAAATGATTCCCATTTGAGAGAGAGGTTCCCCTAATTTCGTTACTGCTTCCGCTAGTTCTTTGGTATCCTCTTCTGTTAGATCTGTATATGATTTATAGTTGGATTCATCCGTCATATGTTTGTCTAACAAGTCATTCACAGCCTTGAATTCTGTCTCAAGAGTTTTCACTAGCTTGGCATCCTTCTTCTCGATGAGAGGTTTGAAGAGAGCAAAAATCTTCTCAGCTCCTTCAATATTGGCACGGAAATCGTAGAGATCTGTATGAGAGAAGATTTCTTCTTCACCAGTGATCTTTTGTGTAGCCACTTCATTCAAGAGGTCAACCGCCCCTGTCAACATCATATCTGGTGTTACTTCTACTGTCGCAATCTTAGCTTTGAGCTCTTTGATATCATTGACCAATTGCTCTGCATATTTTTCAGTACCTTTGGTTGTATTTTCTTCCCACAAGATGCGTTCGATACGATGGAAGCCAGACCAACCTTCTTCTGATTTGTTTTCGTCAACATAGTCAACAAGTCGGAAGTCAATCTTGACATCAGACTCTCCGAAACTTTCAGCGATTGGTTCAGAACGTTCATAAGACATACGAATCAAAGGATAGACCTTCTTCGCTTCTTCTAAATCACCACTTTTAAGGATTCTTTGAAATTCTTCCGTGTCTTTTAACAATTGATCAATTTGGCCTTGCACAAACTCCTTGTATTCGCTTGTCGCCTGATCCAAGGCTTTTTGGTCCTCTTTAGACAAAGTCACTGACGAAGAGGAACTATTTGTTGTTGTATTTTTTGAGGATGAATTGGCACATCCTGTTAATAAAGCAACTGATAAGAGTGCTACTGCCAGTTTTTTCATGAGTCTTTTCTCCTGGATTCGTTTTTTATGTAGTCTATTATAGCAGAGATTTTCTCATTTTTCAACAATTGTCAGAAAACTTTAATAAAAGAATTAGAGGAGTAATTCTTTCACCCGACCGATGTCTGTCTCTTTTACTACAAGATAGATACTATCTCCAAGATAGAGACGGGTGCTGCCATGCACTGTACTGTTTTTACCATTATGCTGGTAAGTAGTGATTAGAAGGTCTCTCGGCAGGTCCAAGTCTCGTACTTGACGACCTGCTATTTTCTCTGATACAGGAATTTCGATCAAGGTTAAGACATCCGAACCGCTGGTCACCTCAGGCATCAATTGTTCCAGCATAGCCTCATAGACAGGGGCTCCTTTTAGTAGATCCATGGTAATGTAGGCTGTCAAAGTAACCAAGCCTATCGGCATCAAGGTTCGAATATCTCCTACCATTTCGGTCACTAGAATCATAGCCGTTAAGGGTGCTTTTGAAATGGCACTGAAATAACCACTCATCCCCAAAATGACAAACAAAGGTAGTTGATTGGACTGAATGAGACCGAACGGCAATAACACCGCAGCAACCAAGGCTCCTAAGACTGAGCCAAGAGCTAGGATAGGAAGGAAGATACCACCAGGAAGACCACTACCGTAACTGATCATACTCCAGATAAATCGCACCCCAAAATAAAAGATGAGCGTCTGGATACTAAGTGGGACATGGGCTAAATTCAAAACCAGCTGATTGCCACCACCAAGTAAGTGAGGGAAATAATAACCAATAGGTAAGATCAAAAGAAAGGCAAAGATTGGATAATAGGGTGCAGCTACCTTGAAACAGGTACCGAGCTTTTGATAAACACGACCAACATTTAAAACAGCAACTTCATAGAAATAACCAGTCCCGCCCAGAAAAACACCCATGACTAGGAAAATCCAATAGCTGGATAAATCGATATGGGGAATGTGATCTGGCATATTTAGAACAGGTGTTTGACCGAAGATGTTAAGGGAGACAAAGTTTGCGACCAAACTAGCAGCCAAGGTCGATACCCAGAAGACCCGAGAAAAGTGATGGTAGACTTCTTCTACTACAAAGAGAAGACCCGCAATTGGTGCATTAAAGGCTGCCGCCAAACCCGCAGCGGCCCCGCTAGCAATTAAGGCCCTTTCTTCTACTGGACTAAGAGTAAGTTTTTTAGCCAACCCCTTGCCTCCCATAGCGCCAAGCTGGATACTTGGTCCTTCACGACCTAACATTAAGCCACTTGCAATTGAAAGAATTCCTAAAATGTATTTTTGCCAAAGGGTAGTCCACCAGTCTATTTGAAGTAAACCTTTTAATTCTGCTTCCACTTGGGGAATACCGGAACCCTTTACGTTTTGGTTCTTTTTGATCAGTTGGCTTGCTAGTAGAATAATAAAAAGATACATAGAGAGAATGATGATCCAATTGATCGGACTTCTTCCTAGATCCTTATACAGCCCCTGCACAAAATGAAAGAGATGTTCAATAAAAAAGCGAAAACTCGAGACGATGGCGCCAACTACGAGACCAACTAAAACACCTCTACTAACCTGAGTTAAAATAGAACTTGAGCTCGCTTGAAATTCTTTTTGGATTTGCTGACTTTGTTTCATAAATTCACTTAAACTCCAAGATTAATTGCCTTTATTATACTATTTTTCACGGCTCTTGAGTATGAGATAATCAAAAAAAACGCCCTAATGAGCGTTTTTTGAACTTCATTATTTAGCAGTAAGTGCTGCCATTGTGATGTAGTTGTATGGTTTGTTGAAGTGTGGCAAGAAGAACAAGTCAGTCAAAGCCAATTTTTCAATTGTTACATGCTCTTGGATTGCCAATGAGAACATGTGGATCCCCATTGAAATGGCAGCATCGCGTGATACCATTTGAGCACCAAGGATTTCACGGCTATCTTGATCGTAAACGATCTTGATGGCAACTTCATGGTTGTCATGTTTGATAAATTCTGGTTTTTGAAGATCATTAAAGCCAGTTTCAACAGCGTTATATCCTGCTGCTTTTGCTTTTTCAAGAGTCAAACCAGTTGAAACCATGTGAAGTCCATAGATAGAGATACCGTTAGATCCTTGTACACCGATTCCTTCAAGCTCATGTCCGCAAGCGTTATAAGCACCTACAATACCAGTACGTACCGCATTTGATGCAAGTGCGATGTAGCTAGTATCTTTACGAGCGTTATCATAAACAGTCGCACAGTCACCCACAGCGTATACACCTGGAAGTGAAGTTTCTTGTTTCTTGTCTACAAGGAAGGCACCGTTGCGGAAGAGTTCAATCTTACCATCAGCAAGAGCTGTGTTAGGACGGAAACCAACCGCAAGAACAACCATGTCCACATCGAATGTTTCTTTGTCAGTTACCAAGCGTTCTACTTTACCGTCACCTTCGATTGCTTTAACAGTTTGACCAAGTGCCAAAC
>ERZ773197.1229-NODE-1229-length-18241-cov-17.418234_pt1 | contig 18241 bp, 14 predicted proteins | sample MGYA00580999_ERZ773197 | MGnify/ENA primary metagenome ERZ773197 (study PRJEB29015, sample SAMEA2738166) | human oral metagenome | biome: human oral; feature: human-associated habitat; material: saliva | place: China | collected 2185 ...
AGTGTGAATCGTACTTGGCATTAGCCTCACCGAATGCGGTGGGCGTCAGCGTCGCAGAGTCTGAAGAAGAGATGAACCAGCCCTTCACAGGTGCGCTTGAAGGAGTCGGCTTTGTAACGGACACGGTGCCAGTGGTTTCCGGAGTACGTCCCGTGCTATCAAGCCAATTCGCTCCGGTTGTCACGCCGAACGATGCTGCTGGGATTGTAGGGTTCACACCAGAGGGATCTTCAACGGACTTCGCGATACGTACGGTGCGTTCTTCCGTAATGATGCCGTATAGGCAGGCGTAGTTAACCGAAAGTTCTTGCGTAATGAAGGTATCTGTTCGCGGCGCATCGGCCGGAGGATTGACAGGGCAGTTCGCCGTCGGAATGTTCTTATAGTTATCCGGCGTAATCAGCGTCTTCGGATTGTTAGCCGGAACGAAGCCCCACAGGTGCAGTCGGTAGGTACGGCCGTTCTTCGTGAAGGTACGGTCCGAAGCGGTCTTCTGCAGCTGTACGGTGTCATCGACGTAAGGATTTTCGTTGACGTTACCCTTAGCGCCGGGCCAATTGATGGGTGTGACCCTCTTCGCAGTAACGTCGCTGAAGGGCTGCGTTGCGCCCTTGTTGTAGTACTGGCTGTAGAGGTCGTAATCACCATTGCCCTCGCCCACGTACTTGACACAGTAGTAGCGTCCGGAGCGGGATTCGGGCTTGTTGACGTAACCCTGCGAGGGATCGGCAGAATTGGCCAGTTCAGGCTCGTAGGCCGTACCGATGAACACTTGCTGCCCGGTCGCCGGATCGGTCACCCACTTCGGTGTGCCGTAATAGATGCCCTGATCCATCACGGCGTCGCGCAGGTACTGGACACCGGAGGCGGGAAGCGCAGGATCGGTCGCTGCCTTACCGTTGATGCCGATGTCCGTACGGCAGGTACCGGTTCCCGCAATGCCGGGGTGCTTGATGTAGGCACCGCCCTTGCGGTAGATGATCGTCGAGGAGAGCGTGTTGAAGGTTTCACGGTTGATGAAGGGGAAGGACTCACCCGTATCGCCCGGAATCAGGTCCGTAAAGCGCAGGTTCAGGCTTGAGACCAAGTAGGGCTGCCCAAGAGCGCCTTCCGTTGCCTGGCGAATCGGTAGGTTATTGTGGCGGATCGCGCCGAGGAGGAAGGTCTCACCAGGCTGGACAGTACCCGGGTTGTTTGGCTTGAAGCCGATGGCACTCTGGCCATCCACCCAGATCTTCTTGGGATTGGAATAAGCGGCCCACTGCTTGTAGTGGGCATCCATCCACTTCTTGCTGGATTCACTATCGCCGGGCCCAGTATTCTTACTTTGGTCATCCCATTTCCACGGCCAGCCTCGGGCGATGTAGGTCCACGCATCCTTGTTTTTTGCGGTCTCGCCGCCCAGCCAGGTGGTCAGCGGCGCGTCTCCCGTGCGCAGACGATTGTCTGACATACCGGTGACGATACCGTAGCGGATGTTGTCGTTGAGGTTAGCTCCAGTTGGGGTCTCGCGCGTGTGTCCCTGCCCCATGACGGCATCGACCATGCCGACGTCAATACCGGGGGCGGCAGGCTCTTGCGCCGCATAGGCAGCCTGAGGAGCAATGATCTGGCTTCCAACCAGTGCACTACCCGCGGTCGCGGCAACGGCTAATGCCGCCACAAAGCGCGTCGCCGCAGTTCTACGCTTCGAAGTAGCTTGGCTTTTCGCATTCGTCATGCTGAGCGTGCTCCTCATGTTGTGGTGGGATTTACTGACAGCTTACTGACAATCGAGCAATAAATGTAGCGTTAGCAACAGTTTTGGTGTCATCCGCCATCTACGGACATCAGAACGACTACACCCTAGAAGAAAGCCTTTCGATTTACAACTGAATCTTTCAGTTTTTTTTCAGCTTCAGAACGGCCCTGATTCATTTCTGAATGAAATCTGTACGCATTTCACCCTCTCCATATGCGTCCTGACCTGCATATACACCAATTTCCTCTGTGCTTCATGCAAGTTTTCAGAGCATATACGTGATGTCGCTCACAGCTATAAGGTTTTACGCATTACCTATTCAGCATCTATGCATTTTCTTTTTAAGCCGGCTTTACCCTTTTTAATTGCCGACGCCCGACACGCCGAACTCGCACGCAAATTCATCGAAATTTTCGTGTCCTTACCCACAGCGCACCCCCCTTCTGTGGACACCACACGCACCTGTATCCACAGCCTCGAAAACCCAAAACTCCACGAATTACACCGATGTAAGCAACATTCATCCACACCCCTTCCACAGGAGCACACACCCCCATCCACAATTAGTGCCCACCCATACCCCAGACACAACATATTGGGCCTGCTTGCGAATAGACACACAAGGTGTAGTGTTGACCCATGTTCCGCTCCCCCGGGTCAATAAGCGGAAAAACGAACACTTACCCACAACACTGAAAGGTCAGACCATGTCCATCACCGTCTACTCCAAGCCCATGTGTGTCCAGTGCGATGCGACCTACCGCGCACTCGATAAGCAGGGACTGGACTACACGAAGGTCGACCTCACCGAAGACCCCTCAGCCCTCGAATTCATCAAGGGCCTGGGCTACCAGCAAGCACCCGTCGTCATCGCCGGCGATGACCACTGGAGCGGCTACCGCCCCGACCTCATCAAGGCCGCGGCACAGGCCTCGTCCATGGAATCGGGACGCGTCGTCAACGCCTAAAAGCAACCCGCCCGGTCCCCACACCACTTGCCTCAGGGGACCGGGCAACTTTTTGCTCCCACGCAGAGCAGGCCTCGTGAAAGGAAAAGACCACATGGTCAACGTCGTCTACTTCTCGTCGGCGACGGGCAATACCCGCCGTTTCGTGGAAAAACTCGGCTTCCCGGCACAGCGAATTCCGCTCCTCCCCCGCGACGGCTTCCTCCACGTTGAGCAACCCTACGTCCTCATCGTCCCCACCTACGGCGGCGGCAACATCAAGGGCGCGGTACCCAAACAAGTCATCAAGTTCCTCAACGACGAACACAACCGCTCGCTCTGCGTCGGCGTGATCTCCTCGGGGAACACCAACTTCGGCACGGCCTACTGCCTGGCCGGAGACATCATCTCCGCAAAATTACACATCCCCCACATGTACAAATTTGAGCTCCTCGGCACCGCCGAAGACGTCTCACGAGTTCGCGAAGGATTGAGCGAGTTTTGGCAGAAAACCTCACTGACACAGGAGTAGAACCAGCCCCCTCCCCCGAGCTGGATTACCACGCGCTCAACGCGCAACTCAACCTCTACGACGCCGACGGCAAGATCCAATTCGAGGCCGATCGACAGGCAGCACGTCAGTACTTCCTCCAGCACGTCAACCAGAACACCGTGTTCTTCCACGACCTGGAAGAAAAAATGGAATACCTGGTCGAGCAGGGCTACTACGAGAAGCACCTCCTGGACCAATACGACTTCCAGGACATCAAGGACCTCCACAAGCAGGCCTACGCACACAAGTTCCGCTTCCCCACCTTCCTGGGCGCCTTCAAGTACTACACCTCGTACACGCTCAAGACTTTCGATGGAACCCGCTACCTGGAGCGCTTCGAAGACCGCGTCGTCATGGTCGCGCTCTACCTAGCGCAGGGCAACATCGAGATGGCGCGCCACCTGGTCGACGAGATGATGACCGGGCGCTTCCAGCCCGCAACCCCGACCTTCCTCAACGCCGGCAAGGCAGCGCGAGGCGAGCTGGTCTCCTGCTTCCTTCTGCGCATCGAAGACAATATGGAGTCCATCGCCCGCGGCATTAACTCCGCACTGCAGCTATCCAAGCGCGGCGGCGGCGTGGCCCTGCAGCTCACCAACCTTCGCGAGGCCGGCGCCCCGATCAAGAAGATTCAGAACCAATCCAGTGGCGTGGTTCCTGTTATGAAGCTTCTTGAGGACTCCTTCTCCTACGCGAATCAGCTGGGCGCACGTCAGGGCGCGGGTGCTGTCTACCTGCACGCACACCACCCGGACATCATGCAGTTCCTCGACACCAAGCGCGAGAACGCTGACGAGAAGATCCGTATTAAGACCCTGTCGCTGGGCGTTGTCATCCCCGACATCACCTTCGAACTGGCACGCAAGAACGAGGACATGTACCTCTTCAGCCCCTACGACGTCGAACGCGTCTACGGAGTGCCCTTCTCGGAAATCTCGGTCACCGAGAAATACCACGAGATGGTTGACGATGGTCGTATCCACAAGAAGAAGATCAACGCACGTCGCTTCTTCCAGACCATCGCTGAAATCCAGTTCGAGTCCGGCTACCCCTACATCGTCTTCGAAGACACGGTCAACGCTGCGAACCCCATCAAGGGCCGCATCACCATGTCGAACCTATGCTCGGAGATCCTCCAGGTGTCCGAGGCCTCGACCTACAACGATGACCTCTCGTACTCGCACATTGGTAAGGACATCTCCTGCAACCTGGGCTCGCTCAACATTGCGAAGACCATGGATTCCCCGGACTTCTCCAAGACCATCGAAACCGCCATCCGCGGCCTGACCGCCGTCTCCGATCTGTCCGATATCCAGTCGGTGCCCTCGATCGCCCGCGGTAACGCCATGAGCCACGCCATCGGCCTCGGCCAGATGAACCTCCACGGCTACCTCGCCCGCGAGCACATCTACTACGGCAGCGAAGAAGCCCTGGACTTCACGAATATGTACTTCATGGCCGTCGCCTACGAGGCCATCAAGGCATCCTGCCTGATCGCCCGCGAGCGCGGCGTGAGCTTCGAAGGCTTCGAAGAGTCCAAGTACGCCTCGGGCGAGTACTTCCGTAAGTACATCGACCAGGTCTGGGAGCCGCAAACTGAGCGCTGCCGCGAACTTCTTGCGGCCTCGACAATCCACCTGCCCACGCAAGAGGATTGGGCGGCCCTGGCTGCCGACGTGGCCCAATACGGTATGTACAACCAGAACCTCCAGGCGGTCCCGCCGACCGGTTCAATCTCCTACATCAACGGCTCGACCTCGTCGATCCACCCGATCGTCTCACGCATCGAAATCCGCAAGGAAGGCAAGATCGGTCGTGTCTACTACCCGGCGCCCTACATGACGAACGAAAACCTGGAGTACTACCAGGATGCGTACGAAATCGGCCCCGAGAAGATCATCGATACCTACGCGGTGGCGACCCAGCACGTCGATCAGGGCCTATCGCTCACGCTGTTCTACCCCGATACGGTGACCACGCGTGACCTCAATAAGTCCTACATCTACGCGTGGAGGAAGGGCATCAAGACCCTGTACTACATGCGACTGCGCCAGATGGCACTGGAAGGCACCGAAGTTTCGGGTTGCGTGTCCTGCATGCTGTGACGTTGTCCGTATAGCGGGTAAAGCGGGGGTCGGGAAACCGGCCCCCGCACTGCATGTGTACGGGTGTGCGGGTGCTGCCTCAGAAAGTCACACGGGGCACGACGCGGACGCAGGCGCGGCCTCGGCCTTGGAAAGTCACACGGGGGCGGCCTCGGCCACGGCCTCGGAAAGACACACGAAGTCGGGAAATGACACAGGGCATAACCTGTGACAAACACCGACTTCATGTGGAGCGGGCAGGAGCAGGCCTAGACAGACAGGAAGAGACACGGAGCCGACTCGGCGCAGGCACGAGCAGTCTTGCGAATCCGAATAGACACACGAAGTTGGAAAAAGACACAGGGTATAACCTGTGACAAACACCGACTTCATGTGGAGCAGGCGGGCAGGAGGCGGTCTGGAGGGGCAAGAGCAGACAGGCAGGCAGGCAGGAACAAGCTTGGAACGCGCCTGGACCTCATGCCATTGCCTATGATGGAGGCATGACGCAACCAGATCCTCAAGCGCCCAATGTATTCCAGCCGCCGAACATGCCGATGCCTCGGGCGCCGCAGGACTCAGCAGGGACACAGCCAAGCGCCCCATTGAGCGCACAGCAGAGCGATCCGATGAGCGCACAGCAGAGCGATCCGATGAACACGCAGCGGAGCGCGCCCATGGACTCACAAACAACACCCGAGGCCACGCCACAGGCTCCTGCCAGCATCCCCTGGGGCACACCGGAGAGCGATCCTTTCAGTATGCCGCATGCTTCCCAGCAGAGCTCATCCGCACCTCTCGCTGCCTCGGGAACCAGCGCCTTCGCGCCACAAGCACCCATTGGCGCCCCGGAGTTCACCTACAACCCGACCTCGCCGAGCATGCAGGCCGAAAGCATCCCCAGCACGGGCCCCATGGTTTTCGCGGTCCTCGGCCTGTTCCTCATCGGTCTCTTTGGCACGATTCCCGCGTGGGTCTGGTCAAACACAGCAATCAAGCGCGCACGCGCCGCTCAGATCCCCGAAAGCTCCTACCAGCAGGCACTGATTGCGCGCACTCTTGGCATGATTGGCACCGCCATCCACATCTGTCTGGCCGGTTACCTGATCTACTACGCAGTGACAACTATCTCCGCAGCGGTCGGCTGATCAACCATGTCACCTCGCGATTCTTCACCTTCAGCGCGAATCCCCGGACAGAGTTCGACCGCCGAGTACCGCAAGCACACCGGGTCCGACCGCGATCTCATTCGCGCACTTCACCAACTCGATGGGCGTTCCTACCCGTCCTATAAGTCGGTCCTAGGCTTATGGGATTTTGGCAGTTTTTCCCTGTCCATCGACCGCATCCAGGCCGATCCTTATGCTCCTCCCTCGAAGGTGCGCGCCATTTCCACCCCACAGGAGATGGGGCTCCCTCAGGCCGCGATTACTTCTTCCGAGGCGCGCCTGGCCTGCGCAGACTACCTCCTGCGCGCCTTTAATCGTTCGCTTCGCGAGAGGCGCCTGAATGACCTTCAGGTCATGTCCCCCAGCGTTGAGATCCTCGAGCGCAGCGCCTGCACGGTCAAACCCGACCGCGTCGAACTCCGCTTCGAGGTTCGTATGCCCGCGCGCGGTCGCACGATTTTGGGCCGCCGCGCCGCGCAGATTTTCGACCTCGACATTCCAGATGCTGTCCAAGACACCTTCGATTACCTCAGCGATATCCCCGAAGTTGAGCGCGAACGCCAGGACCTCCTGCATCACATCGAGGTCTACGAGGACTACTGCACCCTCCAGTCCATCTTGAGCGAGCGCGGCTGGGTTTCCTTCGTCGCCAACGGCTCTATCCTTGCGCGCCGCAGCGGGGTCTCCCAATTCCCCCTCGCGGACGCTGTCCCCTTTGCCTCCCCTTCCACTCTCGAGGCCGAGGTCGAGCTTCCCCACGCGGGCACCCTCCGCGGGATGGCTATTGAGCCGGGCGTTACGGTGATCGTGGGCGGCGGTTACCACGGTAAGTCCACGCTGCTGGGCGCGATCCAGCGCGGTGTCTATGCACATATCCCAGGCGACGGCCGCGAGTATGTGGCCACTGTCTTGAACGCAATGAAAGTCCGTGCAGCTGATGGCCGGGCAGTCACGGGCGTGGATGTTTCTCCCTTTATTACGCATCTGCCCGGAAGCGCTGATACCTCGCGTTTCTCGACGGAAAATGCTTCAGGGTCGACGTCTCAGGCTGCTTCCTTGGTCGAAGCAATTGAGTTGGGTTCTCCCCTGCTGCTCATTGACGAAGACACGAGCGCAACGAACCTCATGATTCGCGATGGACGCATGCGCGAGCTTGTCCAGGCAGAGAAGGAACCGATCACGCCTCTGGTTGATCGCATTTCCTCTCTTCACCGCGACTGTGGTGTTTCGACGATTTTAGTCATGGGAGGTTCTGGCGATTATCTCGATCAAGCTGATCGCGTGCTCATGATGGACCACTATCGATGCGTCGATGTCACCGAGCGTGCGCGCGAGGTTGTCTCACGCCTGCCTCGTCCCCATGAGGACCTGCCGATGAGTGCACCCACCGAGCCTCGTTTCCCCATTCGTTTGCGCGCTCCCGAGCGCCCAAAGACAAAGGCTGCAGGCTTGTCCTCAATTACTTTGGATAAGGTGCACCTTGACCTGGGCGACGTGGAACAGATCGTTGATCCGGGACAGACCGAGGCGATTGCGTGGATGGTGCGCGGCCTACTCTTCTCGTACGCGGATGGGAAGTTGGATATCAACCAGCTCCTTGCTCGCCTTGAGCGTGCGATCAATTCTGAGGGCTTGGACGTTGTTGCCAAGTTCGGTGCGCATTCTTTGCCGGGGCACCTTGCCCGCCCACGCCTCGTCGATGTCGCTGCAGCGGTGAATCGATTCAGAGGACTGCGGCTAGGGGATAGCGCGAACAGTTAGGCTGAAGCTCGGAGGAGGCAGCGCTAGGAACGAGGCCGTGGGAGCCGGTGCCCCCGCACGCGCATCAACGCTGCACCCTCGGGGTCGCCACCGGGGAAAATCAGGGGACACCCGGGGCATCCCCCCATAGTGGGGAGCACGCCGCTGCGCACAAGATAGAGAACATGAATACTTCTCCATCTTCAACCCCGGTTGTTCGCCTCTCCCACGTGTCCAAAATCTACGGATCAGGCGACACCCAAGTCAGCGCACTCAAGAACGTCAGTGTCGATTTCTACTCGAGCGAATTCACCGCAATCATGGGCCCCTCAGGTTCAGGCAAGTCGACAATGATGCACATCCTGGCCGGCCTTGACTCGCTCACCTCAGGAACCGTATTCATTGAAAATACTGATATCACGGCGCTTAAAGACAGCCAGCTGACAAAGCTTCGACGCGACCGCATCGGCTTCGTTTTCCAAAGCTTCAACCTCATCCCCACCTTGGACGCGCAGGCAAACATCCTGCTCCCCCTCGAGCTCGCCGGACAGAAAGTCGACGAGGAGTGGTTCAGGCTCATCGTCTCCTCTCTGGGTTTGGAGCAACGCCTCAGCCACAGGCCCTCCGAGCTCTCAGGCGGTCAGCAGCAGCGCGTCGCCGTTGCCCGTGCACTCATGAGCCGCCCCGCAGTCATCGTCGCAGACGAACCGACCGGTAACCTCGATTCGCGCTCATCAAGGGAAGTCCTCGATCTTCTGCGCCGAGCGGTCAACGAACTCGACCAGTCCGTCATCATGGTGACCCACGACGTCCACGCGGCTTCCTATGCCGATCGCGTCTTGGTTGTCCGCGACGGCGCAATCGTTTCAGACCTTCGCGAGGCCAGCGAAGACGAACTCAACGCTGCGCTGAGGTGACACCCGTGAGTTCAACATCCACTCTGCTTCGAGCAAACCTACGCACCCACGGTCGCCGCTATTTCTCAACCGGCCTGGCCGTTGCAATTTCCACCGCCTTCATCATCGTGACCTTACTCTTCACGAACACGACGACCTCGGCCCTCACCCGAAGCATTCGCGAGGCCTACCGAGGCACGACAGCACTTGTCACCATCAATCCCTCCCGCGACAGCGCCGAGGAGCCCACCCCCGAAAGCGTCACCCAGCAATTCGCCTCGGTAACCTCTCAGATCGAGAAGATTCCGGGAGTCACAGCCGTCGGCATCTCCACGCAATACCCCCTCATGGGCAAGGCTCACGACGAGCGAGAGGCCTTCTTCCTCTCTCCCCTCCTCCCCGATCCTTTCCTCTCGCTGAAGTACACGCAAGGGAAAGCCCCAGCCACGGCCTCGGAAATCACGATCCCCTCCACTTCGGCGAATGAACTGGGCCTGCAGGTGGGCGAAACCCTCACGCTCACCTCCCAAGGGACGGAAAGCGCACACGATTTCACGGTCAGCGGGATCTACGACTCAGGGTCAAATATCACAGCAGCTTCGTATGTGAGCACCGAGGGGTACACCTCGGCGGTTGGCATGGGACCGACCGGCACAATCCGCGTGGCAACAAACCTGCCCGGGGACAAGTACGGGAACCCGAGTGCAGCCGAGCAGGACACCTGGGTGAAAACTCTCGAGTCGAATCTCAGCACCCTCAATGGAGTGAAGGTCCAGAGCGTGGCATCGGAAGTCGAGAAGGACCTCAAAGCGATTCAGGTATCGGGGGCTCTCCTCACCGCCATTGCCCTGATTTTCCCGGCGATTGCCATTCTTGTCGCATCGGTTGTCGTCTCCTCGACGTTTAAAGTCATTCTTCAGCAACGCCGCCGCGAGTTGGCACTCCTGCGTGCACTCGGCGCGGACGTCAAGCAGGTGCGTTCACTTGTTCGTCGTGAAACCTACGCTATTGGCGCGATCTCGGCGTTCATCGGCGTGATCCTGGGACTACTGGTTGGCGGTTTCGGCCTGGGACACATGGTCGAGGGAGAGAATTTTCTTTCGATTGTCGCGTCCCTTTCCATCCCCTACGGGATCGGCGTGTGGGCATTCGGAACCCTCCTCACCGTCTTCGTCGGACGCAAGCCAGCCCGCGCGGTCTCTCAAGTTCCGCCGATCGCCGCCCTTTCTCCCGTGAACGAGGCCGACGCCTCTTCTCGCGCGGCGCGCCGCCTGACCCTTGTCGTCGGTCTTTTCCTGGCCGTTGTCGGTGGTGGATGCCTCCTTGCGGCTTTGAAGATCAGTAGCGCCACGCAGAAGTTCGCCCTGTCCTTCTGTATGTCCATGGCATGCCTCATTGGTATTCTGCTGATCTGCACGGTTATTGTTCCCACTCTCACCAAACTCTTTGGTCGCCTGTGGCCGGGAATGCTCGCTCGTATGGCACGCGAGAACGCTGTCCGTAACCCCGGACGCACCTCCGCAACCGGAACCTCAATCGTCATTGGCGTCACCCTAGTTGTCACCATGATGGTCGGTGCGTCTTCGATGCGAGACTCCCTCATCAACGAGGTCAATGAGCGCCGCCCCTTCGATCTTTCCGTCAGCACGATCACGGCTGGGGAACTCAGCAGTGATATTCAGGCACGCGTCTCATCGACCGAGGGCGTTGCTGCAAGCGTTCCCGCCCACTCGATCTTCGGCACCGTAAACGTTGATGGAGAGGCGACCGCAGGTAACGCGCAGGGCGATGCCGATGAGCAGAGTCAGATTTTCGGGGAGCCGAACTATTTGACGGTCGCCCACTCAAAGGTCGAGCAGATCGATGACTCAACTGTCCTGGTCGGTATGGAAGCCTGGAATGGCAAAGACGTCAAAGTGTGCTCGAGTGAGGGAAAATGCCTCACTCTGAAGGGGAAATACACCAAGAATTTCAATGGCACCTATGACATTAGCGAGGCGAACCTCCTCAAGCTCAATCCGAAAGCCCCCGTGAGGGACATGATCGTCAAGCTGAAGGACGGCGTATCGGCAGCAAGCGTTCAGAAGGACCTTGCAAAGATCGATAGTTCCTTAATCGTCAACGGGTCAGCGCTTGAGCGCGAGATGTACTCCAAGATGATCGATCAGATGCTGCTCATCGTCGTTGCTCTCTTGGGAGTATCGGTTCTGGTCGCTCTTGTCGGTGTTGCCAACACTCTTTCGCTCTCCGTTGCCGAACGTACGCGGGAAAACGGGCTGCTCCGTGCTCTTGGCCTAACCAAGCGTCAAATGAAAACCATGCTCGCCTTGGAGGCAGTCTTTATTTCGGTAACCGGAGCGATCATCGGCTCCGCACTCGGAATCTTCTTCGGGGCCGTCGGGATCCTGGCGCTCCCCTTGGAAGGCCTCACCATCTTCATCACTATCCCGTGGATCCAAATCGCGGCAGTCATCGGGGTGGCGGTGCTTGCCTCCCTTGTTGCCTCGTGGCTGCCGGGACGTCGAGCGGCAAAAGTCAGTCCTTCGGCGGCTCTTGCAACCGAATAGGGGACACCGAATGAGATTTCGAGCGCGATAGTACAAATGGGTGTGGGGCCGAGCAGAATCCGCTCGGCCCCACACCCATAAGATCAAGGTTTATAGGCCTAAGAAGGCCTCCCACCTGGGAAGATCTGCGCGCGCACGGGCAACACCCGCATCGTAGGCGTCCTCCAAGCGATCAACATTCATCTCCATCTTGTCGATACCCAGGTCCCCCGGAGTCACGATGAGTGCTCGCCCTTGTTCTTCCAATTGGAAAAGCTTGCGGCGAGCAGCGTTGTAGGCGACAGTGCGACGGGCCACGGCCTCGGCAATGGAAGGAAGACGCGGGAAGGCCAGGCGCAGCGCGGAGCACACACCCGGTTTCGTCGGGGTTTTGACGAAGTCGCGCGGACGGGTGAGGACGACGAAGAATTTGCGGTAGCCGTCGCGCATCGGCGCATCCAAGGGGATTCCTCCGTTGGGACCAAGAGCGCCGTCAACGTAGGTGTCGCCGTCGATTGTGACCGTGGGCATGATGATGGGAAGAGTCGACGAGGCACGCACGCAGCGGCCAACTTCTTCCACCGTGCGCATATCGTCCTTCGTGAACCAGACTTCTTCGCCTCGGGTGGCGTTGAAGGCGCCGATCCGGACCTCAGCTGGGTTGGCAAGGAAGGTATCGAGATCCAAGGGCGCGTCGCCGTCAGGCTGGGCGATCTCGTCGTAGAGGTAATCGACGTTGAACATGCCGCGGCCTTCGATCCAGTGACGGAAGCCCCCAAATTCGGGGCTGTTTGCGACAGTGGTGAAGGTGTCGTGTGCGCGCTTGGCATCTCGAGACACGTAGTTCACAGTGTTCGACGAACCCGCAGAAATCCCGGAAACATGCGGGAAATCAATTCCTTCTTCGATTAGAGTGGCGACAATTCCGGCGGTGAAGGCGCCGCGCATACCACCGCCCTCAAAAACAAGTGCGGTGTCATCAATGTGCTTCAGATTCGTCGATTTCACCTTTCGACTCTACGTCCGAGGCGGGACTCCTGCGAAGGGAAGACCGCGCTTTTATGGCGAAAATTACCCAGCGCCACCCGGGCGCGCGGAAGGTGCGCAGGTGCGGGCGCGCGGCCTCGTCGGCGCTTACTTCGTTGAATTTCCAGTGAAAACGACGTAGTGGTAGAAGACGAAACGGAATGCCGTTCCCAGAGCAAAGCCCACGACATAGGCGGAAATATTGTCTGCCAGCGGCGAAGTCAATCCCAGAATGTGGTGACTGAATAGCAGGCAGAATTGCGTGATTCCGATGCCGCAGAGGTTGGCGAAGAAGAAGAGGAAGGCCTCACGTCCGGCGTTTTCCTGGGTGCGCCCACGGTAGGTCCACACTCGGTTCATGATCCACGAGTAGATTGTCGCGACGCTGGCGGCCACGGCGTTGGCAGTGTTCGCGTGGCCCGCGAGGACGCCGAAGAAGCCGTGTTGGAGTAGGTTGAAGAGCCCCATGTCGATGACGAATGCGGTTGCGCCGACCAGACCGAATTGGATGAATTCCTTGATCCATGCGCGCAGTGTTTCCGCGAGGCTTTGGGGGGCGGTGGGTTTGGACGCGCTTGTGGGGGTGGCCGGGCGTGAGGGTGCGCTTGCGCGGGTCTCCCCATTTGCGGGGGCCGGCTGCTCAACGCTTGCCGAGGCCGTGGGGGGCGTCACTTGTTCTGTTTCCTGTGTGGGCACGGTAAAGATTTTAACGTTTATTTCGTCGAGCGTTTGGGAAGGCTCAGCTCAAGTGCGCTCCAGATGACGGTGCGCTCCCTTAGAGTATGAACATGACTGAAGAGACCGCTCCTGTTGCCCCACAGCGTTTTGGGACGCGCGTGCGTTCCATTCACGGGGACTATTTCGATGATCCGTGGGACTGGTTGCGTCAGCGCGACAACCCGGATGTCATTGCCCATGTCAATGCGGAAAATCAATGGGCGGAACAGGTCTGCAAGCCGGCTCAGGAGCTGGCTGAGAACCTCGTTTCGGAGTTTGATTCTTTCACCGCGCCGGTTGTGTATTCGGCTCCCCAGCGCGTTGGGGACTGGTGGTATTTCCAGCGCCAGTATCACGAAGACTCCTATGCAAAGCACTACCGCGTGTCGGCCTCGCGCTACCCGGACACTCCGGTGCTGGCAGATAGCGAAACTTTGGAAGGCGAGCAGCTTCTTCTCGACGAAAACCTGTGTGCCCAAGGTGAAGAGTTCTTCAAGGTCGGGGAATTGGTGCCAACCGCGGATGGGCGTTTGATCGCCTGGTCTCAAGATACCGAAGGCGACGAGCGCTGGACGTGGATCATTCAAGACGCATCCAGCGGCGACATCATTGATCAGCGTGTCAGCGACGCCGGCTATGGGTTTGCGTGGGCCGCGGATTCTCAGTCCTTCATCTACACACGAGTCGATGACGCGTGGAGGCAATTCCAACTGATGCATCACCGCGTGGGCGCGGATGCCAATGGCGATTCCTTGCTTCTGGAAGAACCTAACGAGGCCTTCGACCTGTGGTTTTCCGCATCGAACGACCCCTGGCACGTCGTTGTTCACTCGACCTCAACGACCAGCGGCGGTGCATGGCTGTGGGATCCTTATGCACCCAGCGCTTCTCTGCTTCCCGTTGTCGCCAAGCGTGATGACGTCCAGATCAACGTTGAACCCGCAGGCGATCACCTTCTTGTCATCCACACGGCGCTTTCACGCGAGGGAAGCTTGGCATGTATTCCTTTGCCTCAAGAGGGTGCCGCTGATTCGGTCGTGGACTCCGAACGCTGGGTGACGCTCTACACCGCCCGCGACGGTGAGCGCCTGAGCGATCTCGAGGCATATCGCGATTTCTTCACCCTGTCCTACAGGCGTGACGCGCTCCCCCAAGCACGCTACTACCGGCGCACACGCCCACTCAAAGTTGTCAACGGAAAGCCCGTTCCGGCCTCGGATTGCAGTGATCTGTGGACACTCGGGGAAGAACTCAACAAAGAAGGCACGATCCGTAGCCTCTATCCCCTCAGTTCTGGGAGATTCGAAGACTGCCTTGTTCGGGTGGGATATCAGAGTGTTTTGACTTCACCCACCGTGGAAGAACTCGATCTGCGAACAGGGAAGTCGCGTATCCTCAAGGTCACTCAGGTTCCCAACTGGGATCCGTCTGATTTCACGGAAGAGCGAGTGTGGGTGCGTGCCCGGGATGGGCATACACAGATTCCCGTGACCTTGGTTCACCGGCGCGATGCCCAGCCCGACGGGACTCACGCAGGGTGGATCCACGGTTACGGTTCCTACGAGGTTTCCTTCGACCCCGAGTTCGACATCCTGCGTCTTCCCGCCCTCAATCGAGGCGTCATTCACGCGATCGCGCATATTCGCGGTGGTGGTGAAATGGGACGCTCCTGGTACGAAGACGGTAAGAAACTGGTGAAAACACACACCTTCACCGATTTCCTCGATGTCGCAAACTACTTGGTCGATTCCGGCTGGGTTCACCCCGAGCGTTTGATCGCCGAAGGTCGCAGCGCGGGCGGTCTTCTCATGGGTGCGGTCACAAACGCACAACCCGATCGTTTTGCTGCAGTGATCGCGGGGGTACCTTTCGTTGACGCACTAACAACCATCTTGGATCCCTCACTCCCCCTGACCGTGGGCGAGTGGGAGGAATGGGGTAACCCCATTGAAGATCCTGAAGTTTACGCGCTCATGCGTTCCTACACCCCCTACGAAAATGTCCGCGAAGGCGTGCGTTACCCCGCGATCATGGCGACCACCTCGATCAATGACACGCGAGTCTTCTACGTTGAACCCCACAAATGGGTCCAGCGTCTTCGGCAGGCCACCGCGCAGGTTCCCGATCAGCCTCCTATCGTGATCCGTACCGAAATGGTTGCCGGGCACGCGGGAGCTTCTGGGCGCAGGGGGCGTTGGCAGGCCAGGGCTCAAGAATTTGCCTTCGCCTTTCATCAGGTCGGAATCACCAAGTAGAGGAACTTCCTATGACGATTACAGCCGCAGTGGATGGTTCTTCTTTGGGTAATCCGGGGCCTGCTGGATGGGCCTGGGTGGTCTCAGAGGATTGTTGGGATGCGGGCGGGTGGCCCAGTGGTACCAACAATCTGGGCGAATTGAATGCTGTCCTTGAACTCCTTAAGGCCACTGCTCAGGCCGGTCTTGCCCACGAAGAGCTCCATATCCTCGCGGACTCTCAGTACGCGATCAATGTGATCTCCAAGTGGTCACCGGGGTGGAAGAAACGCGGGTGGGTCAAGGCCGATAAGAAACCCATTAAAAACTTGGAGCTCATTCAAGAGATTGACCGTGCCATGCAGGGGCGCACCGTCACCTTCGAGTGGGTAAAGGGTCATGCGGGTCATCCTCTCAACGAGCGCGCCGATGACGCCGCGCGCTCGTGTGCGGAAGCCTATCGCGATGGCCGCGATATTCCCACGGGCCCGGGGTTTGCTTCGACTGAAAGTGCCGAATCCGGTGCTGGGGTATCCGCTGGAACCCTAGAAGTATCGAGTGCGGCCAGTACTGCGGGAAGCGCGGCGGAATTGGGGACCATTACGCGCAAGGCTGATGCGGCCTCGGCAGGCGGGGAAATTCCGGAAAGCACGACGGGGACGGAAGCTCCGGAAGTACTGCTTGAGCGCCAATTCCTTGACGCGTGGCTTCAGGCAGATTCCCGCACGCTTCAAGCGCTCGAGGCACCCGGGTGCATTCGGATCTGGCACAACGGGTCTCTTACGCAGGGTTTGGACGGACGCGCACCCGAGCACGCGGAGGCCTCGAATTTCCAGGTGATCCCGGTGAATAAACTGCACGAAGACAGCGCTGTTCTAAGCGATTCTGCGGCAATAGCCGGTTCCGGAGAACAAACATCACTGCCCAACCACACCAGTTCAGACACTGTTTCACATGCAACACCAGGTATCACTTGGGTCGTGACCTACGTTTTAACGTGGACGGGCGGGAAACTGCGCGAAAGTAGTACCTGGGTTGTTGGGGAAGACGGGCCTCGGATCCTCATGCACCAGTCCTCACCAATCCGGTAGCGCGGCCTTCCAACTCACCGAAACCAAGGTCGAAGCGATATCCCATCACACACGCAAGGAGAACAGCCGTACCTTCTGTCACTGAAGTCATCATCAGTATCGAACCTTGGGCTCCGCGACTCGGTTGCTGAAGAAGTTTGACCGCCGGTTAACGGATTTTCGACCGCCGGGTTAACGGATTGATCCTGTTCCGATTCGTGAACACCTCACGCACGTCCTGTTCCTGCAGCCAAAAATAGAGGGATGCCATCCTCAACCCGCACGGAAATCCTCACCGGAATCCGCATGACCGCACCCATTGCGGCGGGTTACATTCCTCTGGGGATTGCATACGGCATCTTGGTCATGCAGCTGGGAATGCCGTGGTGGATGGCCCCGGCACTGTCAATAGCAGCTTTCTCAGGATCTGCTGAGCTACTCGTCATCACTTTGGCGGCCTCGTACACTCCAATTGCCGTCGTCGCTGTGACGATGCTGCTGGTGAACTTCCGGCATCTTTTCTACGCCTTCTCCTTTCCTCTTCACCTGGTCGAGGGTAGGTTCGCGCGTTTGTTCTCCATGTATGCCCTGGTCGACGAGGCCTACGCGATCACCGCAGCGCGACCCGAAGGCTGGACGAAGCCTCGTCTGCTTGCCATGCAAGTCACCTATCACGCGACATGGGTGGCCTCTGGTCTGGTTGGCGTTCTTGCTGGGTCGTTCATTCCCGCTCAGATCCAGGGCTTGGATTTCGCGCTCACGGCGCTGTTTATTACGTTGACCATCGACTCGATTCGCTCCCTCAAGGACATTCCCTCGGTAGTTTTGGCAGCTGGGTCGTTCCTCATCACGATGCTCATCTGGCCTAAACAAAAACTATTGCTTGCGCTGCTGCTATACGTCGGCGCCCTTGTGGTACGCCATGTGTTCTCAAGAGGACGCGAAAGAATATCCGGCCTCGGTGCTGATTGTTCCTCCGACTCGCAGCCTGCCGCTAACGGGCTCTCTGTGCCTGATACGCGCTCCACTTGCGACTCTCCTTCGCACCCCGACTCGTACTCCGATTACGACAACCAAGCGCACACACCACACACCGGTGAGGAGGGCTGATGTCTCATTCACTCCCCTACCTCTTCGGGATCCTCCTGGTCGTCTTCGTCATCGACTTCACCTTGCGCGCGCTCCCCTTCAAGATCCTCGAGCCCCTGCGCGAGTCAAGCTTCGTTCGGAATATGGCCGTATGGATGCCTCCGGGCATTTTGTTGATCCTCGTCTTGGCGACGCTCAGCGACAACGCAGGCGCTGCTGGTTCGCAGTGGTGGGCAGCCGTTATCGCAACTGTCATCACCGTCGTTGTCCACCTGGCAACGAAACGGCGCCTCCTGTGGAGCGTCGGCCTCGGGACCCTCAGCTACATCCTCATGCTGAACTGGCTCTAGAAGCGTTACCTACGCCGCCCACGGCCGAGCCCGCGCCACGCCTCGGCCCGCACGCCCCGCCGCGTTCGACGCCCCAGCC
>ERZ773197.1231-NODE-1231-length-18200-cov-15.889611_pt1 | contig 18200 bp, 12 predicted proteins | sample MGYA00580999_ERZ773197 | MGnify/ENA primary metagenome ERZ773197 (study PRJEB29015, sample SAMEA2738166) | human oral metagenome | biome: human oral; feature: human-associated habitat; material: saliva | place: China | collected 2185 ...
TCCAGTTGTGGTGCCTAACGATAGTCAATGTGTCCAGAATTCTGGGTACATATCACGATGAGGTCAAGGGGTGAGGCGTTTAATGGAACTCAGGTGCGCAGAATATTGAGCAGCGAACTGCGATTCACTCCTCATAGAGCGCTTTTTGGAGCATTTCCCGGTAGGCATTCTTCACCGCTTCCGGTCCCAGAATCCTGGTCTTACCGTTGAAGCCAAAGATCCAACGGTAAAAAGTTGAGTTAGCGCACACAAGGACATTGGCCCTAAAGCTATCTTCACCGATTTGTTCCGTCTTAACATCCATGCCAAAGTTATCGATGAGATACTTCATCGTCGATATATGGCACTGAAGCTGAACTTCTTCCGGCTGATCCGTGTCAAACATGCGAAAAACACACTTGCTGAAATGGGCAGGCGAGTAATCTTCCGGAGGTGATACCGCAATCTGATTCAGGATTTTCGGTTGCTCCGCAATGCGGTCGATGCGGAAGGTACGCATCGCCTGGCGCTCATCGCAGAAGCCGCACAGATAATAATAGTCGCCATCCCACTCCAGCGTGTAGGGGCTAACCGTGTACGGCGTGCCGTCATTGGCCATATAGCGCTTCTTGTTCACATCATAGTCCGTGTAAATGAGCTGGATTTTCCTGCGGGTATCAATCGCTTCATGGATGGCGTCCACAATATAATACCCTTGCTCATTCTCCGACTTTGCACGTCCGGATACATAGATGTGCCTGCGAAGCTTGGCCACATTCGCTGCGCTGGAAGCTCTTGGCGAAAAGGGCGTTGTAAGGAAATTCCCGATGGCAATCGGCGGTATGAATACGCTTCCGGTGCAGAAGGAGCCGAAGACGAAGACCAGCGTCCGAAAGATTTTCCTGCCGAAGAGCGTGGCCAAGATGCTGGCGAAGCACCAGAAGGCGCAGGATGAGGTCAAGGAACTGTTCGGTGCGGAATTTACCGACTATAATCTGGTGTTTTCTTCCACCAATGGCATGCCTGTGGAGAGCTCTACGATTACCCGGCTGTTCATGACCTGATTAAGAAGAATGACCTCTCGAAGGCAGTCTTCCACATCCTGCGCCATACCAGCATCACTTACAAGCTGAAGCTGAACGGCGGTGACATGAATTCGGTGCAGGGCGATTCCGGGCACGCGCAGCTGAAGATGGTGGCGGATGTCTATTCGCACATCATCGATGATGACCGCTGCCTGAATGCACAGCGTATGGAGGAAGCTTTTTATTCCAGACATGGTAAGCCGGTGAAAGCTGCGGAAGTGCCTGTTGTTTCTGACGCGGTGACCGATCCGGGTGATACCGGCACAGGGGCCGGCGCCTCGGATGGCGAAACGGATGCAGCCCTGCTGATGCGGCTGCTGCAGAAGCCAGAGATGGCACAGCTGTTGAAGACGCTGGCAGCAAGTTTATAAAACGCATTTACATATTCCGTAAGAGGGAGACGGGAATCCATTCCCATCCCAGAGGGCAGATGCTCACAGGATTATTCTGTGGGTGTCTGCCCTCTTTTTGCTTTTTTGTCATGCCAGTAGCGATAGAGGGGGATATTACCGCCGCACTGCAAAACGCAAAACTCTTGAAAAAAATAAATTTTGCGTTTATTATTATGATATCAGAGATGGAAGGAAGAGTTCAGATGTATATTCAGAGAGCGCGATTACTGTCAAAACTTATCCGATATCGGAAAAAGGATGTCGTGAAAGTCATCACGGGCATTCGACGCAGTGGAAAATCAGTGCTGCTGAATGAAATATATTATGATTATCTTGTAAAGGACGGTGTCCCGGCAGATCATATTATCCGGGTTTCCTTAGACCTGAAAAAATGGGAAGCACTGCGAAACGGAGACCAGCTGTATCAGTACATAGCGCAGAACATTCAGGATGATGATTTTTACTATGTTTTTCTGGATGAGATTCAGCTAGTAGATGGTTTCGAAGAAGTTGTTAATTCTATCAAGGCGGAGTTTCATACGGATGTTTACATTACGGGCTCAAATTCTAAATTGCTCTCACATGACATTAACACAATCTTTCGTGGAAGAGGAATGGAAATCAAAGTATTCCCATTGTCTTTTGAAGAGTTCCTTTCCTGGCGCAAAATTGATAAGCAGGATGCGTTTGATGAATATATTCTTTACGGCGGCCTGCCCTATGTCGCACAAGAAACGGAAGAGCGGGACAAACGGGAATATCTGAATATGATCGTTGGAACCGTTGTAACCAAAGACATGATTGAACGCTATGACATCCGTAATGAAGCGCTTTTCGCTGCTTTGATAGAGCTCCTCTGCTCTTCTATCGGGACATACGTTTCGACAAATAAGATTGCGAATACGCTGAAGAGCAATGGGTTTAAAACCGTTGATAATGAAACGGTCAGCCGGTATCTCCAGCATATTTGCGATGCATTCCTGTTTTACAAGGTAGAAAGATACGATATCAAAGGCAAGGAATATTTAAAGACACAGAATAAGTATTATGTTGCGGATATGGGACTCCGAAATGCGGAAATCAATTACAGGCAGATTGAAGTCACCCATATTATTGAGAACCTTGTATATCTGGAATTGCTGCGCCGTGGCTATATCGTTGATATAGGGAAAAACCGGGAGAAAGAGATTGATTTTGTAGCCAGGGAACTGAGCGGCAGGCAGTATTACATACAGGTGTCCTACTCCATCCGGGATGAATCTACGAAGGAACGTGAAATTTCAGCTTTCCATCGTTTAGATGACGGATACAAAAAGATCCTGATTACTATGGATCGGAATCCGTTAACGAATCTGGACAATGGATATCAGATGCTGCACCTGTTTGATTTCCTTCTGAACGAATCCTCCCTGGAGAGCCTGTAGATCCAGCAAAACGCAAAACTTATATTTTTGCAAAGTTTTGCGTTTGAAAACCGTACATCCCCTTTGCTCACGGGATGGCATTGGCCATATCAACATTGTTGATTTCCTGATGGAACATAAAGAACTGGCTATGAATTAAGCCACAAATCAAAAAGAATTTTCTTCCTGTGTTCAGTTGTAGAATGTACTTGGTCCATAGAGTCTTCTCCTTGTGAATGATGATTGAGCACATACATTCTACCAAAGAGAAGCTTTATGGACTTTTCAGGTTACCTGTTCAACCTGATTTTACAATCGGCCACTTTGTAAAAATCCCCTTATCAATCAAGAACTGCTGATAGTTCGTATTAGTTAGATGTTTTCAGCGATACTGTAAGCTCTCCGCCAAAATTGTTTATTACAAAGTGATCATCTTGCAATATGGTTTCCTTTGCCATTTGATACTCAAACGGAAACAGATAATTGGATGAATTAAGCTCCTGTATCGTGTAATAACCGGCATCATCGATATTCATTACCGTATACACCATAAACGACGTTATTCGTTCATTACTGACGGCATGCTTCTGAATCTGGTATCGGCCGGGTTTCTCGCTTGTGAGAACATTAAAGTCTTTCATTGTTGCCATCAACTTATCAATGGAGTGAAACAGTGTAGTTCTTTCTCCCCACTCATCGAAAAGCTTCTGCTTTATCTGTGCAAGCGTAATTTCATCTTGGAATTCACTCATTTTTCCGATTAGCTTGCACATGTCCATAAAGACAGGGTATGCAGCAAGTATCATACACCAGTGAATTACCAAAGCTTGGTCTGGGTATTGGCGAAACAAAGCCAACGCAGCATCTTTTATGCGGGTTGAATATTCGTTCTCGTAAACCCAGATTGTCATGAGGATTTCTCTGGTTTTTCGGAGATTTGTAGGGCTCTTAATCTCAAAACTTAAATAGTCGTTCAAGTTTTCCCTAATCTCGTTCTCTGACAGTTCTTCTTGCAGAAAATCCACAGTTCGGTTGAGCCATGAAAGCTTAATATTTCTTGATAATCCCACCATCTTAGCCATTGTTCTCACCCGCCTTTATCTTCACAAAAGGTACTATGACTTCATCGATTGACATGCCGCCATGTGTCATCACCTGTTCACCCTTGAGGTCCAGAGACTCTCCGACATTGCAGATGAGGTAATCAAATTCTTTTGGTAAATAGTACTTCGGATACTCTATCAGTCCATATTTCTGAATGAGCGCATCCTTATCTGCGAAATCCTTCAGCACCACCATTTTGTGGCTCTTTGTCTCAGTCTCTACGCCAGAGCCCATCATTCTTCCAAGACCTATACACGCTGTATTTCCATGATCCGCAGATATATAGACATCAAAGCCCTTCTCAAGAAGTCGATTTACCAGATCGCGCAGCTTATGCTGCTTTGCAAGCAGATTGATATCGTGATACATGCCGACACGCCCCTGTGTTTGCGCATGTACCATATTGTCCACATCGTTGATGATGACTGCACCGCAGCGTACAAAGGAATCAAACTCCGCCTCATACCCACGCTCGTATCCGATCTGCGTATCTGAATAGCCAAGACTCCTGGCACAGGCGACAAATTCAGCTTTTTCCTTATTTTGCTTCCAAGGCTCAGTCAACTGGCTTGGGTATTTATTCGACAGCAGGCACTGACGGGAAATAGATGTGGTAGACGGAATCATGGCAAAAGCTGAGGATTTTTCATATTGGATTCCTGAAAAGGATTCCGAAAACAGACGCCAGTCAAATTCCGACATACCGTCCATTATCACGATTACAAACTTATCGCTGCGGCTGTGCATGTAGTCCATCGCTCTGGACACCAGTACAGGACTTTCCGGATCGATATTCTGCGACAGTTTTCCAAACTGTTGCAGGACATACGCCTGAAACAAAGCATTGATCTCCGAAGAATCAATCTCCAGCTCATGCTGAACGGCAAGGAGATCCAGCCTTGCTTTCTCCTCTGCAATCCGAAACCACTGTTTATAGGAACCAACCTGACGTGCATTGGTAAGTAATTCTTCCAGGCACCCGCGAACATACCGCTCCACATTGCCTTTAGCATAGACGGTATTCCTGAAATACTGTTCGGTTTTCAGTTCATCACGCAAATCATCAAAATTCTTTGGATACGCATCACTCAGAAGATCCAGATCGGTTTCCGAGCAGTCTTTCAGTACGTGTTCATTCAGCCTCGGGAAGAGACCTCGCAGCGAAAGTTCATACATCCTCAGCCGTTTTATCATGTCATAGGGAACATAATCCTCCGATTTTACGATGACGACAAGCTTGTCATCGACTGACGCAAGCATATCCTGATATTCGATCCGGAATGTCAGATCATCCCAATAGTTCACCACTTCAAAACCATGTGCAGAGTATGCCGAAAAAAGGCCTGTGCGTTCAAACAGACCATCCTGATCCACCAGCAAAAGCTTATTTATGTAGGCGGCAGAAGATTTATCATACACATAGTCACCAAACATGGTTATGCCTCCAATCTGGCTAATATCATCAGCCGGAAATCAGGATAGACCTGTATCCCTTGCTGATAAGTGGCTTCTATCGCCGCTTTTTCACGCTCCAACCGTGCCAGCCGGGAGCGTCTGATATTTTCAATCCCAATATGTTCTGCCGCTTCCGTCCTGAGCTGCAGAGCATACATGTATTTATCATGGCTTTCTTTCTTCGTCTGCACCTGCTTATCCTTCAGTTCCACAAAGGTATCATAGGCGAAGTCAACGCAGAGCTTCTCAAGCTTTTCATACACTTCGCCTGTAATATTTGGTGCGGAAGATACTGTGAGCCTGCTATTCCCATCTAGGAACACATCCATCAAACGTTTGCCTGCAAGGGACCGCAACACAAAGTTCTCATTCACAAAGATCGGAATAATCCGTCTGCCGCTTTCCTCGTCAGAAATGGAAAGTTCCCAAAGCATAAAATATCCGGCTTCATTTGGAAAATCCCTGATTCCCACCGACATCAAAAAGGAAACCCGATCCTGGACAATACTCGCTTTCAGATGTTTTGTGATCTCTTCATCGTTGATGCCTATTCTGTCGATCAGTCGCAAATCATGGCCTTTCCAGCTCTCGTAATACGCCATCATTTGACGAAGGGCACTGTCTACATCGAAATCAGACTCAGTTCCGACAAGTGTATGCAGGTCTTTCTCCTCGTGGATAATGTCCTTATATTTTTGGGCATTGGCCACCTGCTCCTTCACTTCGGATTCCACCGGATAGAGATTCTTCTCTACCATGCTCGGTTTTCCGATGGAACGCATATAAACTTCTGTAAAATCGACTTCTGCGACTTCGCTATCCAACACATCGGAATACTTATCTACACCCAGCTCTTTCAGAATCACAGAGAGCTTCTCCTCCAGCACTTCGCGGACGCGGCTTTCTACAGTATCCGTGATGATGAAGTTGTAGATATGGACATCCCTTTGCTGACCAATACGGTCCGCACGACCGCAGCGCTGTTCAATCTTCATTGGATTCCACGGCAGGTCATAGTTGATGATGATATTGGAGAACTGTAAGTTCAGGCCTTCACCGCCGGCATCGGTGGAGATAAAGATGTTTGTCTTTGTCTTAAACTCATGAAGTGCTTCGTTGCGCTCCTCGATACCCATGCTGCCGTTCAGGATTGTGACATCAAAGCCCCGGTTCTCCAGGAGGTTCTTCAAATAGGTTTGGGTCGCAACGAACTCCGTGAATACAATGATCTTCTGATCCCTGTCTTCGCTCATAAGCTCATCTATGGTATCAACAAGGACTTCGACCTTCACATCGGAATGTTGAAATTCCGCTTGCTTTGCCACCGAAATGATTTGCTCAAGCTCCGTGATTTCTTCCTCCATGTCCAGGGACATAGCTTCCAAAGCTTCCTCGATGCCGTCCTCAATATCCAGCTCAGCAAGATCTTCTTCTGTCAGAGAGCCAATGCGGGTATTCTGATTCCTCAGTGCTTCCAACCTTCGTTCAAGACTCTGACGGACAGCGGCAGTACTGCTGGTCACCATGCGCTGCATGATAATCAGCAGGAAAATCAGGCACATGTTCTTTTTGCGGTTACGCCGTGCTTTGTCATAAGTTTTCGACACGTAATGACTGACGAGAGCATACAACTCCCGCTGCATGGTATGGCGCTCATCCCAGTTCAGCTCTACCAGATGCGTTACACGGCTCTTGAACAGCAGGTTTCCGTTGTTATCGATCGCCTCACGCTTTTCAGTTCGGATCAGATATGGCGCCACCTGGTCTTTTACAATAGACTTGGTGTTCGGGAATGCTTCTTCGTCCAATAGGCGCACAAGGCGCAAGAACGGCTCTGTCTTACCGTTATGCGGCGTAGCAGAAAGGAGCAGCAGATACGGGCTTGCCTGCGAGAGCAGGTATCCAAGTTTGTATCTGGCCACTTCGCTGGAGGAACCGGCCACGCGATGTGCTTCATCTATGATGATTAAGTCCCACCCGCTGTTAATGATGGAATAGATTCGTTCCTCGTTATACTTTTCGACACGCTCATCCGTCCAGCCGGCATGTTTTTCAATGGGCTTGATGGAATCCATCGGAGAAATCACCTGATCGAATTGGCCGTATACATCGTCCGCGTTAATCAGCCTGCGGATCGTGTCATAATCTGACGGCAGAATCACCTGAAATATCTCATGGAATTTTTCCTGCATTTCTGTCGCCCACTGGGTAACAAGACCGGTAGGGCAGACGACAAGAACACGCTGCACAAGGCCGCGGCTCTTTAATTCCTTAATGATCATGCCGGCTTCTATGGTTTTTCCTAGGCCTACTTCATCCGCCAGAATATAGCGGATATTATTGGTCTCCATCGCCCGATTCAGCACATGGAGCTGATGGGGAAGAGGAATGATGCCGCTGGAGAGCGCAGAAAGAAAGCCACCGGATGTCTCGTTCTTGATCTTTGCAAGCAGCGTCACATAACGAAGGTAATTCTCGTCATACTGTGCAACGTTCCCGCCTTTCTGCAGCTGTTCTTCGGTAGCCTTATAAACTTTGCCGGAAGCGGAATCAAAAACCTTGTAGGACGTATAGCCCCACATTTCAATCCGCTCCAGTATCTGCACGGTAATGCCAGATGCCGTATCAAAGGCAAATTCTCCTGGCTGTAACATATCCATTCCTCCGATAGCGCATAGCTGCTATATTTCCTATAATTTTGAGGGATAGCGAGTTTATTTTAGACATCGCTTTTCACATTCGATGCAGACGGCTTGTTATCCCGCGCATCTATCAGTACGATATCCGGGCTTCCAGCTATTCCAAGATCGTTCATCACCTTTATGAGCTTTTCATATTCTGCGTCAGTAAAGAACATAATGACCTTAATTGCTCGATCCGTTTCCGCAGCAACCTTGTAAACATCAACCTGCTTTTCAAGATTTTGTTTCAGCTTAGTGTTTGATGCCAGCTTGAATTCCACCAGTGTCGAATTACTTTTTCCGAAAGAGACCTTATAATCCACTGGCCCGCGACCATTGTTGACTTCTCGATTCACATCCAAAGGCGAGCCAAACCAGACAAGCCGGTATATAACCTGCAAATCACTCTCTCTCTTTACTGGCTTCCCATTAACATAGAAGAGCCGGTATCCATCTTGATCCTCTATAACGTGTTTGAGAAACTTCACGCGTTCCAGAGCTTCTTTATGTGCATCTGGGACAACGTCATAAAACGATGTCTGCTCTTTCAGCATTCCGACCAGTTCGCTGAGCTGAGTCTGAAAGAGCATTTTTACTTCGGACACTTGTTCTTTGCTTACCGATGTGGCTTCTGCCTCGTGTTCCTCTTTATAACGCAGATAGTAATCGATGAGCTCGGGATGTGTTCTGATAAGGATATCTGATGCACAATCTCGTTCCTTCTGTGAAAGCTTTTTCTTATCCTCCCGGAACAGACTCGCAAGATATTGATTTAATTCAAACCGCAACGTTTCATCATCCACAGATGGCGCAATCTGTTCAATCTTTCGAAGCATATCACTGTGGTTGATAAATGTATCATCTCTTGTCAAGATACATTTTGGTGTCAGAAGCACATAGTCATTCCCATACCAAGGAAGATAGTATTTCCCTGGCATCCATCTTCCGGCAGTATAGTTGAAACTAACCTTTGGGATTGTAACCTCGCGGCATAGATCCGACGCAAGATACTCTTTGGCATATTTCGATGTATACTCCAATAGATACTTCTTTGCAAAATTAGTCGTGAAGTCGCTGATTTTATCTCTCCCGACATTTGAGCTGATAAGACACAGCTTCTCCATATGAGTGGACTTCGTAATGGTTTCCTTGCCAAAAGATTTGAAAATCGAGTTTAAGCCCTGATGAAGGCCTTTTGCGAAATCATTGCCGAGACCACGCCCCGCGTTTCCATCAAGGCTAAAACCCAACCAAGTCTGCTTCACTTCAGAGAACAGATACCATGCCTTCAACATTCCTGCGTCCGGGTTCGTATTCTGTTCTGCTTGCATCTGGAGGAACTTCAGATAACTAATCATCTCATCGTGAATTCCCCGCAGTTCTTCATCTTCGCTGTTGTACAGAAGAAAAGGGTCAATGAACAATGGCAGGTCATTGATCAAGGAAATATTGACCGCACCGTACTCTTCTAAAGTATCCTCATCGACATTAAAGAAGTCGGAAAAGTAGATTTTTATATCGCTCATTGCCACAGCTCCCTTTATCACACCCGGCTCAGGCTGATGTCGTAGTACATGAGCAGATTCGGATCTTCCTGAATGGCCTGCTCCGGCAAACGCTCAGCCACTGCCACAATGCTCTTATAATCCTTGTCCTTCCAGAGCTTGGCAAATCCTGCCCTAATAGCTTCCGAACGGAATACCTTCAGTTTGCCCTTGGACTCCAAATAGGACTGGAATTCTTTCAGCAGGTTCTTCTCACGCAGCTTGGCAAGGTCTCCACTCTTCGTAAGGTCAGGAATGTACCACTTGCCGTCATCATCTTTCAGGAAGTTCTCTTCGAGAATTTCCATCAGCTCCGGCATCTTCTCCCGCTTATCTACAGCTTGAAGTTTCTTCATAAACTTCGGTTGAAGTTCAGCGTAGGTCATACGGCCATTTCCGCTATTTTCATCAAGCTGTTGATACAACCAGCCAATAGCAGACTTTTCGTCTGAAACAAATAACGAAAACTGAATGGGTTCCACTTCCATAGTTGACCTTGCCATATCGTATTCGTTAACTTGATTTGACAGGAAATACATTCCGTCCCTTTTCAGGAATCTATCATCAAGTCCTTTGTAAAAATCCGTTGCATCTATAGGAATCGAAATTCCTTGCATAATGTGATATGATACCATCCTGTCAAAAAGCAAATACGCTTGTCTTTCTGAAAGAACGTCAATTTTCCCATCTCCATCAGAATCCACAACTATCGGAAGATTTGAAAGATGCTGTCTAACGAAATCCCAAGCTGTATCTTCAGTTCCTGCCTTTAATGCAAAATCACGCACAAAGCTTTCCTTTGGCTTATAAGCTGAAATAACCAAATCTTGTTTTATTGCCTGAGACGCACCTTTCACCTGATTAAAGCTACCTTGTTTTTTATCAAGTGTTCTAACATCAGCAATAATAAAACCAGATCGACCGAGAGCCTCTTGTATAGAATTCCACACTGCATTCTTTGAATTATGAAATTCTACGGTAATCCATCTTCCGGGTTTAAGCACTCGATGATACTCGATCAGGCATTTAGTCATCAAATCCTGATAATCAGTAAGGTTCTTTCCTTGCGTTTTATTAATAATTGCCTCATCTCGATTATTAGTGAAAATCTTCAACCATGATTCAGAAACATAATTTAGCTCTGAATACATCAAGTTCTCTCCAAACGGCGGATCTGTAAAAATATAATCAACGCTATTGTCGGGAATATTTGATAAATCAGTAGTTGATTGACAGCTCAAAACATTATTACTTTTATGAACACTCTGCCGCATAAAATTAAGCACATCTGAAATACGCGATCCTATCATATAGATAACAGAGTATTCAATGGAATTTGAAGGGAGGAAAAGCGTCCCTGACAGTATACCTGCCGTTTTTGACAGGTTAGTGTTCAGGCGGCTAACAGCAATTTTATGCATTTTGCTTCCCCGTGGAACTATATCCCCAATCAAGCAATAGGTGGCGGCGCTTTTTGCCTCATGCGCAAGCATAGATAAAACGTATAAATTTGCCTTGGTAAACATTTGATTTACACGTGTTATTCCCAGTCGAATAGGTTCTACGGTCTTATCACCTTCAGGAAACCTATCTGTGGGATACCAATATGGGATATTTAATTCTGATATCCTTTTTATTCTCTCAAGGTCAGCGGCGTCCGGTTTTTTATCGTATCTCTTTCCGTTGTATGTATAGGTTATCTGAACAGGCACTTGTTTTGAATATTTTACCACCTCGCCTGCGTGATCATCGTAATAGCTCTCGACCGAATGTTCACACTCTCTTTTAGAAGTTTCAGCACCACAATGAGGGCATTTGAATTTATCAAATACTTTCCCATGTTCGGCATCTACGGCAACATCCCAAAAAACAAACTCCTGACCACAGCGTGGGCAAATCAATGCGTCAGACCAGACTGTATAGTTTATCTCTCCCTTTGCAGAATTTAACCCCATTCCAATCTGACCTGTGGGCGAGATATGATCAGTCTCGTACATCCACCCGCATTCTTTCTTGATTTTATTCAAAATCTCGTTTGCCTCTTTTTCAAAAGATGAAATATCAAACTGATGATTATAGTTATACCCAATAAACGAGGCTTCCGGCGAAAGATCACACAGAATGGCATGACGATAACCCCATTCAGCTCCTTTGACCTGATTAAAAGAGTATCTGAACTGAGGCGAATCATTACCGCATTGCAAGGCAGCTACGCCAGTCATGCCGGTACCGGAAAATCCATCGAGCACAATGTCGCCCGGGTTAGTGTAATGTAACAAATAATAGATAATTGCCTTATAGGGAACCTTTGTATGGTAACTATGTGCATTGTAAATTGCGTCATTCTTCTGCTCGCTCACATCCGCAGCAAACGGCTCACAACGATAATCGTCCGTTTCCTCATCATACGGTATCCCATGCTCCCGAATGAAATCCTCAATGAATGGATTCGGGCATGCGGTATAGTAAGGCGCATCGGAAAGCGCAATGATATCCTCATCGTTGCCGATGGGGAACCCTTCTATCTCCCTAACCTTATCAATGTCAGCTTTGGTCAGCTTTCTCTTTTCCACGACTTACACCTCGCTTTCCTTTCTCTTGACTACAATGCGGAGCTTGCTGGCATCCTTACCCTTGGTATAGGAACTGAGCAGCTCTGCAATCTTATTCTTGAAGGTTGCCTCGTCCATGGGCGGCAACTGTTCCAGCTTGGATACCAGCTCATCTGTGTCGATGACCACCGGCTCAAATCCTTTGAGCAGTGCATTGATGGCCTTCACAAAGAAATCATCCACCCGCTTCGGTAACTCACCAGTGCCGATAAACGCATCAATGGCTTTCTGCTGGTCAGCAGGAAGGAAGGTCTTCTGGCTGGAGACAATCGGATCAGAGATGGTATCCAGCAGGGTCTTTGTCCACTCGGAGAGCAGATCGTCAATGCGAATCTCGATATTATTCAGCTGGCCAAACACGTTCTTTGCCTTGTCGTCCAGATGGAAACGGCAATGTGGGCAGATGTGGGAAGTTTTCAGCTCTTCCGGCGTCAGCTCGTAGCAAACCTTCAGACCAGACATGTCAGTTTCAATATCCGTCAACTTCGCCGCTGAAAGAATCTCAATCGAGCGAAGCTTTCGCAGGCTGGCCAGCGCCTTGCCTTCCTGAATCTTTCCCCTGCGCTGGGCATCGGTGATATCCAGTCTCTTTTTCTTGTGTGTATCGAAGTAAATATCGATGTATTTCGCCTTCACCTTGGAAAGTGCCGATTCCACCTTCTGTGCAGCGGCTTCACCGGATTCTCCGTCCATGATGCTGTCACGAATACTACGGAAAGAAGCCTTTACCTGTTCCAGTTCTGCCTTGAAGGCCTCGCCCAGTTCGATATATTCGATGTTCTGCACATAGGAAACCACATCACCGCAGCTTGTTTTGAAGATGATAAACTCCGGTATCTTTTTTAGAAGCGTGATCTTTTCTGCAAGCTCATCCACTTCTGCCATGGACAGGCTGAAATTATTCAGCTTCGCCGGTGTGTTGAATTTCGCGGAATAGTTGCTGAACTCATTTTTAACATCCGCGCAAGCTTTCTGCAGCTTCGCCTGTTCTACGCTGCTGACAAGAGACTCTCCCCATAACTCAAAGCCATTGTTCAGCTTATTGTTTGCAAGGACGGCATTGTTTGCCATATCCCTGGCTTTCGCAAGCAGCTGCGCCACACCGGTTTCCCGGTCGTTCGGATTGTCCAGAAGTGCAGGATTGATCTCCAGCACTTCAAACATCCTCTTCAGTTCCGCCATGGAAATCTGCGCCGGTCTGGAGAGATATTTGAACTCGTAAAGCTCGAAGACACCGGTCTTCGGAATTTGATCCAGATTGGATGCTGTAATGGTTTCTCCGTTCTTCTTGGTGATAACGGCATAGCCGCCATAGACCAGTGACAGGAAGATAATCGGCGTAAAGATAAACTCAACCTTAAACCGCTTGTCCACATACATGGACATGAACCGCTCTTCAAACATATCGGAGTAGTTCAGAACGCCCTGTGCAGGGAGTTGCTTCACAAGATCGATATAGTAGGACGCATACTTGGAACCCTCCGGGCGAATCTTTTCGCCATCCAGAATGCCAAAACTCTGGAGCATGGCAGTGGACTGCTGTGTCTTTCTGCCGGCAAAATGATCGAAAGCAGCGCGGGCGCAGTCGGCCATGTTTTTTCTGGTGAGCTTCAGCTTCATCACCGGATAATCCGGATACTTGGTGCCGAAGTATTCATCGAAGCATATGGATGCAGCCAGATCAATGGTGTCCTTGAAATTCAGATCTCGGTTATACCGGCCTTTCAGAACCTCAATCATCTGGCGTTTCTGCTTCTTGTACAGGATATCGAAGCAGGTATTCTTGTTCTCGCTCAGATATTTGATCAGTCGTTTGCGGAGCATATTTGCCTTATTCAGGTAGGCATCCTTGTCCTTGCCTTCGCTAATCTGTGCAAGGCTGTTGGCTGCAGCATAAAGCCCCATCAGTTCACGGAACTCCTCTGTGGACTTGAAGAAGAAATACACTTCGTCCGGCAGATTTTGCACTGTGGTTCCGGCAGCGTCGAACGGCGGCATGATGTGAATATAAAAATCACGCTCCGGCTGGGCTGTGCTGCGTTCTCCGGGCAGACCCATGAAGAGATAACCTTCCCGAAACATGTTGTGGGAATCCCAGTTCAAGTCATATTCGTAGATATTGAAGTTCGTAACATACTGCTTAGCATCCCACTCCAGGCAGCGATAAACCACATCATAGAAGTAGCGGTTCAGCTCACCATCAGCCATGATGGAAGCTTTCTGCTTAATCTTCTCGTCATAGTCCACGATTTTATCGACATCGATGTAATACTGGCAGTTTGCATCGTTATAGATGATAAACTGGCCGGAGACGGTGGTCATGATATCCTTCAGTGTGGTCTTAATCAGCGCGAGCAGGAAATCTGCATCCTCTTCCGGCATAGGAAGGTAGAGGCAAAGATCGTCCTTCATATTTTCCGCCGTCAGACCGAATTCCACATCCAGACCGTTAGTGGTCAGACGATGCACGCTGAGCGCATAGATAATCTTAACCGCCAACGGTTTATAGACCGGCTTTGGGAATGCACGGTTGATGATGTCCTCCAGCTGCTGGCTGGCGTTTACCACGCGGCTGATGGTCGCATCGCTCTTCAAAAGTCCATTGGACTTGATGGCCGGCCAGTAATCATCGAAGGAGATGATGCCAGGGGCATTCTCCGGAACATCGTTGTTGAAAATCCCCTTGATGGTCACGGAGATATTTTTCAGGATGTGACGGTTTTCAATCAGGTAAATCTTGTTGAACACATCGATGTAGGAGGGATGGATCGGGAAGAGATCCACAAACTCCTCTAATCTGGAAGACATGCCCGTGTAAAGACCGCAGAACTTTTCCAAATGCTGACGGATCAGGGCTTTCTGCTCCGGCGTCTTCTTCAGGATACGCTCTGACACAACATAGGATGTCGCTTCTTTGGTGATGATTAGCTGAGTGAAACGATCACTGACGTGCTTAAGTGTATCGGCAACAAAGCTGAAGCGCGGGTTATCAAAAATCTTCTCCTGCATGCCGAAGATCACGCGAAGCCTTGACTTCGAGCACATCTCGCCAAGCGCACGGAAGAACTCCAGATCCAGCACAATCTCGCGCTCATTTCTGGAGGAGAGATAAGACAGGAACTCGTCCACCACAATCAGATATCCCTTGTCGAGATACTTTGCAGAGAAAGCCATCATCATGTCGGAGATAACATTTTTCAGGCTCTTCACTTCATTGTAAGCAGGCGCCTCGAAATCGATTCCGCGATCCTCGAAGTCCTCCATGACATAGTTCATAATGACATCATAGAGGGGCATCACCACGCCGCCGATCTCGATGCGGAGCACTTCAAATTTTCCGGCAATCGGCTCCATCTGTTTTGCAAATTTCTGGTTCTGCAAATACTGTAGATTGTTTGCATCTGTAGCAATGGCAGAGATGACGCTCATCAGATGAGATTTACCGGTTCCATAGTTACCGACAACCAGCACACCCTTGTTATCAACAACTTCGTCCATTTGAAGCTGGTCGATCATCGGGGCTTGCAATGCTTCCGCCATAGAGTCCGACATGACATAGGTCTTTACGTATTCGCGAGCTTTATCCTCGTTTTTTGCAGTCACCAGCTGGATGACATCTTCGATCGGGTTAAAGCTGATCAGCTGAGAATATTTCATCGTCCTTTCCTCCTAAATGACGCAGGTCACATCGTAGTTGTCGATATAAAAAGTTCTAAAGTCCAGGTAACCTTCCTCTGCATAAATCAGCTTCCCGTCCTCATATCTTCCGCACCAGATTGCACTGAACGGTTTCTTTTTATTTGCATTCACCAAGACTCTGAGCACATCCACCTGGTAGGCCGGGTTGAACATGACATCAAAATCCCTGATTACGGTATCGTCCGGCAGCTGAGCCAGTACGCGCTGAAAGCATGCTTCCAACTGAATTGTCCTTCGTTTTGGTCGCAGGGCAGATAATTCAATCGCCAATTTTTTGTTTATGGAAACAGCACGGCTCAGGACATCCTCTGAAGCATTGCAGTAGATGATTGGTTTCATCAATCCGGATGAGCCCACTCTTTGAAAGGTGAAGCTGTCTATCGTTTTACCCATCGTCTACCTCCGAATCAGGTTTTATTTTTATATATCGCCCGCTCTTAATTCGAGCATCCTTTGGCTTTTCCGCATCCGAAGGAATTGCCCAATTACTTCCAACACGAAAAGCACCCGGAATTCTATCCTGCTTACACAAAATCTGAATCCGTCTTGGCGAAATTCCCCACCGTTCTGAAAGCTGTGTTATTGAAATATATTCCATATCACACCCCACAAAAATCCGAGCTCAAATGGCTACAACATAACAAAATACATTATAATCGACCATGCGAATAAAATCAATCTTTCGCTGCCACAGATATCGTGCAAGTTGAATATTTTTTGCCACTTTCGAGAATTTTTCCTAATCTCAGTACTTCGCGCAAGCAGTGTATGAGCGTCCATCCGGACCTCATACGCCACTTGTTGGGATACTCCCAAGCCCTTAAAAGAACTCACTTCGTAAGGCTGCGCGTTCCTACGGAACGCTTGATAGCAGAACTGGACAATGATGTGTTTCTCTGTTGCCCTGGTTCCTAATCATCTCTGCTTCTTCTCTTCCCGTCGCTGTCTCTCTTCGTCTGCTTCGTGCTCTGCGGCATAGAGAGAGGCAATGTTTTTCTGCGCAATCCAAAATTCCTGCGTTTCCTTTTTCACCTGCCGGTATTCGGCATAAGCTACCTTTTTCGCTTCCAGTACCTGTTCGTATTCAGCGCTCAGTTCTTTAACCTTTGGTAGTCTCTTTATACCAAGCGCATCGAAAGCCGCTTTCGCCGCCTTGTGTAGCATGATTTCCGTTCTGTGCTCCTCCAGAAATCTTTTGCTATACCCGGCTTTCCGATACGCTTCGTAGACAGTCCTAGTCTTTGAGTAGTTGATAATATTTGTTTTCAACGCGGCAATTTCCTTTAGTCGCTTCTCGGCTGCCTGAATTGAGAAAAGCAGGCGGTCGCGTTGCTCTTGCTTTTCTGTCGCGAGAACATTTAGCTGTTCCATGGTGTCGATCTTGTTGTCTCGAAGGAACAGTACCGTCTTCGACATCTGCTTCAGGTTGTAAACTGTAGCCCAGCGCTCGAAGCCTTTGCCTTTGGACTGCAGTTTGCTCTGAATATCAATAAGCAGGTTGAAGGAATATTCCGGCTTTTGGTGTGGTCTGCCTTCACGCTTTGCTTCACCGGAGATTGCTGCACGAATCTCTGCTTCTCTATATCCTTCCGGAAGCGAGGATAAGCGGACAAAGCGCTTCTGATTCCCGCCCTTGACTGAAATATGTTTCCCCCGCTTGACTTCATAGCCAAGTTGCTGTAGCTGAAAGAGAACTGTCTCAAAGTCCTTCGGCTTCTTTTGAAGTATCCGGTCAATATCCCGGCAAATGAAGTCTCGGATGCTTGTCCGTGTGGGGTATTCCGTCCGTTTTTCCCGCTCGCCGATTGGCTTCGCTTCAATCACCGACAAGCTGTTTTCCAGGCAGACAAGGTCACTTAAGCGTTGCAGTGCGAGACCCGAAAACCAGAAGTTCTTAAACTTCCTTATACCGTCAAGGGAAGTCGAATTGAACACGATATGATTATGGATATGTGCCCTGTCCGTGTGTGTCGTAACGATGAAAGCGAACTTCCCTTTGGTGAATCGAAGTGCCAGCTCCCGACCCAATCGGTTCGCTTCCTCCGGCGTGATTTCACCGGGCTTAAAGGACTGCCGAATCTGATATGCAATCACATCCCGTCTCTGGTGACGACCTGTAATCTGCTCATACTTCCGCTTGGTCAGCATGAACTCTTCATCTACGGTAAAGGGATCACACTGGTAGCCGGTGACCAGCTCGCCTTTCTCGGTCTTGTCCGGATTCTTGGCATAATCCGTCCGGTCGC
>ERZ773197.1233-NODE-1233-length-18171-cov-6.434699_pt1 | contig 18171 bp, 13 predicted proteins | sample MGYA00580999_ERZ773197 | MGnify/ENA primary metagenome ERZ773197 (study PRJEB29015, sample SAMEA2738166) | human oral metagenome | biome: human oral; feature: human-associated habitat; material: saliva | place: China | collected 2185 ...
TGAAGTACTAGCACTACTTTTGTCATACCGTTGCACTTGATACTGGAATCTGCAAAGGGAATTTTTTCGTCACATCATTCATATTTATCGCTATAAATGAGTAACTTCGCAAAAAATAACTTGTAAAATGACAGGAGTAGAACGCGGTTATGAAATTATAGAGTCTCTTGATGTTGAACCTCATATCAAATTCTTTAGAATACGACCAACGGATATAAAACTAACCTTGAGATCTGTTTTTGAATCATTGGCAAATAAAAGTTGGATTATGAGGCTTGACCAAGGATACTTGAGTGATGCATTTTCTGTCCGATTCGAACGCACAATAAATCATATTTCTTCTAATATTATTCATGAGGAGGATGATTCCCTAACATCAGATTCTGCAGAATATGTCATTTCTGAGATTGCTCGAAGCACAATCGTTGAGCAATTAGATTACTTAGACATTCCCTTAGGAGAACTTATTAAGGAGCAAAAATCAGGGAACCCTGGTTTTGATTTCTATTCAATGAATAAGTCCAATATAATATTATTCGGAGAAGCCAAGTATGTTGCAGCACAGAATGCTTATGGCAGAGCATTGGAACAAATATCTAGATTTCACACAGAGAAAAGAGATGTCGCAGACTTATGCGATATACAAAACTTCTGTCCAAAAGCTTCATGTGAAGAAGTATGTAAAGGACATAAAGGGTTTATTGCTGCATTTTCAAGTAAGAGTACTCCTACAGAAAGACTTATCAGTAATATCAAAAACAACGTTAATTACCAGAGACTTTCCTCTCATAAAGAGCTCATATTAGTTGCTGTAGATATTTGTCAATAGAATGATAATGGAAAACTTAATACATAAAATAATAAACGGAGAGAATATTGAGGAAATAGTCTCTTTCGTACTAAATCGGATATATACTAACGGACCAACAAATATATCTGATATGGAGATCCTTTCATATCTATCCCTTTACCAGAGAAACACTTTTGAGAGATACAAGGAATCAATACTCAACTATATCGGAGCTTTCTATAAAGAGGCAGCATCTAATTCTCTGAAAGATAGAGTTTTTTCTTTATACCGTGATTGTATCCAGGAAGAATTTGCCCATTTGTACACACCTGTCCAAGCAAATATAGTACATAATATATCAAGTAATAAGTGTTTCAGTTTCTCTGCGCCAACAAGTACTGGTAAATCGTATATCTTTTTAAACCTAATAAAAGAATCTCAACACGATGTTGTGATTATCGTTCCATCGAGAGCATTGATAAATGAATTTTATATCAAACTTAACAGCTCCATTACTGATAAAAGTGTAAATATCCTTACATTCATTGATAAGATAAACACAAGGAAAGCAAATCGCAATATCTTTATTGTAACTCCAGAAAGGTGCCGAGAGCTATTCAAATATGAAGACTTTAATGTGGAACTTTTCTTATTTGATGAGGCACAATTAAGCGATGAGGAAAGTAAACGAGGATTGTATTTTGATAGTATAGTGAGACGATGCCAAAAATCTTTTCCAGAGGCAAAATTTGTTTTTGCCCATCCATTTGTAGCCAATCCAGACTCTCAGATAAAGAAGAATCATTTTGATGAAGACACATCTAAAGCATTTCGATATGAACAGAAAAATGTTGGACAGCTATTCATGTGTATGGATGAAGGGAGATTCTATCATTTCGGAGTGGAAAAGGATTTAATGGGAAAAACAAAAGTTTTATATGAAGGTGATCCTATAGAGACAGCCATCCATAATGGCAAATCCATTTTGTTTTATGTGTCAAAATCTTCTATTCTCAACAAATCATTTCTCAATAAGTTTGAGAAATACATTAATCTTTGCGTAGATTTGAATACAGAAGATGTTAATATTTACCTTGACAATCTAAAAAGATATACTGGAGGAAATACTATTGAAAATCAAAATTATTACTCCCAAATGTTATCTTTACTAAAAAGAGGCATTGTTATTCATCATGGTTCTCTTCCTTTGCAAACAAGGATTATAATAGAGAATTTTACAAAATCCGGGTTTTGTCACCTGTGTTTTGCCACATCAACATTGGAACAAGGCATTAACATGCCTTTTGATATTGTATTTTTGGATAAACTTGAAAGAAGCAAGCCTTTGTCAGTCAAGAATCTTATAGGAAGAGCTGGGCGTTCTACAACAGATTTGGATTTTGATTTTGGATATATCATTATCAACTCATCTAATAAGATGTCAAAATTTAGAAGTATAATGCTTCAGGATGAAACTCTTGAAGATGTCTCTGCACTTGAAACAGAAACCATACATGATGATGATTATAATGCCTTTAAGGATGCCATTCTAAATGACACCTTTTCTGATGATTACAACCTAACAGAAAGTGAACTACAAAAATTGGAAAGTAATGAAGTGCATGACATCGTAAAGAAGCTATTAGATTTTGTGTTTCCTAATGATACTCTTATTAAGATAAATGAAATCAACAATGATTTAAAATGCAACCTTGATTTGTATAAATATTTCATAGAATTGTATGAAATGTATCTTGATAGAAGCTTGATAGATGCAGAGAGGGATGTATTATCAACAGCTATCAAAATAATGTTATGGCGTGTTTATGGTAAAACATTCAAGAATGTCTGTTGGTACAGATATTCTTATGCAAGCAAAACACAAGAAAGAGAACTAAGAGAACGACAAGGAAGGAATACAAATGATATCTTCGCTAATTATTTTGTATCTTACAATGACATTCCTGACAAAGCGCTCAAGCGTTATTCTTTGTTTAAAAATACTCTTGCACAAGATGTTGATTACGATACTATCGTCTATGATACATATGATTATTTAGACAAACTGATTGGATTCAAACTGAGTGACATATATTATGCAGCTCTGGAAAAATACTATTTATCAAATCGCGATGAAAGAGCTCTTAAATTAGCAAAGTATATTAAATATGGAACAGATAATGAACGACATATTTGGATGTTACGTTATGGAATGAGTTATGAGGATATTGAAGTCTTAGGTGAACATATTGAGGACATAGATGAAACGCAGATTATCTTCAAACCCTCTATAAATAATGTGCCAGAGGAAGATAGAGCAGTGATAAATAGATTTATATAATCTACCATATAAGGATTTTGTTGAGTCTTCTTTGCTCTTTCTGTTCTAATTCACGAAAAGAAGTTGCGATAGGTTGAATTGACGCTCCTTTCGTATTTTCTTTTCCCTCTCGGAGAGTTATTCATCCTATCCTCACATTAGCGTACCAAAATCCCAATTCTTCCCATCCTCGGACAAGATGCTGAGAATGCTTCTCTACTACCTTATAGGACTTTCTGCCATACTGTCTCTTTACTGATAGCAACTGCTTTAAAGGAACTATCAAGAAGTACTGCATTATCCTCTATAAATACGTTTCCTCCTCTTATCCTTAAGCCTCCCCATAGATTTATGTTCATAAATAAAAACCTCCGGCGAGCACCTATAAATGCTCAACCGGAGGTTGTAAGAAACAGAAGAAAGGGGAGAAGCCCCTCTCTCTATGTATAGGTAATTACTTAATTACACCAAGCTCTTTACCCACCTTGATAAAGGCATTGATACAACGATCGAGGTGCTCACGCTCATGACCGGCAGAGAGCTGTACGCGGATACGAGCCTCGCCCTTGGGTACAACAGGATAGTAGAATCCGGTTACATAGATACCCTCTTCGAGCATGCGCTTAGCATACTTCTGAGACAGAGGTGCGTCATAGAGCATAACAGCACAGATGGCACTCTGAGTTGGTTTGATATCAAAACCGGCAGCAATCATCTTGTCGCGGAAGTAGTTTACATTCTCCATAAGTTTGGTATGGAGCGAGTCGTCCTCTTTGAGCATCTTGAAAACTTCAAGACCGGCACCTACTACTGCGGGGGGAATTGAGTTACTAAAGAGGTAGGGACGAGAGCGCTGACGAAGCATATCGATAACTTCTTGAGGACCTGCTGTAAAGCCACCAACAGCTCCACCAAAAGCCTTACCGAGTGTACCGGTATGGATATCGATACGATCCCAGCAGTTGTACTTTTCGGCAACACCACGACCGGTTGCTCCTACAACGCCTGCCGAGTGGCATTCGTCTACCATCACAAGAGCATCGTACTTCTCAGCAAGAGCACAAATCTGATCCATGGGGGCAACATTACCGTCCATAGAGAAAACACCGTCCGTTACAATGATACGATGACGTTGTGCTTGTGCTTCTTTGAGGCACTCTTCGAGTTCTGCCATGTTACCATTGGCATAACGATAACGCTTTGCCTTGCAGAGACGTACCCCGTCAATAATAGAAGCGTGATTGAGGGCATCGCTAATAATGGCATCTTCTGCACCAAAGAGAGGCTCAAACACACCTCCGTTGGCATCGAAGCAAGCAGCATAAAGAATAGCGTCTTCGGTATGGAAGTACTCGGCAATAGCACGCTCGAGTTGCTTGTGCATGTCCTGCGTACCACAAATGAAACGCACGCTACTCATACCATAACCACGGCTATCCATAGCCTCTTTTGCAGCCTTGATGAGGCGAGGATGATCACTAAGGCCTAGATAGTTGTTGGCGCAAAAGTTAAGCACTTCTTGACCTTCATTAACCTTGATGTCGGCACGTTGGGGTGTCGTAATGATGCGCTCCTCTTTGTAGAGCCCATCCTCTTTGATCTTCTTGAGCTCAGCACCCAAGAAATCTTTCATTCCCTTAAACATAGCAATGTTTGTACTATTAATGGATTTTAATTAGTAAGCAATCGAATAAGAAAGGTTACTTAACCTCTTCTTCTTTCCCCTCTTCGGGGGTCTCTTCTGCAGTGAATCGGGTAAAGCCGCTTTGTACCAATATATTATACCACGAGAGCATCTTCTTCACATCGGTGGGGTAAACTCGGTCTTTGTCGTACGTGGGGAGAACGGACTCCATATAGGCAAAAGTAGACTCTTTGGTTGCCCCAATGGTTTTGAGGTCTACCTCCTTGCCTTCGGCAGCCGTATACACAAGATCTAGCACCTCACCGAGAGGTTTCTCTCCCTCAGTCGTATATATGGCAATCTCTGCAAGCGACACCACTCGATCTGTAGCATGGATAGGCGTGCGACGCTTGTCTGTAAGAGACTCCACGATGAGGGAGTTTTTCCCCTGAGAGAGGAGTTTGAAAAGCCCCGGACGACCCGAGACAGACAGAATTTCTCTAAGCATAGTATATCTATTACTTTCTTTGGTCTAAACTAATGTAGCGGTTCTTTATAGGTAGCAATTCGTTGTTTCCCCCTCTGTGTAACCACTTACAAGCGCAAAAGTAACCATTTCTCAGGGAATATGGTACGCAGCATTTATACTCGCCTACTCTGCCCTCTTTCCCTGATTTTATCATAAATAAAAGAGTACCTTTGCCCCAACGTTCAATTGGAAGAGAGAAGAGAAGCTATATGATGCAGTTCGACTATGTAGTAGTAGGAGGGGGGCTTGCGGGTCTATATACCGCATACTTATTGTCCTCCAAAGGCTCTGTAGCTCTTGTTACCTGCACTACCCTAGAGGAGAGTAATTCCTATTTTGCACAAGGGGGAATGGCTGCCGTAACAGAGGCAAGTGACACCCCTAAAAATCATTTCGAAGATACGATTGAAGCAGGGCGCGGACTATGCTCCGAAGCCGCTGTACGCATCCTGACAGAAGAGGCGCCGCAACGTATCGAAGAATTGATCGACTTAGGGATGCACTTCGATACCGAAGATGGTCACTTAGCATTAGGGCTAGAAGGAGGGCACCATCACAGACGAATCTTACATGCCGGAGGAGATGCCACAGGCCGAATGGTCACCTCCTTTATGACGGAGCAAGTGCGCAAAACAGCCAATATAAAGATCCTAGATCACTACTTTGCACTAGGGCTAATTGTAACCCAAGGCCAATGCTTCGGACTTTATACCTATAATCAAAAGTCGCACGAGACAGAAGCGATAACCGCACATGCGACCATCCTAGCCACCGGAGGTGCCGGAGCTCTCTATCACCCCACGACCAATCCTCCAACGGCTCTAGGCGATGGATTGGGGATGGCATTAGCGGCAGGAGCCACGCTGCGAGATCTCGAATTTGTACAATTCCACCCAACGGCTCTATACGTACCGGGGCAGGCTTCTTTTCTTATCAGCGAGGCAGTACGAGGGGAAGGAGCGCACCTCTACAATCAATCGGGGGAACGCTTTATGCTGGCAAAGCATCCCCTAGCAGAGCTTGCGCCCCGAGATGTAGTGGCACGCGAAATCTTCCATCAAATAGAAGCCGAGGGAGGGGATAGTGTTACCCTCTCCTTGCGTCATCTTGATGCCGAGCATATACGCCATCGCTTCCCCACCATCGCCCAACATTGTACCGATATAGGGTTGGATCTTACCCAAGAGATACCCGTAGCTCCTGCAGCCCATTATACCGTAGGTGGCGTGGCAACGGACCTTAATGGGGCCACCTCTGTACGACAACTCTATGCCGTGGGAGAGGTTGCCTCTACGGGCGTAATGGGCGCTAATCGTCTAGCTTCTAACTCTCTTGTTGAGTGTCTTGTTTTTGGCAAACGCATCGCAGACCACATCCATCGCACCCCCAATCCTCAAACTCTTCCTCCGGAGTCTCCATTACTCCGCCGAGAATTCTCCCTCTCTTCCTACGCTCAAGAGCAAGAGTGGAGAGAACAGTATGGGAGGGACTACATGCTACAACTAGGGAAGTTGCTCATGAAGCACGTGGGGATTGTACGCACAGAAGCCTCTCTCTCTACCGCTTTAGAGGAGCTCGATAGGCTTATCTCGGAAATCTCATCTCCTGCGCAACAACTCTTATCTGCCACTGTTGTTTCCCAAAGACTACACCTAGCTCGTTGTTTGGTAAGGGCGGCTCTCGAACGAAAAGAGAGCCGAGGTGGGCACTTCCGCAGTGACTACCCCGAGACACTCCCCAACGACAAAGCATATCATTCCCTCATTACTCAAGAGAGTATAAAACAAGTATTTACGACTTCCAGTCTGGTTTCTCTATGAAAGCAACTCACGACGAATTAGAAAAAATAGATCGTCTCATCGATCTTGCCTTTGACGAAGATATTGCTCAAGGCGACCTTACCACAGAATCGATCTTCCCCGACGTAACTGAGGCAACAGCACTCCTCACTGCCAAAGCCCCCGGCATTATCTCGGGTATTGAGATAGCCCAACGAGTACTCGACAAGCGTGGGAGCAACAAGGTAGAACTCTTCGTAAATGACGGAGACTCCGTACAGAAGGGAGATAAAATTATGGCCATCACCGCCTCTTATGCTACCCTCCTTACCGCCGAGCGACTTCTCCTAAATTTTATGCAACGGATGTCCGGTATCGCTACCGAAACGCACCGCTATGTGGCCGCTTGCGAAGGCACCAATACGCATATCCTGGATACGCGCAAGACAGCTCCCGGGCTGCGACTTCTCGATAAAATGGCGGTGAGACACGGAGGTGGGCGCAATCATCGTATGGGCTTGTACGATATGATTATGCTCAAAGACAACCACATCAAGGCTGTGGGGAGCATCACAAAGGCGGTAGAGATGGTACACTCTCAACTTCCCCTCTCCGTTAAGGTAGAGGTAGAGACCACCTGCCTCCAAGAGGTAGAAGAGGCTCTCTCTGCCGGTGCAGACATTATTATGCTAGACAATATGAGCAACGAAGCCATGCTGGAGGCCGTGCGTTTGATCAATCATCGCTGCGCAGTGGAGGCCTCGGGCAACATGACTCTCGAGCGCATCCGTGAGGTAGCAGCATTGGGGGTAGACTACATCAGTGTGGGGGCTCTGACTCACTCCGTAAAGGCTCTCGACATTAGCATGAACTTTATACAATAAGATTTTTACCTCAACCAAAAGGGATAGAAAATGAATAACAACGAAGACGTTAAGGCTCTTGCAGAAGAGATTGCACAACTGAAGAAAGAGCGTGATGCTGTTATACTTGCGCATTATTACGCTCGTCCGGAAGTGCAGGCTATTGCCGATATACTGGGCGACTCCTTGGCTTTATCCCAACTCGCAGCCACCACAAAGGCAAAGGTGATTGTATTCTGCGGAGTCCATTTTATGGCAGAGACGGCAGCAATTATCTCTCCTGAGAAGAAAGTGCTCATCCCCGTAGAGAATGCCGGATGCTCCCTAGCCGAGAGTGTTACAGCCGCAGGGCTGGCAACCTGGCGCAAATACCACCCCAATGGTCTTATTGTAAGCTACGTAAATACATCGGCTGCCGTAAAAGCAGAAACGGACTACTGTGTAACGAGTGCCAATGCCCTCAAGGTGATAGAGACGTTGCCCCTCGATGTACCCATCCTCTTTGGTCCGGACAAGAACCTAGGGGAGTACATCAACCTCAAAACAGGGCGTAATATGGATATTTGGCAGGGCGATTGCTATGTACACAGACACATTACCAGCGAGCTCATCCGCGAGTATCTTGAGCGTTATCCCAATGCTGATATTCTCATCCATCCGGAGTCGGTTGCTTGTGGAGACAAGAGTATTCTAGAGCACCCTCGCTGCTTTGTTGGCTCTACCTCTGGCATCCTAAAGCATCCGGCACAAAGCGATAAAAAGCAATTTGTGGTAGCCACCGAAAAGGAAGCTATTACGGAACTCGTACACCAATATCCTCACCTCGAGTTCATCCCTATCACCCGAGAGCACTACTGCGAGTATATGAAACTCACCACACTTACCGACCTACGCGATGCCCTCCGTGACGAGAAGCATGTAGTGACAATCGATCCTAAAGTGCGAGAGCGAGCCTTGCTACCCATCCAGCGGATGCTAGCTATAAAGTAATCAGTCCAATGCCCTTCCTTCTCTCCAGAAGGAGGGCTCTATTTTAGTAAATAGTGGCTTTGAGAGGAGTCTGCTATAGGGTTTTAGCGTTAATTGGTACCTTTGCAAAAGAGAGACTAGTACAACGGAAGAATCTCATAGAAGTATCTCTGCCTCAAAAACGAACAAAGTAGTATGAAACAATCCAGTCAACTCATCTTAGCATGCATCTCAGCCCTGCTACTAGGAAGTGGTCTCTGGGGCTGTCAATCACGGCAAAAGCCACAACCGCCCTATGTACCCAATGGAGCGGGAGATGCCTCTCTACTAGAATGCCCCAAAGTGCGTGGGCGTCAAGGGGATTTTTTCATTACGCATCGGGTAAACAATGGTACACGAGTAAACTATTCGCTTGAGTACGATATCAAGTTGCATCATGCCCTTTGGGTCTGCTTTAGCTTCGACAACTACACCAAACAAATCAACGGTAAGCGCAGCAATGCTTGGGCATGGGATCCTTTTATTCCGGCCCAATACGAAGTAAATGGCAGCTCATTCAAAGGATACGACCGAGGGCACCTGGTAGCATCCCACGACCGAATATTCTCAGACGAGGCCAACCGACAAACGTTCTACTACTCCAATATGAGCCCCCAGAAAGCCGCCTTTAACCAGGTCGCTTGGCGACAACTTGAGGAGGTGGTGCAGAAGTGGGCTCGCAACGAAGCTGTAACCGATAAGATGTATATTGCCAAGGGGGGGACTCTCACTCCCGAAGGTATCTATCCTACCCTCTCGGGCGGTAAGATTGCCGTTCCCCGCAACTATTGGATGGCCATTCTCGTAGAAAAAGACGGAGAGTGGAGGTCTCTTGGCTTCTGGATTAGCCATGAAAACAGTCAAAAGCTAAAGGGCGGATTAGCTCCTTTGGCATGCTCCATAGATGAGCTTGAGAATAAGACGAACTTCGACTTTTTCCCCAACCTCGAAGACAATATTGAACAAAAGGTAGAGGCTATAGACCCCAAAGATTACTCAAATCTCTGGCCCGGTCTATAACCTATTCCCCACTATACATTTTCCGAAAGAAAGAGAGAAATGAATTTGATTGTAGAGAAGAAATACTTCTCCCCAAACGTAGCTATGCTGCGTATTGAGGCTCCGCGTATTGCCAAAGCTAGGCGTGCAGGTAACTTTGTAATAGTGCGTGCCGATGCCCATAGCGAGCGCATTCCTCTAACCATTGCAAGTGCAGACCTCAACCAAGGAACCATTACTTTGGTAGTACAAGGTGTGGGACAATCGTCCAAGAAATTGATCGCCCTCAACGAAGGAGACTACGTACACGATGTGGTAGGTCCCCTTGGGCAGGCTACTGAAATAGAGAAAGTGGGCACTGTTGTATGTGCCGGAGGGGGTGTTGGTGTTGCCCCGTTGCTCCCCATCGTAGAAGCCTTTCATGCAGCCGGCAACAGAGTAATTGTAGTACTAGCAGCTCGTACCAAAGATCTCGTCATACTAGAGAAGGAGATGCGCCAAGCTAGCGACGAAGTCCTCATTATGACCGATGATGGTTCACTTGGGAAAAAGGGACTCGTAACTGAGGGCGTAGAGGAAATAATCCAAAGAGAAAAGGTAGATAAGTGCGTGACCATCGGCCCTGCCATTATGATGAAATTTGTCTCCGCTCTCACGGCAAAGTACCAAATCCCCACAATAGCTTCACTCAATACCATTATGGTAGATGGCACCGGGATGTGTGGAGCCTGCCGTGTAACTGTAGGAGGGAAGCGCAAATTCGTTTGCGTTGATGGACCGGAGTTTGATGCCCATCAAGTAGATTTTGATGAGCTATTGATGCGTCTTAATTCCTATAAAGACGTCGGTAAATAAACCTCTAATATCTACTACAATGGAAATGAATGAACTAATTGCCGAACGCCGAAAGCTAGCTTGGCGAGAAGAGCTACGCAAGAGCCACTCCCCCAAAGAGCGAACCGCCATAGCTCGTGCCCAAATGCCCGAACTAGACCCCAAGTACCGCATCACTACACTTACAGAAGAGGTAAATCAAGGGTTAACCGAGGAGCAAGCCCTTGTGGAGGCTCGTCGCTGTCTAGACTGTGCCAAACCAACTTGCATGGAGGGGTGCCCCGTCGGCATCCATATCCCCTCTTTTATAAAGGAGATAGAACGCGGGAATTTTGCTGCCGCAGCTTCCACGCTACGAGAGACAACCAGTTTGCCTGCCGTTTGTGGCCGTGTCTGCCCTCAAGAGCGCCAATGCGAAAGCCGGTGCGTATACCAAACGATGAAGAAACCGGCTGTTGCCATCGGTTACCTAGAGCGATTCGCCGCAGATTGGGCTCGAGAGCACAATGCCGTTGAGATGCCAACCCTAGCCCCTCCCACGGGCAAAAAGATTGCTGTTGTGGGGAGCGGCCCTGCCGGGTTGTCCTTTGCCGGAGATATGGCAAAGCTAGGGTACGAAGTGGTGGTATTCGAGGCTCTGCACGAAATTGGGGGCGTACTAAAGTATGGTATCCCCGAGTATCGTCTGCCCAATAAGGTGGTAGACGCGGAGATAGAGCTGCTCAAACAAATGGGTGTCTCCTTTGAGACCAATACCATAATAGGGGCTACCCTCTCGTACGACGACTTGCACGAGATGGGATTCTCGGGGCTATTCGTCGGCTCAGGAGCCGGGTTGCCCAACTTCATGAACATCCCCGGGGAAAACCTCATCGGCGTAATGTCTTCTAACGAATACCTAACGCGTGTAAACCTGATGAACGCAGGAGATCCTGATAGCGAGACCCCTGTTTTCCGCGGACAGCACGTAGCCGTGATAGGCGGCGGGAATACCGCTATGGATAGTGTACGTACAGCCAAGCGACTAGGGGCTGAGCGCGCCATGATTGTGTACCGCCGTAGCGAAGAGGAGATGCCGGCGCGCCTAGAGGAGATAGCCCACGCCAAGGAAGAAGGGGTAGAGTTCCTAACGCTGCACAACCCTATCGAATATCTTGCCGATGAGAGGGGACACGTTGCCAAGATGCGCTTACAGAAGATGGAGCTAGGAGAACCCGATCCATCAGGGCGCCGTAAGCCGATACCTATAGAGGGAGCCATTGAGGAGATCCCTGTAGAGGTAGTTGTCGTCAGCATCGGGGTATCGCCCAATCCTCTTATCCCTAATACCTTCTCGGGACTTAACGTAACTCCCAAGGGTACCATCGTTGTGAACGAACTCGGAGCGACCGACTTGCCGGATGTGTATGCCGGAGGCGACATCGTACGAGGGGGCGCAACGGTCATCCTTGCCATGGGCGATGGTCGGCGAGCTGCAGCCAATATGCACCGCTACCTCTCCGGTAACTAAAGCACTATGTTGTACGCCGGCGTACTACTCCCACTAAGCCTAAGCGACTTTTACCACTACCGAGTGCCCCAGGAGCTTGAGGCGAAAGTGCGAGTAGGTATGCGCTGCGTCGTACAATTCGGAGCGAAGCGCATCTACGTAGGTATCATAGCGAGCCTCTCTCCTACGCTTCCGTTGGGAGTGGAGACGCACAAGGTAAAGTCCTTAGGATACCTACCGGACGACGCTCCCATTATTTCCCAAGAAGAGATCGACTCGTGGCTCTGGGCTGCCCTTTACTACATGGCAACGCCGGGAGATCTGCTGCACGCGGCTCTGCCTGCCACGCTCCTACCCGAGAGCCGAACGGAGGTACTTATTGATTTCGAGCAAGCCGACTCCGACGCCTCCCTCGGGCGCACCGAGAGCGAAGTAGTTGAGCATCTCCGCTCAATCACAGGCAAAGGGATCCACTTCGAAACCCTCTTGCAATACATCCCGGGGCGCAATAAACTCTCCGTTTTCGACCAGCTCGTAGCCCACGGCGTCCTCTCCCTGAAGGAGCGAGTACGGGGAGTAGAAAAAAGAATCGGGGAGCGATGGCTCTACCTAAACCCCAAGTACCAATCGGACGATGCTCTGAACCTGCTCTTGGATGCCTATAAGCGAAGGCCTGCTCGGACGCGATTGCTCTACCGCTTTGTGGAGCTTCTCCCCGACCAGGAGCATTCTCTCTCCGGCTCCGTCCGCGAAAAAGAACTGATCGCAGGGGATAGCAACCGACAAAACGCCCTGCGTTACCTCCTCTCCGAAGGGGTGCTGGAACGCTCCTTTCGGCAATATGCCTCTACCGACCGCCCTCCCGAGTATCAAATAGACCCGAATCTTCCACCTTTGGAGAGCGATCGTCCCAACTACTACACCGCCGCAACGTACAGCGACGAACTGGAGCGAATCGGAGCCTACTCGGCCGCCGTGCTAGCACGAGGAGGACGCGTGCTCCTTTTACTCCCCCAGAGTAGCGGATTAGAGGGCGGCCTCCCCTCACTTTGCTCCCAACTAAAGCTCCCCGTAGAGACGCCTCTCTACCTCTACACCAGCAGCCTATCCGATCGCGAACGAGCCTCCCTACGCTACCGCCTAACAGAGAGCGACGCCCCTCTTATCGTCGTAGGAAGTCGCATGGCGGCACTGCTTCCACTGGAGGGGGTCAAACTCATCATCGTAGCCGAGGAGCAGGACCCTCTCTACAAGCAACAGGAGCCGGCACCTCGCTTCAATGCCCGAGACCTACTCGCCTACAGAGCTACAAAGGGCAAGATTCCCCTACTTCTCACCTCCGTAACTCCCTCCATGGAGACGTACCACAACGTCGCCAACGACAAGTATGCCGCTATAGCGTCGCAGGAGTCGTTTGCCCTAGCCACCTTTCGCACCATCGATTTGGACTACGAACGCACGACTCGCCGCCTCAAGACGGGGACGTTACTGAGCCTCCCCCTCCGAGAGGCCATCTCCGAGACGCTAAAGAAGGGTGAGAAGGTAGTTTTGGTAAGTGCTCGACGCGGATACGCGCCCTATATCTTGTGCCAGAAGTGTGGCAAAAGCATCCGTTGCCTGCATTGCGATGTAAGCCTCACCTACCATCAGATGGAGAATCGGCTCACCTGCCACTACTGCGGTTACAATCTAGCACTACCGCCGCAGTGCCCACACTGTGGAGCGGATCGGGAGGAGCTGAAAAAGGTAGGCTACGGTTCGGAACGCATTGAGGACGAACTAGCCACGCTCTACCCCGGGGAGGAGATCGTGCGCATTGACGCCGATACGACCTCGGGCAAGGAAAAGCGAAGCCACATCCGAAGTGCGCTAGCGGAGGGGAAGGCCTCCCTCTACGTGGGCACTCAGATGCTCACACACTTTGCCCCGATTCAGGGGGTAGGACTAGTTGCGGTACCCCAACTTGATGCCATGCTCGCCCTACCCGACTTCCGTACGGACGAATTAGTCTTCGCCCTCCTCTACCGCTTGGCTGTGAAGTACCCCGAAGCCCTCATGCTCCTACAAACAAGTGATACGCAGCGTCCTCTCTTCCAGTATCTCGACATGCCCTCTCGCGAACTGAGAGAGAAGTACGCGGAGTTGGTACTACAGGAGCGCACATTTTTCGGCTTCCCTCCCTACGAGCGGATCATTCAGGTAGTAGTTAAAAGCACGAGGGAAGAAGATGCAATAGAGACGGCAACGCTCCTCTCCCGGCACTTCGGGAGCTACCCCGGACTAGCTCACGTATCCGCTCCCATCAAGCCCTATGTATCTCGCGTACGACTCATGTACATTCGGCAGATTACCCTCAAGTTGGCTCCCAACTACTCGGCAAGGCAGATTCGCGAAGCCTTAAAAAGCATCCTCCATCAGGTGGAGCATACCTCGCTTTCTGCCCGACGCTCTCGTATCCTCTTCGACGTAGATCCCCTCTAAAAGGTAGCTCTGTGTCAGATTTTCGACCGAATCCTTGTACATTTTGAAAACATTTATTATACTTGTGCTCAAATTGTATTCGAAAGAAGAAAAGCCAAGAAAATGCAACGCAGTGCCCTAGATATAAAGTGTACATCACCAATCCCAAGGAGAGGTGCCGAAGCATTACAATCTAGTACTTGGCTCTCAAAAGAACCCCTGGTATGGAGTCCTTATCTACGAGTCCCACGCCAGGAGATCTCTTACTCTAGGCGCATCTTGGAGAGCCCAACGAATAACTCCCGGCAAAAGTTACACTCAAAATTCATTTAATCAGCAGAATTCATGGAAATTCCCTTTTCTGAAAACTACCGCATCAAGATGGTAGAACAGCTCCGCAAGAGCACACGACAAGAACGCGAAACCTGGATACGCGAGGCCAAATACAACCTCTTCAACCTACACAGCGAACAGGTATTTATCGACCTCCTAACCGACTCCGGCACCGGCGCCATGAGCGACAAACAATGGAGCGCCATGATGCTGGGAGACGAGAGCTACGCAGGTGCGACCTCGTACTACAAAATGCGAAAAGCCATCCAAGAGATCCTCGGATTCGAGTACTTCCTCCCCACCCACCAAGGGCGCGCTGCCGAGAATGTACTCTACTCCACCATCGTAAAGGCAGGTGACGTAGTGCCTGGTAATTCGCACTTCGATACCACCAAAGGACATATCGAATTCCGTAAAGCGGCAGCCGTAGATTGCACCATAGACGCAGCGGCAGACACCCAGCTGGAGCTCCCCTTCAAGGGAGAAATGGACCTCGCCAAACTTGAGAAGGTGCTAAAGGAAACTCCCAAAGATCGCATCCCCTGCTGCGTACTCACCATAACGAACAATACCGCCGGCGGGCAACCCGTTTCGATGAAGAACATCCGCGAGACCAGTGAGTTGTGCCACAAGTACGGCATCCTCGTGCAGATAGACGGAGCACGATTCGCAGAAAATGCCTACTTCATCAAGACTCGTGAAGAGGGCTACAAGGATAAATCCATCAAGGAAATCGTGCGGGAGATGCTCAGCTACGGCGATATCATGACCATGTCCAGCAAGAAAGATGCCATCGTGAACATGGGTGGATTCCTCGCCTTCCGAGACAAAGAGCTATGGCGTCGCTGCCAGATGTTCTGCGTTATGAACGAAGGTTTCATCACCTATGGAGGTCTCTCCGGACGTGATATGAACGCCTTGGCTCAGGGGCTGGACGAAGGTACTGAGTTCGATACGCTCGAAACACGCATCGAACAGGTCGCCTACCTAGGGCGCAAGCTCGACGAGTACGGCATCCCCTATCAGCGTCCGGCAGGAGGGCACGCCATCTTCCTCGACGCTAAGAAGATCCTTACCCACGTACCCAAAGAAGAGTTTATCGCACAGACGCTGGGTATAGAACTCTACCTAGAGGCCGGCATACGTGGGGTAGAGATCGGATCCATCCTAGCCGACCGAGACCCTATCACACGCGAGAATCGCTATCCGCGTCTGGAGCTGCTGCGTCTTGCCATTCCACGCCGTACCTACACCAATAATCACATGGATGTAATCGCGGCCGCCGTGAAGAATGTGTTCGATAGGCGAGAAAGCATTACAAGGGGCTACGTAATCACAGAAGAACTCCCCGTGATGCGTCACTTTACCGTAGAGCTGGCTCCTGCTAAGTAATAGTAACTCTTCTTGGAGGTTCTGCCTCCAAATACAGAAAGCCCTCGATAGTTCTGATCATCTATCGGGGGCTCTTTTATTTCTCTAGGCGGAAAGTCCAAGATCAATGCGGGAGGGCTGCAAAGATGGGTTCTCGCCAAAAGCCCGGGTAGCTCTTCGAGACGACCGAAGCATCCGTATACTGCACTTGGGGGTAAAGGAGGCTCGCAAGAGACCACGCCATAGCCATCCGATGATCCTCCGCCGTATCCACAAGGATAGTACGCTGCGCCTCCACGGGTGAGAATGCACCATCCCATGCCAAAGAATCCTCCCCCTCGTCTAAACGAAATCCAAAGAGGGCCGCTGTCTCTACAAGCTGACGAAGACGATCGCTCTCCTTCAGGCGCAAAGAAGCTACCCCTTTCATCAGAAAAGGCTGCCGGCGCATGAGAGCCGTCACCACCAGCGTGGGAACAAGATCCGGCACCTCGTTAAGCCCCTCCGGAGTGTAACACGTCAAACGGGGCACATCGATAGGGATAAGTTCTACACCTCCCCCCTCTAGGAATCGAGCCTCAACTCCCAAAGGGCGCATAAAGCCGACAATAGCCTTGTCCCCCTGCCTATCGGACGCCCGAAGAGAGGGCAAGAAAACAGGACGACGTGACACGGCACTCCACCCGAAAGCGTAGGATGCAGCACTCCAATCCATCTCCGGAGCCTGAGCCATCTCGAGCAACCTATCGCCACTATAGCCTCCGGGCCTTACCACAACCCCGGTTTCTGTATAGCTCCAATCCGCCCCGGCCTCTCTCATCATAGCGAGGGTCAGTTCGATATATGGGTAGCTATTGCCTCGCCTCGAGAGCTCAGGGATGGAGAAAGGAGCCGAAAAGTAGGGAGCAACCATCAACAGAGCACTGATAAACTGACTACTTTTCCTATCGAATGTACTCGAAAGCGTCCCTCCGCATAATGGTCGGGACGGAGGATATATAGTAAGGGAATCGTGAGCTTTGTCTTCTTTCCACTCCCCTCGAATGTCCGCGCCCAAAGCTTTGAGCTCGTCCAGCAAAGGGCGTAGAGGGCGGTTCTTTAGGCGTGTTGTACCCGTTATCTGCAAAGGCCTCTCGGTCACCACAGCAGCCAACGCCGTTACAAAGCGAAGTACCGTACCGGCAGCTCCTACATCAAGCAGGGTAAAGGAGACATCGGGAGACGGTACCGTCTCCGTCCTACTCGCCATCTTCTGAAGCACACAACACATAATACGCACATCATCTGGGCAGTCTTCCCAATCTCGTTGCGAGAAGAGAGCCTCCCGAACACGAGGGAATACCCCCGCCAGATAAGCCATTATCAGCAATCGATTCGCATTACTCTTGGCGATGGGGAGGTGTTTGATCTGGTCCATTTTGGTCTAAAAGAAGGGACAAGGCTAGGAATTTAGCCCTTCGTGTGCAACTTGTAATCTGTACAATTTAGCGTAAGCGCCATTGAGCGCCAGCAACTCAGAGTGAGAGCCCTGCTCCACAATAGTACCGTGGTCTAGCACGCAGATAACATCAGCATCCACAATAGTAGAGAGCCTATGAGCTATGACAATGGTAGTACGATCACGCAAAAGGTGTTCGATAGCATCCTGCACGAGACGCTCGCTTTCGTTGTCTAGGGCAGACGTTGCCTCGTCTAAAATAAGAATTGGAGGGTTCTTGAGAATGGCGCGAGCAATGCTGAGACGCTGGCGTTCGCCCCCACTGAGTTTGTTTC
>ERZ773197.1239-NODE-1239-length-18075-cov-25.416315_pt1 | contig 18075 bp, 17 predicted proteins | sample MGYA00580999_ERZ773197 | MGnify/ENA primary metagenome ERZ773197 (study PRJEB29015, sample SAMEA2738166) | human oral metagenome | biome: human oral; feature: human-associated habitat; material: saliva | place: China | collected 2185 ...
GCCACAGTGGTGGCGCGGGCCACCCCCTCCGGCGTCGTGAGGCGTCGCATGAGGCCGGCGCGCTCCATGCGCTCGCGCAGGCCCTGCGCCGTGATGTCCGAATAGGACAGCTCGAGGCGGGCTACTCGCGGGTCGCTCAGGGCAGCGCCGGTGCGCGCGCAGTAGGACTCCAGCAGCGAGCGCTTGATGGCGACGTCGAGTTCGGTGTCGACCCCGCTCCAGTCGCCGCTCGCGATGGCGTCGAGGCCTCGGCCCCACAGGTCGACGACGTAGGCACGCATCGGGTCGAGCTCGGCGACGCCGATTCGCGCGAGGACACGTTCGCGGATTTCGCGCTGGAGGGCCACGGCGCTCGTCGTGCGGCCCGAGACCAGCTCGATCGGGGTGGAGCCGGTCAAGTCGGCGTTGATTTCTCGAATGGCTCGCATCGGATCGGCGAGAGAGAGGTCTTCGATCTGGAGCCCGTCCTCGATGGCGTGGATGAGAAGCTCGGTCATGCCGACCTTCAGCGCCGTCGTCGGCTCCGCGACGTTCGTATCGCCGACGATGACGTGCATGCGCCGGTACGCGCCCGAGTCGGCCAAGGCCTCGTCGCGCGTGTTGATGATGGGGCGCGAGCGGGTAGTGGCCGAGGACACGGCGTCCCACATCTGGTTGGCGCGTTGGGAGAACTGCAGGCGCGGCGTCGCGGCTGCCGTGTTGATCCACCCGTTACCCACCAGGATCTGGCGGGTCACGAAGAAGGCGACGAGCGCGTCGGCGACCTGGCGGAAGTCGCGCCTGCGGTGCAGCAGGTAGTTCTCGTGGCAGCCATACGAGTTGCCCTGCGAGTCCAGGTTGTTGCGGAAGAGGTGCAGCGACAGGTCGGTGCCCAGCTCCGCCAACGCCTCGTCGGCCGAAACGGCCAGGTCGGCGAGCATGACGGAACCCGCGCGATCCTGTTCGAGGAGATCCTCGAGCCGGTCGCACTCGGCGGTGGCGTACTCGGGGTGGGCACCCACGTCCAGGTAGAGTCGACCGCCGTTACGCAGGAAAAGGTTAGAGGAACGACCCTGGTGCAGGAGGGGCTCGAACAGCTGGCGAGCGGCGTGCTCGGCGTCCATCGGCGCCGCTCCGGACGGGGACGCGGCCGTCAGCCCGTACTCCGTTTCGATGCCGAAAACTCTCCGCCTCACGTCACTGGCCGCCCTTCTGGACGAAGCCCTGCACGAAGGCCTCGGCGTTCGTCTCGAGGACGGAGTCGATCTCGTCGAGGAGGGAGTCAATCGAGGAGGTACGGGCCTGGACCTGACCCGCCGCCTCGGTGGCGTCGTCGTCGGGCGTGGGGGTGCCGGCAAAAATCTGGTTCGACATGGTGTGTTCTTCTTTCTGTCGTCGTATCAGCGGGTGGACGTGTCGAGGGCGTCGGCGAGCGGGAATCGCACCAGGTCGCCCTGGCCCGGGTCGAAAACGAGCGACGACCACGAGGCCTTGACCAGGTCCGGGCGGTTGCGCACGGCCCAACCGCGCACGTGGGCGCGCGTGTTGGTCGGTGCCTCGTCGGCGGCGCGCTCGACCTCCTCGTCGGACACGAGGCGGTGCACCATGCCGGCCTGGGCGAGGCGGAACACGAGGCCGTGGCTGGGTCGCAGGTCCGCCCACTGCAAGTCGATGGCGGCCAGGCGCGGGTCGTTCCAGTCCAGTCCCGCCCGTTCCTTCTGGCGCTTGACCAGCTGGTACTTGCCGACCCACTCGACCTGGGCTGCCACCGAGAAGAGGTCGGTGCGCATGCGGTCGAGGACGGACTGCCACAGCCTGAGGATCTCCTGGTCCGCCGCCGTCGGCGTGGTTCCGGTCTCCTTGAAGGCATCTAGGACGAGGTCGAGGTAGACCTGCTGGAGTTCGGCGGCCGTGTAGGAGCCGCCGGCCGTGCCGATCTTATAGTCGAGGTCCGGGTGGTGGGAGACATTCCACGTCTCCTGCACGGGATCGTCCATGACGATGGAGTCCCAGCGCAGGTCGGTGCCCTGCTCGATGGCCCACAGCACCAGGGAGGTTGTGCCGAAACGCAGGAAGGCGGACACGTCGAACATGTTGCCGTCTCCGCCGATCACGTGCAGTCGGCGGAACTGTGCGGGGTTGGCGTGGGGCTCGTCGCGCGTATTGATGATCGGGCGGTTGAAGGTCGTCTCGAGTCCAACCTCGTTTTCGACGAAGTCCGCGCGCTGAGACATCTGGAAGCCGGGCACCTCGCTCTTTTGCCCGCGTCCGACGCGGCCCGCGCCACAGATGACGGGGCGGGTAACCATGAAGGGGGTCAGGCCGCGCACGATCGTGTCCAGGTCGGTGATGCGTGGCATCTGGTAGTTCTCGTGGGTGCCGTAGGCCGCGCCCTTGCCGTCGGTGTTGTTTTTGACGAGAACGATGGGCTCTTCGCCCAGTGCCTCCAGGCGCTCCATGACGCGCCTGGCGATCACCTCGCCCGCTCGATCCCACAGGAGGGCGTCGCGCGCCCCCAGGGTTTCGGGCGCGGAGTATTCGGGGTGGGCGTGGTCGACGTACAAGCGCGCGCCGTTGGTGAGCACAGCGGTCGTCGCTGCCGGCAAGGCGAGCTCCTCGGCCGTGGGGCGTGCGACGCGCTCGGAGCCTCCGGACGGCGCGAGGTGGTACGGATCGTCCGTGAGGAGCGACGGGTCGACGGCCGCGCGCGACATGCGCATGCCGCGCAGGTCATTGAGTGGATCCTCGCCCGTGTAGTCCCAGCGCACGACACCCGCCCCCTCGGCAGGAGTCCCGGCGCGCGAGATCTCCCCGTAGGCGGAGACGACGCGGGTGGACAGGGCGATCGGGTTCGCCCAGGCGTCGCCCGGGCGGTAGACGCCGTACTCGGTTTCGGTCCCGATGATGCGTTCGCTGCTCATTTCACCACTCCAATCGGCTTGACGCTGACGATCTCGGGCGCGAGCCCGCTCGTGCGAGCCCAGTCCTCCGGCGAAGACGTCGCTGCCAGCTCCAGCGACTCGTTCATTTCCTCGTGCACGCCGCGCAGCAGGTGACCCATCGTGAGCCCCGCGGCCTCGCCGCTCAGGGCGTCCTTGATCGCGTACTTCTTCGCGCGCTCCACGATCCCCGCGATGAGCGCGCCGGAGACCAGGTCCGCCAGATAGATGCGCTTGTGCTCGCCGCTGACCAGCGTCGCCAGGAACAGGGCGGTCGTCTCATCGCGGGTGTACAGCGCGTCCACGGCGCGTTCGATCATCCCCGCCACGGCCTCGTTCATCCCACCGAATCGCGCGATCTCAGCCGCGTGGATCGGGACCTGCGGCGTCAAATACTTCGAGAAGATGTCGATCGCTCCGGCGCGGTCGGGGCGATCCACCCGGATGCGCACGTCCAGGCGCCCGGGGCGCAGGACGGCGGGGTCGATCATGTCCGCGCGGTTGGAGGCGCCGATAATGACGACGTTATCGAGGGACTCGACGCCGTCCATCTCGGCCAACAGCTGCGGGACGATCATCGTCTCCACGTCGGAGGACACGCCCGTACCGCGTGTGCGGAACAGCGCCTCCATCTCGTCGAAGAAGATGACGACGGGGGTGTCTGCGGCCGCGAGCGTGCGCGCGCGGGCGAAGATCGCGCGAATCTGTCGCTCGGTCTCGCCCACGAACTTGTTGAGGAGCTCCGGGCCCTTGATCGACAGGAAGAACGTCGAGGCCCCGCCGCGCCGGGAAAGGGAGTTCGCGACCGCCTTGGCGATGAGGGTCTTGCCCGACCCAGGCGGGCCGTACAACAGGATGCCCTTGGGCGGGCGCAGGCCGAACTGACGGTAAAGCTCGGGGTGATTAAACGGCATCTCGATGGAGTCGCGCACCTGAGCGATCTGCGCGTCGAGGCCTCCGATGTCCCCGTAGGTCACGTCGGGCACCTCGGGGGTGAGGAGCTGCTCAACGTCCTCGCGCACGATGCGCTCGAGCGCGATACCCGAGCGTGCGTCCACGACGAGGGAATCCCCGGGGCGCAGGTTGCCGTGACGCAGCGGCCCGGCGAGCTCCAAGAGAGTCTCTGCGCCGCCCTCGGCGGCGACGAGCACGCGGTCGGGGCCCACGAGCTCCAGGACGGAGACGACCTGCCCGCTGCGCGCGAAGTCGTCCGCGGCGACCGCGATCATCGTGTCGTCCAGGCGTACCCACTGCCCGTAGGACAGGTCGGTGACGTCAAGCTTGGGCGAGACCGCCACGCGCATGCGCTTGCCGCCCGTCACGACCTCGATCTGGCGCGCCGCCGGGAAGGCTCGCACGAAGGTCGCGAGCGTCTGCGGCGGGCGCGACACGTCAGCCAACTCGCCCTGAAGGCGGATCAGCTCCGTGCGGGCGGCCGTCAGAGCGCTCGTGAGGCGCCCGTTCTTCTCCTCCAGCGAGACGATGCGCCGTTCGAGCGAGAGGCGCTGGTCGGCGTCATTCATCGGTCTGTGCCTCGCGTCCCTCGCTGGCCCACGTGTCGGCCTGTGCGACGACGTCGCGGCGCACCTTACGAACCTTCTTCTCAGAGTTCACGCGCTGGCCGACTTTCTCCAGGGACCAGTCCGCCTCGTCGTCCCAGGCGCCGCCTTGGCCCTCCGCTGCCTTAGCGGGGCGGGTCGAACGCTCCTGCGGCGTGACGCCGGGGGCAAGCAGTCGGGTGACGACGAGGAATCCGGTGTGCGCGACCATGCGGTGCTCGGGGCGCACGGCCAGGCCGTCAAGATGCCACTCGCGGCGCATGTCCTCCCACGCGATGGGATCGGTGAAGCGCTGCGAGGAGCGCAGGTCCTCGACGAGGCGCGACATCTGGGTCACCGTCGCCACGTAGCAGACCAGCACGCCGCCGGGAATGAGCGCGTGCGTGATCGCCTCGATGTTCTCCCAGGGGGCAAGCATATCGAGGACCACGCGGTCCACGCTGCCCTGCTCGGCGGACCACAGCACCGCGTCGACGTCGCCGACGCGCAGGTCCCACGCGGGGTGACGGCGTCCGAACCACAGGTCCACGTTCGCCGCGGCGATGTCGGCAAAGTCTTGGCGACGCTCCACGGAGATCAGGCGCCCCTGCGGGCCGACGGCGTCCAGGAGCGCCATTGACAGGGCACCCGACCCGGCCCCGGCCTCGACGACCGTGGCGCCCGGGAAGATGTCGCCCATGTGGGTGATGACGCCGGCATCCTTGGGGTAAACGACGGCGGCTCCGCGCGGCATCGACATGACGTAGTCGACCTGGAGGGGGCGCAGAATCTGGAACTGACGGCCCTCGTCGGTGATGATGACCTGGCCGTCGGGGCGGCCGATGACGTCGTCGTGGTTGAATCCGCCGCGGTTGGACTGGAAGCGTCCGCCACGGACCAGGATGACCTGGTGGAAGCGCCCCTTCGGGTCGCGGACCTGGACGCGGTCGCCCTCGGCGAGGGGGCCTCGGCGGGTGGGTTGGCCATAATCAGTGGCTGTTTCGAAATTATTACGTTGAATAGTCATTACGTAAAGAATAGCGCTTCGGGCCTGTCTGGCCCCTGCCAGGACGCAGATGGGGGCGGCGGGGGTTAGCGTGGTATTCATGACAGATCTCATTGCCCCCTCCCCCGGCCCGCGCACGTGGGACCCCGCCCTGTCGGCCTCGCGCGCGAAGGAATACGAGCGCTGCCCCCTGCAGTATCGGCTCCACGTCCTGGACGGGTACCGCGAGCCCGAGACCCGGGCGAAGGCGCTGGGCACCATCGTCCACGCGGTCCTTGAGGATCTGTTCGCGCTCCCGCCCGAGCAGCGCACGCCCGAGGCCGCTCGCGCGCAGGTGGGCCCCGCCTACGAGGCGGCGGTTGACAAAGCGCCTGCTATCGCTCGGCTGTTTGCCGACGAGGCGGATCGCGACGCCTGGCTCGAGGAGGCGCGCGGGGTGATCGATGGTTACTTCGCCATCGAGCAGCCGCGCTGGATCGCGCCAGCCGCGCGCGAGGAGCGCGTGACGACGACGACTGCGGGCGGCGTGCGCCTGCTCGGCTTCATCGACCGCATCGATGCGGCCCCGGACGGGCGCCTGCGCGTCGTCGACTATAAGACGGGCAAGGCTCCCGGTCCGCGCTATGTGGACGAGGCCCTGTACCAGATGCGTTTCTACGCGCTGCTCCTGGCGCGAACGAGGAGGCTGCCGGCGCGCATGCAGCTGGTGTATCTGCGCGCCGGGCAGGTGATCACGTTCGATCCGGTGGCCGACGATATTCGTGCCTTCGAGCGACATATCGATCAGCTGTGGGCGCGCATCGAGTCCGATATTGAGAACGATTCTTTCGCTGCCCGCAAGAACCCGCTGTGCAACTGGTGCGGCGTGCGTTCCCTGTGCCCGGTCTTTGGGGGCACCACTCCCCCGATGCCGAAGGAGCATGCGCGGTGGTTGGCTCGAACTCGGCTAGGCTAGTGTTCATGAACTCGGAGCAATGCGGACGCAGCGGCCTTTTCCTGTCCCCGATCGGTTTGGGGACCCTCACGTGGGGGCGCGACACGGACGCGCCCGAGGCTCTCGAGATGCTCACGCATTTCGTCAACGCGGGTGGTTCCCTCCTCGAGTGCTCTCCCGCTCACGGCGACGGGATGGCTGTGGATGTCGTGTCCGAGGCCGTGGCGTCGGTGGGCAGGCACCGCGTGGTTCTTGCGTGGCGCGGCGGGATGCGTCGTGCTTCGGAGGGTGCCTGGGTGGGCGCGGCGGGTCGTGGAGATTTGCTGCGGAGCCTGGACGATGCGCTGGCGCGACTGGACACGGATTACGTCGACGTCTGGCTGGTTGAGCCGCGCCCTGAGGTTCCCCTGGAGGAAACGCTGGAGGCAGCGACCCTCGCCTACCGCAGCGGGCGTGCGCGCTACGTGGGCTTGTCGCGTTCGACGCACTGGCAGCTCGCCGAGGCCGTGACACGCGGCGCCGTGGGTGCCAGTGCTCCGATCACGCTCGTCGAGCTTCCTTTCTCGCTGGCGGACGCCTCGCACGCGGGTACGGTGGCCGAGCTCGCCAGCCGCGGGGTAGGTGTGGTGGCGGCTTCCGCGCTGGCGGGGGGTGCGTTGACGGGGAAGTACCGTCATTCCACCCCCGCCGACTCGCGCGCCGCGTCCCCGCATCTGCGCCACATGGTGGAGCCGTACCTGTCGGGCTTTGCCCGCGGGGTCATCGAGGCGGCGCATCGTGCAGCCTCCGGCTTGGACCGCTCGACTGCGGACGTGGCGCTGGCGTGGGTGCGCGACTACCCGGGTGTCAGCTCCGCCCTCGTTGGCCCACGCACCGTGCGCCAGCTTGACACACTCTTGGAGTACACGGAGCCGCTGCCCGATCCGATCCGCCAGGTCCTGGCTGAGGTCGCCCAGTAGCAACCCGGATCAGACGACCAGCTTGTCGGCGATTCTTGTCCAGACGAGCATGGGCCTCATCGCACAGGCCACGACGCGGGAATGACGCTCAAACAATCGCCGTGGCAGGTCTATTGCGTCCATGCCGGGATACATGGCAGCAAACTCATCGTCGGAGATGAGCGCGCACAGCGCGTGCGTAGTTGATAGGAGGAAGAGACTGCTCACGTCTTCGTTGCTGTTGCGCGCGCTCGTATCGAACACGATTGACTGTGTTGCCCATTCATCAGCGAGGATGTCGTATGCAAACTGGCGAAATGCCTCATCTCCTAGTTCTGTCGTGCACTCGCCCATTGCCTGCGCATCAGCCTGGGTCTTGAGCGCGTAGGGCGCGTCGACACCCGGGACGATGTGAATCATTGGCCTTCTCCGATCGTGCCAAGAATGTCAACGAAGGTGTCGAGTGCCAACCCACAGTCCTCGGTTCGACATGTACCCGTCAGGCAGTAGGACACGCGGCGAGGCTCACCTGCTACCCAGGTCCATTGGAAAGTGGTGAGGCTTCGGCCGTCGACGATTGAGACGAGAGTCGCCACGATGGCTGTGTCGGCATCCATACTCCAGGGGGTAACGTCGACTACGTACGAACCCGGGAGAGTGCGACTGCTCTCATCCACTGCGGCGGAGAGCCACTGCCGGTCGGTCATATCATCGGGGACATCGGTACTGGTGAGCACGACGGTGTCGTGCCAATCGTCCGAACCCTGTACGGCGACACCGACGCGTTGGATGCCAGGAGTCGCTGATATGTCGGCGAGGGGGCTGCCCGACCGGGCTTCGCCTGGGTCGATGAGTGCCCAGCCGTCAGGGAGCATGTCCATCATGATAGTTCCTCCGATACAGCGTTATAGAGTGCGTCGAGCGTGGGGCTGTGAGGAAGCCATGAGATCACGCGCGTAACAGCTGCGGTGCTCGACACGGGCGTGAGTTCAAGGAGCTCTGTACCGTTGCGTACATCGCTCGGCGCCCCGTATTCGTAGAGACAATCGGGGATGGCGAACAGGTGGATAATGTCCGCGTAGTCTCCCGCTTCGTTATCCCACAGTGCCGCGTACGACAGGCTCCAGCTGCGCTCGGTGATGGCTGTGAACAGTGGTGTGCGGCTCGGGTATCGACCGCTGGCCGCTCGCGTGTCGGAGCGGTATTTCTTGCGCATGGCAAGCAGCGGCTTTTCTGCACGTACCATGGTGGGCGCAGGCACGGGGTATCCTCCGGGAGATTCAGCTGACTCATGGAGAAGGTGAAGGACGCTGAGGGGCAATGTGTGGGGTGGATAGGTCTCTCCCGTGCGTGCCGCCAGGCCGAGCATTGAGACGATCATCGACAGGCCGTCCTCGGGTTCGATGCTCGTGATCCGTCGATCCGTTTTGTGTGAGGTTGCGACGCTCCACCTGTTCTCGCTGGGGTAGATGGCAGCGCGTGATGGACCGTTTGTGTCAAAGCGGTACAGGTCGATGCGATACATTCCTTGGACGAGGCCGGGGTGGTTTTGCTCGATCTGCGCGCTGAGTCGGTGGTCGTATGTGGCGACTCCGCCGTAGACGAGCATCCGCGAGTCTGTGGTCTGCGTGGACAAGAGCGCACGCAGACCGTCCTCACCTCCTCGCCGCAGGGCCGTGGCGATCTGCGCGATAATCGCGTATTCGCCGTCCGTTACCGTCACCACGGTACGTCCGAACTCTGTGTTCATTCGCGCCATGTCTTCTCCCCGTCGCTGGGCTGCGCCGGGCAGTGGCATTCGCGCGTTTGAGCGAGCGAGGGGCCCCGACGCATAAACATGGGATCGCGTTCGTACTCGCGCTGCAGGCGTTTGAGCCGACGTCTCTCGGCTTGGTACTCGGGGTACATGGCGCGTGGCAGGTTGATCGGAAATAACGAGATGAGGAAAACAAACATACCAATTGCGCACAATGCAAGAACGCCGGCAGATACCGCGTGAGGCAGTTTTCCGCAGTACTTCTCGAGAGTCTTCGCTGCGGCAACAACAAGAATAACAAAGGCGAAACTCGGAATGGTCAGCGCCGTCATGTTCTTTGTCGGTCGAATGGCACGAAAGTAGTCGAGCCGCGGTGAATCGCAAAACATCTCAAGGCCCCATACGGCAATAAGCGCACAGGAAAAGAGAAAAGCGGCTAGCTCATCCATGAATCTGATCCGACATAAATGAATTGACACCGTTTGCCGCCCACTGCCCGAGGCCGGACCCAATTAATCCTCCGACGATTCCACCGACAGCACCACCAACGGCGATACCAATGGGATTCGCAGTGAAACTGCCGAGAAATGCCCCAAATTTTGCGCCAGCTAGAGCACCTCCTAGCGCTCCACCACCCGAGAACGTACCTGATGTGGCAGCTCGTGCGCCTGCTGACCGAGAAACGTTGAGGCGTCATTAAACATCTCAGCGACACTCAGGCATGACGACGACGCACTGCCCACGTCTGGTGCAATTTAGTTGGCACACGTCACTTAAGGCCTGCTCACCGTTATCGCACGATTTCGCCTGCCATCGTAGGAGATCTGTATCAACCTCTAGGCTAACCACGTTGGCCTCCCTCGCAAGAAGAAGTCGCGTCAGTCGTCGACTTCAATGAAGTCGTCGTCTTCCTCGTCCTCTTCCTCATCGTCCTCTTCCTCGTCGTCGTAGTCGTCCTCGTCGTCGCTATCGTCGAGGATATCGAAGGGGAGCTCGACGCCCAGCTGGGTGAAGAGAATGTCGTCGTAGGTGAAGAAGGCGTCGCGCAGCGCCAGCTCGGCGGCTTCGAGCGCGGCGTCGTCGGCCTCGTCTCCATCGCGTGCGATGTCGAAGTGATTCTCGAAAGCGTTGAGCAGGCGCGTCAGTGCGCGGCGGGCATCTCCAGTCATAGGTCTCAGTCTACCGTGAGGACGCACACTTTTTCAGGGCAGGTTGAGCTGCGAACGGATAACGGACACCATGAGGTCCGTTCCCTTGATCTCTGCCGTCTGCTCGGCGCCCAGGATGCGCGTCTGCCCATCGGAATCCAGCAGCTGCGAGGCGCCCATGTTCGGGCCCAGCGGCAGAATGACCCATTCCTTGGTGGGAACGTAGTGGGCGTCGGGAGCCTCCCCCTCAATCTGCGCGGTGATGTTCGCGATGACGACGCGGGCCTGCTGGCGGGCGGCGTCGGCGCGCTTGGACTCGCGCACGTCGGTCAGGTCGCCGACGGCGTAGATGGTGGAATGGCCCGCCACCTGCATGGTCGGCTCGACGCGGAGCGTGCCGTCGGGGTGCATGACGGACTCGTACTCGCTGCCGATCAGGAACCCGGTGTTGGCGCGCGCGCCGTAGCACTGGAACCACAGGTCGGCCTCAATGACATCGCCGTTCTTGGTCTCGACCATGAAGTGGGCCAGGTCTCCGACGTTCTGTGGCGGCAGGTAGGCCAGCTCGGAGCCGGTGACGACGCGAACGCCGAGGGTGGCCAGCTGCTCACTGATCTCGTCGCGCAGCGCGTCGGTGTATCCGGGGGTGCCCAGGATTTGATCGGAGGCCTCGACGATCGTGATGTCCAGTCCGGGGAACGCGTTGGCGAGCTCGCCTGTCAGCTCGATGCCGACGGTTCCGCCGCCGACGATCATGACGGAACGGGCGCGCGAGAGGTTCTCGTGGAGCTGTTCCAGTCGGGCCTTGGCCACGGAAGAGCGGTAGGAGGAGTACTTGGCCGGGAAGGGGTAGGTCGAGCCGGTGGCAAAGACGATGTAGTCGGCTTCGATGGGGTCGTGCCCGAAGATGTGGACGGTGGTGCCGTCGACGGCGGAGGCGGTTCCACGCACGACCTGGCCGCGGCTCAGGAGGTTCGTGTAGGGCATGAAGATGGCGTGTTCCCACACGGTGTCAACGGCGGCGCGAAGGGCGGCCGCGTGATGGACGAACTGGTCCTTCTGCTCGATGAGGATGACCTCCGCGAGGGGGTCGAGCCCCTTGGCGACGGTGACGCCTCCGTATCCTCCGCCGATGACTACGACGCGTGCCATGACATTCCTCCTTTTGAATGGACCGCGTCTATTGTGTCACCTCGCGCCCTCGAACGCGCGTGATAGGGACTTTAGTCCGCATCTGCCTTGGTCGCGCTGGTGTCAAGCCCCAGTCCGCGGGCGATATTGGGCTGGAAGAAGTTGGGGCCCTTGAGCACCTTGCCGTCTTCGCGCAGCTTGACGGAGCCGTCGGGCATGAGCTTGGACAAGTTCGAGGCCTGCACCTCGGCCAGGACCGAATCGAGGTCCATGCCCGACTCGATGGCCATGCCGTAGATGACGTACACGAGGTCGGCCAGCGCGTCGGCGGTCTCGATAACGTCGCGGGTTCCGTCGTCAGCGGCGACGGCCTCGGCGGTGGCGGCCTCGACGATCGCGCGTGCGCGCGGTCCGTAGACCGCGCCCATGAGCTCGGCGAACTCCTCAGCGATCAGGCTCATGCGCATGCCGACGCGCTCGTAGTCGAGCGTGGGATCGTCGAAGGGGCGGATGGGAGTGGAGTAGGTGCGGTGGAATTGGAGGACCAGCTCCATCGGGCTGGGGGCGCCTGTCGTCACCGACGAGGCCGTGGTGTCCTTCTCGCTCATGCGTGATCCTTTCGTGCGTTGTCCCAGGCGGTGGCCAGGATATTGGAAAAAGCGGTGACGGTCTGATGCCCATCGACGAGGAACTGGGCATCCAAGACGTAGGTGGGCACGGAGGTGACGCCCATATGCATCGCCATCTGGTAGTCGGAGTAGACGCGCGATGCCCACTCCTCGTCCTCGATGGCGAGGGCTGCCAGCTGCCCGGGCATGCCGATGTCCTGCGCGCATCCGATGAGCACCTCGGGGTGGGATACGTCCAGGCCCATCTCGAAGTGCGAGCGCATGATGGCCTCGGCGACCTTGAGATGGAGGGAGTTGGGGCCTGCGACCGTGTCGGTGTCGATGTCGGCGTCGTGGGCGGCAGCGATGACGCGGTGGGCGCGAGAGGTGGGGGCGATGACGAGGGAGTCGAAGTCGAATCGAACGCCCTCGCGGGCTCCGAGGGAGCGCATGCGTTCGTCGGCCTCGCGCACCTCCTCCAGGGTCGCCGCCCAGGATTCGACGAGGGCGACGATGCGCGGCTTGTCGATGGGCGCGTCCAGGTCGGGGTCGAGCAGGTAGGCGTGCAGATAGACCTCGATCTCGTCGCCGTGGTCGAAGGCATCCATGGCGGAGCGAAGGTGGCGTAGCCCCAGGTAGCTCCACGGGTCGCACGTGTCGAGCCACATATCTATGCGCACGGTGTCTCCTGTTCGGTGATATGGAAAACCCCGGAGCCTTCCGGCCCCGGGGCATCTCGTGCGCGGAGGGGGACTTGAACCCCCACCCTCGTAAAATGAGGACTAGCACCTCAAGCTAGCGCGTCTGCCTATTCCGCCACCCGCGCAGGTGAGCGATGCGAACCGTTGCGATCCGCAAGCGAGTAGAAGCTTAACACGATTGCGTCGACTTGCGCCAATCGAAACTATGAATCGGCTGTGTCGGCCTTCAGGCGGGAGTCCAGGGTCGAGAAAACCTTTGCAATTGCGTCGATATCCTCGTCCGTCATGCCGTCCAGGAGGTACTCGCTGACCGTCTGCTGATGCAGTTCTGTGGCAGCAAGCACAGTTTGAATGCCCTGGGTGGTCAGGCAAGCGTCGTACCCGCGTCGGTCGACCTTGGAGGGGATGCGCTCGACCCAGCCATCACGCGACAGGTTGGACACCAGGTAGGTGACGCGCGAGGGCGAGTAGACGACGCGGTCGGCCAACTCGCCCATGCGCAGGCGGTGGCCGGGCGCCTCCCACAGGGCCAGGAGGATGTTGTAGTCCGGCATGGAGACGCCGTAGGTGCGCTTCAGGCGCGTCTCGAGGATCCCCTGCAGGCGTCCGGACGCCTCGAAGAAGACTCTCCACGCGGCCGCACGCGCACTATTGGCTTGAACGATCGGGGTGAGCCGCGCTCGTGATTCCACGTCTGCCTCTCTCGTAGTCGTGTCGGATGCTTCTCTCGGGATAATAGGGCATAGTGACTAAGAAAGCACCAACAACTCGGGGGATTTAGTGTCTTTACCCATTTCTGCTGTTCTTTTCGACGTCGACGGGACGATCGTCGACTCCGCCCCGGCCGTTATGGGCGCCTTCCGCGAAACCCTGTCAGACTTCGGACTGCCGATCCCCGATGATCAGCGTCTTCGCAGCTATGTGGGGCCTCCTCTGTGGCATTCTTTCGGCGATCTGGGCTACTCCGGTCAACTCTTGGCTGACCTTGTAAAACGCTACCGGGAGTGCTACATGCGTCACTATCTGGACCCCGTGCCTTTCGAGGGGGTGCCCGAGCTGGTGTGGGACCTGCATCGGGCGGGCGTGCCAGTGGCGACGGCCACGTCGAAGCAGGCTCCCATGGCGCTGTCACAGATGGAGTACCTGGGACTGGCGGGCGCTTTCGACGTGATCGCGGGGGCCACGCCGGACCCGGGTTCCTCCAAGGCGACGGTCATTCACGAGGCCGTGGCTCGCTTGGACGCAATGGGCGCCGACGTGTCACACCCCGTGATCGTCGGCGACTCGGTGTGGGACGTGCGCGGCGGCCACGAGGCCGGCATCGCGGTGGTCGGCGTTCGGTGGGGGTATGCGACGGCGGACGGTCTGGACGACGCCGAGGTCGTGTGCGACACGGTCGCGGACCTGCGTGCGCTCCTCATGCCTGCCGGTCGCTGAGGGGCATTAACGAAAGTCACGCGAGCGCACGTCGATGGGCAGCTCGACGGCGCGCAGGCGGAAGGCTCGCACGTTGATCGCGCCGTCGCCCCACTCGAGGGTTCCCGACACGAGCAGGGCATCCGATTCGAGGCCGACGCGGCGAAACTTATTCCAGGTGCCCACGGCCACCGAGACGTTGACGTAGCCGGTGTCATCCTCGAGGGACAAGAAGGTGACGCCGCCGCCCGTGTGGGGGCGCTGGCGGTGCGTGACCAGGCCTGCCACCTCGACGATGCGCCCGTCCAGGTGGGCTCCCAGGTCAGCGGCACGAAGAACCGTGCTCGGGAGGCAGTCGCGCAGGTAAGAGAACGGGTGGCGCCCGGGGGTGAGCCCCATCGCCTCGACGTCGGCGCACATCTGCTCGGCCGGCGTCAGAGCCGGCAGGTCGGGTACGCGGGTGCCCACCTCGGTGCCGGGCAGGAAGGGCTGCCACTCCCCCCGCCTCGACGTCGGCGCGGCCAGCGCCCCGGCCGACCAGGCGCCCTCACGCCTGCTCACTCCCAGGCACTCAAGCGCCCCGGCCAGGGCCAGCTTCTCCATGTCCGTGGCGCTCAGGTGGGCCCGCGCGGCCAGATCCGCCTGGCTCGTGAAGGCTCCCGCTTCCCTGGCCGCCACGATGCGCGTCGCGGCCCCGCCCAGGCCTCGTACCGAGGACAGGCCGATGCGCAGCACCAGCGAGGGATCCACATCCAGGGGGACGACCTGGTGCGACGGGAGCGGGTCGGGGCGCCCCTCCCGATATTCCTCTGGCGCGACGGTCGCGAGCTGCACGCCCGCGTCCAGGAAGGAGGCGTTCACCGACGGGCCCGCGACCCTCACGCCGTGCCTGCGCGCGTCCTGGACCAGCGTCGCCGGCGAGTAGAACCCCATGGGCTGAGAGGAAAGGATCGCCGCATAAAAGTGCTCGGGTGCGTGCACCTTCAGCCACGCGGACGCGTACACGATATGCGCGAAGGAAAAAGAGTGAGACTCGGGGAAACCGAAGTCGGCGAAACCCTTGAGCTGATCGAAGATGCGCTCGCGCGTGGGAGCGTCAATACCGCGCGCCTCCATCCCAGCCATGAGATCCTCCTTGAGGGCCTCCATGCGCTCCGGGCTGCGCTTGGCCCCCATGGCTCGGCGCAGTTGATCGGCGCGGGCACCGGACAGGCCCGCCGCGTCCGAGGCGATGCGCATGAGCTGCTCCTGAAAGAGGGGGACGCCCAGAGTCTGACGCAGGGCGGGCTCCAGCAGGGGGTGCAGGTAGGTGACCGCTTCCCTCCCAGCGCGTCGGCGCAGATACGGGTTGACCGCGCGACCCTGGATGGGGCCCGGCCGAACGAGAGCCACCTCGACGACGATGTCGTAGAAGCATCGGGGCTTCAGGCGCGGAAGCGTATTCATCTGTGCGCGCGACTCCACCTGAAACACGCCCACCGTGTCAGCCGCACACAGCAGGTCGTAGACGCGAGGATCCTCCGCGGGAAGCGTGTGCAGGCCGAGCCGACGCTCCCCCACCCCATTCAGGGCGCGCGACGCCCAGCCGCGCAGGGGAGGATGATGCTCGCCGCGTCCCGAGCCGTCACCCAACTCGTCGAAGGCGATGCGCAGAGCCGTCAACATGCCGAGAGAGAGCAGATCGAACTTCACCAGGCCCGCGTCCGCGCAGTCCTCCTTGTCCCACTGGAGCACGGTGCGCCCCTCCATCGCCGCCCACCCGACCGGACAGATACGCGAGACCGGCTGATCGGTCAAAACCATGCCCCCCGAGTGGATGCCCATGTGTCGCGGCAGGCGTGACAAGGCCCGGGCGGCCTCGCCCACGAGGAGCGGCGCCTCCCCCTTCCCCCGCGACCACGCCTGCGCGCTGCCCGCCGGATAGCCCAGGGCCCGCGCCGCGTCACGCATCGCCGAGCGCGGACGATACGTGATGACGTTGGCGACCTGGGCCGCACGATCGCGCCCATAGAGCTCGTACACGTGCTGGATGACCTCCTCGCGCCGGCTCGCCTCAATGTCGACGTCGATATCGGGAGGGCCCGACCTGGCGTCCGACAAGAAACGCTCGAAGAGCAGGTGATGGCGCACCGCATCCACCGCCGTGATGCCCAAGCAAAAACACACGGCGGAGTTCGCCGCGCTGCCACGCCCCTGGCACACGATGCCACGCTGGGCGCAAAAGTCCACGATCTCTTTGACGATGAGGAAATAACCGGCGAAACCAAGGCGCTCGATGACGCCCAGCTCCCGGTCGATCGTCTCCCACGCCCGGGGATGCTCCTCCCGCCTGCCGTAGCGCTCGCGTGCGCCCTGCCGGGCCAGGTGGGACAGCCACGTCTGGGGAGTATGGCCCGTCGGGACGCTCGTGCGAGGGAGCCTGGGTGCGACGAGGCGCAGGTCGAAGGCCGCGCGCGCCGCCACCTCGCAGGAGTTGCTCAGGGCCTCGGGATAGGCGGCGTGCAGGCGGGCCATCTCAAAGGGCGAGCGCAGGAACGAGCGGCGTGCCCCCAGGTGGGCGTAGGCCTCCTCCAGTGAGGTGCCGATGCGGGTCGCCGCGAGGACATCGCCGAGGGCCGTCTTGGCCGGAGAAGACATGCGCGCCCCCGTCGTGGCCACCAGCATGGCTCCCGTCCGCTGCGCCAGATCCGCGAGGACATCCGCGTCCTGCGGCCCATCCCCCGGTGCCGCCTGCCACTCGACCAGCACGCGATCGGCCCCTCCGAGCGCCTCCGCGAGGGCGCTGATGACCCGTCGCGCCCACGTGGGCCCACCCGCACGCAGGGCGCGCATGAGGGGGCCCCGCCTGCCCCCGGTCAAGGCGACGAGGCCACCACCGGCCCCGCTCACGTCCTCCAGGGTAAAGCGGGGAGAGCGCTCCCCCTCCCGGGCCAGCGCCCGCGTGCTCATCATGCCCACGAGGTTTTCGTACCCGTCGGGCCCCCCGGCCAGCAGCGGCAGACGGATCCCCGGCTCCTCGGCCCCGGGAGCCAGCCCCCAGCCTCGCGCATGGGAACCCGGAACAATCGCACCCAGCGCGTGGGAGTCCAGGGTGACCTCGGCCCCGTAGACGACGGGGAGCCCGCAGTCACGGGCCGCCATCGTGGTCTGCACGGTCGAATACATGCCGTCCACGTCGAGGATGGCGAGCGCGTCCAAGCCCAGGCGCGAGGCCTGCGCCACCATGTCGGCAGGCTCGTCGGTGCCCTCTAGGAAGGTGAAGGCGCTGTGGGCATGCAGCTCGGCGTATCTGGGTTCATCACTCACCACACCATTATATCGAACACATGTTCGATAGCCCGTCGCTCGCCGCCCACACACGCGCGACGCAAGGCACTCATAACAACCCCACCGCGCCCTATCCTGATCACATGGACTCCATGCTCGCAGCGTCGCTCGCCTCACCCGGCACCCTCACCCTGGACCGGCGCCCACTTCCCGCCCTGGGGCCGCGCGACGCCCTCCTCACCGTGGAGGCCACGACACTGTGCGGCACGGACCTGCGCATCGTCACCGGACAAAAAACGAAGGGCGTCACCCCCGGCGTGATCCTCGGCCACGAGATCGCCGCTCGCGTCTGGCGCGTCGGCTCCGCCCTCACCCCCGGCGTTGACGTCCCCGCCCCGGGAACGCAGGTCGGCCTCGCCCCCGAAATCGCCTGCGGCCACTGCGAGCCGTGCACCGCCGGGCGCTCCAACGTCTGCGCCTCCATGGCCCTGTTCGGAACCGGGGTGGACGGCGGCCTCGCCGAGGTCATCCGCGCACCCGCACGTGCGCTCGCGTGCATCACCCCCACCGCGCGCGAGATCGCCCCACCCCTCCTGGCCCTCGCCGAACCCCTCTCCTGCTGCCTGCGGGCCACCACCCGCCTGCCCATCACCGAGGGCACGCGGGTCCTCGTCCTGGGCACCGGCCCCATCGGACTCATCCACTGCGCGCTCG
>ERZ773197.1241-NODE-1241-length-18075-cov-2.903108_pt1 | contig 18075 bp, 17 predicted proteins | sample MGYA00580999_ERZ773197 | MGnify/ENA primary metagenome ERZ773197 (study PRJEB29015, sample SAMEA2738166) | human oral metagenome | biome: human oral; feature: human-associated habitat; material: saliva | place: China | collected 2185 ...
TTAGGCCTACCTTCGGAACAAGCCTATATTGACGAACTCTCAAAGCGCCATCCCGAATGGAATTATACATGGGACCGCACGCTCACTATTGAAACCATACTAAACGCTCAATAAAAACTCATTTTTCATACGTATGAAACACGTTTCATTGATTCTATCCGTAGTGGCAGCCGGTGTGCTGACCCTTACGAGCTGCAAAAGCGAATTCGAACAGCATGTTATGCAGTTTGCACCTATGAAGGCCAACATGGTGGCTTATGCTGACCAAGCATCAGATACCATCCATGTGCTCTCAACAGATGCGTGGAAACTGACAGTCGATAACTCTTGGTTGGCAGTTACTCCCAACGAGATGACACCTAAATACAAAGGTGCACTCTACAATACATTGCTCAAACTGGCCTTTACTGTGAACACCGACCGCCTTACGCGCCAAACAATTTTCCATGTTCAGGGTGGGCACACCATCAATATGCCCGTGGTTCAACTGGGTTGGCTCAATATTTCCTCCCCTGCAGCCACCTACAAAGACCTCAACAATGACAGACTGAACGATAGAGCATACTACAGGGTAAACCTCGATGCTAAAACAACGGCTCTACCTTTCTACTTCACTACTTACACCAACGGTGCAATGGTGCAAACAAATGCTGCGTGGATTCAAGTACCCACGGCCGCTCAGACAGCGGGCTATCATCCTCTCTCGCTCACCATCACGCCTAACACGACCAGAGTGAAGCGAACTGGACAAATCACGCTGACCTCTGCGGGCATCACCGACACTATCGAAGTGGTGCAAGCAGCAGCCAACTAAACCAACATTCTTACGGCATTCTTTGCCGTCTCCCTTAGCGCGAACCTTTCTTACCTCCCTTGCGTAAACAAGGTTCGCGCACTTTTTTATGTTCACCTTCAAAACTCACCCACAATGAAACACACGCTACTTTTATTTCTCCTCTTCTTCTCACTCTCCCTCACGGCACAAAACCGCTGCTTCCGAATCATGGAGTATAACGTCGAAAATCTCTTCGACACTATCCACGCGCCTGGCAAACAGGATGTGGACTTCACGCCACAAGGGAAATATCGCTGGACAAGCAACTTGTACCACGCCAAATTAGGGAAATTGGCCCGCGCCATTGTTGCTGTGGGTGGCGCACTCCCGCCCGACGTCATTGTGCTTTGCGAAGTGGAGAACGACAGCGTTGTCCGCGACCTTTGTCGCCACACATCGCTCTGCCGCTTGGGCTACGAATACATTGTGACCCACAGTGCCGACCGGCGCGGTATCAACGTGGCGGTTCTCTACCAGCCCATGGCGTTCCGTCCTTTTGAAACTGATACACTGCGTATTGCTTACCATCCTGCCACCGAAAAACCCACACGCGATGTGCTGCGCGTGAGTGGACGAGTGGCTTCGGGCGACACACTCGATATTATGGCCGTCCACTGGCCCAGTCGTGCTGGCGGACAAGAAAAGACTGAGCCTTACCGCATCCGCACTGCGCAACGCATCCGAGCCGCGGCCGACAGTTTGATGCAGCACCGCCTGCGCCCTGCCCTTGTTATCACGGGCGATTGCAACGATGAGTTTCACAATCGCAGCCTGAGCGAGGGATTGCGCACCCTATTGCCCCAACCACCATTTGCCGATACATCGCTCTACATCCTTTCAGCCAATCTCAAAGGGCCTGAAGATATTCGCGGCACTTATAAGTTTCGCGGAGAATGGAACCAACTTGACCAATTCGTAGTGAATGGTGCGCTCTTGCAGGCTGCAGAAGGTCTCCGCACCACGCCTTCCGCTTGTCGGATTGTCCACTTCCCCTTCTTGACCGAACCAGATTCCAGCGGCGGCCTCAAACCTCGCTACACATTTGTAGGCCCTCACTATCACGGCGGTACTTCCGATCATCTCCCCCTCCTGCTCGACCTCTACGAGTGAGGCAACTCACAAGAAAAAAGACCTTCGCAATGAACAATAGACTAAAAATTCCTAAAACTTTTTACATACGAATTCTTTATTTCTCTTTTCTCTTTCAAAAAGCTGTATTATCTTTGCATCAATAACACAAAAGCACACAAATGAGCAAAGTAATCATACCTAAAGGTTATAAAGCACTACTCGGACGCAACGACACCGAGCAGGGCATCAAAGAGATAAAAGAATTTTTCCAAGCTAACCTGGCTACGGGACTAAAGCTTCGCCGTGTCACTGGCCCACTCTTCGTGCAGCGCGGCCTTGGTATCAACGATGATTTGAGCGGTGTGGAGCGTCCCGTCTCCTTCCCTATCAAGGATTTGGGCGACACGCGCGCCGAAGTGGTCCATTCGCTGGCAAAATGGAAGCGACTGATGTTGGCCGACCAGCAAGTGCCCGTGGGCTATGGTATATATACCGACATGAATGCTATTCGTGCCGATGAAGAGCTGGATAATCTCCATTCCCTCTACGTTGATCAATGGGACTGGGAACGCTCTATCAGCAGAGAGGACCGCACTATCGACTATCTCAAGAAGACCGTTAAGAACATCTATTATGCCATGCTCCGCACGGAGTTTCTCATCTGCGAACGCTTCCCTCAACTCCGTCCGAGTATGCCTGAAAAGGTGCATTTTATCCATGCGGAAGAGCTGCGCCAACGCTTTCCCGACCTGACACCTAAAGAACGCGAAGATCGGATATGCAAGGAATACGGAGCCGTCTTCATCATCGGCATTGGAGGTCCGTTGGGCGATGGTAAGCCCCACGATCTGCGCGCCCCCGACTATGATGACTGGACCAGCATCAACGAGGAAGGAACTGCGGGACTAAATGGCGACTTGCTTTTGTGGTACGACACGCTGGGACGCTCCGTAGAAATCAGTTCGATGGGTATTCGTGTTGACAAAGAGGCCTTGCTGCGCCAACTCAAAGCCACAGGAAAGGAAGACCGCCTCGGGCTCTATTTCCACCAACGTTTGATGGACGGCACACTACCTCTCTCCATTGGTGGCGGTATTGGGCAATCGCGCCTCTGCATGATGTATCTGAAAAAAGCGCATATCGGTGAGATTCAAGCCTCTATTTGGCCCACTGAAATGCGCAAGCAATGTAGTGCCGCAGGCATTCCGCTCATTTGACATCATATCGGTTCTCCCCCACAGCGCGGCGAGAACCGATGATTTTTTTGCTAATTCCAAATAAATCCTTACTTTTGCAATTGTCTTATAGGACTATGGCTCCGTAGCTCAGTTGAATAGAGCAATGGTTTCCGGTACCATGTGTCATGGGTTTGAGTCCCATCGGAGTCACTTCTTTTTATCTGGCAGGAGAGTTGGAACAATGTGTCCTTCTCTCCTGCTTTTGTATAACATAAAAAATACAAGTATGAAAAGTCTTCTTTCCCTTGCGTTGCTCGCTTTCGTGGCGAACACCAGCAGTTGTTCTATTACGCTGAACACTAACGAGAAAAAGCCACAGAAAACAGTTGTCCGAACCTTCAATCTGCGAGACTTTCAAAACATCAAGATGGAGTCCGTTGCCAACGTCCGCTTCACGCAGGGCAACACCTATAAGGTGACGGCCACGGCCTTTCGCCCTGGTATCGACACAGTGTATGTAAAAGAAAACACACTTTATATCACTACACGGCGAAATTTGAAGAACAACAATTCCCATTGCACCATTGAAGTGACAGCTCCCAGTTTGAGAAGTCTCAAACAAGAAGGCGTGGGCAATTTCACCTGCCACGCGCTCAACACCAAAGATTTAAATATCAGCCTCGAAGGCGTAGGCTCTGCCAGCTTCGGCAATGTCAGTTGCACAAGCCTTGAAGTGGACTGCGAAGGCGTAGGCAGTCTTAGCAACAGTCATTTCACCGTTTCGGGCAATGCTTCGTTCGATTTCTCGGGCGTAGGTTCTGGCACATTCTCTGTGAAGAGCAACAACTGCAAACTGGAGAGCAGCGGCGTGGGTAGTGTCACGGCCACGGTCAATTGTAAGAGCGTAGTGGCTAACTGCAGCGGTATAGGCTCTATCATCTTGAAAGGGAATACCAACAAACTCAAAAAAACAAATTCTTCCTTGGGAAAAATCAATACGAAAGGATTGGAAGTGAAATAAGAACAGAAAAATAAGCATTTTTCAAAGCTCCCTCCCTATCTCCTATGAGTAGCAACGCTCGGTAGCCTCCTATTTGGAGAGCACTGAGCACGCGTATTCACAAAGGATATGGAGGGAATTCTGTAAAAAGGCTTCAAGGAAAAATATCCTTATTGCGTCAGCTGACACAATAAGGCTGTCAGCTGACATCTTTATTGCATTTTCAAACGCAATAAGGAAAAATAAGAGGCACTGAAGTATAACTTAAAACTGCTTAGAACAAAAATTTTGTTCACACCAATGTGCTAAATTCTCAGCAAGGGGAAACAATAACAGTCCCCTATCTGTAAGGGAAAAAGACTTTGCAGATTGTTTGATAATTCCGTCTGTCATTAGTTTACAAAGAGCTGTTTCTACTTCTTTCGGTGTTCGATCCTCCATTTCTTGAAGAAGTTCTTCCAACGTTGCCGAATTCTTTTTCCCTAATATATGAACAATCCACAATAAGTCCGGTTCACAAATTCTGGCAAGAACATTGCGAATCGGACATTTTGGAAAATTGGGGTCTACTACCATTCCAATTTTTCGCTTAAAATAACGCCATCAGCAGCGGGCGCATCATTTTCAGCAAAACTATTGGCCTTGTATTGGATGCAAAGCATGAGCATCTCATCTTTGCCTGTATTCTTCAAGGCACGTTTGCCAGCAGGAGCTACACGAATGATGCTACCTTCTGATACGGGGAAGATTTCTCCGTCCACTTGGTATTCGCCCTCACCTTTGAGAATGAAATAGAGTTCTTCGTGGGTCTTGTGGGTGTGTAGGAAGCTACTGTCTTGACCAGGCACTAAGGTTTGAAAAGAAAGCTCACTACCTGTAGCTTGCAAAGCTTGTCCCACAAATACCTTTCCAGGAATCTCTATATCGCCCAATGGGAGGACATAATCTTTGATACTGCTGAGTTTACCAACATTTACTGCTGTAAAGTTCTCACCTGCCTTGATTTTTTCTACTTGTTTCATAATGTCTTTGTTTTTTATTAGTTGTTTGTTTTGACGATGCAAAGGTATTATGTTTCGAAACGTTGTACAAGAAGGCACGAAGATGTCAGTCGGTTACCAAAAAGTAAGTAACATTGAAAACAGTGCTATTGCTGTATTTCACTTTTAAAATAGTTTAACAATGATTCTCTCAAGGCAACAAAGTGTAATAGTTACTTTTGTATAGTAATGTAATATTTAAACCTAATCATTCAGCAATGAACAGAAACGAATTGCGAGATGCACTCTATCCCAACTGCCCCGTGCGCAACGTCTTGTCAAGGGTAGGCGACAAATGGTCTATGCTGGTATTGTTTACGTTAGAGGCAAACGAACGACAAAGATTCAAAGAACTACAGCGCAATATCCCCGATATTTCTCAAAAGATGCTGACCGCCACCCTAAAAATGCTGGAGGCCGATGCACTTATCCTGAGAGAGGCTTTCCCAGAAATTCCGCCTCGCGTGGAGTATTCGCTCACCGACAAAGGCAAGAGCCTATTGCCACTCATTGATAATTTATTGGTTTGGGCAAGCGAAAATATGGATGACATAATAGAAGCGCGAAAGAATTATCTATTAAAATAAAAGTTGTTCTTACAAAGAAAGCAGTAAACCTCATGCATGGTTTACTGCTTTCTTTGTATTCGCGAATGCTCCAGGCTTCAATATCTCCAGCGCCAATACTTGCGGAGGCGGAAGAGCATGGGGCGGAAGCGGAGGTGCTTGCCAAGAATGATGAGGAGGACGGCAACAAGGATGAGCAGTATGCCCGTGGCCAGACGGAGGGAGAAAGCTTCGCCAAAGAGGAAGATGCCGATGAAGACAGCGGTGACGGGCTCGAGTGCGCCCATGATGGCCGTTGGCGTAGAGCCTATGTCGTGGACGGCAAGGACCATGAGCACGAGGGAGAGCACGGTGGGGAATATCGCCATCCAGAAACCCATGAACCAGTGCCAAGGCGTGTGGAGCATCATCAGATGATTTTCAGGACTAACAAACGACCAAGCCACGATGGCCAACGTGCAGACGAACAACACATAGAAAGTGAGCTTCACGGACGACATGCGCAACGAACTCTGGTTGACAACGATGATATAGAAGGCGTAAGTGAGCGAGGAGAGCAGAACGAGGATTACGCCCACCAGACTCAGTGTGGATTGGCCGTCGCCGCGATAGAGCAGCGCTACGCCCACGAGCGATAACAGAATGGAGACAACCGTGGTGGGCGTTACCTTTTCTCGAAAGAAAAGGGCCATGAGCACCGCCACCATAACGGGATAGACAAACAGCAAGGTCGAGGCGATACCGGCAGCCATGAAATGGAAACTCATATAGAGCGAAAGGGCCGAGACAGCAAAGAGGAGGCCAAGCACAGAGATGATGCAAAACTCTTTCCGAGTGATCCGAAACGATTTTCGCTGCGCAAGGAGCAATGCGCCCAGCAGAAGCGTGGCGATGGAAAAGCGATAGAACAGCACACTGGACGAATTGAAGCCGTCGGCATACAAAACGAGGGCACCAACGGGATTCGTTCCATAAAAGATGGCAGACAGCACGCCACAGATAGTACCTTTCAGTTTAGTGGTCATAATGGATTGTGTAAAAAGAAGGAGGAACTCTTCAGTCCCTCCTTATGGAAAGAATTCCTGCCGGCTTCCGCCAGCGGGGATATTATCGGCCTGTTTCCTCCACCATTTCCGAAATGGTTTGCATCATAGAAGTTTTCATAAGTTCTTCAATGCTGAGATGCATACGATAACGCCAATAGTGGTGAGGATTGGAAGGCAGATTGATACGTTCGGCATCGGCATTGGGATGGCGATGTTCTTCATCCACAGAAAGCCAATCCTGAAGGCTCAAAATACAGAGCATGGAGGGGCAATTGAGATGACGATAAACAATGTCGCGTGCCAACCAGCCCGGCAGCGGATGAGGAGCAATGCCTTCGCGATAGAGCACTGTATTATAATAGGCCTGTGAGCGGTCCATGTCTTCGTCCCACCATTGACGCAATGTGGGCATATCATGGGTAGAGATAGTGCTCACAGAGCGGTAAGGATTGGCTGGGAGAACGCCGAAACGAACAGTGGGATCTTTTGGCATCGACTGTATTTCAAGACTCAGGATGCGCAACTCTTGGATGACCCACGCCACGCAGGCTGGCACCATTCCGAGGTCTTCTGCACAGACGAGCATCCTTGTGGCATTGACCAGCAGGGGCAACTTCTTCATGGCTTCGCCATACCAGAACTGATTATTACGACGATAGTAGTAATCATTATAAAGGCGATTGAATGCGGCCTTGTCGGAATCGTAGAGTGCTTCATAAATGAAGGCGAACTGCACAGCAATACGCGGGTGGAATTTGTTGCTATCACTGCGGTCGCGCACAAAGAGCACGTCGCTGATGAGAGCATACAGTCCATCGCGCAAGAGGATATCCTTCTCACTCGTACGACCTTCAAAAGCAGCTTCCACCTTGCGTTGTGTGTCATATTCGGGCTTCATCTCCCAAATATCGTCGTGAGCATGATTGAGATAAGTGTCCTTGACCTCTTGTGCATACTCATGGAAAATTCGGTCGAGCACCCAGTCGGCAATGAATGGCTTCGTGAATAATTCTTCTTGGAAGTGGAGGCCGTAAGACTCTATCTCTTCTCGCGTCATACCGAGAGAGGGAGCGAACTGTCCGAGCAATCCGTGAACGGCATGGATGGGTATTTCCCAGATACGGAAGAAACCGAGCACATGATCAATGCGGTAGGCATCAAAATACTTCTGCATATTCTGGAAACGGCGCACCCACCAGCGACAACCATCGGCTATCATGGCATCCCAATTGTAGGTAGGGAAACCCCAGTTCTGTCCGTTAACAGAGAAATCATCAGGTGGAGCACCAGCCTGTCCGTTGAGGTTGAAATAGTTGGGTTCCATCCACACATCGCAGCCGTGGCGGTTCACACCTATGGGGATGTCGCCTTTGAGGATGACGTGTTTCTGTCGAGCATAGTCGTGAGCAGCTTCCATCTGTGTGCTGAGCAGGAATTGTACGTAATAGTAGAACGCCACATTCTTCCATGCTGCAGTATCAGGAGTGGAGAGAGATTTTCTTTCTTTCTCGTCCCACACTTTATGGTCGGGCCATTGAGAGAAGTCGGCCATTCCATTCTTGTCGCGGAGATAGCAGTACTGCCCATAAGGCACGAGCCACTGCTCCGTTTCTTGGAAAAACGCCTTAAAGGCTTGGCTCTTCATCACCTTATCGCCTTCCTGAGCAAAGAGTTCGTGGAGATATTCCGTCTTGGCTGCATTGACGCGCTCATAGTCGATTTCGGGCAACGCATTCAGTTCTTTGCGCAGCTCCTCAAAGTGGGCGGCGCGCTTCTTATCCTTGAGCGCGGGCAGCTGGGTGAGATCGACATACTGCGGATGGAGAGCAAAGATGCTGATACAGCTATAAGGATAAGAATCGGTCCAACGGTGCGAGATGGTAGTGTCGTTGATGGGCAACACCTGTAGTACGCGTTGACGCGTGGCACTTACGAAATCTATCATCTTGCGCAAATCACCGAAATCTCCCACACCGAAACTGCTCTGAGAGCGCAAGGAGAAAATAGGAATGAGTGTTCCGGCCATGCGATGGTTCGGGATGGGGAAGAAAGCCTGGTCTAATTCATAGACTACCACCTCTCCTTTGGCCAACTTAGGGAGCGTGATGACACGATTCTCTCTCGTTTCCCAAAATCGGACTGACGTGTGCCCTTCTTTGGTTGTCTGTACCAAAAACTTAAATTCTATTTTTCCATCTGCACACTTATCGGCATCGAGGTCTAAGATCCACTCGTTGTAGTTGTGCTCTGTCATGGGCAACACCTTATCCTCTTGCCAATCTCCCAGCAAGGGCGTAGCCCCCGATAAGGCCAAATGCTCATCGGAACGCAACTGCGGCGCACGCACCTTGAGGCGCACCGTGTGGGCATAATTGTCACGCTCCACAGCTGCTTTCTCGCGGCGATTTACACATTCTGTGAAAGCCGAGCTATAGAGATAGGAATCCTCTGGAATATCCATCCAATGGTCGTAAACGTGATAACATTTGGCGTTTGCTACTGAAAGTTCGAGGCGGTGCGTTTCGGCCGTCCATTCCACGGCGCGGAGCCCGCCAGCTGTCTCAACACTGTAGAAATAGTTCAGCACTGCGCCCTCACCTTTCAGTTTCAACTGTGCCTCCCAATGTAGGCCATCGAGCGTGTGCATGATATATTTTTTGTTGTCGCCAACAACGTTCACATAGAGCTCTTCTCCATAGAACGTTTTATACTCTAAATGAAAAAATACTTCCATATATTTAATGTGCTTATATAATTCGATGTAGTTATATTAAAAGGATGATGAGCTATTTCTCTCCTCGAATGAAAGAAACGCAGAATGCTCCAAGACAGAGGAAGATACCGGCCACAAACATCATGTTGCTCTGATGAGAACCAACAAGCGTCAGTAAATAGCCACTAATGGCCGCGGCAACAATCTGCGGCACACAGATTGTTCCATTAAAGAGACCGAGGTATGCACCCATGTGACCGTAGCCTTGCAGGGCATTGGTGACAAAAGTGAACGGCATGGCGAGCATGGCAGCCCAGCCAGCACCAATCAGGAGGAACGGAACGAAGAGCAGATACTGGTCGTGGATGAACGGCACCATACCAAAACCTATTCCGGCAACTACCAAACTGATGGCATAAGCCACTTTCGTGTTGCGGAAGCGGGGCAAAACAAGCGCCCAAGCCACACTTCCCATGGCTTGAACGGCAAAGAGAATACCCACCCAGTTTCCAGCTTCTTGATAAGCATAAGTACTGGTGTCCGTCGTATTCCAAACCGTTTCGGAGATTGCACCTGGCGTATAGTTCCACATATAAAGGAAACCAGCCCAACAAAAGAACTGAACAAGGCCTACTTTCCAAAACGTGGCAGGAGCATTCTTTAAGAGCGTCAGCCAGTCGGCCTTTTCCTCTTTCACTTCCTCCTTGGCTTCGTTATACGCTGCATACTCAGCAGGTGTCCATTCCTTGACTTTCAAAACCGTGTAAACAACACAGAGAATCAAGATAGCTGCACCTACATAGAACGACCAAATGACTGTATCAGGCACAACGCCCTTGGGAGCTTGGTTCTTCAGTCCTATCCATGCAAAAACGTAAGGAAAGACAAAACCTACCACATTGCCGGCATTACAAAGAAAACTTTGGATGGAATAGGCTCTGGCTTTTTGTTTCTCGTTCACCATGTCGCCTACCAACATCTTGAAAGGTTGCATAGCCATATTGATGGACGTATCAAGGAGCATCAATGCTATCAAGCCGAAAATCATCGCTCCACCAATAGTGAGGCCGAACGAACCCGCATTGGGCAACAAACACATCACGGTTACGGCAAAAGCAGCGCCTACGAAGAGATAGGGTATGCGGCGGCCAAAACGGGTCCATGTTTTGTCGCTCAGCGTACCAATGATGGGCTGAACAAGAAGTCCCATCAGCGGAGGCAGAATCCAAAAATACCCCAAACTATGCGGGTCTGCTCCCAGTGTAGCAAAGATTCGTGAGATATTAGCCCCTTGTAGGGCATAAGCAATCTGTACGCCGAAGAATCCAAAACTAAGATTCCAGAGCTTCCAAAAGTTTAGATTAGGTTTTTGTTTCATATAAAAAAGAGTTTAGTTAGTTATCCTGAAAACATAACGAGGAACTATCAGCAGAGAACCGCCGTGGCATAGTTCTCTACTCATAGCTCCTCGATATCACGTTGCGGAGATTCTGAAAATCAATACTCCACTTTGTCGCCCTTCTCTTTCCATGCTTCAAAAGTTTTGAGAGCTTCGGAACGCAAAATATTCTCCGACTTCAAACGACGCTCGGAGGCTTCAAGGTCGAGTTCTTTATAAATAAAAGAATCGTCGAAACCAGCATCCGCTGCATCGTCCTTATTGCAAGCATAATACATACGGTCGAGATGTGCCCAATAAATAGCTCCTAAGCACATGGGACACGGCTCGCAACTCGTGTAGATGTCGCAGCCACTAAGGTCGAACGTGCCCAACTTTTGTCCAGCAGCGCGGATAGCACTCACTTCAGCATGCGCCGTAGGGTCGTTGTTCGCCGTCACGCGATTGACCCCCGTAGCAATAATCTCACCGTTCTTTACAATAACAGCTCCAAATGGGCCGCCACCGTTTTTAACATTTTCATCAGAGAGGCGTATCGCTTCTCGCATGAAGTCTATCGTTTCCATTATTAAAAATCAAGACGTTTGTAGGCAAAAGTAAGAAATAATTTCTATTTTTGCAAAAAGCATATAAATAAACGTCAAAATATGGATATTGTTCAAAGATTTCTTGAATATACGACATTCGACACACAATCTGCCGAAGACACGGGTAAGACGCCGAGTACGGACAAACAACTTGTCTTTGCGCGCTTCCTGCGCGACCAGCTCGAGGAGATTGGTTTGGAAGACATAGAACTGACTGACGAAGGCTATCTCTATGCCACACTCCCAGCCAATACTAAGAAGGACGCCCCCGTGGTAGGTTTCATTGCCCACATGGACACCAGTCCCGATGCCTCGGGAGCTAATATCAAACCACATATTGTTAAGAACTACGACGGTGGAGATATTGAGTTGGAAAAGGGAGGTCTTGTTACAAGTCCTAAAGTTTTCCCCGAACTTCGCCAACATATCGGTGAGGACCTCATTGTGACCGATGGTCATACCCTGCTGGGTGCTGACGACAAGGCAGGTATCGCCGAAATTGTCCAGGCGATGGTTTATCTCAAGGAACATCCCGAAATCGAGCACGGCAAAATCCGCGTAGGCTTCAATCCGGACGAAGAAATCGGCTTAGGTGCCCACAAGTTCGACGTTGAAAAATTTGGCTGCGAATGGGCCTACACGATGGACGGCGGCGACATCGGCGAATTGGAATTTGAGAATTTCAACGCAGCAGCCGCAAAAGTAGAAATCAAAGGCGTTAGCGTACACACAGGATATGCTAAGAACAAAATGGTCAATGCAACGCGCGTTGCCGTAGAGTTCATGAACCTCCTTCCGCAGGACGAAATCCCCGAGAACACAGAGGGCTACGAAGGTTTCTTCCATTGCCTCGGCATTGAGTCCGCTTGTGAGAATGCCGCGATGAGTTTTATCATTCGCGACCATGATGCTTCAAAATTCGAAGCCCGCAAACGCACTATCAAGGAAGTGGCAGCGCAGCTCAACGAGAAGTATGGCGAAGGCACTGTCAGTATCCACATCCACGACCAATACAAGAACATGAAGGAGATGATAGATCCCGTCTACCACGTAGTGGACATCGCCATCAAGGCCATGGAGGAAGCGGGCGTCAGTCCTCGCATCCAAGCCATCCGAGGCGGAACAGATGGTGCGCAGCTCTCCTTCCGCGGGCTGCCCTGTCCGAACATCTTCGCCGGTGGGCTCGACTTCCACGGTCCTCACGAGTTCCTCTCCATCCGCAACCTTGAAAAAGCGATGGAAGTAGTAGTGAACATCTGCCGCATCGTGGGCAACTTCAACGAATAAGAAACTTTTCCTCATAGAGCCTCAACCTTTGCTAACAAACAGTTGAGGCTCGTTTTTTATCTTCCTATGTCTGAACTTCCACAACTCGTATCCGATCTTGCACTCATTCTGATTGTAGCCGGAATTACCACCCTTCTTTTTAAGCGCCTCAAGCAGCCTCTCATTCTGGGCTATATCCTGGCCGGCTTTCTCACAGGTCCTCACATGACTTGGGTACCCACCGTGTCCGACACAAGCAGTATCGACACATGGTCGAGTATCGGAGTCATCTTCATCATGTTCACCCTCGGCCTTGAGTTCTCTTTCAAGAAAATTGTGAAGATGGGACTCCGCCCTATCATAGCGGCAGTGAGTGTCATCACGTTTATGATCACGATAGGCTCCCTTGTGGGGCGCAGCTTCGGGTGGAGCCACATGAACAGCCTTTTCTTAGGCGGCATGCTGGCTATGTCGTCCACAACGATCATCTACAAAGCCCTCGACGAATTAGGCTTGCGGCAAAAGAAGTTTGCCAACGTCGTACTGGGCGTACTCATCTTGGAGGACATCTTGGGCATCTTGCTCATGGTGATACTCTCGGCAATGGCCGTCAGCAGCCAGTTTGAAGGCACAGAACTCTTACAAAGTTTCTTGAAGCTCGGCTTCTTCCTCGTGCTTTGGTTTGTGGTGGGCATCTTTATTGTCCCACTCGTCTTGCGCCGCAACTCCAAGTGGATTGGTAAGGAAACGCTACTCATCGTAAGCGTGGGCCTATGTTTCCTCCTTGTAGTTCTCGCCACCAAAGCCGGCTACTCTTCGGCCTTTGGTGCGTTTATGATGGGTAGTATCTTGGCCGAAACCATCGAGGCAGAAAGCATTGAGCGCGTAGTAGCCCCCGTCAAAGATCTCTTTGGTGCCATTTTCTTTGTCAGCGTGGGTATGTTGGTAGATCCCTCTATTCTTGTGGCCTACTGGCAACCCATCGCGGTCATCGTATTGGCCATCATCATCGGGCAAGCTCTCTTTGGCTCGCTGAGCTTCCTCATCTCTGGCCACACGCTCAAAGTGAGCATGCAATGCGGTTTTTCGCTCACCCAAATAGGTGAGTTTTCATTCATCCTTGCTGGCCTTGGCGTCAGCTTAGGCGTGACGAGCAAATTCCTCTACCCCGTGGTGGTGGCAGTGAGTATCATCACCACTTTCACGACCCCCTACCTCATCAAGTTGGCCGAACCCGCTTACGGCTTTGTACAGCGGCTTTTGCCCCAAACTGTTACCCGCCGTTTGGAGCAGCGAGGCGCAGCATTAGAAAAGCAAAAATCTGCACACCCTTGGAAGAATATGCTGACCAGTCAGTTCATTATCACGGGAGCATACCTCGTATTGTCGGCCGCCTTTGTGACCATATCATTCTCCACGGTGCTCCCGCTCTCTCGCGGTATCTTTGGCCACTGGGCGGGCAACATCCTGAGCGGCATCATTACTTATGTGGGTGTGAGCATTTTCCTACGCCCCATTGTGACGAAGAAATACTTTTCTCCACAGGTGGAAGAATGGCGCAGGGAGCACTCCACGCTCAACCTCATACTTTTCAACATCACGGTGCTTATACGCTTCACCATTGCTACTGCTGGCATTTTCTATATCATCGAATTTCTCTGTCCGCTACAGTGGTATTGGAACGCTCTGATTGCTATCTTCCTCACACTCAGTTTTGTGCTGGAGAAATTTGCCGTCCACAATCATTTCGCGCTGTGGGTGAAACTCATTTCCATCCGCTTGGAGCGCACCTTCACCACCAATCTGCGTTCGCGTGAGATATATGCAGCAGCTCGCCGACCAGGCTATGCCAACACGTTGCAAAAGCATGACGTCCACCTCTCCGAACTGGCCCTGCCAGAAGACTCTTGTTGGGGTGGGAAAACACTGCGTGAACTCCAACTGGGGCATCGCGACAGTGTGCACGTTGCAGCCATCATCCGCGGCAACAATCGCATCAACATTCCCGATGGTGAAACCATGCTCTTCCCTTGTGATCGCATCGAAGTGATAGGTGATGATGAGAGCCTACAAAATCTGTCGAAACGAATGAATAGTGAGATAGCAGAAGCCACGCCCAACGATCAGAAACATCATCTCGATATCGATCATTTCACCATTCACACGGGTTCTCCGCTTTGCGGCAAAGACCTCTTTGAAGCCAATATCCGCACGGACTTCCAATGTTTGGTGGTGGGCTTCGATAATGACGACGAAACGAGCAATGCCATTGATGTGCCTTCGGCCGATCGTGTCATCCATGCAGGCGACACCATTTGGTTGGTGGGCGAAAGCAAGGACTTGAAACGGCTCCGTCAATACAGTCTCCCGAAAAAAGAAAATCAGGAATAAGAGCAAAAGAGTGTCGGACCAGTCCGACCAGTCTGACCTGTCCGACACACTTCAAGCTAGCAGGCACTGACTCAAAAATACAATAAGGCTGTTGGCCTACGCCTTTATTGTGTCAGCCGACAGAATAAGGAAATCAGCTGAGAGAATAAAGATATTTTTTGCTACAATCCCCCAAACGCGGTATGGCAGGTATGAAAAAACGCGCGTAACTTTGCTTTCTCAAAACATAACAATCATGACATTAAAAGAACTCAATATAGGTCAGACCGGACGGGTGACAGCCGTGGGAGGAAAGGGCGCGCTGCGTCAGCACTTCCTCGACATGGGCGTTATTCCAGGTATCGACGTGAAATTGGTGAAATATGCACCAATGGGCGACCCGATGCAGCTACTCGTGCAAGGCTACGAACTAACGCTCCGACTGGCAGATGCTGAGAAAATCGACATAGAGCTGCAAGAAAACCCCGAACCACAGAAGAGCCAACATAACTTCAGTGTCAGCTACGGCCATGAAGAAGCTCACCCCGGTTATGGTGAAATGAACTCGCTGGAAGGTCACACGGGTGAGCATAAACACATCGTCAATGAGAAACTGACCTTTGCGCTTTTGGGCAATCAAAACAGCGGAAAAACTACGCTCTTCAACCAACTGACGGGCGCCAATCAACATGTGGGCAACTTCCCCGGCGTGACAGTAGACCAGAAAACTGGGACTATCAAAGGCCACCCCGAAGCCACCGTAACCGACCTGCCTGGCATCTACTCCCTGTCGCCTTACAGCAATGAGGAAATTGTGAGCCGAGAGTTTATTTTCAACGTTCACCCCACTTGCATCATCAACATCGTGGATGCTTCCAACATTGAGCGCAACCTCTACTTGACGATGCAGATTCTGGAACTGGGCATCCCCACTGTCTTGGCGCTCAACATGATGGACGAGGTGCGCAACAACGGCGGAACGATTCTCGTCAATGAGTTGGAAAGCCGGCTGGGTATCCCCGTTATCCCCATTTCAGCACTGAAAAACGAAGGTGTGGCAGAACTCGTGGAACACGCCATTCATGTGGCGAAATACAATGAAGGTCCTGCTCGGAAGGACTTCTGCGGCGCTCACGAACACGGAGGAGCGGTGCATCGTGCCATTCACGCCATGACCCATCTCATCTACGACCACGCCGAGAAGACACAAATCCCAGCACGCTTCGCCGCCACGAAACTCCTCGAAGGCGATGCGCTCGTGAACAAAGCCCTGCAACTGGAGGAAAACGAGGAGGAAATGATGGAACACATACGCCAACAAATGGAGGAAGAGCGCGGACTCGATGCCGCTGCCGCTATTGCCGATATGCGCTACAGCTTCATTCTGTCAGCGTGTGCCGACACGGTGGTGAAACCGCAGGAGAGCAAGGAGCACGCTCGCAGCCGGCGCATCGACACGATACTCACGGGGCGTTGGACAGCCTTTCCTGCCTTTCTCCTCATTATGGCGGGTATCTTCTACATCACTTTCGACCTCCTCGGCACTACACTTCAGAATTGGCTGCAAAAGGGTGTCGACTGGTTCACCGAAGTGAGCGATCAAGCCCTTACTTCTTGGAACGTCTCCCCCATTCTCCACGATTTGATCATCCAAGGTGTCTACACGGGTGTAGGCACTGTTGTTAGTTTCTTACCCATCATCATCATTCTTTTCTTCTTCCTTTCCATGCTGGAGGACAGCGGCTATATGGCACGTATTGCCTTTGTCATGGACAAGAGTATGAGAAAGCTCGGCTTGTCGGGTCGAAGCATCGTTCCCTTGCTGATGGGCTTCGGTTGCTCCGTTCCCAGCGTGATGGCAACCCGCACGCTGCCCTCTGAACGCGACCGCCGCATGACGGTGATGCTGACGCCATTCATGAGCTGCACTGCCAAGCTCCCCATCTATGGTTTCTTCATCGCGGCCTTCTTCCCCCACAATGGCGGCCTTATCATGACGGGGCTTTACCTGCTGTCGATTTTCGTGGGCATCATCGTGGCACTCATCATGAAGAAGCTAGCATTCCGCGGCGAGGCTGTGCCGTTTGTTATGGAGCTTCCCAACTACCGTTTGCCTGGTGCGCAGAGCGTTTTGCGCCTCATCTGGGACAAGACGAAGGACTTCATCCAGCGTGCCTTTAGCATCATCCTCGTGGCAACGATTCTGATATGGTTTCTCCAGTCGTTCGACTTCGGTCTGAACGCTGTGACCGACTCAGAACAAAGTATGCTGGCACACATCGCCAATCTGATTGCCCCCATCTTTAGTCCGTTGGGCTTCGGCAACTGGAAGTTTGTTTCTTCCCTCATTGCCGGCTTCATGGCAAAGGAGAGCGTGGTGGCCACCATGACGGTGCTCTTTGGCAACACAGCAGGCTTCCACGCCGCATTGGCTTTCCCCGCGGCCATCTCCCTGCTCGTCTTCTCTTTGCTCTACACGCCGTGTGTGGCAACTATCGCCACCGTGAAGCAAGAAATGGGGCGCAACTACGCCATTGGTCTTGTGTTCTGGCAAACGGCTATCGCTTGGCTGTGCGCCCTCATTGCCTACGGCCTTGCCCATCTCATTTTCTAAAACATTCATCGTATGAATCTACAAAGTATTCTCTTGCTGCTGCTCATCGTGGCTATTGTGGTGGGTGTGCTTGCAAAAAAGATTTTTGAGCATCGACACAACAAAAAGAAATGTGAAACGTGTCAGGCTCAAGGCTGTGCGCTCAAAGAGCTCCTCAACAAGGAATGAGGGCCACAAAGAAAGAGACACCGCTCCACAAGGAGTTGGAAGAAACTCTTAGGCATTTCACACAAATCAGTATAACAAACACCGTCCGCAACCTCTCTTAGTGAGTGCTGCGGACTTTTTCTTGGGCAATACCTATATATAAGAACGTCTGATTTATCCGCAGAATTTTCTGCCGCTCACGGAAAGGCATAAGCAGATTATTCTTCTATATGAGCTTCTCAA
>ERZ773197.1245-NODE-1245-length-18034-cov-3.309194_pt1 | contig 18034 bp, 20 predicted proteins | sample MGYA00580999_ERZ773197 | MGnify/ENA primary metagenome ERZ773197 (study PRJEB29015, sample SAMEA2738166) | human oral metagenome | biome: human oral; feature: human-associated habitat; material: saliva | place: China | collected 2185 ...
GAGCGTTCACTTCGTGTACTTGATGGTGCAGTAGGTGTATTCTGTGCAAAAGGCGGGGTAGAACCTCAATCTGAAAATGTATGGAGACAGGCAGACACATACAAGGTACCAAGAATTGCTTTCGTAAATAAAATGGATATCATCGGAGCAAACTTCCTTAGAGTTGTGGATATGTTGAAAGATAGATTGGGTGCAAATGCAGTGGCTATGCAACTTCCAATCGGAGCAGAGGATACATTCGAAGGAATGATTGATTTGCTTACTATGAAAGCATACAAAACACATGATAAGCTTGGAACAGAAATGGAAGAATGTGAAATTCCTGCCGATATGCAAGCAAAAGCAGAAGAATATCGTGAAATCATGGTAGAGGCAATTGCAGAATTAGATGAGGAATTGACAATGAAATATCTGGAAGGTGAAGAAATTTCAGTTGATGAATTGAAGGCGGCACTTCGTAAAGGTGTTATTTCAACGGCAATCAATCCAGTATTTTGTGGTTCCGCATACCGTAACAAAGGAATTCAACTATTGTTGGATGCAGTTGTGGATTATATGCCTGCACCTGTTGATGTGCCTGATATCAAAGGTGTTTTGGAAGACGGAACGGAAGAAGTTCGTCATTCATCTGACTCTGAACCGTTTTCTTCATTAGCATTCAAAATCATGGTGGATCCGTTTGTTGGAAAACTCGCTTTCTTCCGTGTATATTCCGGAAGTTTGCAATCCGGTTCTTATGTATTAAACTCAACAAAAAATAAGAAAGAAAGAATCGGACGTATCCTTCAAATGCATGCGAACTCAAGAGAAGAAATTACAGAAGTTTACTCAGGAGATATCGCAGCTGCGGTAGGTTTGAAAGATACAACAACCGGAGATACACTTTGTGATCCGGCTCATCCGATTATTTTGGAATCTATGGAATTCCCTGAACCGGTTATCTCTGTAGCAATTGAACCAAAGACAAAAGCAGCTCAAGAAAAAATGGGTGTAGCGCTTCAAAGATTGTCAGAAGAAGACCCTACTTTCCGAGTTAGAACAGATGAAGAAACCGGACAAACAATTATCTCAGGAATGGGAGAGTTGCACTTGGAAATCATTGTAGACAGATTACTTCGTGAATTCAAAGTAGAAGCTACAGTTGGAGCACCACAAGTAGCATACCGTGAAACAATTCGTCAATCTGTTGATATTGAAAATAAATATGCAAAACAATCAGGTGGTCGTGGACAATACGGACATGTTAAGATTCGTATGATTCCTCAAGAACCCGGTGCAGGTTATGAGTTTGTTAACAACATTGTTGGGGGAGCGATCCCTAAAGAATACATTGGACCTGTTGATACAGGTATCCAAGGAGCAATGGAAGCAGGTATCCTTGCAGGATATCCGGTAGTAGACGTCAAAGTAGAACTATATGATGGTTCTTACCATGAAGTTGACTCCTCGGAAATGGCATTTAAAGTTGCTGCTTCTATGGCATTCAAAGAAGGTATGAAAAAAGCAAACCCTGTATTGTTAGAACCGGTATTCAAAGTAGAAGTTGTTACTCCGGAGGACTACATGGGAGATGTAATGGGAGATCTTAACTCTCGCCGTGGAAGAATCGAAGGAATGGAAGCAAGACAGGGTGGAGCACAAGCGATCAATGCGATGGTACCACTTTCTGAAATGTTTGGATACTCAACAGACTTGCGTTCTGCAACTCAAGGACGTGCAACTTATACAATGATTTTTGATCACTATGAAGAAGTTCCAAATTCCATTGCGAAAAAAATTATGGAACAAGGAGAATAATCACTTCATAAATATAAAAAAGAAATTGACAGATAGATTCTATCGAAGATTAATTTTTAGGAGGAAGAAAAATGGGAAAAGCAAAATTTGAAAGAAGTAAACCACACGTAAACATAGGAACAATCGGCCACGTAGACCACGGTAAAACAACATTGACAGCAGCAATCACAAGAACATTGCACGAAAAATACCAATTGGGAGAAGCAGTAGCATTCGATAACATCGATAAAGCACCTGAAGAAAGAGAAAGAGGAATCACAATCTCAACATCCCACGTAGAATACGAAACACCAAACAGACACTACGCACACGTAGACTGCCCGGGCCACGCCGACTATGTAAAGAACATGATAACAGGAGCAGCACAAATGGACGGAGCAATCTTAGTAGTAAGTGCAGCAGACGGTCCAATGCCACAAACAAGAGAACACATCCTATTGTCAAGACAAGTAGGAGTACCATACATCGTAGTATTCCTAAACAAATGCGACATGGTAGATGACGAAGAATTATTAGAATTAGTAGAAATGGAAGTAAGAGACCTACTAAACGAATATGAATTCCCCGGAGACGACACACCAATCGTAAGAGGAAGTGCATTAAAAGCATTAGAAGATCCAAACAGCAGATGGGGAGATGCAATCGTAGAACTATTCGAACAAATCGACAGCTACATTCCGGAACCTGAAAGAGAAACAGACAAACCGTTCCTAATGCCAATTGAAGATATCTTCAGTATCTCAGGAAGAGGAACAGTATCAACAGGAAGAGTAGAAAGAGGAGTACTACACGTATCCGAAGAAGTAGAAATCGTAGGATTAGCAGACGAACCGAGAAAAGTAGTAGTAACAGGAATCGAAATGTTCCGTAAACTGTTAGACGAAGCACAAGCAGGAGACAACATCGGAGTATTGTTAAGAGGAGTAGCAAGAGACGAAATCGAAAGAGGACAAGTACTTGCAAAACCGGGAACAATCCACCCGCATACAAAATTCACAGCAAACGTATACGTATTGAAAAAAGAAGAAGGAGGAAGACATACTCCATTCTTCAAAGGATACAGACCACAATTCTACTTCAGAACAACAGACGTAACAGGAGACATCACATTACCTGACGGAGTAGAAATGGTAATGCCGGGAGACAACATCACAATGACAGTAGAACTAATCACAAAAATCGCAATCGAAGAAGGATTGAGATTTGCGATTCGTGAAGGTGGAAGAACAGTAGGAGCGGGAGTAGTAGGAAAAATTCTTGAATAAATTCCAAAGACCGAGTAAAACTGAATAAGTAAAGAAACAGAGAGTAGAAGCCGATGATGGATAAGCTTCTACTCTTTTTTTGATTGTATGGCGGAAGTTGACGATTTTTGGATGAATTTTGTTGTAGATACTATGAGTAGAATCTAATGAAACACCTTTCTTGTTTTAATTTCTTATTGTTTTTTGATAAATTGTTTGCAATTGGAAGAAAATAGAGAGAATTTTGAATTTTTCTTGCTATTCAAAAAAACGGATGATATAATGTCTTTTATATAAAAACATATATCTCTAATATAAGGACATAAAGAGGCGGTTTGGAGAAGAAAACTGATTTTTTCATGAAGTACACTTGAAGTAAAATGATGTGTAGATAGAGTGGTATTATAAGTAGAATAGGAGGAGTAGGAATGAAACAGATTAAAATTGGATTGCTGGGATTCGGAACAGTCGGAACCGGTGTTTCAAAACTGATAGAACAACAAAAGGAAGAATTACAACAGAGGTTACAGGCGGAGCTTGTAATAGAGAAAGTTTTGGTTCGAGATGCTTCTAAAAAAAGAGACTGTTCTCTTGCACAGGAAGTTTTTACAACAGATGTGAATGAAGTGATATCTCATCCTGAGATTGATATCGTAGTAGAAGTGATGGGTGGAGTCGAACATACCAAAGAGTATGTGAAACAAGCACTCAAACATCATAAACATGTGGTAACGGCGAATAAGGACATGTTATCTCTTCATCTTAAGGAGTTGTCCGAGATTGCTGAGCAAAACAAAGTAGGATTGTTGTTTGAGGCGAGTGTCGGCGGTGCAATTCCTGTGATTCATTCGATGACATCTACCATGTCGGGAGATAAGATTACAGAGATTATGGGAATTATGAACGGTACAACGAACTATATGTTGACAAAGATGACAGAAGAAGGATTGGGATTTGATGAGGTGTTAAAAGAGGCACAAGAACTTGGATATGCAGAGGCAGATCCTACATCCGATGTGGATGGACTGGACGCAGGTCGAAAGATTGCCGTTTTGGCAAGCTTGGGATTTCATACAGAGGTTACGTTTGATCAAGTGTATACACAAGGAATCAGAAATATCAGTCCGAAAGATATTGAATATGCGAAACAATGGGGTTATCGTATCAAATTGGTCGGCGTTGCTAAGGACAATAACGGAATTGAAGTTAGAGTTCATCCAATGATGATAAAGGAAAAGAATCTTCTTTCACAAGTGAATGATTCGTTTAATGCGATTTGCTTGAAAGGAGCAGGATTTGGAGATTCCCTTCTATATGGTAGAGGCGCGGGAGAACTGCCAACCGGAAGTGCAGTACTTGGAGATGTGATGGAGATAGCAGACAGCATTGTGAGAAATTCCCCAATGAAGTCTCTTGTATCGTTGTATCGTGATGAGAAGATTGTAGCGATGGATGCTATTGTTAGCAAAGCATTCCTACGATTACAAAAATCGGATGATTGTAAGGATTGGAGTAAGTTAGAAGCAGTGTGTAAAGAATCCGGTGTTTCTGTCTTGAAACAGTTGGAAGAAAAAGATGAGTGGGTTTTGGCAGTAGAGTCAAAAGAGAAAGATAGAAATCATGCTTTAGAAGTGCTAAAACAACAAAAATTGATTGCAGGATGTAACAGTATGATAAGAATGGAAGGAGAATAACAATGGCTTGGAACGGATTGATTGATGCATATAGAAATTATTTACCGGTAACGGAAAAGACACCTCGTTGTACTTTGCTTGAGGGGAATACACCGCTGATTCGAAGTGAGAATTTGTCAAAAGAGTTGGACTTGGAACTATATTTTAAGTATGACGGATTGAATCCTACCGGTTCTTTTAAGGACAGAGGAATGGTAATGGCTGTTGCGAAGGCAGTGGAAGAAGGCTCAAAGACGATTATGTGTGCTTCAACCGGAAATACTTCGGCATCTGCGGCTGCCTATGCTGCACGATGTGGATTGGACTGTGTTGTATTGATTCCGGACGGTAATATCGCAATGGGAAAATTAGCACAAGCATTGATTTATGGAGCAAAGGTAATTGCAATAGACGGAAATTTTGACAATGCGTTGGATATTGTAAAAGAAATTACAAATGAATATCCGATTACTTTGGTAAACTCATTGAATCCTTATCGAATCGAAGGACAAAAGACAGGAGCATACGAAGTATCTGACGTGTTGGGAGATGCACCGGATTATTTGGCGATTCCGGTTGGTAATGCAGGAAATATCACTGCATATTGGAAGGGATTCAAAGATTATTATGAACAAAAGAAAAACAAACAGCTTCCTACATTATTAGGATTCCAAGCAGAGGGAGCTTCTCCGATTGTTCATAATCGTGTATTTGAAGAGCCTAAGACAGTTGCAACCGCAATCCAAATCGGAAATCCTGCAAGTTGGACTAAGGCGACTGCCGCATTGGAAGAGTCGAAGGGAAGAATTGACAGTGTAACAGATGAAGAAATTTTGCAAGCGCAAAAATGGTTGGCATCGAAAGAAGGAATTTTTGCGGAACCGGCTTCCGCAGCATCTTTGGCAGGAGTTATCAAGCAACATAAACAAGGTTTGCTTGAAAAAGGAGCAAGAGTGGTTTGTGTGTTGACAGGAAACGGGCTGAAGGATCCGAATGCCGCGTTGTCTCAAATCGTGAATCCACAAAAAATACGTGCGGAAAAACAAGCTGTGTTAGATGTCATTTATGGGAAATAGGAAATAGTACTTTTTCATAAAAATCGAAGGGTACATTTGTGTTACGAAGATGCGTATTACAAAGTATTACGAAAAAACATCTTAAAAAAATATAAATTGAAAATACAAATTGTAAGAGACAAAGTAAGAACAAGACAGTATGAAATTTCGATTGGGAAATTTTATGATAAAAACAGTATAGGAATAAGAGATAATATGAAATTTGTTAGAATAGAATCATTGCAATTTTGAAAGAAGGAGAGCATAAGATGAGCATACAGGTAAAAGTAGCAGCAACAACAGCAAATCTAGGGCCGGGCTTTGATACGCTCGGAATGGCGTTGTCTCTCTACAATGAAGTTTCTTTGGAACGAAGTGATTCAGGATTGCAGATTGAGATAGAAGGTTTTGGAAAAGGAGAAATTCCGCATAATGATGAAAATTTGATCTGGAAGGCAATGGAAAAAGTTTTTGAAAAACAGGGAGTTGCAGATAAGAATTTTCATCTAAAAATGAAGAATGAAATCCCGTTATCCAGAGGTCTTGGAAGCAGCGCTTCAACAATTGTAGCAGGATTGCTGTTGGCAAATGAAGTGTGCAACAGACCTTATGGATTAGATGAGTTGCTTATTTTGGCAACGGAAATGGAAGGGCATCCGGACAATGTTGCACCGGCATTGCTTGGAGGAATTGTTGTCAGTGCGATGGATAGAGGAGAAGTGCTCTATCAGTGTATTGAGCCGAACGAAGATTGGAGTACAGTCGTATATATTCCAAACAAGCCTTTGGCGACGAAGAGAGCAAGGGAAGTGTTGCCAACAAGTTATTCCAAACAAGATGCCGTATTCAATGTATCAAGAGCATCGATGTTGACACTCGCGCTGATGAGGGGTGACTTGGATTTGGTGGGAAGAATGATGGAAGACAGACTTCATCAACCATATCGATTACCTTTAATTGAAGGATATGATAAGATTTTTGATGCAGCGAAGCAAGGCGGTGCAAAAGGCGTTGCTTTGAGTGGCGCCGGTTCGACTTTGATTGCATTTTGTGAACGAAAATGGGAACAAGAGGTTCTTGATAGAATGGAAGATGCAGTTTGTTCCAATTCTTTGGACGGAGTTTGTAAGATTCTTCATCCGTTACAACAAAATAGTTATTTTGAGTAGAGTGTTTTTTTGAAAAAAGATAAGGTTGAATAGACTTCCGTGTTTCGGAGAATAGGAAGTGAGTTTCATAGAAAAGTGAGAAATAAGCTGATAATCGGATAGAAAAGAGGGATGGTATGGGAGTTATTGTGCAAAAATACGGTGGTTCTTCTCTTGCTACAACAGAGCGAATTCGTAAGGTGGCACGTAGAATTATCGAAACAAAAAAGAAAGGGAATCAAGTAGTAGCGATTGTGTCTGCAATGGGAGACAGTACGGATGAGTTGATTGCTCTTGCAAAAGAAATTTCTGACAGACCACCTAAGAGAGAAATGGATATGCTTCTTTCAACAGGCGAGCAGGTGTCTATTTCACTGTTGGCAATGGCGATTGAGTCAATGGGAGAAGATGTGATTTCTTTGACAGGTCAGCAAGCAGGAATTCGAACGGATGATATGTACAGTAAGGCAAGAATTGTCAATATTGTATCGACACGTTTGGAGCAGGAAATCAAGGATAAAAGTATTGTGATTGTAGCAGGATTTCAGGGAATCAATGCGAATGATGATATCACCACTCTGGGAAGAGGCGGTTCTGATACGACAGCAGTTGCGATTGCAGCGGCTGTGAAAGCGAAGGTATGTGAAATCTATACCGATGTAGACGGTGTCTATGCGGGAGATCCTCGTATTATCAAAGGAGTCAAGAAGTTGGATGTGATTTCTTATGATGAGATGTTGGAACTTGCAGCACTTGGAGCGGCGGTATTGCATCCTCGTTCTGTGGAAGTTGCAAAGATTCATGGAGTAACAATACATGTGCGTTCCAGTTTTACCGATACAACAGGAACGCTGGTTCAGGAGGTAGGAGATATGGAAAAAGAAATTATTGTGACAGGAATTGCACATGATATGGATGTTGTAAAGATGGCGATTTTCGGTGTTCCGGATGAACCGGGTGTTGCATACCTGATTTTTGATGAGTTGGCAAAGGCACATATTAATGTACAGATGATTGTGCAAAGTGCTGAGAAAAAAGGCGTGAATGATATTGCGTTTACCGTTCCGAAGAGTGATAAAGAAGAAGCGCTTGAAATTATTACACGATTCAAAGAAAAAGTCGGAGCAAATGCTGTTATTATGAAAGACGGACTTGCAAGATTGAGCATTGTCGGCGCCGGAATGATTACCAATCCGACAGCAGCAGCTCGTATGTTCATGGTTCTGTCCAAAGCGGGTATCAACTTGGAGATGATCAGTACTTCCGACATTAAGGTATCAGTGATTATTGATGCGAAACGTTGTGTGGAAGCTGCCGAAATTGTAGCGAAAGAGTTTGATTTGGTAGAAGAAAATTAAAATAAAAAAGTTCTTATGAAAGTCGAAAACTATCGCATTTCATAAGAACGGTATTTGTTGTATTTAGAAAGACGGAGGACTTGCTACCCATAAAATTTCCGCTTTGATGCCGGAAATATTGGAGATAGAATGTTCCTCGTTGGGAGAAAAGTAAAAACTTTCTCCTTTTTTTAATTTAAATTGTCGTTTGCCGATTGTAAGCAAAATGGTACCGCAAAGGACATATCCAAACTCTTCGCCCGTATGAGGTCGGTCCACTTCTGTTTTTTGTCCCGGTGGAATTTCCATCAAAATAGGTTCCATAATATTTTTCTGTGAGTTTGGGATGAGCCAGTGGATTGTGGTTTTGAGATGCTCGTTATAAGAAGTATAGATATCATCTTTCCCATAGACAACCTTATCATCAATCGCATCGTCAAAAAAAGATTTCAAATCAGTTCCCAAAACTTCCAAGATATCCATCAGTGTAGAAATAGAAGGAGAAGTTAAATTTCGTTCTACCTTTGAGATAAACCCTTTGGTTAAATCACAACGAAGTGCCAATTCTTCTTGCGTGAGCTGGTTGAGAATGCGTAATCGTTTTATTTTTTCACCGATATCCATTTCAAATCTCCTTATATTCTCTAAAAAAATATCCACAAAACCATTTCGATTTATAGTATAATAAAACAGTATGATAGAACTAATTATCGTATCAAACAGTACAATAGTATCATGAATTATTTTAGAAATCAAGGAGAATCAAATACGATGAGGATAAATCAATATATTGCACACTGCGGAATTTCGTCGAGAAGAAAAGCGGATCAACTGATAGAGGAAGGTCGAGTGTTTGTGAACGGGAAGAAGGTTACAAGTCCCGGAATGCAGGTAGAAGAAGGGAATGATATGGTTAAGGTAGACGGAAAAATTATTTCGTCAGAAGTCAATAAAGTCTACTACATGTTGAACAAACCGCTTCGATATATCAGCGCAGTATCGGATGACAGAGGAAGAAATACAGTTTTGGAATTGTTTCGAACGAAAGAAAGAATCTATCCTGTGGGGAGATTGGATTATCTGTCTACCGGCTTGCTCCTTTTGACCAATGATGGAGAGCTTGCAAACCGTTTGATTCATCCAAGATATCACTTAGAAAAAACTTATTTTGTGCAAGTGAAAGGAGATGCTCCTGAGAACTTGAAAGAACGATTTCAAAAGGGAATGTTTTTGGACGGATACAAGACGAAACCGGCGGAGTTGGAGTTTTTGGGCAAACGAGACGGAATCATCAAATATAAGGTGACTTTGCGTGAGGGAAGAAACAGACAAATCAGAAAGATGTTTGAAGCGGCTCGGTTGAAAGTGGTTTCCTTGAAACGAATTTCGATGGGGGATTTGTATATCGGGAACTTGAAAGAAGGAGAGTACAGAGCTTTGACAAGCAAGGAAGTGCAGTACCTCAAGAAAGTAACCGGACTGAAAGAAAATAAAGAGTGACAGGAGGGTTTCTTGTGTTGGATATGCAAAAGGTTGGAAACGGCAATAATTTGATAGAGTATATCGAAACAATTTTTTCCGATTTGTCAAAGGGGCATAAGATTTTGGCAAAGTATATCATTTCAAATTATGATAAGGCGGCTTTTATGACTGCGGAAAGTTTAGCAAAGGCGACAGGAGTCAGTCAAGCGACAGTGGTTCGTTTTGCGAATCGCTTGGGATATGAAAGTTACACTTATTTTCAAAAAGATTTGCAGGAATTGTTGAAAAAGCGTATTACCATTGTACAACGTGCAGAGATGGCAAATAAGTTTGAAAAGGGAAGTATTTTGAAACAGGTGTTGCATGCAGATGCTGAAAATATCAAGAGTACACTTGAAGAACTGGATGAAGAACGATTTAATCATGTTGTAGATATGATTTTTCATTCACGAAAGACCTATATTGTCGGTCTGAGGAGTTCAGGGATTGTATCGGATTATTTGGGATATTATTTGAATTTTTTAATTGACAACGTGGAGATTGTGCGATACGGAATCAATGATGTTTTTGAGCAGATTTTGAAGGTGAGAGAAGATGATGTTGTCATTGGAATCAGCTTTCCGAGGTATTCCAAAAGAACTTATGAATTGATGAAGTATGCACAAGAACAAGGAGCCAGCACCATTGCGATTACAGACAGTAATTTTTCGCCGATTGCAGAGTGTTCTAAGGAAGTTTTGATTGCCAAGAGCAATTTGGCATCTTTTGTAGACTCCCTGGTTGCACCGCTCAGTATGGCAAACGCACTGATTATTGCAGTCAGTATGAAAAAGCGCGAAGAGACACAGGCTCATTTCTCAAAGTTGGAAAAAATTTGGAGCAAGTACGATATTTATTAGATATCATTCATATAAAAATTGGGAGGAGCAAAGATGATTGTAGCAATTGATGGACCGGCAGGCTCCGGAAAGAGTACGATTGCCAAAAAAGTGGCAGAACAGCTTGGATTTGTGTATATTGATACCGGTGCGATGTATCGGGCGTTGACTTATGGTTATTTACAAGCACCGATAGACTGTTCGAAAAAAGAAGAACGGATTGCTTTTTTGGAACGAATGAAGGTCGGATTCAATCAAAAAAATGAAATTACGCTCAATGACATTGTTATTAAGGACGAAATTCGCACTTCCGAAGTAAGCGAAAAAGTTTCTTATATTTGTTCGTTTCCGGAGATTCGTGAAGCGATGACACAATTACAGAGAGAGCTTGCGAAGAAACATTCCGTTATTATGGACGGGAGAGATATCGGAACAAGCGTATTTCCGAATGCAGACTTGAAGTTGTTTTTTGTTGCTGACAGCAAAGAAAGAGCAAGGAGAAGACAACTCGATTATCTTGCAAAAGGAATTGAAAAAACAGTGGAAGAAGTAGAAAAAGAAATTGTCAAACGAGATGAGTTGGATTCCTCAAGAGAACTATCTCCGCTGTGCAAGGCAAGAGATGCCATTGAAATAGATACTACAGCTTTGTCCGTTCAAGAAGTGTGTGAAAAGATTTTTTTACTGGTAAATGAGCGAAAAGGAGCGTAAAAAATGAAATCATACTGTGTAACCTTGAATCGCGAAAAAATACTTCCTCACATGGAGAAGATTTTGGCGGAAAAATGCTATTGCGAATTTGTGCATAAGAAGAGATATCCTTGTGAAGACGGATTTATTGAGGTGATGCTTTTTGAAAAGTTACATCTTAGAACAACTTCCTATTCCGGATTAACAGTCGTTTTGGTGTCGAGAAAAGAAGTGTGCTATGCAGATGTGTTTGCATTTGCCGGTGGAGACGGGATTTTGAATATCGATTGGGGAGCCGGCAATTCCCTTGCAAAAGAAGTCGTAACGGTGTTGGAAGAGTTTGTTTAAATAGGATATTTCGGATTATGAACGGAATGTTATAAAATAGCAGATAGAGAGAGGACAGGAAGAAAGGAGAGTGAAAAGAGTGTATTGTTTTTTTAGAAATCTATTGAAACCGTTTATCATGTTTTTATATCAGGTAAAAATAGAGGGGAAGGAACATATTCCGACAGACAGTTCGGCAATTCTCGCACCGAATCACCGTAGCAACTGGGATCCGCTTTGGGTTGCTTTTATCACAAATCGGGAAATTGCTTTTTTGGCAAAAGAAGAGTTGTTTCATAACAAAATCATAGGTTTTTTGTTAAAGAAATGTCATGTGATTCCGATAAAAAGAAACACCGGTGATATGGCAGCGATTCGAACTTGTATCAGGTCATTGAAAAAAGGAGAACTTTTGGGGATTTTTCCGGAGGGGACAAGAGTAAAAAACGGAAAAGAGAGTGAACCGAAAGAGGGCGTGGCGTTGCTTGCGTCAAAGGCAGGTGCACCTATTATTCCAATCAGTATCTCAGCAGATTATCGGATGTTCGGAAAAAATAAAGTTGTGATACATCCGCCTGTTGTGTTGCAAGATACATGGACTTATGAAGAATCGATGGAACGAGTGATGAAGATTGTAAATGAGGGTGTAACATTAGGATGAAACTGATTGTATCAAAAAAAGCAGGTTATTGCTTTGGGGTAAAACGAGCAATGGATCGGGCGGAAAAATTGTTGGAAGAGAAACAAAATGTAAAGGTTGTTTCGTTTGGTGCGTTGATTCATAACAAACAGGCAACGGAAAAATTGGAAGAAAAAGGACTCTTGGAGTTGAATCGAATTGAAGACATTCCAAACGGAAGTATCGTGATTATTCGTTCTCATGGATTGGGAAAACATTACTATGAAGAGTTGGAAGATAAGAATTGTATCATCGAAGATGCGACCTGTCCTTTTGTAAAAAAAATCCAAAATATTGCCGGCGAAAACAAAAAAAAGGGCAAAAAAATTATTATTATCGGTGACAAACATCATCCTGAAATAGAAGGAATCAACTTGTGGGCCGGTGGAGATTGTATCATAGGAAAAGATTGTTCCGATTTTTTATTTTTGAAAGGGAGTAAAGAATCCTTTATTGTAGTAACACAAACAACTTTCAGTGTTGAAAAATATCAAGAAATCAAAAAATGTTTGAAAGACAATTTGAAAGATATTGTTTTTTATGATACAATTTGTGATGCGACGAAAGTTCGCCAAGAAGATGCAATGAAAATATCGCAAGAAGTGGATGTAATGGTTGTTATAGGCGGGAAACACAGCTCTAACACCAAGAAATTGTACAACTTGTGTGAGAATATTTGCAAAACTTTTTTGATAGAAACAGTAAATGATATTGACGAAGACACGATAAAGCCTTATGATATAATTGGAGTAACAGCAGGAGCTTCTACTCCGGACTTTATCATCAACGAAGTCGTAGATTTTATTGTTCACATAAAAAAATAGGTTAAGGAGTTGGGTTTGATGAGTAGCGAAATGGAAAAGCTATTGCAAGAAGAAGAGCAAAATTATGAAGAGGTCTATAGAGGATCGATTGTAAAAGGTTATGTAGAAAGAGTGAAACCGGATTCTTATTACATTACTTTGAACTACAAAACAGACGGAGTTTTACCGCGTTCTGAAATGAGTGGAGACGAAGAACTTCAAGTTGGAGATGAAGTATCTCTTGAAGTAATCAAGATTGACAAAAATACAGGTGAAATCATTCTTTCTAAGAAAAGACTTGATGCTTTCAAAGCATGGGATGATTTGGAAGTAGGAAAAGTCATTGATGTAAAAGTAGCTGAAATTGGAAATAAAGGGCTCATCGTTAAGTATAAAAACTCCATCAAAGGATTTATTCCGTTAAGTCATGTTGCAAACCGTTTTGTAAAAGACGAGGATCTTCAAGAGTTTGCAGGACAAGAATTTCAAGCGGAAATTATTGATGTAGAACCAAGAAAGAGAAGATTGATTCTTTCCAGAAAAGTGATTATCGCAAGAGAAGAAGAAGCAAAGCGTGACGAATTTGTTAAGACACTTGAAGTAGGCAATGTGTATACCGGTGTCGTTCGTGATATCAAAAATTACGGAATGTTCGTTGATTTGGGCGCTATGACAGGATTGGTTCATATCAGTGAATTATCTTGGAACAGAAGAGACAAAATTGAAGAACTTTATAAAGTGGATGATGAAGTACAAGTAAAAGTAGTTGATTTTGATCCTGAAAAAGGAAGACTTTCTTTGAGTATCAAAGCATTGTCCGAAGATCCTTTTGAAACGTTCAGAAAGAATGCAAAAGTAGATGATATCATCGAATGTACCGTAAAGAACATCAAAGAGTATGGTGTATTCGTGAAATTAAATGAAACAGTGGATGGATTTATCCATATTTCAAATTTATCTTCCTCTTATGTAAAGAATCCTAATGAAGTAGTTTCACAAGGGGATGTCATTACTGCAAGAATCATCAGCATCAATGAAGAAACTCAAAAAGTAGAGTTGACAATGAATTTGAATCCGGATGCGGAAGAGACTGTTGAAGAGGAAGCTGTTGTAGAAGAAGTGGCAACAGAAGAAGCACCTGTAGGAGAAATAGCTACAGAAGATGCGGTTGTAGAAGAAACAGTTGCAGAAGAAGCACCTACAGAAGAAACAGTTACAGAATAATCAAAGCAATAGATAAAAAGATACCATATTCCATGGAGTGTGGTATCTTTCTTTATATCAACAACATAAACAAAAATGAAAGAGAGATATAACTTGTATATAATACAAATCGCCGGTTAACATTATAATAAAAATCCGGTTTTTTAACACGATTATATTTTGTTTTCTCTATCCATAACCAAACACTATTGTTACATTTTACAATAGTGTTTGGTTATAATATGAGAACCTAATCGAACCGCCATAAATTTGAATTTGAAAGCGATGTTTTTTAACATTGTCCTCATTGAAACAACCGGAATCAAATTTCGGTGTCATTAAACTATGAACAATAGCTTGAAATGATGACAGAGGGTAAACGAAACAGAGAATGGTATATTCAAAAACAACATAATCGGATGGCAATATCTTGTCTTGACCAGATGAAATGTGAGAAATTTTCAAACAGCTTGCTTTCCTTTTTCAAATAAGTGTATAATATAAGAAAGTTTTTGATGAACGTAGTGTGTTATAGTGAATTGGTGTGAACAGTTACAAATGGAGACTCTGTTCGGATGAATTGACTGCAACAACAGATAACAAGGATAGAAAGAAGGGATAGTATGATTAAGTTATGTGAAGAGATATTATTGAACTCAAATCCATCTACAACCGATTTGAGACAAAATGATTTTTTGATTCGTTTTCGTACCAATACAAGCCCATGTATGATTTATGCGATGGAAGACAAGAAGAATTCCCTGTTAGAAAGAATTCAACATAATGAGAGCTTACTTTTTTCTAAAGAGTATTCTCCGAGTTATCGAATCTTATACACAAAAGAGTATCGTGATTTGGATGAGGAGTTGTTCAAATGCGGATATGAAAAATGTATGGAAGGAACAGTAAAAGTATTAGATATCAGCAAATTGCAAAAAGAATTGTTTACCTTTGCAAGCTATATTCAAAACGGAGTTTTTATTGAAGAAGAACTCGAAGATCATTGGATGGCAAACTATGTTAAGTTCTTAGATATGTCTGAAGAAAGAGTCCGTGTTTTTCATGACAATATGTCGCGTACACAAGAAAAATTCTATTATTTTACATTGTTAGAGGAAGGCGTTCCGGTCGGAGTGGCATACGGAAGTTTGGATCGTGGAATTTTTACTGTTTGTGATATTGTGATTGTGCCTCGTTACCGCGGATTGTCTTATTCCAAAAGATTGTTGATGTGTATGTTGAGTTATGCATATCGGTATGATGCAGAGCTTGTGATTGCAGAAGTAGAGGACCTAAATATTGTAGCAAATCATTTGTTTGAAAAAGTGGGATTTGAAGATGGGTATCGTTTTTGGGAAAGATACAAAGAAATGATTGACAATGATTAAAAAGAATAGTATACTCTAATGGTTAGCAAAGCAGAGAATCCGTCTCTCACCTTATAACTGCGGTTCATAAGGTAAAATCATTTTATTGTGTAATTTAAGGGCGGATAGAATGCTATTCGCCCTGTTTTTATGTCGAAAACAGAGCGAATCATTTGATAAATTTTGGAGGTGTATCATTATCAAAGAACAACAAATCAATGAAGAAATCCGTGACAAAGAGATCCGTTTGATTGGAGAGAGCGGAGAACAATTGGGGATTATGTCTGCAAAGCAAGCATTGGAATTAGCAACGGCCCAAGAGTTGGATCTTGTGAAAATTTCTCCGAATGCTGTACCGCCGGTGTGTAAAATCATGGATTACGGTAAGTACAAGTATGAATCGGCAAAGAGAGAGAAAGAGTCAAAGAAAAAACAAAAAGTAGTAGTAATGAAAGAACTCAGACTTCGTCCTGCAATCGAAGAAAATGATTTAAAAACCAAAGCAAAAATGGGAACAAAGTTTTTGGCGAACGGAGATAAATTGAAAGTTTCTGTTCGGTTTAGAGGAAGAGAGTTAGGACATAAGGATATTGGATTCATTGTACTGGATAAATTTGTTGAGTTGGTTCAAGAACAAGGTACACCGGTTGGAAAACCAAAAATGGAAGGAAACAGTCTTGTGTTGATGGTAGAGCCGACTGCAAAGAAATAATACATTCAGTTAAGTTTAGAAGGAGGAAAACATCATGCCAAAAATGAAAACTCACAGAGGAGCTGAAAAAAGATTCAAAATGACCGGTTCCGGAAAATTAAAAAGAGGTAAGGCTTACAAAAGTCATATTCTTACTAAAAAATCTGCAAAAAGAAAAAGAAATTTGAGACAAGCAGGTATTGTAACTAAAGGTGATCAAGATCGTATCTCAAGATTATTACCATATCTATAAGAATTAGTAAGGAGGATAAAAATGGCTAGAGTAAAAAAGGCAGTTAATGCAAAGAAAAAACATAAAAAAATATTAAAACTTGCAAAAGGATTCAGAGGCGGAAGATCTAAATTATTCCGTCCGGCAAATGCATTTGTAATGAAAGCATTGAGCCATGCTTATGTAGGTAGAAAATTAAAGAAAAGAGATTTTAGAAAACTTTGGATTCAAAGAATCAATGCCGGAACAAGAGCAAACGGCATGAGTTATTCTAAATTTATGTACGGTTTGAAAAAAGCCGGAATTACAATCAACAGAAAAATGTTATCCGAAATGGCAATTCATGATCCTGAAGGATTTTCTGCATTGGTTGAAACAGCAAAAGCAGCACAATAGTCGCTACTTTGTGAAAATCAAAAAAACAAGTCCTTATTTCTTCAAAGTGTTGGAGAGATAAGGACTTTTTGTATGGAAAACAAAAAATATATGTGTAGTCGTACATGTTGTTGTAATGACGGATAGATTATTTGATATGTTGCAGTTCAATGTATAAGAAAATTGAGAAACATCTCAGTTTTAGTGATAAGAATGGTTAAACAATATCCTCTTCCGTCATTACAACAATATGATTTGAAAGGCATAGTTCGGCAAAGATACCATGTCGATTTATTAAAGTTTTGGTAAAAGTACCGTCATAAATTTTGCCCTTGCCACAGGATGGACTTTTCGATTTTAACAGTGCATGAGTTGCATTTGGTGAAAAACATTTTTTTGCACCCAGTTGAAATTCTTTTGTGACATCAGTATTTTCTCTGTTGATTACTTTATTTCCGTTTCTTTCGCATGGGATTCTCGGAGTACCGAGTCCGCCGGCTTCTTCCGGACAGACAGCAATATAGCATTTATCTTTCAAAAATTCAATTACCTTTTGATTGTAATTGTTTTCGCCGTTATATGTGCAGTTTTTTCCAAGCAAGCATGCGCTGACAAGCCATAATTCTTTCATAGTGGATCTTTGTATGGAATGAGCGAAAATTGTCATTCTTCTTCCTTTCCGAGATTTTCTTAGTTTCTGATATTATCTGTTATTAGCAGGTAAAAATATTATTTTCTATAAGATGATTGTACAGAATTTTAGTATCAGAATCAATGGAGATGCCAAAAAATTCAGAGGTATACATTCGCTGTAGGAGACAATACCATCAATACCGAAGTTCAAATTACATACTTTTTTGACTCTTACCAAAATGTTAGAGTATTTGATATACTTCTGAGTAATACTCAGCTGTACTGATTTTTATGAAGTTGCGGTACGATAATTTTTTGAACAGACCACAATTCTGTCATGCTATTTTGTTAAAATATTATTTTGGTATGATGTGCCGAAAAGGTAGAAGAAGGGAAAATGAAATGACAAAACAGGATAAT